>Ga0307968_1000097_pt1 | contig 47919 bp, 43 predicted proteins | sample OrgLakmetagen650_FD_201834 | JGI IMG/M metagenome (GOLD analysis project Ga0307968, IMG submission 201834) | Saline water microbial communities from Organic Lake, Antarctica - #650 | ecosystem: Environmental > Aquatic > Non-marine Saline and Alkaline > Saline | place: Antarctica: Organic Lake...
GTGTGTGTATGTGTGTGTGTATTTGTCGGTATGTGGGTTCCTTCATACCTGCAGGTCAGTCTGTTCACAGCACACTTGTGGTTGGGGATGATCAAAAGACTTGTCAACAAGAGCTTGTAATTCCTGCTTCTGTGCTTCACAACTGCTGTGATGGCGAGAAGCTAAGGCCGGGGTAAGACGGCAAAGCTCAGACTTCCAGTACGGCATGTTCTTGCGGCAGTTGTTGTTTATAGCCACAACGCTTTCGGCATATCTACCCCTCCTTGACCCTGTGTGTGTGTGTGCGTGTGTGTGTGATTGTGTGTGTGTATGTGTGTGTGTGTGTGTGTGTGTGCGCGTGCACGTGCATTCGCGCGTGTGTGGATGTGCGGATGTGTGTGTGTGTGTGTGTGTGTGTGTGTGTGTGTGAGAGAGAGAGAGAGAGAGAGAGAGAGAGAGAGATTGTGTGTGCGTGTGTGTGCGCGCACGTGACCAAGCACACGTCGCCTGCAACATGTTCTTTAATGCAAGCACATGCAAGCCGATTTGCCCGGATGCCTACCAGTTCTGGCATGGGGAGGGGCACTGGTGCTAGCGTCCTTCATTAGCAAGGGGTTGAGGGACAGCAGGAGGGGAGTCAGGTGCAGCAGGCTCAAAATCCTCAACATCTCCATCATAACCGTCAATGGGAGCAGGATCAAAGTTAGCAGGAGCAGTCAGAAATTCTGAGCTGCTGGATCAGGCTGGGCATGCCTAATGGGCAGCTTGCTGATTTGGCCTTCTGCGCCTTGTCAGGTGACAACTCCTCACTCTGCGCTTCATAACTATCTACAGTATCTTCCATTGCTAATCATTATTATATTACTTGTGGGCATGGCGCATTTCGCTGTTTTGGGGGGTTGAAGGCATTCTCGCCAATCGACACGCTGAGGCACTGACCTTTATAATAAGAATGAGTTAGGAAAATTCTGCAACTCTGGTTATTTCTCGTGCCTCCAGCAGTGTAACCCTCTAGAGTGCTAACTCTCTGACACAGGCCTAAATGGCAGCGACACCTTCTTTTTCAGGGGTCCAGGCAGAATCTGATGCTGAAATGTTTGATGTGAGTGTGTGCCTGAGTCCTGCTCTTCTCTGGACTACCTGTGATGCTTGCAAACCCGCGCTAGTGCGGGTTCGTCCCCTGCTGTACATTTCAGTCCACTCTCCTCTTCTCTCTGCCCTCCTACCCTGCAGGTATTCGACAGGAATGAGGTAGGACTTTTGGTGAACAATACGGTAGATGTTAGAGCAGTGTTAGAGCGTCAAAACGTCAAAATAAACATGTCGTGCGAGGACAGATGTTGCTGGCTCACGCAAAGTACGTTAAGCTGAATAGAACCGTTCAAATCTGGGAGTTACGTTGATGGATTTGAGCCTGATGAGCAGCACCTTTTCAAGTGCTTCAGAGCTGCTGTGACATATTTCCATCAGGTTCACCTTGGCACGGAGCTTCGCTCAATCTGCCACGCCGAGGGGCTATGGCACAGGGCGGTCTACGCGATGCTGTTCAACTCTAAGGTAATCTCTGCCTAATTGGGCAGGGGCAGCAAACTGGGCAGCATACCTGTCCTTATTCAGTTATTCTTTCGGTTTATGAAGGACTTGACTGGCAGGATGATCACAGACCTTACCCTCCAAAATAACAGGGACAGCTCCTGATTCAGCGCCGCTCCTCGCAAAAAAAAGTCTGTCCAGGGAGGTGGGACTTGTCTGCAGGTAATTCCGCTTGGTCGGCTTATACAGTGTGCGTTAGCAATGTCTGAGCATGTACGGCGAAAGCAGGATGATGCCAGCAACCTTGAGCTGTGGAGGGGTTTTACATAGTACCAATGCATCGTTGATCGGCCTGCTGCGCATCTCACCTCCTTCCCCCCTTCTCTGCTTGCTACCATTGGCCGCTTATTTTGACATGTCGAATGCTCTGCTCCTCCAATGCGCCATGTGCCTGTTGAAGAAACGCGGTTCTACATCGCCACGAGCACACCCTATGCTCACACATTTAGCTCATGCACGCTCACACCCATTCACAGCTGAGCACTTACAGCCAGGAGAGAAGTTTGAGTGCGCCGCAGCCCGTGGGTTATCAGGTAGTTTAGAAACGCAGGCACTTCAGTGATCTCTACTGTTCAGTATTAAGGAAACGGAGCCACTTTAAAATGACGCAACTCCTTCTCGCAAACGGCTAATGGGAACTCAAAGGGACCTGGAGGGTGAAATTCTAGCCTAACAGGGAAGAATTACTGCGGGTTCTGTGCTGCTATGTGGCTTCTAAAGGGACAAAAGAAAAGTGCTATGATCACTACCGGCATGGAGGTTTACAGGAGAGGATGATGTTTTGGGTGTTGCGTTGCTTGAGCATGCAGAGCGCCAAAAAACATCCCATTTTGGAGGGGAAACAAGGCTGGGTACTGGGGATCAGGTAGGAAGAGGAAGAAAAAGAGCACACCACCAGGAGAATTGCCTCTTGGACATTTCTGGGATCGTGGTGACTGTCTTGTCAATGCTTTTGTTGCATTGAGCTGGGCTTGCAGAGACAATTATTTGTTTGTTAGTTTGTTAGTTTGTTAGTGTACAACAAAATAACGATTTCAGCAGTTTGGCATGTCTTTGCCAGACGCGTTGGGGGCAAGAAGACGCTGCCCCTTTGGTAGGTCTATCATATTCAGTTGGCAAGCCATGAAGTTGTTTTGCTAATACAGGACGCCGGCTGGTTTTTGGGCCTGATGCTTTGAAGTCGGAAAGTAAGGAAAGAAGATGAAAAGCTCATTTCTGGCCCATCATACGATCAACTTTTGGAGATTGCCTTTAAAAAAAACACATCTCTCCCTTACTGCCCTGTTTTGCGCCCCATGGAAATCCGAAACCTGCTAGTCGTTTCAACCCTGTACCTGTCCTCAACCTTCACCTGTCCCTAATTATAAACCCCTGCAGAAGAGCTAGGTGTGGACATGCCCGGAGGCGGAGCCTCCATGATAGGTCCGTTGACACCTCGCCACCCACGCCAATTGGTGAGTACCTAGGCTGATTTTTGGGAGGTCTTTGCGTTGGAGTCTTTAGATGGCACCATCAACTAGTTCCCTGACCATTATTGTGACTGGGAAAGTGATAAGTTCCATAATTGAAACTCTTTGGTATGCATTGTACAGCTGAGGATGGGGATAGACAATAGACACTAGCTGCATGGATCCACGTCGGTTTCAGTAGCATTCAAATTAGAAGGACCCTCTACATCCCAGAAGAGGGGCTTCATGAGCGAGTATTTAAAGGCTTTTTGCGCTCAAAGGGGAAACACTCACACACATCTTTGACGAGTTCAGACCAAATGAGCTTCAAACTGGGGCTAATGTTATGAGCTACCAGAGTATGTGCTTATATCTGAATAAGTTGCCCTGCGTACAGATTGACCGAACTTATACACACTCACACGTCGTGAACCTTTGCCTTTTATCGTGCAGGGTCTATAAATAACTTCTATCTCCATCTTTTTTAAACCCGAATGGCTAAGAAATTAATGGGGAAAAGCATGTAATATGTAAGTATGTAAGTATGCACATATCACCAACCACTCAATTCTTATTGCAATGGTATTTAGTATGTCAGGACTCCAATATCCTTTAAATCTCTGGATTTAGTGCTCTTGCTGGTCGGATACAGCAAGAGGGTACTTTACAAACAAAGTGTTTCACACCCCAGCTGATTAAACATGTGTGTTTTGAGCTCACCTGATCTGGGCTCTGCAACTGATACAGAGTTTGAAAGTAGCAACTGAGGCGCATATGATCTAGGTACCCTACAATCGTATGCTGTTCTTGGGCATTAGTCCGCCCACACAATCCCCAATTTGGTCAAGCCATTTCCACGGCAGAGAGCAGGCTTCTGCCTTTCAGCCACTTCTTGACCTCATCAAGCACCCACCCTGCCTATTATATCCCTTGGTTGTTGTACCTCTCTGCATCCAGTGGTGCAAATCTCAAGCAACGTCACCTCTTAGCTCTTGCTGGTGATAGGTACCCTTTGTATTATGCGCTCTTTTATCATGTCAAGTGATACCACCTTTATTTGCATTTGAAAGGGGGCATTTCAGAAAATGTAAATGGTCAAAAGTGAGACGCTTTGGTAGGAAAGTTTAAGCTTCTTATTTTTACAGAATCATTCGCATTTCACTGGCATTCGCATTTCACTGGCATTTCACACCTAAAATAGAAGCCCCGAAAGAAGTCCTTTTGAAGATATGCAGGTGCAAAGTATGTTGCCACACATATGTTACGCACAGGACATACCAGAGATTGGCATCAAGGACTACGAATTTGTTGAAACTTATAAGGTCGAAAGATATGATGGGCCTGTATCGTACAACAGTGAGGAGATCTCTCAAATATCATGGACCAGTTTGCCGGATCTTCTGATGCGCATGAGAGATTGCCCGAGCGACTTCTCACCCTGGTTTTTACAAGAAGCTCGTCTGCTTGGCTGGCTAGCAGATTAGCCTTTTTATTGCACTTTTCTAAAGGGGGACATGCCTGCCTGTGACAAGGTGATGGGAGTTGGACAGGTTTGCTTTTTATTTCGAGGGTGTTAGGTACATAGGACAGCGGACATCAAAGTAGTAACTAAGGAGAGGAATCACTGTACGAGAAAACGGCTGGGGTCCCTGTCCTATTGCTAGTAACAAAAGGAGTCCCTATCATGTTAAAGAGGCCTGTTGTATCATGACTGTGTTCTCGCCACCAGCGGTGTACTTGCCTTCCCTGCACACCTTCAAATGTCAGGGCCTCTCTTTACAACTTGTGGTCTTTCGCATGGCCTCTCCCCTGAGCAAAGAAGCCTCTCCCCTGAGCATAGTATGCTGAGCTCTTAAATATATGAAACACAGCCCCCCCCTCCTCTTTTTCCTGGAACATACCGTACTCCTGCCGGAATTGTATGTGACCTTCTTTAAGTGTTGCAGAGTAACGATGATTATCAAAAAGAGCAACGGCAAAAATCCTCAACTGACTTTTGTTATTTGCTGATTTGGGCCTCAAACTCTTTCTTTGTGTCTCTTCTCCTCTTTGTCTGACACCGTGGGATGCTGTATGGCTCAAATCCCTCAATGCTTTTGTTATTTGCTGATTTGGGCCTCAAACTCTTTCTTTGTGTCTCTTCTCCTCTTTGTCTGACATGGTGACCGGTGGGATGCTGTATGGCTCAAATCCCTTTACTTTTACTTAGTGCGCAGAGAACATTTGTTATTGTATAAATACATGTTTTGTTAAGACCTCCACATCATCTCACTGGGGTTAGTAGGCACCACAGCTGCCACGTTAAATTTTAATTTACAGCTTGAAGTAACCGGTTGACAGTTTTTACAGATAAATAGCCACCAGTCAAAACGTGGGACTGCTAGGCTGCGTATGTAAACATTATAAAATAGTAGGAAGTGTTTGTTGTAGCACCAGACTTGCAGCACCTACAAAAACACCCTTAAATAGGGGAAAAAGGCACAACGCTGTTTGTGAGCATTGAATAAAACCAGTAAAAACAACCAACTTAAAGCATCTGCCAGGACCACCCGGCCGCAATTAACCAAAGAGGGTGAATTATTGTGTATTTTGGGAAAACATGGACTGTCATGTGGGCCAATTTCTCAGACTGTGGTTTTTCAAGGAGGGTTTTTCTGTTTAGGCAGGAGTTTTCCTTTTCCCAGTCTTATAGGTTTTTTCCTTCATTCTGTCAGGCCCTTGCTGAGGACCGTGTAACAACCCCCACCAAAAAAAATGTCACACTAAGGATACCAAGGTTCGGTCCTGGCCCCTCAATGTGAAGAACTTCATTGTAGGTTCTTGTCGTAGCAAATCAATGTCACTGCAAAGTATAAGACTCAGCACAACAATCTATGACTAGGCAAAACAACCTCAACTGAAAAACCAACTAACCAAATCACACGAATCGTACGAATCGTCACTGCCAACAATTGGGCGTGACATTCTTCTCCCCTCTTGTTGTGCTTGCAGATGTATAAAGGGCCATTGCTTGCATCCCCGTTCTCTTGCATCGTGTGACTGGAAGGGCATGTATGTGTTGGATTGTCCGGAACACTCTCAGTAAAGTCCAAGTTTTGTTAAATTCATGTCGGTCCAGGACATCCAATAGAACAAAAGCGAGCTCCTTGATTGTGGCCACTCCCGTTGTAAGCGAATTGTTGTCTGCGGGGGTGCAGCCAGAGCAGGCTTGGTCGGCAGTCCTGCCTGAACATGTTTTCAATGTCGGGCTCTGTCGTGGGCTACATTTTCTTTCAATCTTCCACGGTAACCGGTTTAAACTTGACAGTGACAGTCCAACAAGCAAAAAAACGCCCTTTTACCGGGACATAGCTAGCCTGGCTGGCTCTTACCTTGCAACCTCAAAGCGCAACAGCGGCGGAAAATCAGCAAGCCAGGTGCAATCATATTTACTCCGACCCAGCAAACACGCCTCAAACTAGGCCAACCGATAATGTAGGGAGAATTGCCCATGATCTAATTAACAGATGGTCCTGCCAATCCATACCACCTGGCTGTGATACCATGATGCAAGGGTTGTAATGTGACATGCAACCAAACAACATTTGATCAAATTATAGAACTGTGCGGACACTCCTTCTCTTACCCAACATGCTGAAAAGGTACAAGGCACAAGCTGCTATTGCATCACTTACCTGGGGCACTTTAAAGCCTCCCACCATACCATATAATAGTACTGACTACAAGGAGCAACACAGGCACCAGACAAGCAGCCATACAAGAAACACACTCTACAGCCTCGGAGTTACAGCTCTACACCACAGCACTCGTGAACACACGAAGAAAGGTAAAGTAAAAATCTATGCCACCAGATCCGCAACAAAAATCATACAGACTAGCCAAAAAAGACTACAACCCCCAAATCTGTATTAGCAATGCTCCGGGTGGTGTGCAGGCCCCTGCCTCACAACCACGTAAATCCCATTGAAAATCCTGTTCGATTTTATTCTCCAGGTGGGAGGTTATTAAAAACTTCACCCCCATTTCTCCAAGGTAATACTAGTTTTACTTTACACAATCAGCAAAGGCTGATGATTCCTTTGCTTACTGCCGCGTGGATTCTTGGCTTGACACCAAAAGCTTGGAAGACAAGCAATACCATCCGTTTAGCATGTTGTATTGCGCTAGCAGAAGCTTCTTCTTTAAAACTCAAGGGGCTCCATTCAAGAGGTAGTTGGAAAGCAAGGGCAGGGCCTTTTTCCCTCACAGATGCTGGATCCTGGCAACATGCTTGTTCAGCCTGAACTTGCTCAGTACACCCTTATATAATTGGGCTGCACCGCCAATTGTGCCCAAGCAGAGAGCTGCTCCACAAGTACAAACAAAAGGCTCACTCATCTGCACCTCTGTTGAGGGGTAAAAGAAGGTCACCTGTAAGTAAGGAAAGAAACACAATGCAGTCCATGTGAATTAGCGTCACACACACAAACACACACAGCTCCGCTGATCTGCACATCTGTTGCGGGGTTTAAGAAGGTAACGCTTTGTAAATGGCAATCAAAGAATACCATATGTTGGTGGGGCTCTGGCTAGTGGAGGCACGACCTTGGATTCTTTCTTTGTGCCTGCTGGTCAAATTCAGCGTAGGATTCCTCTGTTACTTTTATTAGCACGTGTTTGCCTTACTTTCACCTGTTATTATAATTAGCGCGTGTTTGAGGGTTTTCCTTAATGCCCGCTGATGCTCATTGAAAACAAGGCAGTCACCGGCACGGACCAGGAAAGCAAGTTGTGGGGTCACCTGTAAAATCTAGAGTTTATTGAAGTGACATAATCCAAACAAATGGTGCAGCTAAGCTACGGACCTGTAGCAACAAAAAAAGGCAGTCCTGAATACGCCTTTTGCGCTCTTCTTCTTCACTTCTTAATCTCTATCTGTTTGTTCAAGCCACTTTTGTACAGCTGTAAGCTACAAGGCTGTAAGACAGGATGAAAAGTTGTTCCGGCTGACACTGAAATGTGCGGCTGCCATATCTTATAATACCTGAAACGCCCTTTCCAGTGCTTTCAACAGGCAGACAGGTGGGCAGGCCAGCCTACCAACCGCCTGATCTTCATTGATTCTCCCTTTTCTCTCTGCAGTGGAGGGCTTGACGGCACCTAAATTGCTCCGTCTCCTTCAGATATAGAGGGATTGGAAGTTTCACCGCCTGCGCAACTCTTTCTCCTTCTCTTCCACGATTCACCACTTAGGTACAGCTACACATGGGACAAAGGCGCCAAGGCGGAAAGCACAGAGGTTGAGCTTTTCTGCACATGGGCCCATGTGAGCGGAAGTCCTTTTTTTCAGATTTTGCCACTGATGTGCACTTACACATCATACGCAGCTTCTTTTCATTGCTTAAGTCCTTTTTCACTGACGACTTGCACTCTCCCAAGCTTAGCCCGGGACATACATACTTAAAAGTGCCAGCACGAGTGCCTTGCAAAGTTAGGTTGGTTGAAGGGCCCTGGCCAGAGAGTTTGGTCATAGCTGTCATGTTGTTGCACACAGATCTCAAGAGCTACAACTGATCGGGGGACAGACAACGTTGAAAATACATGGCGGCAGGTTGGCTTACCTCATCTCCAGGGTTTATGCTTTTTAAGGCGGTGACCGTACGGGACTCTGTGTCAAAGAAGGCGCTAGGGTCGCAGCTGTGATTTGTGAACTGCAACACCTCGGGGCCTAGCTCTATGTGTTCATGCTGGCTAACCTGTTTAAGCGTGAGATGGTGTATGTGTATGTGTATGGTTGCCCAAAAACGTATACATGTACACCGTATATTGGGTGATTTCCCTGCTAAGTATGCCAAGTATATTCACCGAATATTCATGGTTCTGGCCAACCCTATGTATGTGTGTGTCTAAATATGTGCTCAGTAGTATATATGCTCAGTATGTGCTCAAGATTTTATGCCGTACCTAATATGGGGAACACACACACAAACATGCATTTGCGTACCATTAAATACACATACGTGCATTTGCGTACCAGTGTGTACATGTGTGTGTGTGTGTGTGTGTGTGTGTGTACAGGTGCGTGTGTGTGTACAGGTGTGTGTGTGTGTGTATATGTGTGTGTATGTGTGTGTGTGTACATGTGTGTGTGTATGCGTGTGTGTGTATGTGTGTGTGTATGTGTGTGTGTGTGTGTGTGTGCGCGTATTACTGGTACCTGGAGTGAGTACATGGTCGGGGCCGCGCAGGTTTGCTTTGCATAGAACCGGCATATCTCACCCCCTGATTGTACTGCCCTTGTTGCGTACAAGCTGTATTGTCCTGCAGGACAGAGAAAAGCTTCCATTCATGTACCGCTGCGTCACATCTCGTACCTTGGGCCACGGTGAGCATAGGTATGGACCTGTTGCAGGATGCAATCTCTTTTCTAGGGCCTCACTGCAAGCCATGGTGGAGCTGGGGTGTGTGCAGTATGGGCATAAAGAGATATGCTCTGCACGCTGTCCTAACGTTTGACTTTACTCTTTCATGGTTCTTCAATGATTAAAGAAGGCATAATTAACAAAGCCAATGACGTGTATCAAAATGGAAGTTCAAATCAAGAGCTGGAGCAAACGTTTGACTAGCTAGACCACCGCCAGCACTTTATGTAACCCCTTCCACGTACACTGGACATCATCATGCCCAGGAACCTGAAGCCCCTCATCAAGGAGACAGGTGGAAAGCATGTTGTCTGCCACACACATTTGTCTGCCACACGCATTTGTCTGCCATATGCACTTGGCTACCCGGTAAAATTCCCATGTGTGCATACTGCAATCCACGAAATACACGGCAGTCTTGTAAACAGATTAAATAAGAGCACACTAATGCACACACACACATACACGCATGTACACACACTTAAACACACACACACACACACACACACACACACACACATACACACACACACACCCCTACACACATACACACATACACACACACACACACACACGCACACACGCACACACACACACACACTCACACACATACACACACACACACACAAATACACACGCAAATAAACACGTACACACAAACAAATACACACACACACATACACACACGCTCAAGCACACAGAACAAACGCGCGGTGTAACTGTGGGCAGCAAGTTACGAGGCCAGTATCAGCTGCACTCCCTCTTGGGTTTCAGTGACCTCTCATCCGTGTGGCTTAGCAAGCTGGTAGCAGGCAGAGACTCAGGGCAGCACGTAGTTGTGAAGGTCAGTCTGCTCATGCCGCTCATGGAATAAGGCAGTTCAGTTCAGTTGCTGCTTCATGCCTGATGTGCAAAGGCATTTGCGACAAGTTTAGAACTTCCAGACATGTATTACACGACAGTCAGGCTGCATGCCTGCGTCAAAATATGTGCAACATACATAGCAGCATGCCAAGGCAGAATCAGCAGCGTGATGCCAGATTCTATTGCAAACATTTGCATGTCCCCTGGTCACTTGCAAAGAGCAAGCGCGTGTCTTCTGGAGCATGCCACCGAAGCCTTGGGCAACGGCCCTGATACTGAGATCTCATAAGAAGCCCTCAGATTGCTTCACTCACTGTGTGCACAGGCACGCAGACACACACACACACACAGACCACCATAGGCATCCAGGTACCTGCGTGACACTAGTACCCACAAGAACGCGCACAGGGCCGCTCACAATGAAGTTTCCTGCTAAAGCATGTGCCAGCAACTGTCAAAACCGCCTCTAGCAGGCAACCTCGTCTATACAATACTCGTGTACACACAGACATAGACACACACACACACACACTCATGTACACACACACACACAACAATAATTGCAAGCAGGTCACAGACACTTCCGACCCTGAGCGTGCAAGGGTCGCTCACAATGAAGCCTCCCTGCTGCAGCGTCTGTCATCAGCTGCCGGTAGCTCAACACTGGCTCCAGCAAGAGGCAGCACAAGCAGCAACTGCAGCTCATCGTCTCCGGATGCATCAGATGTGCGCCACACCACATGTTCACATCGCAGTCATCAAGCTCAGCAATCAGGGCAGCAACAAGGGCGGCAGGCCACCAAACAGCAGAACATAGCGCAGCAGCGACACCGTCAGGACCGTCAGCAGCAGCAGCAGCAGCAGCAGCAGCAGCCTCGCTCAAACTTTGTGTCACGCTGTCAGCGAGAGCACCCTGCTGCCCTATCCTCGTGCGATCTGCAGCAAGGCCAGCAATCACAAGGTCCCTCTGTCGCCCATCCTCACACACACGACCGGGAGCACACACAGACGGTCCCTAAACAACCACCTGGGAGCACACAACCACAACCACAATCCTCACACCCACACCCATGCGCACAATCACACCCGGGCGCGCACCACATCGTGCGGATGCTGGATCACTTTGAGCACGAGGGGGGTGGTGGGCAGGGAGGGCAGGCTGGGCGTAGACGGCTGAGCTGTCTTGTGCTCGAGCGGCTGGGGTGTACACTGCAGGTCCGTAGGTCTCCCTGTGTGGGTCTTCACGTGATTTTGAAACATATGAAACATGTGCTTTGAGCGTCACAGGGTGCATGATCTGTCAGGATATGCCTCACTCGTAGTTGCACTTCGTCAGCATGCCTCGTCGTTGTGGTCCTGCGAGGAAAGGTATCAAGGAAAGGAAGGAAGGAAATTATGGCATCAACGTGGTTAAGGAAACAGAACCTGGGCGCCAGCACCAAAGCTGAAAAGAAAAAGTGACACTGGTTGTGTAATCACATCCAGCATAGATTTGGAGGACCTTTTTCTATGAGCTCTGCACCAGTCAATGGATGCAGAGCCACATACCAATCCACCAAGTTCAAACAAAGGAGGAACAAAATGCAAAGAAGGAACGTCATACATTAAGTCAGCGAAAGCAAAAAGCTGTGAGAGGCTGGCACCCAATAAATTCTCACCGCCAAGACCAAAATGGAAGACACAGAGTGAGGACCCTACCCGGGGGGGTGTTTGCAGAAGCATGCATACCCGCACCGGATCTCATCACTGGCACACTGTCGTTATTTAGGTGCGCTTCATATCCGTTCCAATATGCATCAGACGTGTCGTTCATATGGACTTCATATGGACTCCTTTTAGTTGTCTTTTTTGTGGCACCTAAAGATCCTGAGGCCTTGCTGACTCCCTTGTATATTGTACATAATTTGTCCTTGTAGTTGTCCTGCTTGTAACAACTACAATCCTGCAATTTTATGTCACACACTTTGGCATTTATTGAAGCCGCTGTCGGTCATACTTCTAGAATCTAGATAGATCTAGAAAAAGGCCTCCCTCTCTGCTGCGCTTTAAAGCAAGCTGTTAGTTAAGTTCATACTTGAGCAATCAAGCAAATGTATAATATAAACAAATGCGTACTAGCAGCAGGCTTGCGTGTACATGTCATAATTATTAATTGCGTTTGGTGTTTTGCAGGATATGCTGCACAATGGAAGGGGAAGGATACACAAGGAGGTGGGGGGTCCTAAAAGAGGTGGGAGGGGAGAGGAAGGGGAAGGGGGTGGGGCAGGGGGGGGTGTTAGTAACTCTGCATGTGCGCCACAGGGTCATGGGAGTTTGATCAAGGGGGATGAGGTGGTTGGCCAGCAAAAGGGGAGTGGAAGGGGGGACTTGCAGCAGCACCATCTCAGCGCAAGCAGCGCTTTGGGTATATTCTCTCTGCATCCGCAGCGGCAACGCAGCTCAAGATGGGCACCTCCTGCTTCATCTTTGCGCGCACAAGGAGAGGGGGCCAGTGCCTACGGCTCTAACTCCAACGCAGCTAGCGTGACGTCCACCATTTTGCCGCCCTCCTTTTCAGCCCCTGCTGCAAGCTCTCACCCTTTGGCCGATCAGCAGGATTTGCAGCGTCACAGTCCCAGGTTGCCCTCGGATGCCCCCCCAGCAACCTGTAAACCTTTCGCCAAGCAGCATGCACGGCATCTTACCACCGCTCCTTTACACAACCAGAAAGAGGCGATGCAACCTCCCTCGCACGCTGCCTCAGCTCCCTCTTTCTCTTCTGGTCCTCTGCCTATGTCAGAGGTGCGCCTCTCCTGAAAAGAAAAGGGAAGTAAAGAATCCACTGGTGGTAGTTAGTAACAACAGCGCCAGTACGCTAGGGTGCTGGTATAGTGCTGTTAAGGATGGATGTTTTGGTCAAAGATCTGAGCCAGATGAAGTACGTGTCTTTGCAAGGTTCGTGTGGTTCGGGGGTGTCATCAGAACGAGGAAAGAGAGCGCACAGGGATTGGATGGTCAACAATACTCTGTTTGAATAGCATGCTGGTATTCTTGCGGCTGGATTACTTGCACGTGCTGATTTTGCTGTGAAGGGCTGCTGTGACAGCTGCTGCACGAGCAGCAATATTCCAGCATCTTAAGTATGTCGATCATTTGAGCATGCAGAGGTGCTCTGTGTTTGGCTGCAGTTTGTGCAGCAATGTGATTCAGCATCTTAAGTTTGTCGATCACTTAAGCATGCAGAGGTGCTCTGTGATCGGCTGCACGAGCAGCAATGTGTTTCAGCATCTTAAGTATGTCGATCACTTAAGCATGCAGAGGTGCTCTGTGATCGGCTGCAGTTTGTGCAGCAATGTGTTTCAGCATCTTAAGTATGTCGATCACTTAAGCATGCAGGGGTGCTCTGTGATCGGCTGCACAAGCAGCAATGTGTTTCAGCATCTTAAGTATGTCGATCACTTAAGCATGCAGGGGTGCTCTGTGATCGGCTGCACAAGCAGCAATGTGTTTCAGCATCTTAAGTATGTCGATCACTTAAGCATGCAGGGGTGCTCTGTGATCGGCTGCACAAGCAGCAATGTGTTTCAGCATCGCAAGTGTGTCAATCATATAAGCATGCAGGGGTGCTCTGGGATTGGACGCAGTTTGTGCAGCAATGTGTTTCAGCATCGCAAGTGTGTCAACCATATAAGCATGCAGGGAAGCTCTGGGATTGGACGCAGTTTGTGCAGCCATGTTTTCCAGTTCACTAATTTCACCCTAGCTCTCAGGCAGCTGCCCAGGAAGCCTAGTGATCCATGGTCGATTCTGAAGCTTCCTAGTTGTGGGATTGAATCCGCCTGGTACAAAGTGCTTCGCTGTCTAACAGCGACGTCTCTGCCCCCCTAGTCCATGCATTGGGTGATATTGCAGCTCGCGTTGTATATCTTTTTGTTTTATTCTAGCAAACAATACGCACTCATCAGACTCTCCTGATTCCCATTGATTTCCATTTCCTGTTGTGGTGGTGGAGGAGCTTTACAGGAACCGGTACCTCAGCAACCCATTTCCCCTTCTTATTGCAAAAATTAATTGTCACCATCTATGCACTTTGTCCAGTGGTTTTATTTCTATGTCACAGGTGCAGCTATTGGCAAGACAACTGCTGCTTGCCCTGGACTACTTGCACAGGTATATGCAAGATATGTGCAGGGGTTGGCCAGAACCATAATATAAATTTTGAGTATGGCTGTTGTCTGAAAGCTGCTGTTTGCCCTGGACTACTTGCACAGGTATATGCAGGAGTTGTGCAGGGCTGGCCAGAACCTTGACATCCATGTTGCATGTGGTTGTATGTTGAACCATCTCCCTGCCCAATATACCATCATACCGTCATGTACAACTTATATACATGGTCTTGACCAATCCTGCTAATGTTTGAGGGTGCTACCAAGTGAAGCTGTGTTTCATTGTTGCCAATGTACTGTAATTGGATTGAAGACGCAACAGGGTGGGGTATTACCTTTTATTTTTTGCTCTGTTATGCCTTAAAGCACTGATTACATCTGATGAGTATCAGGCTTGTGGACTATCAAGCTGCGTGTTGTTATAAGCAGCCAACGCAGTTACAATCTGTGGTCTTAGGGTCCATCTGTGACCGCCAAGCAGTGCAGCATTTATGCACCATCCTAGTGAAAAGTAAATTTTCACAGTTCGCCAAGGGGGAGTCGCTCCTTAATGTAATTTGTACCGGTATAGACTTCCTATTGCAACAAATGGCAAGACGAGGGTTGGCATTTGCAAATAGGTACTCATATTTTGTGTCCTGGTGTTCGTTGCGGGGGGTGACCTGTGCCAGATCAAAAACTGGCAGGGAAAATGCCAGAACTTTACTGCCTAGCTCTGAGGCTTTGTGTGTAAAATTAGAGCGATGTTGAGTGTTTTCTGAGCATCCAGGGTGAGCAAAACCGCTGTGTTAGCGTCAGGCTGGAAATGGATGCACGAAAAGACCAGGACTTCACTCGTTTCTTCTCACAAGGACTAAAATACCTAAAGCATTTTTGGATGTGCACAGAATGTCCTTGGTGTGCACTGTTCCACATATTTGATCAACCACGGCCAACCACTGGCCCGATTGCGCCACTTTCACTTCCTTTTTCCCCATATACAATAGGTTCGACCTGTAATCGTTTATTCTGCTGCAATATGTACTCATGTCAGGCTCCAATTTTGCCTGGAACGGAAATCCGACCTTCCTCTCTTGTCCTTCTGAAGGTGCAGGACGCTTTTGTTAGACGCCGACACCTACTCAAAGTATTTGGGAGCCAAAATATGGGCATTTTTTGCTCCCTTCTTATACTGAGGTATCCCCTTTCTCTGCCTTCCGCACTCCACCGCACACACACTTTAACCCCCCAAGTCCCCAACTTGTTTGGTCTGTAAGGCGTCGTAGGCTTCATAGAACAGGTTTATGGTGAAAGATTTGGGAACGATGCGGCCAAAGGACCTGGCACATGTTACCTTGAAGCAGATCGCCATTTTAGAGGGAGTGATCTCCTCCTGCAAATTCGAGAATATATCTGCACCTGTAATTGAAGGGAGCAAAGCCCTGGTTCTTACGTTTCTGTTTACACGCTGCAGATACTGCAGTCTTGTGCCACGAGGTTCCTGCTGAGCTTCATTCCTTTTTACACATTTTGGTAGACGATCACACACAAACCTGTGAGAAATCAACTGTTTATGCACATACACAAGCACTCTGGAACCTGCATCAAGACATGCATTGTGCCATGGCAACATAAAGCAACCTCAAAAAGGCCAGCAGGTAAGACCTTTTTACTAGCTGAAACAAAAGCATGCCAGCACACCGACCCTGAACCACGTGCATTGTGACCTCTGTATGTTGTTGTGTGTCTGTGTTTCTTTGTCAGCCCAATGACCGTAGACTAAGTGACTTGCACGACCCTTTCAGACTCAATTGATGAGTCGATTGCTTAAAAGGAGCAGAAATTGGAAAGAAAAAAGAAATATCAAACACCTAATTATGATTTCCACCCTCACTGTATGCAGACAGTGCTGCATCTTGCCTCATGATATGAAGCAGGCAACCTTATGACCTCACCGAAAGGCTTGCAATTTCGACACCACGTCACCCCATACTTACACACCACGTCACATACTTACACACCACGTCACGTACTTACACACCACGTCACATTCTTACACCACGTCATATACTTACACCACGTCACATACTTACACGGCGTCATATACTTACACCATGTCATATACTTGCACACCACGTCACATACTTACACCGACGCGGCATACCACCCCCACACACCATACAGGAAGTGTGGTATTGTGGCTTATGACCTAAAGCCAGACAGGTTCAAGGCCTCACCCTATATTAAATTTCCAATTAGACGCAACTTGCTCAGCAATGCTCCCCATCTTTGCCACAGGCAATGTGGCGTAGTGCAGTGCACCATGCAGTCAAGCGAGATCTTCACCTCCACTAAATCACACAGGCTCCAGTAATTGAGCATCGCTTTCCATCTTTGTCGCAGGCATTGTGGCGTAGCGCATTGTGATCTGAAGCCAGCGACATTTCAACCTCAACTGAACCACACAGCTCTGCTTTCCATCTTTGTCGCAGGCATTGTGGCGTAGTGCATCGTGATCTGAAGCCAGCGACATTTTAACCACAATTGAACCACACAGCACCGCTTTCCATCTTTGCCACAGGCATTGCGGCGTAGTGCATCGTGATCTGAAGCCGGGCAACATCATGACTTCAGCCTCTGCCCCCATGCCCCTGCAAATTCAAGGTCGAAACGAGGATCTGACACAGGCAAGTAAGGGCCGTTGAGGTCTGCCTGCAAATCCATGTGTCATGTCTGAATTGTTGGGGTGGCCAAATGAATCTTTCTGTGTTGATCCTGAATTTGTATTAGCAAGGTGGGGGAGCGTTACGGTTCTCGGTACCAAAGTGGCTCTTTTTTCCTCAATTCTGTTGGGAGTACTTTTTCTCTGCATGTGTAACGTTTCTTTTTATGCTTGGCATGCTATCACCGCTGTGTTAGGCTAACATCTTGCGTGCACGCACAGTCTATAGGTTGAGCAGCCATGCCAGGCTGGAGGCCTTTGTAATCCAAACTAACTAACATTTTGCGTGCACGCACAGTTTGAAACAGACCTCAAATTAGGATAAGGAAATGTGTTTGTAAAGGCAAGACCAGGCAGGAGTCAGGGATGAGTATTGAGAGCATTAGGCATGCCCACACTTCTAACCAGGGATGGGTCATACGGACCTCAGAGACGTTCAATACGGTAAAATACGCATTAAATACGCAATACGCGTATAATACGGTACCGTATTTTATGCAATTTGGGAATGCCGATTTTTGACCCAAAATGGACCCGATTCGCCCCAAAATCACCCAAAACGTTCCCAATTCTTTTCCAATATATTATTTTTCATTGTTATATTTTATAAAAGCACTGGAAGCTCACTGAAAAGCCGTTGTTGGGACGGAGCCTAAAAAGGCAAAAAACGACAAATTTTGCAATCGTATATTACGGCCCAATTTGTTCAATACGGTAAAATACGCGTTAAATACCATACGGCGTATTATACGAATACGCCGTATGACCCATTCCTGCTTTCAACAAAAAAACCGCAGGCTAATTAGCATCAAGGTCCTGTGCTTACACTATTTTCTATGCTTAAACTCTATTCTGTGCTTATTCTCTATTCTGTGCTTACACTCTATGTGTACGCAGCATGGCCAGCAGCTTCAAGGCCAGCAGCACAGGGGAGACCACCAGCAGGATCAAGGAAGCCGTCTGCATTCTCCCCTCCTCCACCATTGGAACATCATTGATTTCGGTGCGAGAGCTGATGGCCTCAGTATATAGATTTGAGCTTTCAGCAATAGTGGCTGAGAGTGAACAAGCGAGGCTTTCCTGTTGCAAGGCAAACTGTGCATTCCCTCATGCTTCTGTGTGACTCAGTTGCTTCTTATTTTCTGGCGTGTCTTCTTCTTCTTGTGTGTGACTCAGTTGAAAACTGTGCATTCCCTCATGCTTGTGTGTGACCCATAATCAGGACACGTGCAAGCACACATGCGTATAGGGTGCTAATACTGTTCTTGCACAACACACACACACACACGCATACACACACATACACATACACATACACACACAAGCAACTATTTCCCCCTACCGTCTTCATCCAGGGAATGCAGTCTCTCTAAGAGCTGCTAGCCCTGCCTGGCATGCAACGTTCCAGTCCAGCAACGCGACACAGCACAGCAACAAAGACAGCTCTTTCTCACGCTCAAGTGCGTATCTAGCAAATTTGCTGTTAAATCTGATTCTGAATGCTTCACCTCTCTGTTTGTGTCCCTCAATCAGCTTAGCACGTGCGCCCCCTAGAGCATCTTATAATATTAGCTTTGCACTTAGGCATAAACGCCTTGTGTTTTTGCTGCAAAGTTCGAGCCAGCTCACCACATTTCTCGCTGCTATAGAGACAGGCAATCGCAGATACCTTGACAATTACAGATCCATGCTGTGTTCATAAGCTTGTCTCTGGAGATTTTCCTTTTACAATGACTGCACTGGAAACGTACGTTTCTGGCCAATCCTGCATACCTTGCTCATAACTTCAGACTGCGATACCATGCTTCCATGTAATTGTAATGTGTGATATTGTTTTAACAACTATGCATAAGTACAGTTGTGTGCTCCCATTGTCACACACTCCACACTCCACATACTGAGTGCTGTTTGTGTCATCCTTATTTCTGTTCTCCTGCCCCTTAAGCAGGCGCTTCCTTAAATCACTATAAATCTTTAGTTGGACATGTACCATACATGGTCGTTCCTGTGCTTCCCCCACCCCCTTTCTTGACCAAAACAGTGCCAACGAGCTTGAATCGGCCATATTTCCCCAACCACTTCACCGTTCTGAAACCTGGTAGTTGTGTTGGGTGGCGCAATGTTTTCTCTGCAAAGGAAGCAGGCAGGAAGACCCAGTGAGTGGCTCATAAGCTTTGAATGTTTGCCCTATCCAATCGTTCCAATTACACACTGTCGGTGTCAGCCAACATAAAGTGTGTACGCACCTGCGCTCCTCCAATCTCCAGCACTTAACATCCTTACAGAGTTCACAGAGTTTTGACTGGCTTTACAGGTAAAGCCAGTCAAAACGTGCAACTGCTAGGACCGCATTCTGTGCCTCTGTTTTAGGACCTGTACCTGCGCTCCTCCAATCTCCAGCACTCAAACATCCTTACTACATCCCACTGCCTCTTCCTGACACACACCCGCAGTGCCAGCCAGCAAGAGCGCCACCGTACCTCCCTCAATCCCGACAGTGCTTTTCCAGAGCCTGGCCTACGCCCCCCCCGAGGACCACCTCGGCATCCCAGCACCCCCCACCTTACATTCACCTCCTCACACTCACCCACACCTTCAACCCAGCTTCCAAATCGACCATGCCAGCCCTCATTACTCCAAGCCCGACCGTGCAGGCAGTCCCACCTCTCCCAGTTGCCTGCACAATGTCGATAGTCCTAAATTGGCCAGCAGCTTGCACAATGCCAACACCCCTCATCTTGCCAGCAGCCCCCACAACAGCAACAAACCTCTCTATGCCAACAGCTCTCCCAACGCAAGCAGCCCTCTCCGCGTCAGCCCCAGGAGCAGCGCCAAACCAACTGCCCAACCCCCAACAGTTACAAACGCACAGCAGCCACATCCTTCACCAACGCCTTCACACACACCCACCTCCCCAACCCATGCAGCACAGTCGCAGCCCCAACTCACACTCACACCCACACCGTTTCCTCCTTGGGCTCACCCCGCCAATGACATGTGGTCCCTGGGTTGTGTGCTGTATGAGGCTAGCACTGGCGCAAAACTCATGGACGTGCGACGAGTCAGGTGCGCCAGATACATGTGCTTGTGGAATCTGTACAGTGAGCGGTGTGCTGTACGGGGCCAGCACCGGCGTAAGGCTCATGGACGTGCGAAAATTCAGGTGCGCCGTACGCATGTGCTTGTGGGATGTGTACCGTAGGCTGTGTGCTATAGAGGCCAGCACCGGCGTAAGGCTCATGGACGTGCGACGATTCAGGTGCGCCGTACGAATGTGCTTGTGGGATGTGTACCGTAGGCTGTGTGCTGAATCAGGCCAGCACTAACACTAAGTTCATGGACGTGCGACGAGTCAGTTGCACCAGATACATGTGCTTGTGGGATGTGTACAGTGGTCCCTGGGCTGTCCGAGGCCAGCACAGGGGTGAGGCTCAAGGACGTACGTTGTGTCAGAATTGTGTATTTGCAATTGGAAAGTGCAATGTACACAAGATTGTGGAAGATATTATGGGGAGTTCGAGGGCCACAAATTCATTTGTAGCGGGGTGATAGCGTGTCTGTGTTTCTATGTGTGTGTGCGCGTGTGTGCGTGTGTGGGTGTTTGTGATCTGAGTGTGTGCCCTGCTGCACTGTATGAAGCCAGGCTGAGCAGGCAGTCTCTTTGGGCGACCATACTGTCTCAAGTTTTAAAGCTGTTTTGCAGATCCTACACATACAGTTCATTACAGTGCATTTTTTGCACAGTGCATTACATACAGTGCATTACGCACAGTGTATTACAGAGAGTGCATTACATACAGAGCATTACGCACAGTGTATTACAGAGGGTGCATTACGTACAGTGCATTACGCACAGTGCATTTCGCACAGTGTATTACGCACAGTGCGTTATGCACAGTGCATTACATAAAGTGCATTTCATACAGTGCATTACGCACAGTGCGTTACGCACAGTGCATTACATGAAGTGCATTTCATACAGTGCATTACACACAGTGCATTACATACAGTGCACCTGCCCTTTAACTTTTCATATTTCTAAGCCACTCAATCACTCTGAAGTCTAGTCCTTCAATCCCAGTATATTACTGTCCATGGGAAGTGCTTGAGTGCTCACGTTGTGTACGCACCTATGTGTGCTTGAAAGGGCTCCCAAGTTCAAAGTGGCATTGTTTGCCTCCCCTTGCTGCTTTCTGCTGCAGGCTGTCTTTCCAGGAAGCGGAAGCAGCCATAGCGGCAGAGGAAGCAGCTCATGCGCGTGTGGGAGGCCTGCCTGGCTTTTTCCAGCTGTGCAGGTGCTGGCTAGGTCGGAATGGTGCCTCTCTATGGATATTGTGCAATCAGTTGGCTTGGTAGCGTCAGTGTGAACATGTCCTCCATGCCATAAACAGCTTTTGCATTCCCTCAATCCTCAATCTTTCTCTGTTCGTGACTGTTATACACCAGATTGCACCAACCGACCAATCCTTCCATGAATCCAATTTGAAAAAAGATGAAAAAAGAACTACGCAGGCAGTGAAAAGCTGCTTCCCACATTAAGCATGGAAAAGGAGCCCCTTTGGTTCTGTGTATCATGGAACTCCCTCACCACATTGCTTACTGTGATACCTACACTCATAAGTATGTGCATCGCAAATTACTGTCACGATGTGCAGGAGTATGCTTCCAGGGAGCACACGGATCTTGGACAGCACAATGAGGGACTCACACAAGTCACACCCAACCAGATTACATCAACAGCAGCAGCACACAAGTTGGTGGAACAAGCCAAGCACGCCAAGCACGCCAAGCAGCAGCAGCAGCAGCAGCAGCAGCAGCAGCATTGAAAGCAGGGGGAGGAGAAGAGGTGGCAAGGACTCTGAGCGTAGCGGTCAAGCACGCCCGCTGCCTGGCTTGCTGCCAACTGATGAGGAGCTCCTCCTGTGGCTCATGTCTCACGTGGTGGGGGGGTTCACTCCCGCGGTGAGTGTTAAAGCAGAAAACCAGGCAGTGAAAGCACTCCCCACGTAAAGCAGTGAGTGTGTGTGAAGTGTGAAGGCAGTGAAGTGTGAAGGCTGTGAAAGCAGTGTGAAGTGTGAAGGCTGTAAAAGCAGTGTGAAGTGTGAAGGCAGTGAAATTACTCTCCACGTAAAGCAGTGAGTGTGTGAAGTGTGAAGGCAGTATGAAGTGTGAAGGCAGTGAAGTGTGAAGGCAGTGAAGTGTGAAGTGTGAAAGCAATGAAGTGTAAATAAAGTGTGAAGGCAGTGACATCACTCCCCACATATAAGTGAGTGTGTGAAGTGTGAAGAGAGAAAAACTACGCAGGCAGCGATTACCACTCCCCGCACTATTAAGTGATTTGGTGGTGAGTGCGTAAGAAGTTTGGCTATGCAATCAGATAAACTAATAACCAATCCCTACATAAGGCGGTGAGTGCGTAGTAAGACAGCCTACCTAGGTAACAAAAGGCCCTACCCACATGAAGCGGTGAGTGTGTAACTCATGCCTGATTGACATGAATAAGCTGGTACCGTGATTCATCCTGACGCCTCTTTTCCGCTGCTTCCAGTAGCACTGAAATAGAGGATGCATACTAGGGCCTCCCATTTCATCCTTACAGGCTCTGCTTTCCTCGTATCCTAACAGAGTACTGGTACCTACATGCGGGTTCACCCAAGCAAGTATGTGCTTCAATCTTTCACAAGGGTCACAGTGTGTGTGTGTGCGCCTTGCTGGTACTAGCTGGCTCATCGCTGCTAGGTATACGGTATACTGTGATGCAAAATAGCATGTGGTTACGTGGTTATACGGTATTCTGAGATACACACTGTGATATACAGTATACTGTGATATACTGGGTGCGGTATACTGGGTGCGATATACTGAGTGCGGTATACTGTGATATACGGTATACTGTGATGGAAACTAGCATGTGGTTAGACGTTAAGCGCCTATAGCCCTCAAAACCGCTGCTTTTGGCAACCACATGTCCGTTGCTTTCATTGACAAACAGTGATAGTACAGCATAACTCCTATCAGCATCTGAGCATGGCTTATGCTTGCCTCTGCGCTTGCACTCATCTGCCAATTCAGCAACTGCATTCATCTGCACTTGCATTCATCTGCACTGTGCATTCATCTGCATTTGCATTCATCTGCCACCGCATTCATCTGCCATTGCATTCATCTGCACTGCATTCATCTGCACTTGCATTCATCTGCAATTGCATTCATCTGCCAATTTAGCAATTGCATTCAACTGCACTTTCAGTCATCAGCAACTGCATTCATCAGCAACTGTATTCATCTGCACTTGCATTCATCTGCACGTGCAATCATCTGCCAATTTAGGTTTGTATTGCGCCCTTGCATCCAGCAGCCTCGATGGGCCTAAGGTGCAAATCTGCTCTTATTTTTGCAAGGACATACTTTGCACATGCAGTGCACGCTTTGTTTAACATAATTATACTGTATTGCACTGCATTTTGCCATTGAGTATTTGCACGGCAGGTTTTAAGCTGTTTGACTGCATTGAGCAACACCAAAGCTCTGCATTTGCCATCTGCATTTGTTTAACACAATTATATTGTATTGCACTGCATTTTGCCATTGAGTATTTGCACGGCAGGTTTTAAGCCGTTTGACTGCCTTGAGCACCACCAAAGCTCTGTGCCCGACCTTCAGCTTCAATTTACTCCCTGTGTGGGTTGTGTGGCATCTGAAACTATTGCATGGTGCAGGTTCTCACCACATCTGTCCCACGTCTGAAACATCTGTCCTACGTCTGAAACTATTGCATGGTGCAGGTTCTCACCACATCTGTCCCACGTCTGAAACATCTGTCCTACGTCTGAAACTATTGCATGGTGCAGGTTCTCACCACATCTGTCCTACGTCTGAAACATCTGTCCCACGTCTGAGACATCTGTCCTACGTCTGAAACATCTGTCCCACGTCTGAAACATTTGCACTGTGCAGGTTCTCACCACATCTGTCCTAATTTGTGTGAGTGCACTCGTCGACCTTACTTCCTTAATTCTTTGCAGCTGCTTGTGTGCTCGACGCTCTAAACTCCATGACCCTATTTAATTTGCATGAGTACTCACATTTTACCGTGTGGCTGTTGGCACTTGCTTGTAATGCAGACCAAATGCTCCTGCTCCTGAAAAATGAGACGCTGTCAACATAGTTCTCCCCTTTGCTTTCTTAATTTTCTAATCCTCTGCGGCTGCTAGCGCTCTCCGCATCCTTTAATCAATGTTGTAGGGTTTGCCCTGGATTTGAAATAAGAAAAAAAAACACATTATATACTATACTATATAATATAGGTATGTGATTAGTTTGATAATTGTAATTTTGGTGAGACCATTACGCGGCCTTTCCTGCGTGCTGTCACTCCTGATTCCTTCTTGCTCCTACCACCATGCCACCACCACGTGTAACCTCTCTTATGATCAATCGAATTACCTTATTTAAAACACAGCTCTCCTGTTCCTTTGCAGCTGCTGGTGCGCTCCACGCTGTCCCCAGTCGATGACTTTTTCTATGCACATGGAGGCATGCCCCTTGATTTAAAGCCAAGCGCAGTATTGCTGCTGATGCAGGCAGCAGCAGCAGCAGCAGCAACTGCTGGTGGCACATTCTCTACTAAACAAGCACCATCAGCAGCAGCAGCAGTGCAAGCAGGCGTAAAGGGCATGTCTCCTGCATGCACTGTGGCGTTGCCATTGAGGGACAGGTTGCGGATTGAGGGGCCAGATCTGGAGGAGGACGAGGTGGGTCTGTCCTTGAACAGAAAAACTTTGCAGGCATTGAAATCCACTCTCAACAACAATTAGGGGAAAGGAGCCACTTTGGTACCAGGTACCTTAGAACTCCTCCACTCAAGGATGGAGAAAAAAAGATTAATGGGGATCAAGACGGTTGCAGGCTTGGCCTTAAACTGGCTCCTAATGAGAGTTGGTAATGGCACTGGAAAGGGCGTGCCTGATATGGGCAACTTTAGCAATGAAGTTAACACAATGCATATGAAGCTTGGAAGCAAGCTATTTCATTTTGTAAGCATCAATACCCTGAGAAGTGGCATCATTTGAGTTTTGTAGATGGTGCCACCCACTCCCAAAAATATGGTGTTTAGAAGTTAACACAATGCATATGAAGCTTGGAAGCAAGCTATTTTATTTTGTAAGCATCAATACCCTGAGAAGTGGCATCATTTGAGTGTTGTAGATCGTGCCACCCACTCCCAAAAATATGGTGTTTAGCCTGGAGGACGCTCCTTAAAAAATGGTGCAAAGTCTTTGTGCTGTTGCTGCGCGGCGCTCATCTGGTTTTGAGGTCTAGTTGTCCTCATAGCACTTGATGAATGTCACGTTGGAGTATGCTGAGATGTGTATGTCAGTGATGTCTGGGGAAGGTGGAAAAAGTTCTTGAAAAGAAAAACAAACATCAGTTTTTTATGAGCAAAAGCATGTATGCCATATGGGAAACCTACGCCACGGTACTTAGGTGCCTGTACCTGGACGGTCCCTTAATCTGCTCTTTGCATAAGAATGGCTGTTTTAAGCAAGAAACATTGCAAAGCATTGTATACTTTGTTTCTTCGTTTCTGGCGACAAACTTGCATCGCTTGTTGTTATTCCTATTGCAGGCTGATGGCTTGACCGCTTTCCTTGAGCCTTTGCTATGCCTAGACCCTGAGGAGCGTCCAAGTGCAGCAACAGCCTTGCAACACCCATGGCTTACAACCGTCAATTCACGTACCAACAAGGAGGGTTGACTTGTATATATTCCTTGCCTCTCCTTCGATTCTTGTTATTGAACCACTGCAGCTTGCACTACTGTAACAAATTGTTAACAATATCCCAACAATATCCTAGCAGCCTACCAGTAGCACTTTTTGACTGATGGCTTAAGGTATGGTTACAATGCTGGATATGCCTCTAGGGCATCTGAGCAGAGTTATAAAAAGCCTGCGACCAAGAACCTCATAAGAAACATTTTTTGTTATGAGAAAGTCTAATATGTGTGTCTGTGTACATGTAATTGTCGGTGGTACGTGAAAGGCCAAGAGAATCACTCATGAAACCAGGGGCAGTAACAGAGCAGAACAGAGAACAAAGGACACAAGCAGCCCCAATCAGCAGGGAAATGCAAAGCAAAGCACGTGGCACCAAGCATAGAGCACGGAGCATGCAGCTTGAAGCATACAATAGGAGGCACGAAGATAGCAGCTAGCATGCAAGAAACGCACAAAGCAGCTTGCTTAAAGCAAAGCCCTATGACTGGCAGCCAAAACCAGCCAAGACTAGGCCCGTGACTGACACATGAAAGCACGGCGTCTTACACTTCACTGGCACAATGCAGGACACCAGAAGCCCTGGCGGCCCAAAACCAAGACTAGACTGATGCCTGCCCTGCAACTCATGGTTCACTCATGTCTGACTCATGCCTCATGCCCTAGCACCCCAGAGGCAAGCCTACGGTTGCTCGGCTGCTTCATGTCACAATGCAATGCAAGTACATGGGCTGATGGCTAATCTGTAGCTTGCACCACTGGTGGCACTGTCTAGCCTAACTGAGTGCAAACAGTGGTGAGAGCCTGAGGAAACATGTTTAAGGCGGGGTTGAGTTTGTATTGAGTCCAGTTTAAGATATGAAAACCTTAATTGAACACCAACAAGGTATTTTAAGGGAGCTGCAAATGTTACAAGAAAAGGGGAGCTTGGCTGATCAGTTTCTACAAATAAATTAACAAGGCAAAAGTTCAAATAAAGAAATATCGCTCAAATGTACGGGAGAAAATTGCAAAACTGCACTTGTCCCTGCTTATCTCAGACAACTTCGCAAAAAGAAAGCAGCACCGTTTCGTGAGCAATGGCGCACCGTGTCGTAAACATTCCAAATTCCGCAAGGCTTTTACTGGCCACAAAACCGAGGACAGCCTTCAAGCCACAGCTGCTGCCTTTCCTGTTTGTGTATGTGCACGCGCGCACGCAAACAAAATCTACTGACATAGCACTTAGCGTGTTAAGACAGACTAAGAATAAGATACCGTGGAACATGCATTGCGACTAATCCATAATTGCACAAAAGAGAACAACGACCTGGTAGTACCCGCCGAAAGAAGGTGGCATCGTGCGCAAGGGGACAGCTCAGATGGGTAGGAAACGCAACAGCTAATCTATTAATTAAAAATTGGTTTGTCGAAATGCTGAAAAGACTGACTCAGGAAGAAGGGCTTGGCTTCAGCCCCACCATCTTTTCGCTCCACTTCCATAGGAGTTCACCGTTCTTCTCATCTTTTGAAGCCCCCTGTTAATGAATGAGTGAATACATGCATGATACAACAATTAGGAAAACGCCTACCTGGAAAATTGAAGTCTAGTCTAGTCTGGTAGTCTAGTCTCGAAGTCTAGTCCCTTGCTGTTCGACAGCAACGCCTCCGTTTCCTTAATCCAACCTTGTGGAGTCATCACCGCTTGCGTATACCATAAAACATTATTGTGCCTGAAACAGAGTGCTTTCAGGTAAGAGCGATTATAAGCTAGTGCTCGTACAACTGAATAGGGCTTCTTTTTCTAATCAGAATATTATTGTTATTTAGAGCAAGTCAGTCGCTGGCATGAATAGCAGAAGACCCTTCCAGCTGCGTCTACCAACTTGACTCGTCGGAAAGTTTGCCCCTATCAGGAGCCTAACTTCTCTGCAGCCTTGCAATAGTTCAAGCAATCAGCACTCTGACAACTAGCATGTGATGTTTTTTATTCTGTGGTGAGTGATCCCTCACTGCCAGTAAAATGTTTTCATCTTTGCAGAGACCTCCGTACGCACCAATGGTTCTGAGGCCTTGCAGTTGTGGAGGAAGACGGGTGCCGCCAAAGGGTCGTTGCATTCAGGCGACGTGGCAGCAAATATGGACGTCTTTGCTCCCTGGGCAAGTGCAAAGTCAAAGGGCAAGCGGAAGCCATGCCATCATCGAAAAAAAGACTGATTTTTAGAAGCGTTGTTCCTGACTACCATACAAGATATTGTAACTTTCTGCTGCCTTTAATAGTTGTTCTGCTGCTACACAGACATTTTTTATAATCATTTTATCTTGTAAAGCAGCTTCCTTATAAGAAGGCTTCTGCACAGAGCGTGCAAAATTTGAGGAACAAAGGGTTGTGCCAGATGACATCGTTAATAAACCCTTTCCAGTGCTCACGAGATGCCTAAACACCTCTCCCAATAGGAAACAGAGTACGATTGTCTGGTTAGGTGTGGATTTGTCTGTCAGCGTTTACGATCGTCTTGTCAGGTGTGGATTTGCTTTGTCAGAGTATAAGAAACAGAGTCGTGGATTTGCCTTGTCAGAGTATAAGAAACATATTATAAGAAACAGAGTACGATTGTCTTGTTAGGTGTGGATTTGATTTGTCAGAGTAAGATTGTCTTTTGTTAGGTGTGGACATTTGTCTCACAAGCATTGCATTTGCCAGCACCCTGTGTGCAGCGTGCAGTTTGCATTGCATACTGTTTGCGGTGTGCACGATTTGTGGTGAATGTAAAGAGTGCATGACTTTGGCGCGCAGTGTAGGGTATGGTTATAGCTGCCTGAAAAGCAATCAGTACCTGAGGAGGAGAGGAAGCTATGAGCCTTATAATAGGGTACATCAGAGTGGGCCACACTCCTGGCCGGGTTGAGAAGATGTTTGTGAGAACAAAGCCTGGGCTAACTGCGCATGTGCAGGAGTGATTAGCACAAATTGGTTGCAACAAACGTTATATACTAGTGACAGCAGATGGATTGGCAATTCGCATGGCAGCAACATTTCTTGACATGGCAGCAATTCACATGGGAAGGCAATTCACATGGCAGCAATTCACATGGGATTGGCAATTCACATGACAGCAATTCACATGGGAAGGCAATTCAAATGGCAGCAATTCACATGGCAGCAACATTCCTTGACAGTGGGAAAAGGACAGTGAGGGCTAAATGCAACAGCTTATAAGCCTTAAGCCTTAAGCCACACTCATCGGCAAGGACTTGAGCAGGCCGCATGCAAGACGGTATCCTTCTCACTAATGAAAGCAATATAATTAGGGTTGGCTAAAACCGTACATATACACCGTATATGACCGTATATTTGGTGATTTCCCTGCCAGAAATATCGTATACACGCCGTATATATATATGGTTCTGGCCAACGCTAAATATAAAGCATGTGTACATGCGCTTGGGCCTCTATCGGATTATCACCCAGTCGAGAGCACTACCTGAGGTTGCTATGATGCCATGCTGCTTCCCCCAACGCCGCTGCATCTCTGCAGTGGATGTGGTGTTAGCTAGCTTGGAGCGGCAGTACTGAGAGAACCTGTGAGCGGACGCGCAAAGGCAGAAGGGTGGCCTTATAACATTGAGGACTTTTTTTAACCAACCAGATATATATGGTGTGGCCTCTTTTGTGGCTGAGTGCCTAGCCCTTTTCCCTTGATTTTTTCTAGCGCCTTTTGGTTTGATTTCAGGCTTTTTCCAAGCTTCCGCTCAGATGCCCCCCAGAGGCATATATAGCGATGTAACCTTACCTTACTTTATCGTTTAACGTTGCACTGTCACATGCTATACATAAAAGTAGCATTGCTGCACATACTGAGCGCAGCGTATATGCGTTAACCATACCTTACTGTGCTCATCCCGCACCCCAAATTTCAGAAACTTTTGTTATCCCGCACTTTCCTGCACCCCAAAAATATATAGTTTTTGCCCTTACTGCTATATCCCGTAGAATTTATAGCCCTGTTCAGCACCGATTAGCTTTGTTTGAAAGAGAGCACCACAAAAAGGAAAGGGAAGTCACCATGCATGTTGTAGCCTGACGCTCTTTGTTCTCCTGCCCTGTGCCTCTGCTGCCCTTCCCCTCCAAAAATCTGCTTCTGCTTCATCTAATCGCTATCACTGCTGCTGGTGCTCTCCTCGCTCTTCTCGCTGATGCTGCTGCTACTGATGCTGATGCTGGGTGCTTGTGCTTGCGCATGCTGATGGTGCGTCTTGGGGGCAACCAGCCTTGGTGCGTGAACTTGTCTGCCGCACCAGCTGCCCCGCCTGCTCATCTGCTGGACTGCTCTATTCTGCTCTGCGTGCGCAAGCCTTGCAGCTTGGTCCTCCAGAATGAAGGTTTTTCTTTGGCCTGCCAGGAGGCCTCTTCATCTCTGCTTCCTGCGCCTGTCGCTCAGCCCGTGCCACTTGTTACTGCTGTCGCTGCTGCTGGGGTGGGAGGAGGCCGGGGGGACCTCTCTTTGCTCGTGACTTGCAGCAATTTAAACAACTTTAAATACCACAATCCCGCAGGGTCAAAAAATATATTAATGCTTACCATACCCTGCAGGGAAAGTTCCCTGATATTTATGCGGGGTGTTATAGGAAAGGTACGGTATGTGTAAAAGTATGGTGAAGCATAAAAAGGGTTGAAAGGCAAGAGGCAGACTGGGAGCAACGCTGTCACATTTGCCACGATGCACGAATGAAAAGCAACGGAATAAAAGCAGGAAAAAAAGCAGGAAACAGCAGGAAATTGCAACGGGCTCAGCACGAACAAAAAGCAACGGATCAGCAGGAAACACCAAGTACTGGCCGAGATAAGTCTGACGTGTAACTGACACGGTAAACACCAAGTACTGGCCGAGATAAGTCTGACGTGTAACTGACACGGTAAACACCAAGTACTGGCCGAGATAAGTCTGACGTGTAACTGACACGGTAAACACCAAGTACTGGCCGAGATAAGTCTGACGTGTAACTGACACGGTAAACACCAAGTAATGGCCGAGATAAGTCTGACGTGTAACTGACACGGTAAACACCAAGTACTGGCCGAGATAAGTCTGACGTGTAACTGACACAGTAAACACCAAGTACTGGCCGAGATAAGTCTGACGTGTAACTGACACGGTAAACACCAGCATCAGTGACATTGCATGTCTACTTGTTAATGCAGCGCTTTGGCATAAACTGTGTGTACAAACTTGCCGGCTGTGTGAGATCGAGGGGCTATCTGTTTAGGTGCGGCAGGTGTGAATAACAACCTGGGAAGTTAACTGAAGAGGAGCTGTGCTTCCATAAGCAATCACCGACTTGCATGGAGGTGTTTAACACAACGGTTATTGCTTATTACAACAAGATGAGCCACATGTAGGGTTGCCAGAATCAAAACCATGAACATACATAACCAGTAAATAGTACGGCTGACGGAAAATTCTGGATGTACATTACGTAACGTATACATGCGGTGCAACTTGGATTTATTTGTACAGTGTAACTCATACTTATTTGTACCGTGTGGTGGAGGAGTTCAATGGCACTTGGTACGGTAGGTACCTTGCCTATACCAATGGTACTTAGTACCTAATAGTGGCTCCTTGTCATAGATCTGTGTGGGAATGCTTGCTCCTGCCTGCGTACTTTTGGTTCCAAGATCATGATCAGACCATCATGATCAGATCATAATCAGACCATCCTCAAGATCTTAATCAGACCATCCTGGCCAAGTGCTTTCCTGCAAGGGAGAAGCTCGATCGCTCGTGCCTCTTGAAAAGACGACTTACCACCAGGACGGATGCTGAGTCAACTCTCCATCTTCTCTCCATTTCAAGGAGCCCCCATAGTGGGCCCGACTAGATAAGTTGACAATGCGCGATCCTGCGCGATGGAAGATGCCTCATCAGGGGTGAGTTTGCACATACACGGCAGTACATATCCCTACGTAGAGCTATTGTCGTTAGCAATGGGCGTGTGTTCATTATAATTATACTAGCCAAGCTGCTGCTTTGCATCTGCAGACAGCCAATGTCTGCTCAGCGGAGGAAAACGGAAAGCAGCATGCTCGTTACAGTGCCTTACTATAATGGGGCAATAACACCACCTGCTTGTCCTTAAAGCTCACCTGGCTGCATGGAGGCTCTCAACAGGTTTGACAGCAGGAAACCCCCCAAATGATTGATGCGCATGTGCCTGTCCTTCAAACCGCCCTCTGCACTGTCGGCCGCATTCGCCAAGCCCATCACCCCTGCACACGCACATGCAACAACAATACCATGACATCAATTTTACAAGCGCCCAAGAGATCCAAATGTGTGTATGTGTGTGTGTGTGTGTGTGTGTGTGTGTGTGTGAAGAGATTGCCCAAGAGATAAGCACACGCATAGGTAAGACTTGTTCCTGTCCTCTTAGACCACAATTTACCCTCTGCCCAGAAGCAGCATTGCCAGGCCCATCAACAGAGAAGGAAAAGCAACACCATGCAGGCTGTGTAAGCAGCTTTACATTGAGCATAGGAACCCTGGTGAGGCCATTAAAACCTATGTAAGCTTAATGTCAACCGACTTTTGGTACTTGATTCGGCACTTTTAGTGCAGTAATGAGTGCTGATCAGGATTAGGCATGGTGCACAATTGCGTCTTCCTTTTTCCTCATTTGTGCGTATTGTGAAGGTAACAAAGAGACATTCAGAAACTGACCATAATGGTAAAGCATCCTTGTTTCACGCACATGTGAATGCACCTGTCCCCAACACCCTTGCGTAGCACTGATCACTCACTTTCTGCTAGAAAATCCATTTGTCCTTTGCCCGTGAGCCAATTTATGCCAAGCCTGAGCCACTCTCTGCCAGTAAAGCCATTGTCTTATGGTGGGTACAAAGTTTTAGCTTCTAGCCAAGTAGACAAGAAAAAGTTCAGTTCTCCCCCTCCCCTATACCTCCGTTGTTGACAAGCACGTCCAACTTCTGGTTGCGTCGGCGCAGCTCCTTTTCTTGGCTGGCAGCAAATGCACGCACGCTGGCAAAGTCTTCCAGATCCAAAGAGCAGCAGGAACAGGAGCTGCCTGAACTCGCACCAAACTCTTTACGCAGCTGTTCACAGGCCTCAACGCAAGCTTTCTGGTCTCGAGCCGCCAATATTACGTGGCAGCCCTGCTGGGCGTCAAGTCCCGCACGCATCAAGCCCCGCACGGTCTCATAGCCTGCAAAAGAAAAAAAGGTCATATGAAATTGTAGCAGTAGGCCGTCATCCTGTGGTACCACATTGCAACTTGTAAACAGGATATGTGGGAATTGCAGTACGAATGTGTGAGATCCACATGGTACCTCGAAGATTTAAATCTGTTTCGTACATGCGTGGTGAGCTGCTGGTTGTGCATGCATGGGAGCTTGTGCATGCCCGGTGCATGTGTGTTTGTGCGAGTGTGTGTATTCATGTGTGTATGTGCGCGTGCGTGTGTGTGCGCGTGTGTGCGTGTGTAATGTGTGTGATGCGTCTGATGCGTGTGGTGCGTGTGGTGTGTGTGGTGCGTGTGGTGCGTGTGCATGCCCGGTGTGTGTGTGTTTGTGCAAGTGTATGTATTCGTGTGTGTGTGCGCGTGCGTGTGTGTGCGCGTGTGATGCGTGTGATGCGTGTGGTGCGTGTGGTGCGTGTGGTGCGTGTGATGCGCGTGCGCGTGCGCGTACGCGTGCTCGTGTGTGTGCGTGTGCGTGTGCGTGTGAGTGTGTGTGTGTGTGTGTGTGTGGCTTTCCCTCACCTATTCCTTTGTTTCCTCCCGTGACGATGGCATAATTCGGTTCAGCCATCTGGTTGGTGGTCAAATTTTGTTTCGTATTTTATATGTGTGAGGGTTCCTCTCAATGTATCAATTTAAGTTTATCGTTGTTCTGAAATTTTAACCGGACCTGTAGAGCAGCCAAGCGTACATGAGAGTGCTTCTTCTTCTCGCAGTGTTGCTTATGTTCAAGGTGCAACATGATTAGCTTTAATAATGTTTGCCACTATGATCTAAGAGAACTTGGCGGTTTAGTGTATGTCGCAGTGTTTACAGAAGCACGCACTCCGTAGTATACTAGCAGCCAAAAGGACGATGATCCCCGGGTTCCGGTGCTACGCACTTTGGTCCTAGTGGCCTCTTACACTACAACCCTAAGTTGTAGTACATGCCTAATTTGGCACTCAATGTGCAATTAATTGTTTGTGCAGGAACAACGTCATGTTAATCTGTTGCGTCCTTTATCAAACACTGCAGTGTGCGCAGGGTGAATTTCTCGATCAGAAACCCCATTTTTGCAAGGGAGACTGCCCTGAATACGAGGTCAGTTGATTGGCGCCTGTTAAAGACTTGCTTCGGATTATGAGCAACAGGTCTATAATGGCATTTTGCACCGCAATAATCACCATACGCAGGTTGAGGAAGAAGTCCATCTAAGGGGGCAATTGCGGAAGTAAGATGTTTTCCTCGCTTCTGTCTATCTGCGCCTTAACTTGCTATGATCATATGATAAGTACGATTGATTGAAGATGAAACTGGACACTGTGCCTTTTTACATGCAGATATGCCCCTAGTAAGTCTGAATACGTCTCATTGCATCCGATAAATTTGCAAGAAAAGTAACAAAACATAGCATCAGCTAATTCTGTTACACTTAAATTTTCCACATGAAGCATAGACAAACGATCAAACTTGGCATCCATCCTGCATCCGCACAGGCACCTGGGTATCAACTGACTTGAGAGAAGGTGATCGGAAGGATTGAAATGATTAGTATCACCTACCCTCTTGTAGCATGCATAAGTAATGGAAAAGTTGTTGCACATTCCCAAGTCAACTCTTTCAGCCGCTACGCTACATTCCTAACACCGTTAGTAACGTTGTCCAAAACGCACATGTATCATCAACCTTGCATTTTATAGACGAGTTGCGAGCAAGCTGCAAAACTTAACTTATGCTCAAAGATAAATTGAACTAGAGATGTAAGAGCCTAGATGCAGTTGGTGCGCATGTCCTTATGAGGCTTTTTTATTCCTAGATGCAGTTGGTGCGCATGTCCTTATGAGGCTTTTTATTCCTAGATATGCAACCAATAGTGCTTGCGGTTCCATAGCTGCTGACCTGATACTGCTCAAACAAGTGGTCATTCAACTACCTAATGGAAAATGTGTCAGTTCACACAACCACTTGTCGTGGTATGCACTCTTACATGAAGGTACCGTTGAAAAGGCGTATATCGTTGGCTTCCAGCGTCTATCTAAGGTACTTCTTAGTCAGTGTGTCGATACCAGTTGTAGCAATCACATTATAACTCCCACGTGCTGTGAGAGTAAGCAGCACATGCAGAAGCGTCTGCATGCGGACGGCGGTGCATTTTTTAGCAAAATATACCGAGCTTTGCAGCCACAAAGATTCATGTTGCAGTGGGAATTGCTTTGGTTTTTATTTAGAGCTTACTTGCTGTCTTTATGCTTACACAGTATTTTAAGGGTGACAACGAGCTTCAGGAGCAGATCGAGATGACCAGTCCTTTCGTGACACAAGTTCGCTTGTGAGTTATACTGCCCTTTGCTCAGCTAATTTTGAAATTGAGGGTGGAACAGTGCTGCAAGGTCAAAGGGGAGACATTAAACCCCTGCTACATGTTTTGGCCTGATGTTTTGGCCTGATGGATTAAGAAGAGAGCAGCGCAAAAGTGGGCATGTTCAAAATCCAAGTATTGAGCATCAAGTAGAATTTGCCCTACAAACTCCATTCTAGAGGTCTGAAGACGATAAGATCGAGCATGACTTCTCAGTGTTTGCTTTCCTTCCCTACGAGTAAGTTTGAGGTGGAACTTTACAGTAAGGTGGCTTGAAAGATGTACATAATATTTCCCTGCGATCAATTCATACCAGCTTCATTTCCTGACCTACACCGTTTTTTCTCCGTCTCCTTTTTCCAGGTACCAAAAGGTGGGCATGTTGCTGACGTTTGTTGTATGGTTTGAGCTGATAAGGGGATGACGGCAGGCCTGTAGACCCAAAACATTGCAGGAGGCCAATTTGAAATTTGATTCCCAGAAGTGGAGGGTTTGTCAGTGGCGCTTTATTTATAGCTGTGTCCTTATTTCTTCATACAGCAGCAACTGGAAACTCTACACTCCTGCAATTTAGATGCAGCTGTGAATATTCCTAGCAAACTTTTCTGCAACCCACACCCTTTTCCCTCGACTGGCTGGATTCAACAAGGTCTCTCAAGATCGTCATGTTAAATTATTACCATTGCTTGACATGCTTCACACAGGACCAAGGTGACAAAGACTTTGTTGATCCTCCTTCTCCCAACTGTGACAAGCTTGAGCTCGTGCATTATGAAGAGACAGAGTTTTACGTATTGCCCTTCAGCCTCTATGCCTTGAGCATCCGGTGTGTTCATTTTTAAATGCAACGGGTGGGACCGTTTACGTAGCTGCAAGCGCTTTTTTGGTTGTGCTTTTCCAGCACATAAATATACCCTTCTATTAACCTTTTGCACTCCTCCTTGCTGCTTAAAAATGCATTGTCATCCTTTTTTTAATCATTTCAAACATTGAACAAGGCCTTGGATGTCCCCTCCACAAACTGCATTTCAGCATCAAGCCGCTGGTTTTGGGGTTCTTTAATGATCTGGAGCGAATGGTCATACAGATTTTGACAGCTCGACGTTTTGGGTGGCACAATATGAAAATCCCTCAAAGCCGCTTCCCCAGTAAGTAAAAAGGATATCGGGGGTTTTTGCGGGTTTTTGGTGCATATTGTTCAATCAGAAGGGGGTCAACGGGAACAGAAGGACCACAGCAGTGGCTTGCTCCTGGTGTCAACTTATGGCAATGGACACTTGTTTAAGCACACGGTGGAAATAGATATTCATTATAAAGCACAAATAGCAGCTGTCCAGATGTTTACTGAATTTAAAGTTTTTATTACTTATTCTTCAAGTGCAAGGAGTGGATATGGTCCACTGCATTAAGCTGTCAGATTGTCTTGGTAGACGCTGTTTAACCTTCTTCTTAGCGGTTGATGAGCTCAGATACTACGCTAGCTATCCTCACTGCCCTCCAAGATTTTGCAAACTGATAAATATCCTTGAATTGCAGGCACAATGAGATTTGGGTGATGCGTGCACCAAAGGAAAAGAAAAAGCATCGCCACCATCACCAGCACTACTATCAACATAAAGGTGAGGTTGTGATGTCTTTTGCGGCATCGGTGACTCTCTTATAAAATCATCTGCAGATTTGCCATACACTTTTATCACCCTGCTCAAATTATTGACCAGCCGGAAATAGGCTTTATGTTTCATGATGCGCTGCTTGTTTCAGGAATGTACTCAACCATGGCCCCTTCACAACGTTTAAGACGACATATTATGACCATCAAGACAAAATTTTGAAGGCCCCAGCATTTTAGATTGGCATCCATAGGCAGTTAGAAGACTTCTCAAAGCTAAAGCAACTGTTAAAGATCACATGAATTGTACTTTATAATACATGTTGACACTAATTATCCACTTCGTCAGGACGTCCATAGAAATCAGTGTCTTGTTTTTCTGGAACCTGTCTATCAGGACAAAGCGCTTAAATTAGCTTACTTGCTTACCAGATTTTTAGTTCTTTATCGTTTTGCAATGTGAGATGCTGTAAACCAAGGAAATAAAAGAACGTTGAGCAAGGGGTTTTAATGAAACTCCGTAGAGCGGCAAGGAAAACTTAGGCTAAGAGCAAGTCGTGAGGAAATTGAGAAACAACAAAAACAAAAATACGCAAGGGGTGATAACACCTTACGCATGGATTAAGGAAACGAGGACGGAGCTGTCGGACAGCAAAGTCGTCACGCTACAAGGCGGATTCAAACCCACGACCTTGAAGACCGCAAACCATTAGGCTTTCAGGGCAGCTACCCAACACAAACACAGGTAAAGAAAAAAAGCAAGAGTGATAAAGCAGCATATCACTTTTGCTGCAAGCTCTGAATTCAACACTTGCATACCTTTTTGTTTTTTACATTAATTCAAATTACCAGAACTTTGTTTGATTGCGTGTATTTGATTGCGTGAATGTTATTGAGTCTAAATCAAATGGACAGCAAACAGCATTACATAATAACAGCTTGTTTTATCAAATGGCCGCCTGGCGTGTCTCATCAGGTCGGCATGTCAGGTGTTACGTTCAAGGGTTGCTTCCTGGTATTTATATCAACTGTCGCAAATATGATACTTTCTTTTAACATTGTGTGAACCAGGATACTTTGCAAGCAAGTGCAAACCCCTTTGCGTTCTACCGCCCGGCAACTCCCTGCAAGACCCGCCTGTTCTGCAACATGCAGATGCTGCTCTCATCACATTATGAACCACAAAACCACAAGGACAGTCCGGAAAGCCGTGTAAGTCGGGGTTTCATCACTGTTGTTAACAAATAATGAGGATTAATTCAAACCAGTTTCTATATTTGCTAGAGAGTACAGGTTCATCCCTCCGAATAAAGAGCCCAACCACACGTATTTTCCAGTCACGCATTCCCATCGAGATCCCCCGTAAGATACTATTTAAATTAATTTATATTATTGTCGATAAATTTTGCAATGAAAGACGCAATGGTGCTAGCTTTTCTCGCCCTGCTTTTGGTGGGAGCGCAGTGCGAGGTGGGGCAAGCATGGTTCGTCTCCAGTCGCATTGCTAATACCACAAAAGAGGTTTAAAGGGTCATTGAGCACGATCTAATTGCTGTGCGTAGACACACGTTTTCCATGAACAACGTTGTGTGAATTACTGCAGCAGTACGATCTGAACAAGCAGGTTGATGTTGCGTAATGAGTGGACGCGCCTGGTCACAATTTTGTTTGCCGTGTCTTAATACATTTTGGAAGAGGAGGACGGAGGCCTTCAGACAGTGTTTGCCTTTTTTCTAACAAGTTTCTTGCTCTACCTGCATTAACGCGTGTGTGCAGGATGTCAAATTCCTCCGGCCACACTTTTGTCATGGATCAGACTGCCCTGAATATGAGGTATTGAGCTGGACAGCAGGGCAAATTAAGGGCGGGTAGTTCTGTTTGTCTGCTGATGCGAGATGCGCATCTGGGTATGCTTGCTTATTATTTGCTTGCACTTGTCGTTACAGGTGGAGAAGGACGTTGGGCGCGACGGAGAGTTGCGCAAGTGGGTTCTCACCTTGTTTGCCATATCCTTTTTTTGTTGCTCTGCTGCTGCGTTCTAACCACTGACTTGGCCTCCATCTTCTGCTAACCTCGCGCTACAGCTACGCTCCTGGTGAGCCAACTTCTTTTAAAACGGAGATTTTGATAAGGATTTGCTAGCCCTTTATCAGTAACGCAAGCACTTCTGAGCATGCGTGAGACAAGTGCTAACGTGACATTTGATTAACGTCTGCACAGGCACCTGGGTGTCGACTGATTTGACAGAAGGTAAACTCGAAGGAAAAAGGGGCATCACTTCTTCACGCTCACATTATAATGTACACTTAGCAAGCAAAACCACACCTCGTACTCAAAGAAGGATTGAAGAATATAATGAGCGCCTGGTGAATGCGGTTGCATGTCCAGACTCTTGCTAATAACAATGCAAGCTGGAGCCTTTACAACTTGCTGGCTTGTAATTGCAAAGCCGTTGATCGATTCAATCATCCTCTGACGGTGTGTCAGACCAAGAGTCAACTCGTATGCCACCCCTGCACTCTTACATGAATGAAGGTACCGTTGAAAAGGCGTATATCGTTGGCTTCCAGCGCCTGTTCAAGGTACTTCTTAGTCAGTGTGTCAATACCAGTTGTAGCAAACACGTTATAACTCCCACGTGCTGTGAGAGTAAGCAGCACATTTCTGCAGAAGCGTCTGCAGGTGGAATTTGGTGCAATTTTTGGCAAAATATACCGAGCTTTGCAGCCACAGAGATTCATGTCGCAGTGGAATTGCTTTGATGTTTATAATGAGCTTGCTTGCTGTATTTATGCTTACACAGTATTTTAAGGGTGACAACGAGCTTCAGGAGCAGATCGAGATGACCAGTCCTTTCGTGACACAAGTTCGCTTGTGAGTTCTACCTGTCCTTTGTTCTGCTAATCTTAAATTTGAGGGTGGAACAGTGTTGCAAGGTCAAAGGAAAGATATTAAACCCCTGCTACATGTTTTGGCCTGATGTTTTGGCCTGATGGAATAAGAAGAGAGCAGCGCAAAAGTGGGCAGGTGTTCAAAATCCAAGTATTGAGCATGAATAAGGTTGCTGCCCTACAAACTTTATTCTACAGGTCTGAAGACGACAAGATTGAGCATGGCTTCTCAGTGTTTGCTTTCCTTCCCTACGAGTGAGTTTGAGGTGGAACTTTTCAGTAAGGTGGCTTGGAAGATGTACATAAGATTTCCCTGCAATCAATTCATACCAGCTTCATTTCCTGACCTACACCGATTTTACTCCGTCTCCTTTTTCCAGGTACCAAAAGGTGGGCATGTTGCTGACGCTGTTTGTATGGTTTGAGCTGATAAGGGGATGACGGCAGGCCTGTAGACCCAAAACATTGCAGGAGGCCAATTTGAAATTTGATTCTTAGAAGTGGAGGGTTTGTCAGTGGCGCTTTATTATAGCTGTCCTTATTTCTTCATACAGCAGCAACTGGAAACTCTACACCCTTGCAATTTAGATGCATGTCATTGCAAATCACTGTCACTGCAAAGTATAAGACTCAGCACAACAATTTATGTTTATTGAAGAATTGTTTTAAGCCAGGGTCGAGTCTCTCTCGAGCAAAGGCTGGGAACTGCACTACAGACTGCAATTCTCCTGATACTCTCTCTCTTTCTCTGCTGTTTTTTAAATCCGACTTGCTTGACACACTGACATATACTATACCACACACACTCTAGTCGGCTGCCGCGCCTCTCCTCCCCAGGGCTGGGATGTTTACTCAACCATCTGGCTGAGCATTGTGTAGTTTACTGAGCTAATTGAATACCGCAATACCAAAACTAGAAAATGCTATCTTCAATAGACCGGCTTCACCAGCTTATTGAACGAGACTAGGCAAAACATCCTCAACTGAAAAATCAACTAACCAAATCACACGAATCGTCACTCCCAACAATTGGGCGTGACATGCAGCTGTAATTATTCCTAGCAAGCTTTTCTACAAACCACACCCTTTTCCCTCGACTGGCTGGATCCAAAAAGGTCTCCCAAGATCGTCATGTTAAATTATTACCCTTGCTTGACATGCTTCACACAGGACCAAGGTGACGAAGACTTTGTGGATCCCCCTTCTCCCAACTGTGACAAGCTTGAGCTCGTGCATTATGAAGAGACAGAGTTCTATGTATTGCCCTTCAGCCTCTATGCCTTGGGCCTCCGGTGAGTCTGCTGTACGATATGTCGTTTGTTTTTCTGCACTCGAATGTAATGTGAAAAAAATACGACTAAATCCCTTACTTACTGATGCTAGATTACCTACCTGTGTTGAAAGCCTTTGGCCTCTTGTTTAACCGGTGCAGCTGCAAACAGTTGAAGGCACAACTATGATGTCACTTGCTTTTTATTGCCCTATGTAAGGCTGCTTCAAAACGTTATTATGTTTCATGCCTCTGTAATGACTTAGCACAAGCATTTGTTTTGATGCTTCTGCTTTTTCCTTGGACACTTTCTAAATGCAGCATCAAGCCGCTGGCTCTGGGCTTTTTTGAGTATCTTGAGCGCAACGGACATACAGACATTGACCGATCGTCGTTTTTAGTTGCACAGTATGATGTGCCGTTCAAGCCCTATGATCGGTATGTCAGAGGAAGGAAACAAAATTGTTTTGGCTGGTTTAGGTTGGGGCACTGGAAGTAGTGTCGTTGCACAATTGTGTTTTGCCCATTAGTAGTGTCAATTAAACCTCTGCATGGCCTTGCAATAGAGGCCAGTTGTTCAAGATTGCACTGTGAACGTCCGCAAGTTTCCATGCACACGCAGGCACAATGAGATCTGGGTGATGCGCACACCAAAAGAGGAAAAGAAGCACCGCCACCAAAAAGAGCACAAGAAAGGTGAGTGTTGACAGGTGCAAGTTGCAACCTCTTATATGTAGGACGTGTCCATTCTGAATGTGAATAAAATATTGCCTACTGTGTGTGTGAATCTTGCGATGCACGCGTGTCTTTGGTTTTTTGTTTTGAAGCACAAATGAAGAGAGTGCGTGTTTTTTTTAACAACATCCTCTGATCTCTTATTTACTTGTGCCCTTTTACAGGAGAGCACCCACTGTGGCCCCCTTATGACGTCGATCCCCAAGAGGACACAGGCACTCCCATTAGGCCAAGGAAGCTCAAGATTCCAGCCATCCGTGCACACAAGCACAAATTGCTCGCACAAAAAGCTGCTGCTTTTTGAAAAACCAGATGTTGTTGTACAGCTAATCCTAGGCCCAGTAGCACAGACCTCGTTGAAGATTATGATGGAGTAGTGCACGAAGGAGTAGTGCACAAAATACATTTTTGACCTGAATGGTTCAGGCGTTATAGAATTTTGACAAATTGCTGAGGATTTCCTCCAAATATTTATGCACCACTTCGAAGTTTTTAGTGTACAGTAAAGGGCGAAAGACACTGTTTTTTCTTTTGGATTGAATGTCAGATGTGCAATATTGGCAAACAAAGTAGCTTGTCAGAGCTGCAAGGATTACGTTTTGAATGTCAAACGTGCCTGATTGGCAAATAGAGTAGCTTGTCAAAAGTGCCTGATTGGCAAAAAGAGTAGCTTGTCAAAAATGTTGTGTTTAGGGCTTGGACTTTAAAGTCAAAGAAGCAAAGAAAAAATCTACGCAGGCAGTGAAAACCACTCCCCACACTAAGTAAGGAAAAGGAGCCACTTTGGTATCGGGTAACATAAAACTCCTCCATCCATAAAATAAGAAAAAAGGCATGGGAATTGGGAGGGTAGCTGGCTTGACCTAAAGCCGTCTTTTAATGAGAGTTGATAATAGTGTTGGAAAGGATATGTCTGGTATGGAAAAGTTTGGCAGCGCAATTGACATAATGTACATGAAACTCGGAAGCAAGTTTCTTAGCTCTTTGAGGATCAAGACCCAGCTCCTTAAAAGGCTCCAGCGTGTGATCGTTGTAGATGGTGCCACCCACTCCCAAAAGGATGGTGTGGAGAGTAACGGAGGCTCCCTGAAGGGTGGAGTAGAGGCTTTTATGCTGTTCCTGCGCAGCGCTCAGCTGGTTTTGTAGTCGAGTGTCCTCACAGTGCTTGGCCTCGATGAGGTGAATGTCACGTTGAAGATTGCTGAGATCTTGGGTCGGTGCTGTCTGGGGAAGGTGGATTTGCTGATGGCTGGCGGTGCTGCCGAGGTGCCCTTGATCTCCCTCAGTTGCCGCCTGCCACTCCTATTTACCCATCCCCCTTCATTGCTAGTCCGTTGCTTTTTTGTTTTCGCGGAGATGGGAGCAACCAGTACGACATCCAGACGGCTTGGTAAACCTATTTTCAGCTGTATCGTGAATCTGAAGATTTTGCATAGGCAGACATTTGCTGCTACCTATATCCATGCAGACAAAGCAGGATCCTAGGGAGCCTGTCTGGCTGTGGCTTTGAAGATTCATACTGCATGCTAAGTTTTGTTTCTCAGTGCATATTTCTCATATAAAATCAACTGTTGCAGTTCAAAAGATGTATACTGCCTTTTGCATTAAGCACAACCGCAAAACTTTGCAAGCAGATGCAATCCTCTTCGCGTTTTATGTTGCTCTATCACACCACAAAACCACAAGGACAGTCTGGAAAGCCGTGTAAGTCGGGGTTTCATCACTGTTGTTAATAATGCGGATTATTTCAAATCAGTTTCTATATTTGCTAGAGAGTACAGGTTATCCCTCCGAATAAGAGCCCAACCACACGTATTTTTTCCAGTCACGCATTCCCATCGAGATCCCAAAGATACTATTAAAATAAAATTCTTAAATTTTCGATAAAATCTGCAATGAAAGACGCAATGGTGCTAGCTTGTCTCGCCCTGCTTTTGGTGGGAGCGCAGTGCGAGGTGGGGCAAGCATGGATCCTCTCCAGTCGCATTGCTAGTACCACAAAAGAGGTTCAAACGGTCATTGAGCATGATCTAATTGCTGTGCGTAGACACACGTTTTCCATGAACAACGTTGTGTGAATTACTGCAGCAGTACGATCTGAACGAGCAGGTTGATGTTGCGTAATGAGTGGACGCGCCTGGTCACAATTTTGTTTGCCGTGTCTTAATACATTTTGGAAGAGGAGGACGGAGGCCTTCAGACAGTGTTTGCCTTTTTTCTAACAAGTTTCTTGCTCTACCTGCATTAACGCGTGTGTGCAGGATGTCAAATTCCTCCGGCCACACTTTTGTCATGGATCAGACTGCCCTGAATATGAGGTATTGAGCTGGACAGCAGGGCAAATTAAGGGCGGCTAATTCTGTTTGTCTGCTGATGCGAGATGCGCGTCTGGGTATGCCTGCTTATTCTTTGCTTGCACTTGTCGTTACAGGTGGAGAAGGACGTTGGGCGCGACGGAGAGTTGCGCAAGTGGGTCCTTTTTTTGTTGCCTTCTCTCTGCTGCTGCGTTTAAACCACTTACTTGGCTCCCTTTTCGTGCCTCCGCCGCCCATCTTGCGCTGTACAGATATGCTCCTGGTGAGTATGAGGGCGTACTGCAAACGAGATGAATACTTGCGCCTATCCTGCTTCTATCTAATACTCGCGCCCTGAAATGTTCCATTTTAAGGCACTTGGGTCTCGACGGACCTGCGAGTGGGTGCAATTGAAAAAGCCTATGCTGTTGGCTTCCAGCGCCTGTTCAAGGTCAGTCAAAGGCACTTGTTCTACAAATTGTGGGGCGTCATCAATCGGGATGTGGTTGAGAGCCTGTGGATGGTATTCAATATTCTGTTGCTAACAACACGCTGCCCAGGAGCAAATGGGCATAACCACACGCGTTGTCACCTTTCTTTGTTACTAATATGTTGTCACCTTTCTTTGTTACTAATGTGTTGTCACCTTTCTTTGTTACTAATATGTTGTCACCTTTCTTTGTTACTAATATTCTTGATCTTCAGTACCTCATTGGTGACAACGAGCTCCAGGAGCAAATTGAAATGACGACCCCAATAGTCACACAAGTTAACCTGTAAGTGCGCTGCCTGTCGTTATAAAGTTGAGATTCAATTAGTACAGCATTTTGTTATTTGCTAGCTTGTCCTTTACTTATATGTAAAAACTGTGCTAGCGTGGTCTTAACACTGAACGCTATCTCGTCTTCAAGCCCCTACGCTCACTTCAGCCAACTGTGGCTCATAACTGTGATTACAGGTCTGAGGACAAAAAACAGGTTAAGGATGATTTCACCGTGTCGCTTTTTCTCCCTTATGAGTAAGTTTCTTTGTATACGCAGTACCCTTCACAGCGCAAATTTTGTACATAAGTGGAAAGTTGGTACAGATCTTGCCCGCTTTCCTTCTTGCAGGTACCAAAAGGTGGGCAGGCTTTTTGCTGGCGTGCACAAGGAGGGCTGAAAGGGTGCAACGTAACTTTTGCAGGCCTTGCATATGATTGCAGCAATCTAGACGCTTGAATCGGATGACTTGTGCTTAATGCAAATCACACACCGGCAGCATTCAAAACAGATGAGGTTCCTCAGTCCAGCGCTGTGTCGTGCATGCAAAAAAAAATACATGTGTCCACCCAGGATCAAGGCGATAAGAAGGATTACACGGAGCCCCCTGCACCCAGAAGCGATCAAGTAAAACTCGTTCACCACGACGAAACTGACTTCTATGTCCTGCCTTTCAGCCTTTACGCCCTAGGCATCCGGTAAGTGTGTTACAACCTTGATTTGTTAAGGAGTTGGAATGAAATGCAGGCCGTGTTGCACAGTGAAGTCTTGTCAGGAACTGGGGTTTCAAGGAACCAAGAAAATGTGTGACTCAGCCTATGCTGAGCTGGTTCAACGTAGTAAGTTACGCTCTCTTAAGAAAGCATATTCACCAGGCTCAAACTGCGCTGCCGGCCTTGTTCAATTTCTGTTTGAAGGGTTCGGGTTCTTGATGCCACTTGCGTTTCTTCTGTCCAACCTGGCAAGGCACTCATAATTGCATCCTGTTATCATTGTGTACCATTGTACCGGGTGAGACTAACTAACTGCTTACCTAAACTGAGTGCAGTGTCAAACCGCTGGCTGTGGGATTCATTGACTACCTTCAGCGCAATGGTCACACAGAAATTGACCCCTCCACGTTCTTTGTGGCGCAGTACGACCCACCATACAAACCGTTTGACCGGTAAGGCCAGCAAGTATGGAGGGTGCTCGAAGTACAGGAACTAGTCTGGAGCAGAAGAGGAAATCTACACGGGCAGTAGGAATCACTTCCCAGCTTGAACTAGGAAAACGAGCCAGTTTGGAATTTGAGAACTGTAAAACTTGCAATTACAGATAGGGAAATGAAAAGTAAAGCTATTGCCTATCATAAGTTTTTCAGGCTTGGTCTGCTGCCGATTTCAGATGAGATTTAGTGGCATGCCGGAAAGCAATTGGTGTGGACAGTTCTAGCAGCTTAGCTGACAGTCTGCATGATGAGGATGTCTAAGCTTAGTTTCATTACTTTCCAATGGTTTAGCAACTTGGATAAAGACCCGATACCTTGAAAGGCTCTATGGTGTGAGTGTTGTAGATGGTGCCATGCATGCCAAGAGAGTGGTGAGGAGAATAGTGAAGGCTTTTGAAGAGTGATGCAGTTACCTTTTATGTTCCTGATTGACTCATATAAAATTACACCTTTTTCAAACCAAGTTGCTTGGCAGTCCATTTGCATGATCTACTTCAAAGCAAGAAATAGTTGAAAGAGAGTGTAGCAAGGAATGATGAAGGAAGTTGATAGCAAACATCCCTTGGACAAACCATTTTGGTATCATTTGAGTGCAGGCACAACGAGATCTGGGTGCTACGCACACCAAAGGAAAAGAAGCATCGCCACAAGCACGAAAAAGGTACTTTTGTGTGTGCCTTGCATAATCCCTATAGCGTTTCTTGTAAGAGCGAGTAGGCGTAGTGATGAAAATACATCCTAAACTTGACGATGTGCTGCTTCACTTGCTTGCACCTCAAATAAAAATGATCAACTTCCTGATGAATATCATAGGACAGTGACTCGCTCGTGTGATTGCTTGCATCAAAACACAGGAGAGCACCCACTGTGGCCCCCTTATGACATCGATGAGGACACAGGCAAGCTCATTAGGACGAGAAAGCTCAAGCTTCCGGCCACCCATGCACACAAGCACAACCAAGCTGCCTAATTGGAAGGCTGCATCTTAAGGATTGTTGCAATATTGAGTTGGGTTCCCGTTTTTGTTCAAGCTAGTACTAATTTTGCAGATTAAGAAATAGGAAAGGGGATCCTTAATCATGCCACATGGCATACACATACATAGTTCCACTAACAGCCTTTGACTTTATTAAAACATTCTGATTGTGCTTATTGTCACCACTTTGGCATCCTTAAAGCAGCTTATCCCTTCCATTGTCTGGCCAGCAAAAGTTAAAACCCCCCCAAGCTCACCTGCCAAAAACTTTTAACACCTGCCAGTCAACACCCTCAATGGAAAGGCCGGTAGAAAAGCTTTCCGTTTGTTCAAATTGCAATGCCGATAAACACCTAAGTAATGCCTTACTTGTCATGCTCTGCCGTTTGGTCTGATATACAGCCACAGAAAAGAAAGGGAATTTGATTCACCGCCAGCAATCAGTAGGAAAGGATGACGGCCACTTGCTTAGTACAAAAGAAAAAGCTAGTAGTAGTAAATTTATGCATTGTGTTACGCCCAATTGTTGGCTGTGACAGTGATTTGCTATGACAATTGCTTAGGAAAGAATGACAACCACTCCCTCAGAATATAATCAAATGCAATATGCCTCTCCTGATCAATTTCGAGTACTGCTAGACCCTTCCTTTATCCAACAAATAAATAAGGCACCAGAACAACTGCTGACG
>Ga0307968_1000100_pt1:0-10000 | contig 47573 bp, 57 predicted proteins | sample OrgLakmetagen650_FD_201834 | JGI IMG/M metagenome (GOLD analysis project Ga0307968, IMG submission 201834) | Saline water microbial communities from Organic Lake, Antarctica - #650 | ecosystem: Environmental > Aquatic > Non-marine Saline and Alkaline > Saline | place: Antarctica: Organic...
TGTCTCTTTTTCTGGTGTCTTGTTCAGTCTGGCCTCCTTCTCTTCTTGAAGCTGCCTTTTTTTTTTTGCTATAGCTCAACTGCCCTCGCTGGCGGATATAGCTGTGTAACCCTTACCCTTACCCTTAAAGGCACAGTGGAATTACCGGTACTGGTAGTTTTGGCACCATCAATCAAAACGTACTCGTCTCCATCGTACATTTGTTTGATAACATTGACAAGGTGAGTGGGCATCCTGATATTAATTAAATGATCCCAAAGGTGGGGTCTGTCAATAGTGTCATACGCTTATTTAAAATCAATAAAGGCCGTGTGAAGGTGGGAACAACCCTTTGGTTTAATCTGTTTGGCAAACAGAGCTATGCTAACATTGCGCTTAATAGGAACTCTGTGATGACGCACAGCTAATGACACACAGCTGTACAAAGTGTCCATAGTTTATAGCTGCACAGCTAGCTATTGTATCTTCTTTAAGACAGAGTCTGATTTACAATAAATACAGAAAAAGAACTTAGCGTTAAACAAGCACAACGCGCTACAACTAAGTATCATCAACCAACTAGCTATTTAGTCACGAGATGCCAATGCAGCCACTGCTGCACTGTCACTGGGCCACTCCTCCACAGCCATTGAAAAGCACAGCCCACGTGCGCCGGGGGATGCAGCGCTTGCAGGGGGGGGGCGTACATCTATGTGCAGAACCACTCCCCCTGCCTCTCCTACCACACTGCCCAATCGGGAAAGGGCCAAGGGCACGCACAGGGCCTGGGAGGCAGGGGCATTTCGTGGTGTGTGTGTGTGTGTGTGTGTGTGCATGGGCATGTGTGGGTTTTGTGCACGTGCTTGCAAGACGCCTGTCAAAAAATCTTGCCGTAATAAGTCAATTCACAATGCATGCACATAGTTTAATATATGGCTCTTCCCAACCCGCTTCCCAGATAAAGGCAGGTTCACCTCCAACCGCCCAGATTTTGTGCTGGTTACTCCCATCGCTGCAAAGACACAAAAACAACAAACTAATGTAGGGGGGTGGGTTCTTCAAAGTGGCAGGGAGCAATTGAGGGAGACTGGGAGCACCTCAGCAGCACCGCCAGCCACCAGTAGAGCCACCAACCCCAGACAGCACCGACCTAAAGACCTCAGCAAACCTCGGCGTGACATCCACCTTGTCGAGATCAAGTACTGTGAGGACACCAGACCTTAGAACCAGCTGAACGCCGCAAAGGAACAGCACAAAGACCTTTGCAACATTCTCCAAGGAGCCTCCGTTACTCTCCACATCATCCTTATGAGGGTGGGCAGCACCATCTACAACACTCACACTCTGAAGCCTTTCAAGGAACTAGGTCTCGATTCTCAAAAAGCTAAGAAGCTTGCCTCCAAGCTCCATGTGCACTACTTTGCTGCTAAACTTGTCCATTCCAGGCGTGCCCTTTCCAGTACTGTTATCAACTCTCCTCAGGAGCCGGTTTCAGGCCAAGCCTGCACCCTCCTGATCCCCATTGATTTTTCCTTTCCTTTTCGCGGTGGAGGAGCTTTACGGTACTCGGTACCAAAGTGGCTCTTTTTCCTTAATTAATGTGGGGAGTGGCTTTCACTGCATGTGTAGTTTTTTCTTTTTGTTTCTTTCTTAATATATGGATGAAGCAGCCAATGATGGTGCATGTATACATGGAGCACATCACGCCACACAAACAGGTACGCACCTGGGATGGCCCTGGTCCCCCTCCGCCCTTCCCCACTCCTGTTGCCAAATCAGCACCCATACCTCCAGAAGCAGGCGATGAATTGGCACGCGAGGTGGACAAGCCTGCACGCATGCGTGTATGTGTGCAAGTGTGTGTATATGTGCGTGCGCATGTGAGTATGCTTGCATAGGTGCATTGGGTGTTCATCCTACTGCTGTTCCTCGTACCGCACGGCATTGCTGGAGTTCTTCCAGTGCCATTTTTGTTTGACAAAGGAAGACCTTGAATCTTTTTTCTTAAGCTTTGATGGCGCGGGCACAGCACAGAGCAGGATTACGTGTCCCTGAACCTGCACGGAGGGGGGGCAGCAGGCTACCCCCCCCGCCCCCCCCGTGTGGAACTACAGAGCTGCCCCAATCCAACGCAGTCACTATCTTGTAGATGTTTCTCTTTCAGTGACAAACACACCAGCCCCGTTTAGCTCACAGCTTCATCTCCCCCCTTGCAGCTTTTCAGCACCACAGCACTTGTGCCCACCCACACCATACCTGCGTGCGCACTGGGCAGCCGCCGCCCTGCAGACGCCCCCCTGCTGCTGCCCGCAGCAATTCCAAGGCTGCCCAGGTGCGGATCAGAAAAGGTAGGCAAGACTAGCACGGGCCCACAAGGGGCCAGCTCACTCCCTGGGGCAGCATCTTCTAGCGCCCAGGCCTCTCCCATTTCTGCACTAGCTGCGTCAGGAACGGGGTACGACTGTAGCATGCCTGCGTGTGTGTGTGTTTGTGTGTGTGTGCGTATTGTGTGTGCGTATGTGTGTGTGCGTACGTGTGTGTGTGTGTGTGTGTGTGTGTGTGTGTGTGCGTGAGTGCGTGGTTGCCTTCCCTACTGCACTGGCTGTATCAGGTACAGGACACGGCTGCTGCACGCCTGTATGTGTGAGAGCATATGTGCATGCGTACGTGTGCATGTTCCTGTGTGTGTGCGCTTATGTTTCTGCGTGTATATGTATGTCTGTGCGTGGGTGTGCACGTGGGTGTAACTCATGTGTGTGCAGTGCATGCAAATGTGTGTGTGTATGCGTAAACGTGAGCCTGTGTTGCTAGGTCTTGTTTCCCTGTATGCTGGCGGAGCACCACAGAGTCCAACTGATTGCAGCTGATTGCTTGAAATGGACGTCCAAGCATACGTGTATGGAGACCCTTTTCTTACTGATTGCTCTATGTATAAAGCAGCTCTTTCAGGTGCAGATCAAAGGTATGCAGATCAAAGGTGTGCTCTATGTATAAAGCAGCTCTTACAGGTGCAGATCAAAGGCACACTCACTGACGCTCCTGTAAGTGGGCCAGACACACACAACCACTCCAGACCCACAGCCGGAAGATTGCAGCCCTCGGCCAGTTCAAGGCATCTTTGCAGCAAGACACACACCACAAAGCTCATGCCTCGTGACCCATGCCCAAACATATCACTTAGCCAGATCTGACACTCCACCAGTTCGCACCCCTACACGACGCCTCCTACGTCAGATCTGACACCCCACCGCCTCGCATACCTAAGCTATGCACACAACCAAAGGAATTGATGCAATCTGTGTAAAGTGTGATGCCATAAACAAAGGATCAGGCCACTTAGGGCAATGCAGTCGCCCTTCAGTGTCGCTGTTGCAGCCTTACCATCTCGCAGCCCTAAGCCGTGCAGCACGAGCCCCCTCTGTGCAGAGGAGGATCGAGGATGAGAGGGGGAGGGGGGTGAAGGGCGGTTGAGGCCTTTGCTGCTGGCTCGTGCTGCTACTACTGGGCTGCCCTTGAGCAGAGCTGCAAGCAGGGAGTGCACATGTGTATTGTGTGTGTGCGTGTGTGTGTGTGTGAATGTGTGTGTGTGTGTGTGTGTGTGTGTGTGTGTGTGTGTGTGTGTGTGTGTGTGGTGAATTTGTGTGAGCTTGTGATCATGTCTGCATGCATGTATGTATGGGTTTGCGTGGGCTTTGCGTGTTTGCACTATTGATTGTTGGTGCAGAGTGAAAAACCAGTGTCCATCTAATTGGAATTAGAGCAACAGCAGCAGCCGTACTTTAACATCAACAGGACAAAGAGCCTGTAACGCCAAGAAGTTAGTCAGTCAAACAAGGAGTGCATGGATCGATGAAGGAGGCACGCTCAACATCACGTCTGAGATTATCAATAAGATGCGAGACACATGCACATGCACACGAGGACGCACTCACCAGCAGTTGTTGAAGCTAGGGGCAGTAATCGGCATGCCACGTTTCCTACATGCACTGAGTTCTCGTGTGCATGTGCACGCATGAGGATGGCCAGCAGCGCTGTGGGCACAGAAAGAGCCTGTGCATCGAACCAGGCAACGAACACATGAAGTAAGATTTGCACGTTCCTACATGCACTGAGTTCTCGTGAGCATGTGCACGCATGAGGATGGCCAACAGCGCTGTGGGCACAGACAGAGCCTGTGCATAGAACCAGGCAACGAACACAAGAAGTAGGATTTGCACGTGCACACGCATGAGGATGGCACAGTGCGGTGAGCACAGACAGAGACCGCTCAGAGTTTTAGGCAAAAATGCACGTGACAAAAAAGAGCATACGTGGTGATGCATTTAGTTTCTGTGTGTGTGAGTGTGTACAAATGTGTGTGTGTGTGTGTTTGTGAGTGTGTTTGTGAGTGTGCGTATGTGTATGTATGTGTGTGTGTATGTGTGTGTATGTAAGTGTGTGTGTATGTGAGTGTGTGTGAGTGTGCACAGTGTGAGCATATGCACTGTGGTGACCAACTGCACGCTGTGAACACACCTGAGGGTGCACACAACTTGAGCACGTCGTGGCTCAACTTTTGAGGAGCACAGCACAATCACAGCACAAATGGTCTTAGCGAGCTTAGGTTGCGGCCTTGCCTGTACGTGTAGGTGGGGCGCGTAAGAGGCTGCTGACGAGGCAAGGGGCTGGATCAAGCCTTCACCATCCTGTAAACATAAACATAAAACAGATAGGGTTAAATCTGTATGACTACACACAATCAGCGGCAGGATTGTCACAAAAAGTGACCCCAATATGATGGTTCCCTTAGTCGTACCCAGAATTAAAGATCATTAATGACCTGAAACCTCACAGAGCGTGCACACACTCACACACGTGCACACACACCCCCACACCCCCTCCTACATAACGCACATGCACCATACACAATCTGGCAGAGATATCTGACCAGATTTCAGAACCGGCAGCACAAGATCAGCGTCGATAAAGCCCTTTTACCCCTATAACTCCTAGCAGGACAATGCAGGCCTCTTACGCCTGCCAGAAGTTGAAAACCCCAGATCCATCCAATCGAAATCCCACTCCACATAAAACTCACCTGCAAGCCTGTAGCCGCATCTGAGCTTGCACGCTGCACATGGTCTCCCCCACAGCCGCTCAAGCTGGGATCAACAATCAAGGCGTTGGCAGCGGCAGCTGCAATGGCAGCGCTGCCTTGCTCTACTCGCGCCTGCCATGCGCGGAGAGTGGTGAGGGCGGTGCCTGCACTGCCAGCCTCGTGAGGGGTGCATGCTACCGCCTGCAAGTTGTGTGTGTAAGCGTGTGTGTGCGTGCGTGTGTGTGTGTGTGCGTGTGTGTGTGTTAGCGTGTTTGTGTGTGTGTGAGCGTGTGTGCGATATGTTGTCATGTGCTCATCCTTGAATCTCTGTTTGAAATGTGTGTGTATGCTTGCACAGTGCTTTTGCTACGAGCTAAGCTCAGGTTGACCGTCCATGTACACCGCCATCACAGTAAGGCTTGTCGTAACGCTTGTGGTAAAGCCACCGTCATCTCAGGATCCCAGCACTTAGTAGCACACACACACACGCACGCACACACACGCACACACATGCATAATTTGGCCAATCGACTGATGCGGTCGTTACACACGTAGCAGCTGAGGTGACGTCTGTGGTGCTCTCAACGACCTCACAAGGTGATCAATCTCTCAGCAGTCAGTAAGAAGCATGTATGACTAAAATGAAACCAGCTAGTAAGAAGCATGTATGCCTAGAATGAAACTACGCACATCTCATCATTTTTGCACAGACAGATTACTCCCAAGAAGCACATACCCTCAATTCACACGCTTGCCTTGCAGCCGTACACTGGCCCCTCGCAGACCTCACACCCGACGCGTGCATTGTGAGTCTTGAGCGTTGCGTCCCTTTCTTCACACGCACAGCACTGAAAACATACACACACACGCACAACATTGCACACACACTCACACACATACATACACACACATACCTGCATGTCAAGGGTGGCATGCCAAGCCACGGGCACAGAATCAACACGTGCATGTACGAACACACACATATACATACCTGCATGTCAAGGGTGGCATGCCAAGCCACAGGCATGAAACCAACACGCACGCATACAAACACACACACACATATACAAACCTGCATGTCAAGGGTGGCATGCCAAGCCACGGGCACAAAACCAACACGCACGCATACAAACACACACACACACACATATACAAACCTGCATGTCAAGGGTGGCATGCCAAGCCACGGGCACAAAACCAGCTTCCAAAGCCCTTCCAGCCTGCTGCAGTGCTGCGCAGGCTAGGGGGGGGCTGGGGGGAAGCTGCTGTTGCTGCGCGACAGCTGCTAGGTGCATGAGCGTGCGAGCAGCAGCCTGCGCACAAGGTGGGAGCATGATGTGCGTGTGTGTGTGCGCGTGTGTGTGCGCGTATGTCTATAGATGTCTCATGTGATGTGCGTGTGTGTGTGGTGTGTGTGTGTGTGCGTATGTCTATAGATGTCTCATGTAAGTGATGAATGGATCTACTTATTTGTGTATCCATGTGTAGTTGATATCCGTTGCACTTAAACGGAGAGTGTGTATGTGTGTGTGTGTGTCTTGTGTGCTTGTATGTGCCTGTGTGCATGCAGAAATTATGTAAGTAAGCAAGGGCTAGGCAACATCAGAGGAATCGTGAGAGCGTTGTTTTGTTGTAGATCCATCATGCTTGTATGGTTGGCTACCTTTTGCCCTCCACATCCCTTCCACTTACTTGTAAGGCCACACACAGCATCCGTGCCTCCTGGGCCATCATCTCCAGAGCCAAGGCCTGCACATAATAATAAGGTTTGGAGCACAGAATAAGGTTTGAATAACAGAATAAGGTTTGGATAACAGAATAAGGTTTGGAGCACACAAGCAAACAACCGTGTTTGGCCAAGCAAAGGCAATGGTTTTCAGGGTGGGAGGGTGTCGTGTGCACGTCAGGTGCGTGCTTGGAAGATCACAGCTGACAGCGAGACAGTTGTTGTCGGAGGCAGTAAAGTTGAGCTAAAGCAGTGGAACAGGCGTATGAAACAGCAGCAGGGGTTTGCTGTCCTTAAAACAGTCATCCTATGGGACAGCAGGAAGGAGCTCACTGTCCGTAAAACTGTCATATGGGACAACAGGAATTTGCTAACAGCAGGACAGAAAAATTCCTGATACCTGGTAGGAAGTATACTTGTAGAAGACAGTTGGAGTTAGCTTGTGGGTGTTTTGTGTGTGTGTGTGTGTTTGCATGTGTATGTGTGTGCGTGTGTGCGCTTGTGCCCCCCTGCACATATGTATTATTGAATTTGATTAACACAGACAAACATATGGGCATTACCTCTAGACTGCAGGACAGCAATCGACCATGCGACTGTGCATCCTCCATGCGAGCTGCTAGAACCGTACATGCTGCCTGCGCTGCGTGCTGCTGCTGGCCAAGCCACGCACACAGGTGTGTGTGTGGGGAGGAGGATGTGCTGGGAGGAAGAAGCTGCAGTTGTTTGTGTGTATGTATGTGTATATGGGCATGTGCAAGTATGTATTTGCATGTTTGTGTGTGTATGTGTTTATTTGTGTGTGTGTGTGTGTGCATGTGTGTGTGTATGTGTGTGTGAGTACGTGTGTGATCAGCGTATTGGATGCAGCATCAGCTCTAAAACGCTCGAAAACATGAAGAATCTGCCTCCAAGACTTAACCCCTCCAATGGCTGGCAGTCCATTACAGTAAACCAACTTAAGATCCTCCTCCTCCTTCTCCTATTGCAGCAGATAAACCAACTTGAGACCATCCTCCTCCCCCTCCTATTGCAACAAAAACCTAGGCGGTGCCCAGTACTCACCGGTTTACTCCATTTCCTTAGTTGACGTGGGTATCGATATCAATCAAGCTGCAAAATTATTCTTCCCTTCCTATCCCACCCCTTCCCTTCCTATCCTACCCCTCCCCCCCCTCCATCATCAATCAACACACACACCTGCTTCACGTAAGGCGGCGGCAACAGTAGCGCCATCCTGCTTGACACGCTCGCCACAGCGGTGGGTGCACTACTGGACACCCCTGCATGGCCGTGCGGGAGCGAGGGGGAATGCACAATGCTTGGCGAGATGGAGGTGAAAGAGGAGGTCGGGGAAGCGGCTGTGTGGTTGTTGGCGGTGGGACCGGGGTGGCTGTGGGGGTGGTGAGGGTGCTGCTGGAGGGGGGGTGTGTGCTTGAAGGAGGAGAAGCGCTGGGAGAAGGAGCGGAGGGGGTGGTGGGAGCTGCTGGGGTGGAGGGGCAGGTGGGTTGTGCTGGAGGGGAAGGGGTGGGTGCAGGAGGCCAGGAGGAGGCGCAGCTCCAGGGAATCCTGCGAGGTGTGTGTGTGTGTGTGCGTGTGTGTGTGTTATGTACACGCATGTGTGCTTTGAAACGACCATCACCTGCATACTGGTATGGTATATTAGTACTATTAGATGCAGGCAATTGTGCAGATGCGCGTATAATCAGAGTGGACTGGCCTACCTGATGATCGGCAGCAACCACTAAGTTTGTACTCAAGTGTGTGTGCGCAACAAAGTCGGGGCCGGAAACCCATCACTCCAGGAAGGGATGGTTGAAATGTTACAGATTTTGTATGATATGTAGATTTGGCGAGAACCATACATATTATATGTAACATATAACATATATGTATCTACAGTGTACATGCGGTATAAATGGCAGGGACATCATACTTACAATCACATACGGTGTGCATATACAGTTCTGTCCGACCTTACATTTAGTGCATAGTTTTTGCAGGGAAATGTCGGAACACACGGCATGTTTACACAGTTCTGGATTACTCTGATCACCTGCTGTGCGTGTGCCTGCTGGGATGAAGGCTCGTAGCAGAGGAGAGGGTATAGGGGCCAAGGGCCGTGACCTTTAACGGACCAGACGGCACTGCTGCTGCTGTCATGGCTGCTACCATCGACACCGCTGAGTAATTGCTGCTGCTGCTGTGCCTGCTGCTGTTGCTGTGCCTGTTGCGTGTGTGCAGCGCCTGCTGTGTGTGTGTAGTGGTGGTGCCCCTGCTCTGAGTGACCACCACCGACACCCTGAGCATCCGCATTGTTCTGTTCGCAATGCGCGATCCCTGGATCTGTTCTAACGTTGCGCGAGCCAAAGAAGCTGTGAGTGGGGTTTGTTGCAGACACACGTTGGTTCAGCCTTGCCGTGCCGACTGAAGCAGCATCTGCTGCTGTTGCTGGTGTTGCTGGTGTTGCGGGGGCTGTGCCGAGCACGCTGCGCGTGAGGCATGATTGTGTGGCGTGCGGCAACCTGTGATGGGGCAAACGCTGCGGCATTCGCGACGATGCTTGTGAGGCTGCCTCTCCTCCCGCTGCGGCGGTAGCGTCTGGGTTTGGCTGACAGCCGGACGCCAGGTTTTGATAGGGCAAGGGCCAAAGTTCAGCCTCAGGCTCCAAGATCTATGTGTGTGTGTGCATGAGTGTGTGAATGTGTATGTGCAAGTGCCTTGTTGTTCATGCAAAATCTCCTACGGTCTCAGCCAGGCTCCCCCACACATGTAACAAAGTCCTGGCTCTCACAAGAGCGCTTTCATGCTCATCCTGAGCCTGCATGGTGCCTTCAGTGTAGCAGTGTGTTGTAAAAGGCAAACTTGAGATGTTTGATTTGGAATTGTATTCCTACATGCATCGTTACATCCAGCCTCTTTTGCCTGCACCACAAAAATTCTGTGCCTCACGACAAAACGTGGAGGCGGTACACACGTAGCGCACCACCTTACTTTATCACCACCTTACGTTATTACCACCTTACTTTATCGGTACTTATGTGTAGGGTTGGCCAGAAACATATATATATATATATATATACGGTGTATAAACGGTATTTTTAGCAGGGAAATCGCCAAATATACGGTCATATACGGTGTATATATACGGTTCTGGCCAACGCTACTTATGTGCCTCACCTGTGCATTAGTCCGAGCTCCGATACCACTCTTACGAA
>Ga0307968_1000100_pt1:15000-22500 | contig 47573 bp, 57 predicted proteins | sample OrgLakmetagen650_FD_201834 | JGI IMG/M metagenome (GOLD analysis project Ga0307968, IMG submission 201834) | Saline water microbial communities from Organic Lake, Antarctica - #650 | ecosystem: Environmental > Aquatic > Non-marine Saline and Alkaline > Saline | place: Antarctica...
ACCAAGTGCGACCAAGTGCAGACCAAGTGCAAACCAAGTGCGAACCAAGTGCAAACCAAGTGCGATCAAGTGCAAACCAAGTGCGAACCAAGTGCGATCAAGTGCAAACCAAGTGCGATCAAGTGCAAACCAAGTGAGACCAACGAACCAAGTGCGACCAAGTGCAAACCAAGTGCGACCAAGTGTGCGGCTACAAATGTTTAATGCACAATCGAGTGCGTGCTCAGAAATGCGCGTTTAGTGTGCACAACTGTGATCACAAGTGAGTAGGGGTGGCCAGGACCATATACGCGCACCGTACACGACCGAATATACAGGCACTTCCCTGCTTAAAATATTGTATATGCATATATGCATCGCCAATACGTACGTTTGTATGGTTTCGGCCAACCCTACAAGTGAGCATTAGCGTGTGAACAATGAAGTGCACGATCACAAGGGAGCGTTTATGTGCATTCACAGCTATGATCTTGATTGAGCGGTCAAAAGTATGTGTAGCCACAAGTGCCTTCACAAGTAAGTATGTAGCCACAAGTATATTCACAAGTACGTATGTAGCCACAAGTATATTCACAAGTAAGTGTGTAGCCACATGTGTATTCACAAGTACGTAAGGGTGCACCTAGTGTGCGATTGCAAGGTCACTGATTCATAAAACGACTCCAAAGCACAGAAACGCGTGGATGCGTCAATAGAGATAATGCTATTCTGTGACAGAGTCAATGGTTAAAGATCTCAGCTCCAAGCGTGCAGCATTCAAGGACACGTGTTTCCGCAACGAGTGTGCACGTATACTGTGTAGAATGTGCTTTTAAGTAATAGGTGATGTTAGGAGTGTGATTTCATGGGCGTTGGTGTGGTACACTACTTGGTGCTCAAGTGGCTCCTTTTCCTAAGTTAATGTGGGGAGTAGTTTTCATTGCCTGCGTAGGTTCTTTTTTTCTGTCTTTATGATCCAGGGGATACGCACCAAACACCATTGAAAGTAACAATGAAAGCATCCAACTAAAGAGTTTTGAGCACCAAGTATCCCCCCTCAACTGCACACGCAGCTTAGAGTGTGGAGCTGTGTGCGCAGCGAGTAGCTGCAGACAATAGCTGTTTGTCACATCTTTGCCAACACTTGAACCTATCCAACCTACAAAATATAGGTACACTCCGACCCAATTGACCTGTCACTACCATTTTAGCACGTGGATCAGTGCACTCACACCAGACACAGCACCAAGTGACCCGATACCTGCAGCAAGCAACCCACGCGTCACCAACAAGTGACCCACCAACTGCAGCAAGCGAACCACACACCAGCAGCAGCACCAAGTGACCCACCAACTGCAGCAAGCGAACCACACACCAGCACCAGCACCAAGTGACCCACCAACTGCAGCAAGCAAGCGAACCACACACCAGCACCAGCACCAAGTGACCCACCAACTGCAGCAAGCGAACCACACACCAGCACCAGCACCAAGTGACCTACCATCTGCAGCAGCTGTGCACGCGGGGCTGTGTGTGCATCGGACAGCAGCAGCCAGTGGCCCATCCTCATAGCTCTCCCGAGGGCTGCCCCCACTTCCTGCTCTGCTCCAGCATCCCAACTTGCCACCACCACCTCAGGACAGCTGCTGCTGCTGCCTGTGTGTGTGTGTGAATGTGTGTGTGTGTGTGTGTGTGTGTGTGTGTGTGTGCGTGTGAATGTGTGTGTGCGTGTGTGCGCGTATGAATGTGGGTGCGCGTTTGCACCTGCATGCAAGCGTTCGTGTGCACGTACGTACACATGTGCTATACCCTGGCATCCCAGTCAGCCACACAACACAACCCCTGCCTGCATTCAAGCGCGTTTAATGCACACGTAAACAACTCCCATGATGGCGCCAGCACTGCCCACCACCTACCTTGTTCATTACTCAAACTTGCACCCTGACCTCCATGGCTGTGGGACAGGCTAGGCCTGTCCTTGCCCTTGGAGTGGGGCGGCCGAGACAGTATCCCAGGACATCCTTGTGCGAGGGCTGCTGCAGCCGCGTACACCGCGCTGACCTGCACACACGTGTGTAGGAGTGTTCGGTTGGTGTGTGGTGTGTGTTTGTGTGTATGTGTGTGTACATGTGTGTGTGTGTATGTGTGTGTACATGTGTGTGTGTGTGCACGCGATGGGTGAGCTTCAAGGTCATAACGAACAATGCAACAAAAGTGCTGTGTTAACACATGAGTGGATGTGGGTATGCGTACGTGCAACACGACTGACAGCGTGGGTCTGTGTGTCAGCACGCCCGCCGGCACTGTCAAGCACACCATAGATAGGCACCCCATCTCACCCCATACACTCACCACATCCTCATCTTGTGAGCATGCCAGCAGCAGGGGCACAGTGGGAGGCTGCGTCAAAACGCCCCCCAGCACTGTCGAGCACACTATAGATAGGCACCCCATCTCACCCCATACACTCACCACATCCTCATCTTGTGAGCATGCCAGCAGCAGGGGCACAGTGGAAGGCTGCGTCAAAACGCCTGCCAGCACTGTCAAGCACACCATAGATAGGCACCCCATCTCACCCCATACACTCACCACATCCTCATCTTGTGAGCATGCCAGCAGCAGGGGCACAGTGGGAGGCTGCGTCAGAATTCCCGCCAGCACTCGCTCTCCAGGGGTTGCCTCTCCCAGTGCTGGGCCTGAAAGCAAGTGTACACATGTTTATCTCCTTGCTGTGTGTGTTTGTGCAAATAGTGTGTTAGTGCGCGTACGTGAGTTTCTGAGTATAGGCATACACGCTTCCTTTCGGGCATGAGAGGGGCCGCAGACATTAGGACACACACACATGCTCTCACCTTTCTGTTGAGCACCACCACTACTGCCCGCGTGCCGTGCGTTCTGTGGATGGCCCTCGCTAGTTGCACTGCTGGGCCTGCTGTCCAACGCACCCTCATCCCCGCCGTCTGTCAGTGTCTGTCTCCAGATTCCCCCACCGCCCCTTTTCTGGCGCCCATTCCTGCTGCCTCGAGGGTTTGTGGTGTGCGGCGCGCGCTGGAATGGGATATGTGTTTGCTGCTGCTGCTGCTGATGCTGCTGCTGGTGTTGCTGCCTCTGGAGTTGCTGCTGCTGCTGGTGGTGGTGGTGGTGCTGCTGCAGCACTGCCACAGTCGCGGGAGCTACATTCATAGTACTGGGTGTGGGGGTATCTGACCCACGATGCAACGGCCCCCCAACTGGGGTAGCCTCCATCCCTTCACCCACAATGTTATACCTCCTGCCATGGACACGCGTATGTGCGCCCCCTCCCAAGCTGCTCTCCACAATGCCCGCCTGTACACATATATGAGTGTGTGTGCGGGTATACTTGTGTGTGTGTGTTGTGTGTGATTAGTTGTGTGTGCTGGTATGCCTTTCATCTTTCATGATGTGAAGCTGCAAGGATCTCCAGGCCACCAATGCGCGACCTTTTCAGTGGGGCACAGCTCAGCTGACACACCACACACCCATGCACAAGTTCATGGGCAGGACTTATAGAACTTAGCATCACTTGCAATAGACATATGCAAAGGCACAAGGACAGCTAAAACAGGGTCGGCCAGCATCACGTTGACAACTTCCAGTGTATTTGCAATATTGTAACTTAGCAAAACTTACATGTAAATGATCACAAGCGGTGTGCACACACGGTTCTGGCCAACTCTACTTGGGAATGGTGTACAAAAGACAAAATGTATATCTAGGTAGGCACGTGTGTAGGGTTGGCCAGAACCACATATATACGATGTATATACGGTATTTTGGCAGACACATCATCAAACATACAGTCATGTACGGTGTGTGTGTACGGTTCTGGCCAATCCTACACATGTGGGTCAAACACCCCAAAGCACGCACGGTCATGAAAAGGGCACGGACCTGGATTCCATTCCCGCCAAGGCACGTGCGAGCCAGCCAGTCCGCTGCGGGGCCCGCTTGGCTTGATGGCACAAGCAGGTAAGCTAGCAGGTACCAATGCATTGGGCTTGTCAGCCTTTGCGTCGCCCACTGCTCAGGGCTGAGAAGCGATGCCGAAAGGGCTGCACCATCCCCTCCCTTCAGTGCATGGCTCGCTTGCCTGACCGGCATTCTGCCTGCCCTAGAGACTCGCCCTGCCACACTGTTCGTGCGTGACAATGCCTGCGGCTGCTGTAGAGCATCCATGGGGCCCAGAGCTGTTGATTTGGAGGCAGGCAGCTCCTCGTTTCCTGCTAGAGAGGCTTTGGGGCTGCCCATGCCTGGGAAGGGGTGTGTGTGCATGAGTGTTTGTGCGTGCTGTGTGCATGTGTGTGCGTGGTTTGTATCCCTTGTGAGGAGGCTGAGGGAAAGCGGTATGCGGCATGGAGGCACTTGAGTTGCTCAGGGGTTATGCCAAAGATATACACAAGATGGTTGAGGTGCGAGTCCTTTAAGGCAGCACAACACGTGCTTCTCCGCGAGCAGCAAACCTAGCCAAAGAACAGCAAAGAGCAGCAATATGCCTGAAAATTCATTCACTCCCTTTGCTGCAACAAGTAGCAAACGTCACTCCCATATTGATGCAAATACCGCAGTGTATTGAGGTGTGTGCATGTGTGCATGTGTGCGCGTGTGTGCATGTAGGTATGCATGATGTGTGTGCATGTGTGTAAGTGTGTGCATGTGTGCAAACGGTTAAGGTCATCCAGCTCATTTGCTTGGCCCCTATCATTGACGCCAGGTTTGGTGGTGTGTGTGTGTGTGTGTGTGTGTGTGCGTGTGTGTGTGTGCGCATGTGTGTGTGTATGTGTGTGTGCATGTGCAAACAGTCAAGGTCATCCAGCTCACTCACCTGGCCCCATCATTGACGCTAACGCCGCACTTGCCGCACTTGCCATGGAGGACAAAGACTCCTGCTCCCGCATCTCAAACAGACCACGCCCAGGCTCTGCCTTTCCTTCCCTCTCCTCCGCGCCTGCTCCCGCTTTTAGGGCCCCCGCTGCTGCTGCAGCAGCCACTTGAGCTGCCACTTTAGCTGCGCGAGCTGCTGCGGCTGCCGCTGCTGCTGGCTGGCTGAGGTTGGGGTGCGTGAGAGCAGCGTGCCAGGCAGCGGGCTCTGAGGTAATGGCATGGCTGATACCGGCGTAAGGATTTCCTTGCGGGGGGTAGGAGGGGTTAGGAGGGGCAGGCAGGGGGTATGCATCCTCTAGCCACATGAGCATAGCATGGCCTGCCGGCCCAGGCCACGCATCGTGTACGTCTGCTGACACTGTTTCTGCTGGAAACTGTGGACCAGGAGCGTCTATTTTGTGGTTTTGAGTGGGGGGAAGGAAAGGGGCAGGGGGCGGCTTTGGAGGAGGCTGGAGGGAGGACAGAGGAGGTGCTGGTGCCCTACCACCTTCATCCGCAGTCAGCTTGGAGGCGTGGCGCAGCCTAGAGCCGCCTGCTTGCTGCTGCTGCTGCTGCTGCTGCTGCTGTGGCTGCTGCTGCCGTGGTGTTGGTGTCTGTGAAGGGTTGTGATGCTGCTGCTGTTGAATTTGTTGGAGCCGCCGCCGCCGCTGCTGCTGCTGCACATGGAGAACCTGGGGAGTGGGCAGAGAAGACAGGTGGGAGGCCGTTTTGATGATTGGTGGGATAGCTCTGTCACTTATGCAAAGGTGGCACTACAAGGAGCAGCATACACCCACACCCACACAAACACAATTACACCCACACCTGCACCCTTACTCACACATGCATTAACATAAGCAACCAAGCTTTCACCCACACCCACACCCCCACCCCCACCCCCACCCACACCCACACACATTTCACACACGTTCACGCACTCACCCACCCCCACCCACCAGGTCCACACCTGCATTCACACCCTCACGCAAACCCATACCCATACCCGCACCCACGCACTCTATTCCCACACCTGTGCTGCCGGCGCCCCAACCCTCAGCAGCTCAAGCCCAAACTGCAGCTCCTCCTGTGATACCGCCCCTGCCCTCTTCAACTTATGCATGGACAGCAGTACACGCAGGAGGCGTGCGTGAGGCGCGGCGAGACATGCGCTCAACAGCTGTGTCAGATGAAAAAGCATGACACCATACATGCAAGGCCCCTGTCTGCTTGCTGCGCCATCGCTGCTGAGCAGTGCTTGATCCGCTGCTTGGAGGCTTTCATGGTTTGCCTCCTGTGTTTTGTGTTTGTGTGTGTATGTGTGTATGTGTGTTTGTTCGTTTATTTGTGTGTTTGTGTGTGTTAGACGGCATGTGTGTGTATGAGAGAGATTGCGTGTGTTCAAGTTGTGTGCTGTCTGTGACATAATGAGTGTCAGAGATTGCGCGCGTGTAGGTCATGCATAGCATTATGTGTGCTTATGTGTCTGCAAGTGCGTAATAGTGAAAGAGCCCTGCCTGCACCCTCTTTCTTGGATCTGCTCATACAATCGCTCACCTGCAGCAGTGACTCCTGCATCAGCCCTTGTGATGATTGGTGCAAGCGCACCACGTCTTCTGTCAGGGGAGAAGAGAAGCTTCCACCGACTTGAAGCGGCTGCAGCCTGAGTTTGCGTGATGACGCCAGCTGACTGCCTCTGTCCAAGTCCCCGCCACCTGCAATTTGTTTCGAAGCACATTTCTCTTGATGTACGGTCATTTCTGTTTTGTTTGCAGTATGGGATGCACTAGACAGGAGAGTATTAACAAGGAAATATGAATGCAACAGAAAACCACTGACAGAAAGCAAGAGTGACGTATCACTTTCACAGCACTACTAGAACTGGAGTACGTGTGTTTCACACCGAAAGTCAGCAGCTTCATGTTTATACGGATGGGAGGTTGAGTAAGCCACGCACACAAATGGGCTAGGTAATCAGGCTGTTTGTGTGCGCATATTTTTGCTGAAACAGTGTGTGTGTGTGAAGCAACTAGGATCAAGGTAGAGGGGGTTAGCAGGTATCAGCCTGCCACGAAAGGTCGAAGTTTCGACCAAACCCTTAAAGAGATTCTGTGCAGAAGGATACCTCGCACCTACAGTGCAAAAGGACACCTTGCACATACAGATGACCAAAACGTTCACATGATCCCAGTCGACCCTTGACCGAGCTAAACTGCTGCATTTGCCGTATTGGGTCAGTGACAGAGGCGGAGCAGCTGATCCACACATGCTACCACTCATTCAAGACGCCTACAGTCTGATGCCTGCATTATGCCTATCGCATACAACTGATACAACGATACAAGTGCAAGACATGACTACTTTCTTTTAGTGCCAAATATCCCCGAACACATTCGAGCAAAATAATGTCTGTTCAAACAACAGATGCAACTTACAAAATACACGGGCTAAAGTGTTCAAAGTATGCATTTGGCCATCCCTACCTGAGGATTGTGATCTGCCTTGAGTAAGGCAGATCTTGAGCAACCGAGCATTCCTTTCTGGGCGAGGGAGGGTGCCTGGAACGGTACACACATGTATGTGTGAGCATGTGAGCATGTGACACATGGTGAGCGTGTGCACGAGTGATGTATGTGTGTG
>Ga0307968_1000100_pt1:27500-40000 | contig 47573 bp, 57 predicted proteins | sample OrgLakmetagen650_FD_201834 | JGI IMG/M metagenome (GOLD analysis project Ga0307968, IMG submission 201834) | Saline water microbial communities from Organic Lake, Antarctica - #650 | ecosystem: Environmental > Aquatic > Non-marine Saline and Alkaline > Saline | place: Antarctica...
CTTTTTTGTGGCAACTACAAGAACTAGCACTCATATTTGTGGCAACTACAAGAGCTAGCTCTCATATTTGTGGCAACTACAAGAACTAGCTCTCAAATTTGTGGCAACTACAAGAACTAGCTCTTAAATTTGTGGCAACTACAAGAACTTGCTCTCATTTTTGTGGCAACTACAAGAACCAGCTCTCATATGTGTGGCAACTACAAGAACTAGCTCTCAAATTTGTGGCAACGACAAGAACTAGCTCTCATATTTGTGGCAAATACAAGAACTAGCTCTCATATTTGTGGCAACTACAAGAACCAGCTCTCTTTTTTGTGGCAACTACAAGAGCTAGCTCTCAAATTTGTGGCAACTAGAAGAACTAGCTCTCATATTTGTGGCAGATCTCACAGCTAGCTCTCATATGTGTGGCAGATCTCACAACTACAAGAACCAGCTCTCATATTTGTGGCAGATTGATGTCTGGAATCTGAAAAAAACTAGACCAAACCGAAGCTCGTACTTCTCTCCACCAGAGGACTTGCCTCTTGTGGCTGTTCCTGGCTTTGGTGCCCCTCAGCGCGCCTTGTATTCTCACACGCCTCTCCACACCTCGAAAGAAGAGCCCCAACTTTAGTGGCGGTTTGTGGTGCCGCTGCCCCGCACTTCACATTACCCTTCAGACAAAACGTCTCCCCGCACCTCCACACCCCTACACAAAAGCCTTCCCTACCTTCTGTGGCAGGTCCTGCTCGTTGATGTCTAATGTCACACCCCTGCTGGCCGGCCCACCGTGCAGGGCCTTGATGAGGGGGGCAGCCAGGTTCTCAGGGTCTATCAGCAGGGGAGGGTGCACAGCAGCACTCATGAGGATCAGGTTCTCCAGCCAGGACGCTGGGGCGGAGGCCTGCACGGGTGATGCAGGATGGTGGGGTGTGATACAGGATGGTGGGGCAGGACGCTGGGGCAGAGGCCTGCACGGGTGATGTGATGCAGGACAAGGGGCGGGGGCGGCAAGGTGGGCGGTGAGCTTTTGAACAGCGGATAGTGTGTGTATATGCGCACGTTTGTGTGTGCGTGTGTGTGCGTGTGCGCGTGTGTGCGTGTGTGTGCGTGTGCGTGTGTGTGTGTGCGTGTGCATGTGTGTGCGCGTGTGCGTATGTGTAAGTGTGTGTGTGATGCCAGCCAGCAACATTAGGGTTTCTCCAATTAGAGGCACTGGGTCGAGCACAAGAGCGGATGCGGAAAGATTTTGTAGCCTTTTCACTTGCATGTGCATAATTCAAATCCCCCGTAGCTTTAGGACTAAAGGAGCATGCTGATGTTCCTGGGAGCGCCAACAACATCTGTTGAAAATAAGAAGGCACACGACTGTGTGTTAATGTACACAATGAGCCTAGCAGTGAGCGGTTAAAGCGCAGCAGCAGGAAGAGTGAGTGTGTGTGATTACTTTATCCCCAATTTGTGTGACTACTAAACTTGTGACCACCAAATTTTACCCTCCCAGTTTAGTAGGGTTACCTAATACTACTTAGGGCACAACGTTGGTGGATGGTGAAAACTAGGAAGGCTCGTCAGGTTGGCATATTCAATGGGTCTAGCACTGGGCTGTGAGATGTTGCGCGTTACATGCTGTTCTTGTTGAAGCTAAGAAGCCATTGCATTGCTTATGAGCTTGATACACAATGACTTTTGTGTTTGGCAACCAACACAACAATGCCTTGCATGTGTGAATACCACCAAGTTGATCAAGCGGCATATTGCGAACAAAAAGAAAATAAAGAATAGATCCTTGCTGGACGGTCACTGGAACGCATCTTCACATTATAGCTTATCAATGCCATGCCAGGGTTTAATGGGCCATCTAATGTGCACAAAGCATTGCACATTTCCATACATTTGTTTTTGCGATGGCATCAATTCGAAACTAAGTGAGGCTTTTGCTTTCGTGCACGCGCACACACACACACCTGGATGTCTGGGGGTAGGCTTTGCAATACATGCCTTTGCCGCAAGCCCAAAAATTGGTGCAGCTCAAAGTGGGGGCTGCTCGATACGCCTGCAAAGCGTGGCAGCCCATGAGGAGAGTGGGATTTTGTGATGGCGTGCATTTTCTTCAAGTGGGCATTAAATATTAAATAGGAGTTGTCACAGCATTAGCTTCAGCTCCAAAAGGCTTAGAGAAGGCCCCAAAAAGTCGCATAGAATGACACAATTGCTCCCAGGAAGTGAGGACACTCTACTGTATAGTCTGTTCACCTGACGTGAGGCCAACTAACATTTGAAGTAAGGACAGGGAGCGCATCACACACATCTACTGCTTGAATCAAGCTGCAAGGCGAGGGCAACCCACACCTGAACTCCTACGTTCCAACGTGGAACAGGCAGAGATGTGCACACACCTGCTGCTTGTACCAAGTTGTGCCAGGCTTCCAGGGCAGCCATGCGTTGGCTGGGGAGAAGGGGTCCGCAATACACCACTGCAGCAGCAGCCAAGGTTGCGTCGCCAAGGAGGTTTGGGAGCTGAGACTCAATGTCCTGCAAGGTGCGCGCACATACACATACGTGAGTGCTTCGTAAGAACGAGAAGTTTTGCGGTGCTGGGGTGCAACATATTTGCGTGTGTGAGTGTGTGTGTGTGCAACGTGTGTTTTCGTTGTGTGTGTGTGTATGTATGTATGTGTGTGTGTGTGTGTGAGCATGTGTGTTAGCTGCCTACAGTGGTTTTTAGAGGCTTTTCAGTGTGCATATTCTAGCAAGGCTTGAGTCGTGTTGGCCAAAGTCTCGTCTGCCACAGCAGGATCTGTAGCCAATTTATTTTGCCGTCTCATAGCACATGACGTGCCTGAGTGGCACTTGTGCTCCATTGATCTCACACCTCTGGTTCCAGTCCATCTGAATGTTTGTTTGGCGGACCATAGCGCACGTTATTGTTGAGCATAACAACTTGTTGCAAGAAAGACGCTCGACGACATTTTTGTGGTTTATCCGTAAACGTGCAGAAGAGGAAAGCGGCTTCAGTTTGGCATTTCACACTCACTGTTTAAAAAAATCCACACTCACCTGGAACTTTGCTTTCCACTTTTTCTGGATAGGGCCCAGAGCTTGTCCCAGGTGATGCAGATTCTGAGATGCAAACTCGGTATCCCTGATAGTGTGCATGTTGTGTGTGCTTATTTTTGTCTACACATATGAGTGCATGAGTGGGAAACTGTAAGCATACATGCATGCGTATACGTAAATGTGTGCATGCGTGCATGTGTGTGCTTAGGGAAACTGTAAGCATACATGCATGCGTGGACGTAAATGTGTACATGTGTGTGTGTATAAATCAAGATGCAGAGGAAGTGTGGCAGCTTTAAAAACTCCCACCATTGAAGCGCATGGAACAGTACGCACACAGGTGAGGTGCAGGATGAAGAGGATGTGCAAGCCCACTACCCACGTCCTTTTTGCACACATGGCACATTTCATCCGGATAGTTTTCAGCAGGGGAAAACAAGACCAGCACAGTGGGGAAGAGGTCTACACAAGAGCAAGTACAGCATACACTCACTGTATGAGGGCCTTTAGCTCTGTAACGTCATACTCCGTGTTGGCTTTGGCCTTCAGCTGGCACGCCTCCTCCTGCTGCGCTGCCTGCAGCTCTCCACGCAGCTCGCGTACGTACCTGCTCACAGAAAAAAGGAGGCACACGGTAATGGCAGAAAACATTGATCGGTGATGAGCACACGCTTTGCGAGTGACATAGGAGTGAAACAGTCGGTGTTCGAATGTGCTAGGAAGCCTTTTTACCCACACTGACTCACAGCACCCACGTACGTACGTGCACATAACTGCCCCCCCTCACACACGTAGATGCGCAGACACACATACACACATATACGTGAACTGAACAACACACACATAAGCCACGCACGCACTTCTCAGCCGCTGCCACACGGGATTCCGCCTCAGCAATCTTGCCGCGCTTGATCTCAGCCTGCTTCCTGGTGCGCACCAACTCCGCCACACTGAGCACCCACCAGCACAGGGGCTTAAGCGCAGCAGACACCTGTGCCGCCTGCGTGCATACATGTGTGTGTGATTGTGTATGTGTGTGTGTGTGTGTGTGCTCACGTATACTTGCACATGTAAACCTACATGAAATTAACACGTACAGACACCTGTGCCGCCTGCGTGCATACATGTATGTGTGATTGTGTGTGTGCTCACGTATACTTGCACATGGAAACCTACATGGAAATAACACGTACAGACACCTGTGCCGCCTGCGTGCATACATGTGTGTGTGATTGTGTATGTGTGTGTGATTGTGTATGTGTGAGTGCTCACGTATACTTGCACATGTAAACCTATATGAAAATAACAGACTGCTGCGTGCTTAAAGTGCTAGCACATTTTGTGCAGTCATGTTGTAAGCTGAGTGATGCAGATGCCACACACATACACGCAAACACACACATCCACACTCACGCACACGCACACACATACTCACACGCCCATACACAGTTCAAGCACAAACCCACCTGTACAATGTTGAACTCTGGCTCTGCCAGAACGCGTGTCAGTTGCGCAAGCATGACCACACTGAGGCTACTGACATCAAAGCTAGACAGGCGATCCAGGAACTTTGGGTTTTGTTCGCCCTGTGACGGCCAAGTGAGGCAACATTAATACACAAAGTGGTTAAATATTTGTGTGTGTCAAACCCTGTGTGCCTGTTTCAGTAACTGCACCCTATCCTGACCCCTGACCCCTGACCTTATAATATATAACCTTTTCCCTCACTGCCACCCCTACCTTTCCCCACATTGAAATCCCTTTCCCCCCTCTTCTCTAACTTTCCCCTCCGCCCCTCAAATAGTTTCCTCCCCCCCTCCCTCCTTCCCTCCCTCCCTCCCTTGGCATGGTAGCTTGCTCACAGTTCTAGCAAAACTCAACTTGGGAATTGTAACTAACTGAGCAGGCCCTCAAGATCTATTGTAGGCAACTCCACCCAGGGAACTGTAATCAATTGAGCAGGCCTCACACACTCACTAGCAGCTTCTGTGCGCTGCGCCAGTCCATGGGCACCCCAAACATGACACAAACAGCCATCATGACCAAGCGCACGCGGCTGTGAGGTGTGTGGTACGATTTCAGCTCGGCCAGGTCAGCCTCCGTGAGAGCTCCAGCCTTAGGCAAAAGAGTGGGGGGTGGATGAAGGCGTGTGTGTGTGTGTGTGTGTGTGTGTGCGTGTGTGTGTGTGTGTGTGTGGTTGTGGTGCGCTATGAAGTAGTACGACAGCAGGTTTTACTACCCTGTTAGTTGTGCACAGAGCATAGCAGAGAGGGAGGGCGAGGGTGTGGTGCACTGCTGAGTATGATGGCAAGAATGACAGAAGGAGGCTAGCACTGATAGTTGTGCTCAGAGCATAGCAGAGAGGGTGAAGGTGTTGTTGCACTGCTGAGTATGAAGGCAAGAGTGACAGAAGGGTGCCAACCCTGCTGGAAGTGCTCAAAACAGCGGGTGCATTTCATCACAGCCAGGTGTACGTCAAAGCTATAGCTTGAGCGGAATTTAGCGTAGAATTATATAGCGTATCTGAGTTTCAGAACAAGAAAGGCAACAGTGGAGGGACAAAGGTGTGTGGTGCACTGTAAGGGGGCGATTTTCTCTTAATGAAGCGATTTGTGAACGTCCGTACAAAGCCCTTGCACCATAGGTTGTTTATGAATAGCATAAAAAATGCAGAGTTGGCCAGCCTTGAATGCTAACAGCAGGAAAGGCAAGATTGTGGACAAGGCAAGCATGGTCGTTCAAGGTTGGAACGCAGGGAAAAGAAGCGCAAAACACCTTTTTTCCCCATTACATTTGGTGTAGCTTTTTCCCATTGCTGACATAAAATCACCCTTTTTTCCCCGTAACATTTGATGTAGCTTTTTCCCATTGCTGACATAAAATCACCCTTTTTTCCCCACAACATTCGATGTAGCCTTTTCCCATCATACATAAAGTGCAAAAGTATAGCATTCAGTCACTTTTCTATCTGAGCAATTTTTTGTAACCTGCAACAAAAAGATGAAGAGCTCTCACAAAACCTTCACCTTTGCTTCATAGGCCATACACAGTCACCCTCACAACCGCACACTTCCCTCCTTTGAAGAAAAAGGATTAAATAAGCAAAAGAAAAAACTACGCAGGCAGTGAAAACCACTCCCCATAGATGAAGGAAAAGGAGCCACTTTGGCATTGGGTACCGTAAAACTCCTCCACCACATGAGGCACTACGACACTCCTTTGCCCCACCCACCTCTTGCTTTGGTATCGGGTACCGTAAAACTCCTCCACCACATGAGGCACTACGACACTCCTTTGCCCCACCCACCTCTTGCGTGGCGTCTCTGTAGCGCTGCTGGGCCTGCTCGATGGTGAGGTCAATGTCTTGAGACACCTTCCGCACAACCGCAGCATTGTCCTCCAGCAGCACCTCCTGCACCGGAAGATCAAAATGAGTGCTCTCAGACCACGAAGGGTTTCCAGCAGATGGCTTGATATCCCTTGCAAATGCACAAGAGGAGTGTGTGCATCATCAGTCACATTCACAACATTGTCCTCATGCATCACCACCTGCACAGTTAACTTCAAACATGAGGTAGAACATGCGGGCACACGTGAAGCACATGGACATCATCTCCCCTAATTCATGCAAGCAAGGCATCTCATCGCCTGCGTAGCCTGTCTGTCTGCCTTGTATTGCCTCCCTATCGTACAACATCTTTGTTGTTCAGTCTTGGTTGTCCCTCCTTACAGGGAGCACTTGCCTGAGGGCGGAGCTCCGCTGCGATGCTGCTGCGGTACTTGGACAGCACATCAAGCTTTGACTGTGCCACGGCGGCTGCCTGATGTGAGACCTGCACTCACACACACACACACAGTGCAGGCAATTAGGAGCCTGCCTTGTCATGGTAATCAGACAGGTGCAGAGAATAGTGGTGTTTTTGGGATGAGAAGGTGACACTATACACTTGTCCCCAAAACGCCACCCTTTGAGCCTGCAGAGAGGGAGGAAGGAGAAGGATAAATTGATACGGTGTGCGAGATTGATGCAAAGGGAAGGGTGCAAACTCAAATGTACACACCAGCTACCGTACTCCTATGACACTTGCTAGCGTACTCCTACGACATACAAGCACGCTTTTGATAGTGCAGGCGCTCATTTTTAATCTATCACACAGAGTAAGGCAGCAGCTCAAGAAACACCTGCACTGGTCCTTGGCATCAGCGACCCTGACGCCTACCCCGTTAGGAACACACACACACACACGCAAACCACACACACAAACCACACACACAAACCACAAACACACTCACACACAAACTACACACATACGCCTATACCCGTAGGAACCCACCTGAATTGCAGCCTGCAGTTTTGATGTCGTGCTTTCTTGGCCCAAAGCAAAATGGCCTTCCCCATGGCCTAGCTTTTGGAGGGCCAGCCACAGGCTGGCATGCTCCGCACACAGCATCTTGCGCTGCGTGCTGTGCAGGTGCGAGAGCACCTCAAGCACGTCTGACACCTGTCAGCGCGTGTGTGTGTGTGTGAGTGTGTGTGTGTGTGTGCTTGTGTGTGTAAGCATGTGATTGTGTGTGCATGTGATTTGTGTGTGTGCATGTTCGTGTGTGCTTGTGCGTGTGTATATGTGTATATGTATGGTGCTCTTATCACCTTTGACTGCGCCAACGCAGTGCCCCTGCGCAGCAGGCCCTGCTGCCACATGAGCTCCTGTGCCTGTGCATGAATGGAAGCCAGCACAGAGGCAAGCGGGGCAAGCTGCTCCTCAGGCGCCTTAGTATCCCTGAGTTTGTGCTCGTTCCCTGCCCTGTGCGCCTCCCTTACACCACCTCCGCCAACATCTGCAATAGGAGCAGCAGCGGCAGCATCGTCATCATCGCCAATCGCCCCCGTTTCTGCTTCTGCAACCCTCAAAAACTCAGCCGCTGCTCCACGACTTTGTGATTTTGCAGAGAGCGCTGCGCTCATAGTGGCGGCATTGGCTGCAGCATCAGCGGCTGCAGCTGCTGTGGCTGCACGGTGCTCGGCTGCTTCTTTGCTGTTAGGGGAGAAGCCTGCGGCGACGTCTGCGGCGTGCTCTGCTGCGGTGGCGTGCTTTGCAAGCACCTGGTGAGCAAAGCGGGCAGCGCTGTCATTGGTGACGGTGACGCCCTGCACAGGGCGGCAAAGTACAGACGTGTGTGTGTGTGTGTACATTTGAGTGCAAATTGTAGTGGAGAAGTGAGATACCTCTATCCTATAAGCTATATGCATCTGGCAGTGCACTGGCTTTCTGTGTGCAGAGCCGCGTTCAAGTCCCTCTGCGTGCTTGGCAGGTTCATGGGCTGCGCAGCTGGTCCCATCAGCTGTTCGTTATTTGTTGAAGCAGACACCTGATTTAGACCTGATGCACAAAAGGCACACCTGCTCCTGCGTCAAACCACTCACCTTGGCTGCCTCAATGCTCGCCACTGGAAAGGGAGGGACCTCATTACACAGCAGCTTCTGACCTTGAACAGATAGCACCTGAGTCCCGCCAGCTGCATCGGCAGCACCTGGGACCAGTCTGCGCGGACCACCGTATTGAGAGGTGCTGCGCGCAGCCCCTTTGGCTTCAGCATAATGCGTGTCTGATGCTGGTGCCGCTGCATGCCGTGCCTTGGGGTGGGGCTGAGGTTGGTGTTTGCCCGCAGGCCGAGAGGGAGGTACGGTCATCACGTGCGCTTCCAGGGTGTGCTGTACTGCACTTTGGAGGCTGGGTCCGGCACACAGTAAGGGGGGGCCCTGTGCACGTACCCAAAGATTGGTGTTAGTATGTGTGTGAGTGTGTGTGTGTGCATCTGTAAGTGTGTGTGCATATGCAAGTGTGTGTGTTTATGTTTGTGTTGAAGTGGACAGTCGTGTTCCTATCTACAGGTGAGGTGTGTGCAGGCTTGCAGCGACACAAAAGCTTATCCCTACTTATTTGGGTAGATTAAAGGGAATCATGCTTGCCTTTTGCGGTCACCGTGGCATCAAATTAGCGAGCCAATATTGCATTATGCTGACCCAACCTTCACACCCACATTTGTACATATACCCCCCCACACACAACCCCAACCCCACCCCTTTCAATATTCACTCATATCAGAGCACGCATATGACTCCACCTCTCCAAAATAAACACAGTTGTTAAGTAAACACTGACACATCAATCCATCTACACAAATGCTATAAATCCACCCTCATCCTCACCCACCCACACCCACACTCACACTCACACTCACACTCACACCCACACTCACACCCACATTCACACTCACACTCACACTCGCACCCACACCCTCCCCCACACACGACCCACCTGCACCAACGACAGCGCACTGCACAAAGCAGGGAACTGGGCTTGCAACGCCGCTGTGCGTGCCGGAGACACTGCTAGGACAACACGCACACGGCACGTCAGGCGGCGTGTTGCTTCTTGTGTCACGTGCCTCATGGCAGCATAGTGGCCTTTAAGGCTGTCCACCTGCAAACATGGTCGTGTGTGGTTTATCGTGTGGTATGAACAAGTGTGTAGGAATTGTGCATGCTCCTTCTTAACTAATGTGTGTTTAATGAGTGTTTAATTTAGGGGGGGGGTGCGGCTGTAAAGCTGACTGTCCATGCTGTCCATCTATGCCTTCGCGATGATGGCCATAAGCACATCATCGTTGTCTGGAAGCAGCATTCCATAGCCTAGAAGCAAACCGCTACACCCCCCCCTCCCCCCTTCAACGCCAGCTTCTTCACTAACTTGCCTTTGCTTGAGCCAGGGCCAGACCCTCATCCACCAACACGGAGCGTGCTTTGCTTGTACTGGCCACGCTGCTGTGGGGACGAGAGCTCATGCCGCGTTTAATTAGCTTCTTGGGAGATGGCACCTGCCCCTGCTGTGAGGGCATGAGTGAGAGATTGAGTGGCAGTTACTTGATTCAGTGTGCACGATTGTGTGTGTGATGCATTTGTTATGCACATGGGTGCGTCGGTTTGTCATGGGTACGATCACAAGAGTGCTCCTCCCTTTCAAACACACCGAGCAGCTTGCATGTGCACATACGGCACCCACACGCACGCACACACCCCGAATCACTTGCCCCACCTGCTGACCAGTGGCGCTAGAAATGACCATTTGCCCCACCTGAATTGTCACTTACCCCACCTGAATGATCACTTGCTTCACTCAATGACCACTTCCAATGCTCCACCTGAATGATCACTTGCCCCACCTGCTGACCAGTGGCACTAGAAATGAGCCTCCTCTTGCTGGGAGCTCTGCTGAGGGAGCGGGGTCCCTTTAGGAAGCCACCACCGCCACCACCACTGTCGTCACCATCACCATCACCATCACCATGACCATTGTTCAAGTTAGAGACTGGCAGATGTTTGTCCAAGGCAGAAGTGTCTTCGAGGGGAAGTGGCAGAGACGCCTGCTGGAGTGCTGCTGCTGTGGCTGCTGCTACTGCCGCTGACGACGTGTCTGTGGTGCCTTTGTGAAGCCATGCGGTGTGGCAGCCATGTCCCTCTAGCTCTTGGCTGTAGCTGTGACCATGCAATCGTGTAAAAAACAAATGTGTGTGTATGTGTGTGTGTGTGTGTGTGCGTGTGAATGATAAAGAGTAGATCCCTATGCTGATTAGGTCCAACGTCCATCAAAATAAAACCCCTGACTGGTGCTAGCACTGGCCAGAGCTTGCCAATGATTGAGTGTGGTTAGCATGCGTTGTGACAGACAGCCGTCATTGCAGCAGCATGTCAATGCATACGTTTTGTTCTGCGACATTACTCTAAACGTCTGTGAAGACACGTTTGCACGTTTGTGTGCAATTTCAGCCCTGGCACAGAAAGCTGCAATGCGGGGAGAAAAGGGCAGCAGTCGGCTTGTTTCTCAGCTTGATTTGACTTGTTGCTTAAGAAGCATGCGGAAATAATAAGTAGCATGAGGAAATAATAAGTAGCATGAGAGAATAATAACAAGGGAAACCGGCAGCTGGATATCACTTAGTTAGACCCAGCAACAAGAAAACTGGACAGCCCCCCTTGCCTTTGCTTCACACGACTCAGGGGTAAAGGAGAGGGGGTGGCCACAACCAGAGTGGCTACAAACCAAGGAGTGCATCTACTTCAATAAAAATAAGACCAACCAAAGAGGTTTCTGCCGCCAAGGCTGCTTTTGGGGTCTACCAAAGCCTATTTTATTGTGACTACCACGTGCGGGTCCTTCTCCACCTCAGTCACACTTGATACTTAGTCATACTTAGTACTCAGTCACACCTGGTACTGAGCAGAAACCAAGATCACTGCGGATCTTTTATCACAGCCCCTTCCACTCTTCCTTTTCCTCCCAGTATTCCTCCCAATGCAATTGGCCCCTGTCTAACTGGTCCCCTCACTACTTTCCCTCCATTTCACCTCCAATGCACCTGTATCTCCCCCTGCCTCCCCAGCTCTGAAAACCGCACAGGGTTGTCACTGCATGGGACAACTGTACGCATTTACAGCCTGCACAGGCCCTGCACAGCATGGCATTGCTGCATTTATTAAACAGACCACACATAATGCAACCGCTGTATGCGTATGCATACCATTAGGGTTGGCCAAAACCATACATACATACGTATATACGGTATTTCTAGCAGGGAAATTGCCATACATATGGCCATATACGGTGCACATATACAGTTCTGGCCAACTCTACATACCATACACATCGCAGGATCGCGCACTCAGACCATCTACAACATGGGTCTGTAGTACACACATGCAGGCGATACACTTCATAAGAATGCTGTTACCAACTTTGGGCACTTTAACATACTCAAGTCCCAATCTTATTATCCCGTGGCTCACCCCCAGTCCATGAGATCGTGCAAATGATGATCGAATAAGACTGCTGTTACCAACTTTGGGGCCCCAGCCCACTTCAACATACCTAAGTCCCAATCTTATTATCCCATGGCTCACCTCCAGTCCATGAGACCGTGCAGACTGTCCAGCAGCTCTGATTGCTGCGGGATGCCCGGACCAGGATGACCGCCCCTCCCCCTTGCAATGCCTGCTTTCGTGCTTTTGGCAGGCCATGTGTCGGTGGCTCCAGATGCCACGAGGGACGCGATCTGCACGTACAGGTGCGCATACGCGTGCAATGCAGTTTTTGTGCAAGAGGCGTGGTAGTTTTAGAGGAGGGACGGAGTTAGGGCCAAAATTTACATGACCGAAGTACAAGTGCATGTCTTACACTTACATATACCTTACAGCTTTACATTTGATCGTAAGATCAATTGTACAATTATGTTAACAACATTTGGAGCGTGTACAGTAAGGCCACAAAAGCGGCGTACACCCACAAAAAAGAGAATTGGTTGTTCGTTGCACGATGGGTGCACGTACTGCATTAAAACCACCTGATGCTCAGGATCATTGTCAGCATGTTTGGTGACATCGCATGTGATTGCACACA
>Ga0307968_1000100_pt1:45000-47573 | contig 47573 bp, 57 predicted proteins | sample OrgLakmetagen650_FD_201834 | JGI IMG/M metagenome (GOLD analysis project Ga0307968, IMG submission 201834) | Saline water microbial communities from Organic Lake, Antarctica - #650 | ecosystem: Environmental > Aquatic > Non-marine Saline and Alkaline > Saline | place: Antarctica...
CTGGGTCGTTTCACTCCATTTTTGTTGCAAAAGAACACCATTTATTTAAAAGTGATCCAGATTGGTGCAGTAGGTGGTGAGATCTGGCGGATTGGCAGTGAAAAGTAGGGTTCACGCCGCAGGCAATTAGACATGGGCCACCATGTTTGCAAATTTAAAGCTCAGGTGTTATGAGTAGGGCTACCTTTGGGCCCTAAGCGTAGAATTTGCAAACTTGGGGGCCCATACTCAATTCACAATTCTAAAGTACCCCTGTTTGGGGCCTCCGACCCCCTCTGATAGAATCCTGCACCTTCCCGCACCCCCAGAATGTATATTTTTGCCATTCCCGCATCAACCCCGCAGGGCCTTTAGCCCTGTTCAGCACCAGTAAGGTTCACAAACAACCTCAATAGAAGAGAACACCGCAAAAGGGCAAAGGAAAGCAAACCTGTTTTGCTCTCTAATCTGCTACTATATACCCTTCCCAATAATTGCATCCTCTTCCTCTAGCCACTATCACTGCTGCTGCTGCTGCTGCTTGTGCGTGCGTGCTGATGGTGTTGCTGGGTGCGGGCAGCCTTGGTGCGTGACCTCATCTGACCCACCTGCTCATCTTTCAGCTGCTGGGTTGCTCTAACCTGCTCTGCATGCACAAGCGTTGATCCTCTTCAACCCCTACGCCTTCTCCTCATTCTTCTTCCCCCTGCCCCCTCATGAATGCCAATGCTTCTGTGCATAACAGCTGCGCCCCTGAGGTGTCCCCACAATCAAATCGTGAGACCGTAGCAATTTTTCTCTGGCCTGCCAATCGGCCTTTTGTTGGCTGCCTCCTCCGCGAGCCGCTCATCCCGTTCCGCTTTTGCTAGCTGGCTCAGACAGTTGCCCTGCTGCTCGGATGTCGTCGCGGCTTGCTTTCCGGAGTCCCCCTTCGGGAACAATTGGTTCTGGGACTAGGGCTGCTGCTGCTGCTGCTGAAGCTGCCTGGTGCCGTGGGACAGGGGGCGGGGCGGGGGGTACCTCTCACTGTTCACCGGCAGCGACCCGGAAAGGGTTATTTTCACCAACCCCGCACAACCTCGCAGGGTCAATGTACTAATATATTAAAACAAACCAGTCACCCCGCAGGGCAAAAAACGATATTTATGCAGGGTTTTATCCTTAGGTACGGTATGTAATTTATATGATCCCTGATGCCTCCTGGTGTATGTGTAAACAACATGTGTGTGAACACATTTATTTATCAAGCTCACAGATACCTCCACTCATTGCCACATTATTGCGCTGCTTTTGCAGAGCCAGAAGAAGAAGCACACAAACACAAGCACGCAGCCATGAACAAACACACGCATTTGCACTAACAGGACAAGCACACACATACACACACGTAAAGTGCACACCGCAATCCCACGCACATGATCCAGCCCAACAGGCAGCGTGTGCAGCCATCGCCACCCTTTTTGCTTGGGGGGTCCATCTAGGGGGGCAACGTCAGCATCCCGACCGGGCACTGCACCCACGCCCTTCTGCACCACGTAGCTTTTGGATCCTTGATTGCCTTGGTCCTGGGAATTGGCTGAGCTGCTGTCACCATTTTGTGCTTTCTTTGCGGCGGTTGCGGCACGAGAGGCAGGGGGGGCTGCCTTTTGGGAGGGCCTGCACACACGCGCAGGTTTTGGCACAGAGGTGGCCATTATCCAAAATGCACCATCCTGCACCTCATCCAGGGGCTCAAGAGCTCAAAACAACGGGATTAAAAGTTACACCTGACTAACCCCAAACCCCTTCAACAGCATAAACGTAGGCATCGTGGGCGTGGTAGCTCCTACACTCTACTTTCAACACATGCTCATGTCCCTGCCCCTCCCTTTTCCCCCGTTTTACTGCCCCCCATAGAGACAGCAACAACTGCTGATGCTGTGGCACCCTGGAATACAGCAAAACAATAAACAATGAATGCTGTGACATCTTGGACAGTCCGGCAGCCCAATTATACCAAAGCCCAAAAATATTGATATCGCTGCAAGTATCGAGTTGGGATTACCCCAGATCAAGCTTTACAAAATTTGTACAATACCATGCTGCGAAGTTGTGCCTCACCTGCGTACTACATCAGAGGGTGCATGCACTGACATACATACATACACCGACAAACACAGCTATGGTACATACATACACGCACAAACAAAACTATGGCAATGAAGAGGGTGCTTTACATGCACCCACACGCCCCTTCACTCACACGATGCCTCGCACGCCCTACACACCCCTTCACTCACCCATGGTGCATGAGGTACTGCAGGTTGGCACGCGCTACAGCAATGAGCATGTTGATGTCAGTGGGGGAAATCTTGCCAGCCAGCGACACACACAGGCGTGTCATTGCGGGCCCCTCAGCATTGTCAGCGTAGCTCTGCCATAGGACTGCCAGCTCTCGCACTTCCGAGGGAGCCGACGCGAGGTGGGGGGCGGTTTCAGCTGTGTGTGTATGAGTGTGTGTGTATGTGTGTGTGTGTGTGTGTGTGTATGTGTGTGTGTGTGCGTGTGCGTGTATAAGCGGGGGTGAGATTTTGGGTGTGGGTGTGGGTGTGGGT
>Ga0307968_1000102_pt1 | contig 47355 bp, 58 predicted proteins | sample OrgLakmetagen650_FD_201834 | JGI IMG/M metagenome (GOLD analysis project Ga0307968, IMG submission 201834) | Saline water microbial communities from Organic Lake, Antarctica - #650 | ecosystem: Environmental > Aquatic > Non-marine Saline and Alkaline > Saline | place: Antarctica: Organic Lake...
GGATGCTGCAGGAGTGGCAAAGGCTATGGCACGTGCGGCAGTGAAGGTCAAATGTGGTGGAACGGTGAGGCGGCGTCAGGCTCAGCTAGGTCTGGTCTTGCCCCTGTTTTATTGCACCTCTTCAGCATAATTCATGGTAAAGGCTTTCCCTCTTCTTGCTTCCTGCAGCATGGGGACGCTGAGGCTACTGCAGTGGCAACAGCATTTGCTTTTGCATCAGCAAAATGCAAGGTAAGGCACAATCCTTATATGTAGAATTCCTTCATATGTAGTAGCAATTTGCCATGGATACGAGCAGCAGCACTTCCTTAGTCTGGTTGCAATCAGTGCGTCGTAGTGGGAAGCGCACGAAGCCACTCAAGATCTCCCTTTTTTTGCACAATCTCAGGGCGAGGAGTTTGCATTTGCCTCAGCCAAGGCCCTGGCAGAAACCACAGTCAAGGCCACTTGCGGTGATGAGGTACGTTATTTCGCACATTGAGAATGTTTACGGCCACAATGGAATGTTGTGTTTGACCTTCATTGAAAGTGATGCGTTGATGTGTTTGTGTATTAGTGTCTTATTGGCAGCACAAAGATCTCATTTTCTGTGGTTGCTGCAGGACGATGGCTCAGTAACTGCAGTGGCCGAGGCAACTGCCATCGCTGTGGCCAAGTGCTACGAACTGCCACCTTACTGTAGGCCTCCTCCTCCCCCACCCTCTCCATCACCTCCCTCTCCCCCTCCTCCTTCTCCATCCCCCCCACCTTCCCCGTACTATCACTATGGCAGCCAGGGGTCTGGCTATGGCAAAAGCGGGTCTGGCTACGCCTATAATAACAATGCGTACACCGAGGAGGTGAGCGCAAATCTAAACTGAAATTCCAGTTGCTGCTTTTCACTGAATGGCAGCATGTTCCTGTTGTTTTGTTTGCAAATGCTTCTCACAGGCAACAAGTTCAAGCGCACGATGCTTCTCGTCAAGAACCTGATTGCCACAAGGATCTGCCTTGCTTGCGCATACACTCAGGCTCCTCTGTGCAAGATCCAAGCTGATGGTAGTCTGCCAGAAAGCCTTCAGGAGGATCTGGCCGAGGATGGTGCTGCTTTTGCCGCCGCTCTCACTAACAAGCTAATTGCTCAGATCAAGGATGTTATCCAGGTTAGACACACAATCGTGAGTGGCTGCGTTTTTGTTTGCCTTGTACCTGCATCCAATACAAGGCGGAATCTGGATGAGATGGCCCCTGCAAGTGTCACAAGTACGCAATGTCGGTTGTGATCTACTGATCCTTTGTTTGTCTAGTACCTGCATCCATCAGAGAAAAATAACGAGTCAATAACTCATTGAGTGACTTCTGTGCCTCTACACCATCCTGAGCAATCAACAAACCGCTCCCTGAAATCTTGATCTCACAACTGCTGCAACAACCTCTTTCCTTCGTCTGCAGCACCATAAGCCTTCCCACAGTAACGCACTGGCACGTGCACTTGCAAAGGCTGCTGTGAGCGCAAAGTGTGAGGGAGACAAGGTGAGTGCCATGCTTGTCTTTTTGTGAGTACCTCTTGTGTTTATTTTGGTATGTACTATGCTGATGATGTATCTTTCTGGAGGGGCGGAATGGCTGACGCGTTGGGTTGCTTGACATGATTGACAATGTTCTGAACACTGCTGGCTGGAAGCTGCTGTGGTCACTAGCTACCACCAGAAAATTTTGAACTGAATGGCTGTTGACCCTGTTCTGCAGGCTTTAGTGCTTGACCACACACACACACACACACACACACACACACACACACACGCACACACACACTCACACACACAAACACACGCACAGCATTAGATGTGAGGTGTCCCGTCTAGCTTGCTTCTGACTTATTCTCCTCCTTTTCTGTGATCGCAGCACGGGCATGGCAAGCAATCTGCTAAGACTGTGGGACATGCCATCGCCATGTCTGGTGCAATTTGCAAGGTGCGCACACTCAGTTGCTCATCCTATTCGTTTCCCCTTTCAGCATTCTTTGGAATCAGCCTCGTGAGTTCACACACATCCTGCCTGATGTTCGGAATTGCACAGGCTGACGAAATAGATGAGGAAGCCAATGCAGAGGCTATTGCAGAGGCGGCAGCATTGGTCAGCTGCCTTGCAATGGTGAGTGCAACAGAAGCCGTTTGGAGATGCAGTCCATGCCACTCACATACCTATGCATACTCTCTTTACAAGTATTTTATCAAGCGAGGCATGCATTAAACCTGAAACACACAGTATGCAGCAAAAACCCAAACGACTGGGCAAGTGCACCCCACTGTCAACACTAGCTACCCACAACTCCGAAACAAAACCATTTATCCAAAACAAAACTTTCATCCAAAAAAGCCCTTCATCCAAATTAAAGCCATGATAAAGCGCACACACACACCCTCTGGACGTGTTACACCTGCCACTGAACACTGCCGTGCGGTCCTAATACCTTCGCACTTTTGCACGCAGGCAGAGTCAGCCAGTCCAAAAGCACACCGAACGTAATGAGGATACATCACGATATGCATGAAAATCTCCCCTTCCTTCCCTGCTGCTTGCAGGATGATGATACAAGCATTGCCTCCGCAGCGGAGGCGGTTGTCAAGACCATGTCCAGCTGCTCTGGCAAGGTAAGCGGGCTTCCTGTTGAGGTAAAATGAGAATGGTTGAGAGTCAAGAAACCATCTGCACGTGATGCCAAAATAATTGCATATAATTTGAGAACTTTGTCCATATCCAACACCTCTTCGACTTTTTAAGGCAAAGCCCTTCACTCTGCATCGTTTGGTACACCAAACCTCGCAGCCACAAGCATACAAATACGGAACAACAGGCTTGCTGGTGCCAACCTGGTCAGCTTGCATTTAATAGCCGGAATTCCGGATTGGGAAAGACAGACACGGTCCCTCTAGCATTGCAACCCTGTGAGCAAACAGTCTATCCAGTCGTACATTCACTGTTATTTTGGTGCAGGATAATGAAGCAGTGGCCAAGGCCATGGCTCTGGCTGCGGTGAAGGTCAAGTGCAATGGACAGGTGACGCCTGTTACGAATAAGTGCCGCATGTGTCTGCTTTGAAGTACGCATCTCCCCCCAAGCAGCCAACCAACTCTTTCCCTTCTCACTCGATGCAGGACAATGATGCTGAGGCAAAGGCTGTAGCTACGGCGTATGCGTTTGCATCAGCAAAATGCAAGGTGCAATAGTGACGCCCTGCAATAACAGCTAGCTACTTTTGGGGTGCCTTTCGTCTTCCTGTATTTTACCATTCTGTCAGCAGCATGTGCACCTGCACCTTTCACCATGATGAACGACCAATTCAAAAAGTAACAGGGCAAGCCTCTTTTGTGCTTACTGTGCTTGCTCTTCAGGGAGAGAACTTTAAATCTGTCACAGCTGAGGCACTTTCGAAAGTTACAGTAAAGGCAACATGCGATGAGGTGAGCAAATGGGTGATCTTGTCACACACAACACAAGCATTCAATATGGCAAACACACACGCACACACACACACAGATGCACAGAAAAAAACACCAACACAACACCAAGGCTATACAACACAATGTTGCATGCTGACATGAAATGATGTGTGCAGGACGACGATTCAGTAATAGCAGTAGCCAAGGCCACTGCAACAGCAATGGCGGCTTGCTTTCCTTCCAACTCCGGTGAGTAGAAACTCACACTCCCAGTCTTGTTGTACCAGACCTTGTTTACTTTAGATCTTTAGATTGATGCCATCGGGCGGGGGCTTGGTAAAAACGGGGCAGACGCAAATAATCCGGCCCAAAGAACCGCAGTCCAGGGCAGGTCAAGACTGAGTGTCATTTTTCTGCTGGTCGGAGCTTGCAAAAAGTGGTGAACAACAAAGCCAAGTCACACCCCTGCCATGCATGCCGATTTTACTGCCTGTCTTTTCCTTTTGATCCTTCGACTCTTCCGGATCTCTCAGCTTTGTCTCCTTTTCTTGGCATTTGCAGCACCGTACCCATCCCCTCCATACCCACCCCCCTACTCGTGATGGTGGCAAGTCTGGTCCAAGAGGAGTGCAGATGCAATCAATTGAAACTTAGGATCATATTAATGTAATCCGACGCTGTTTCCACCTTGTGTTCTGCCTTTTGTGGCCTCATGTCTCCCTCCATTTTGTTTAATAAATTTTAGAGCAGCATTTTTAATGTATTTCCCAACACTATTTATTCAAAGTAGACTGTTGATCTTGTGTAGCTTTTTGCAAAGTGTGTCAGACAAAGGAGAGGAGAGAGTGTACAAATGTAAGTTGCCACAGAATGAGAATGGGAGGTGAAAGGTTGCAGACTCATCAGAGGAATGGGAAGCACAATTTTTAAGGGTAGCAGTATAGAAGACAGAGATGAGGGTGAATTATGACACTCTGATAATAAAGAACCAGTACAAAATTAGAAGCTCCATCATGTGGACGTCGCAGGTTTTGCCCCTATGCACAAGAGTTATATTTTGCTTGCATGTAAGATGATGGATAATTACTTACAAGGAGATAAGCTGTTCCTTTATGGTGTTCCCTTCACGGCATTCAGCCGGTTGGTTTTAAAGATGGCCAATTGGTCTGACAACAAACCGGGCATCCCGAGGCATCTTGCATTGTGTGCAATTATGACCTGTTGAAATTTACCGTCCATGCTTCACACGACTCTGCACCCAAGGCAATTCACTGTGAGTACCTTGCTTATCATGAGAAGAGGAGTCACAAGCACCTTCCTTTATCCCAAAAGTCAGCGGCCAGGGGTCTGGCTATGGCAAACGTGAGTCTGGCTACGCCTATAATAACAACGCATACACCGAGGAGGTGAGCGCAAATCCAAAATGAAATTTCAGTTGCTGTTTTTCACTGAATGGCAGCATGTTCCTGTGGTTTTGTTTGCAAATGCTTCTCACAGGCAATACAAGTTCAAGCGCACGATGCTTCTCGTCAAGAACCTGATTGCCACAAGGATCTGCCTTGCTTGCGCATACACTCAGGCTTCTCTGTGCAAGATCCAAGCTGATGGTAGTCTGCCAGAAAGCCTTCAGGAGGAGCTGGCCGAGGATGGTGCTGCTTTTGCTGCCGCTGTCACTAACAAGCTAATTGATCAGATCAAGGATGCTATCCAGGTTAGACACACACTCACGAGTGGCTGCGTTTCTGTTTGCCTTGTACCGGAGAAATGACTCTTGCAGGTGTCACATCTACGCAAGGTCGGTTCTTGTCTATCAATCCTCCTTCATTTGTCTTGTACCTGCATCCATCAGAGAAAATTAATGAGACAATATTTCGTTAACTTCTCCGCACCATCTTTAGCAATCAATAAACTGCTCCCTGCAATCCGCTCTTACAACTGCAGCAACAACCTCAATTCCTCTGTCAGCAGCACAAAGAGCCTTTCCACAGTAACGCACTGGCACGTGCACTTGCAAAGTCTGCTGTGAGCACAAAGTAAAATAACATTAGAATACTGCCTTGGTGTAAATACTTCTGGCCTGGATTAGGAAGGAACACCGTGATGGGTTGTACCATACAGCAACCCACCGTGTCAGACAAAGGAGAGAAGAAACGCAAAGAAAGAGTCTCAAGCTCAAAGCAAAAAAGTGAGTGAGCGCAGTGGCTAAGCGTGAGGGAGACAAGGGGAGTGCAATGCTTGTCGTTCTGTAAGTACTTCTCGGGTTGACAGCGAGCAGTCATGCTTCTTGACTCAAAGCCTTTTTCTTATAAGTACTTCTTGGGTCCGTTTTTATGTGCCTAAAACATACAGGTAGAGTCAAAATACGGTGTTTCACTTGAACAAGTCAGGATCAGGTTGCGCTTTGCTGTGTAGTGAGGTGTTGAATGACAAACAATGGGAAGTTTATCTGCTCTTACAAAATGTTTTACACGATTTTAAAGTCATAGCCAGGCAAGTGCTGGTTCAGAGCTCGTATAGCAGCAGGGCCCGCAGCAAAAGAGCGATGAACCAGATCATGTTTGATGTTTCAGACCCTCTCGTTGTGCGTTAATTTTTACTGCTTGTTCACTGCTGCAATGGCTGCAATGTCACAAACGACTTTTTTACCTTTTTCCTTTTTCCCTTTCTAAGTTTTTTCTGTAGATACTACAGGTCTACAGTCGTCAAACAAAAACCACAGCTGATATTTGGGTTTGAAGTGGTTGACATCAACCGCTTAGTTAAATTCAACCGCTTCATCCGCTCTTCAACTGGTTTGTGCCTGGTTTGTCTGACGGCGCTACAACAAAAACGCTCTCACATTTCAGTGATTACATGTGCAAGTCACACTTCATGTTACACTTCTTGGAGTCGGGGGCACAATCTACAATCAGTACACCATAACTCCTCTACTAAACTTAGGCATCTCCATGCACAAAGTGCACCAACTAGCTACTAAACAGCACTGCCATGCAATAAAAAGCTTAAACAAGATTACAAAAACAAGACGCAAAGTACACCTTAACAACAACAGTGATAATGGGGGATCTGATGGGGGGGTACTGATAGAGCGGCTGGCTTCAGGAAGGCTAGGCGCAGGTCGGATCGCATGGCTGACAACCCGCCGGATTCTCATTAGTCTCTGTTGTTTCTCTTTTTGTGTTTTTTGGTGGGGCTCTGGCTAGTGTGAGCACTAGTTGAGAGTTTTTCCTTAATGCACGCTGGTGACTACTTCCAGCGTAGACTTTTACTTATACTTTTACATGTGCAGCCTAGCAGTCGCACTTTTTGACTGATGGCTTAACCTGTAACCTCTGTAAGCTTGGGTACGTTTTTGTGGTATGTACGAGGCAGTAGTATGCTGACAAGGTATCGTTCTGCCAGGGAGGGACGGATTGGCTGACGTGTTGCGTTGCTTGACATGGTTGACGCTGAATACTGCTGCAGCTGCTGTGGTCACTAGCTCCCATGGAAAAGTTCAAATGGGTGTTGACCCTGCTTTGTAGGCTTTCGTGTTTGACCTGAGCAGTTGTAATTGTGAGGCATCCCGTCTAGCTTGCTCCTGGTCTGTTATCCTCCTTGTCAGTGATCGCAGTTGAGACAGCGCGTTGTAAAAGGCATACACAAGATGTAAGATTAGGAATTGTATTCCTATATGTATCGTTACAGCAGCACGGGCATGGCAAGCAAACTGCTAAGTCCGTGGCATCTGCAATCGCCATGTCTTGTGCAGTGTGCAAGGTGCACTTAACATTTTTTCTGGCTTGTTTTGAACCAGTTTGGAACTTGTGCCGGGAATATGGTCGCATGATTGACTGGCTATTGTGTCAAGCCGAGGATCCTGACCTGCCCTTAATTGCCTGGTATTAACTGTGTTGCCTCTGGAAAATCAAAGTGGCCATGATATCCACAATAACACTGACGACCATCCCCACACATCCATCTTCTGGCCAGCAAGGGTGGTAAACCCTCCACAAACTTGCCTACCAGATACTTGTGAAACCTGCCAACCAGGGCCTCCAGCAGAAAGGCTCTCCATGTTCTCAGATCTTGATGCTGTAAAAGCACACATGCGCGTCCAACACAAACTAGGTCCCAAATCAATAAAGGTTTCAGACCATTAGTCCACAAATTGCTACACAAAATACCAAGGACTGATCAAGGAAGGCATTTAATAAAATTGACATAAGTAATTCGTTTTGGCAAATGCAAGTGTCACCTCTGGAGAAAAGAAATTGGCATGCTCTGCCGCACAGGTTTGATATACAACCAAAAGCGTGCTGCTCAGTGCAACCATATAAAAGGCCCACCAATCTGCCCCACTTGCCAGAAGCTAGACGGCACCTACCACATGCTGTCATCTCATTATAAATAATAGTGGCGCTACGCTCGGGGACCCTAGGTCCATTCAACTTACATAGCTTTAGTTGTACAAGCCTACATGCAATCAGATCTGCAACAAAATTCACACAGATGAGACGAGACATTAAACACAACCCCCCAAAATATTAGAGCAACACTCCTGGTGGTGTGCAGGAGGGCTCTGCCTCCAAACCACTTGATCCCCACTGATAAACCTCTCCTCTTTTGCTCTCCAAGTGGGATGTTGTGTGTCTCTGCATTTTTTGCACCAGAACAGCAACAAACTATTTTTCTGCATAACTGATTGTTTTTTATGAGCAGGCTAGCAGTCGCACGCTTTGACTGAAGGCCTTTTCTTGTAAACCTTGTGTCTCTGCATCCAGTGGGTGGTGCAGTGAGCAAAACAACAAAATCTATCCCTTAACCATGTCGGTTGCGTTTACACTAACTGCGTTCTTTTTCTTTTCTTTATGCGAGCTTTGCCCTAGCGCAGCTGACAATGTGAGATCTGATCTGTTGCCGCCGGTAGTGTTTACACTATCTGCGTAATTTTCTATTTCTTGACTTGTTGCATGATCATGTTGTTGCACGATCATCAGGCATGTTGCATGATGTCGTTGTTGCATGATCATCAGGCATGTTGCATGATCAGGCATTGAGCGACCTCACGCTTCACAAGTTGGTTACACCAATGCCCGCTCCAACTTTCTGGCCCCGCAATACAGTGGTAGAAGGCATCTGAATCGTTTTAAAGTTTTAAATGAGTTGCTCGCCTCGCCTCCTTTATTAAAAGTGACGACTTGTAGTATACACGCAGGCCCTCAACAACTTATATCTAGCTGCTCAAATTTCATCTCCATCTGACAGTCCATCGTCTACAGGGGGATAGTCTCCAACCTGGAAGCAGGGCAGAAGTGCGTTGTGTTGTTTTGCTTGTGCATTGTGAGTTTGCATGCATACGTCTGTACATGTGCGTGCATTGGTGTATTTGCATGCGTGAGGGGTCAAGGGATCCATCCACATCTTCTATCTGCCCTCTGCAAGCTCAACAATACTAAAAAAACTGAAGAATGTCCGTCGATATTTGATTGAAACCATGTTTCGTCGTTCTCCATCAGGTACTGTCTATTGGACCATGTACCTGGTCATCACTCATGAATGACGTCGTGCTGTCTATTGGACCATGTACCTGGTCATCACTCATGAATAACGTCGTGCTGTTTGCTTTCAAGGAGGTGGTGATTCCCTCGTACCTTGCATGCATATATAAATACACTCAAGTAAGGCCTTTGACAGGTGCAAGCGCGCCAAGGCTTTATACTTACATACTCACCAAAAAGCAATTATCTGTCAAATGCTACCCCTAAAGTATTAGGCTCATGCACCTTTATTTATTAGGAGTCAGCAAGTGACTCCTACATGCTTGCTCTATTGATGGCACCCATGCTGATTTTATGACACCCACACGCTCTCCTGCAAGCTGAACTGCAGATTCGACATCACCACTAAGCTCAACAACCCTGAACACTGCATTGTAGAGTTGAAGCTTACTATGTCGCGGCTATTTCTGGGCTCTGGTACCAGAAGTCATCGTTCCCTTTGTCATGCTTACACTACCAGCACCTAGACGTTTCCCCCTCTTCTTTCCTAATTTGTACACAGAAACAGATCAGCGTTCACACCAATGTCCTAAACGTCACACCAGCATAGTTCCCAAAGAAACTCATACAACTCATTCACCTCGTGCAACCATGAATCCCAGCCGTCTTGCACCCATATCAGCAGCAGAGTAATACTGCCCAGCTTGTCGTGCATGATAAAAGTGCCCATCTCAGCTTGTCGTGCATGATATCACTGCCCATCGCAGCTTGTCGTGCATGATACCAGTGCGCAGGACAGCACTAGGGACGGCAGGGTGCATGAGCTTTGGTGACACAGCTTTCCTCAAGAACAACACCATGGCAGCTGTACAACAAACATCGTATTCATCACATCTCCCTGTTTTGAAGTAAACGTTTCCTCCTTCCCTACCCAGCATCCCTCTCAAACTCTAAATACGAACCATGCATCATTCGAATTCAACCAAATTCAATACAATAGTGGCGCTGCGCTTGGGGTCTCTAGGAACTGGTCAGAGACCTTGACAATAGCCATTACTCGTAATCCATGCTTTAGCTGGTACCATAATTCGTCGTGACAGCCAAAGCTCTGTGATGAGCAAGGGTTTTCTTGCTCTTCAGAGTATTTCAAACGGCATTGCCTCCAATGCCTGTGCCAACTGCCTGGCAATTCTGCCCTAAGCAGCAGAGTTGTGTGCACTCTCCTGAACTGGTTCCCTGCTCACCCCAGCTAGCCTTGCGTGTGCAAATGCATGAGCTGTGCGTTTGCCCAATGCTGGTGCTCAATGCATACCTGCATTCTCAAGATCCTGTGTTTGACCTGATGTGTGTGCCCACTGTCATGCATGCAAAGAAAGTGAGATGGCTGGTGCAGGCCTGTTGCAACTCGCCCTGTGCCTGTAGTGGAAGGACGGCTCCACTGGGCTGAGACTTTGCAACTCTAAGTCTCTCTGCCGTTCTCCATTCCGGGTAGTGCCCTCTCCGCGCGACGCGTCACCACAACAGCAATCGACTGGAATGCAATTGTACTCCAGCGATATTAAGTTTTACTTCTGCTAATCGCAAACATGCAATAACATGACTCCGCCCGACAAACTAACGTGCATTCCTGGCTTCGCCAAATGCTGCACGCAAGGTCACATATGTCTTAAAATAATGTAAGATTTAGGTCTTCTTTCCATTTATCTAGTTCATGTGTCAAGGAGTCCAGGAGCTCCACAAAAAAGGCCCTCTTTTCCAACCAGGACGCTGTTTGACTATTGGAAAGCACCATCCTACTCTGCATGCGGTTTTTACTCGATTAGGTGGTATAAGTTTTTGGATAAAGGTCACAATTTCTAAACTATCTCAGTTTCTCCAGCAATGCAAAGGTCTAGGACACGAAGTGTCCTAGAAACCAACTGGTCACTAAAGAGAGTCCTGCAAGGGTGCCAAATTCTAAGCCGGAAATATATGCATGTCATTTGCGTCCCTCTATAGGTACCCTAGGTACTAGGATTTAAATTAAATACCCACCCGCATAAACCAAGCAAGCCTCTGTCGTTTGTCCCTCTCCTCACCCACCCACAACCCCATCAATTAATCCATCACCCCTTGACCTCATCAGGCCATACAAAGCCATGTAGCATTGGGAGTACTCGAAGTCGAACTTACCTCAAGCATAGTACTACCCATTGATGACCCACCCATCTCGCTCTTGTCTGGCCGTATCAAGTCTGTTGCATACGGGGGCCACTCAAAGCATTGCTTGCCTCCTGCAGGTACACCAAACACATCCTACCCCACCCTCAACACACCTTGATCTTGTCTGGCCGTACAAAGCCTCCGTAGCACGGAGAGCATTCAAAGTAGCGCTTGCCCCCTGCAGATCCGTCACTCTTGCCGAGGGGCTCGTCATACTTCACACCGACCCACCAGCCAAGGGGTAGCCCAGCCACATCTTTCCCCACAAACCTAGCATGGCACAGCAGCAGACATCCGTAACAAAGGGTGAGGCAAAACAGATTTGTTCGGAAATTTAAATGAATGTGCGAACAGATCTGTTTGAATTTGTTTGGATTAGGATCACTCGCTGAAATATACATCACAAATTTGTAAAATGTACTTCGGAGCCAGGGTTCTGCTTGGTAGAGCTACATGGTGAACAGCGGTGTGATCTACTCATGTTGTCATCATGCGCAGCAGTCTGGCTTTTCCTTTCTAGTCACACTTTCTGGATTAATGCTCATTGCCTGATGTGCAAAAGTGCACCCGACATCTTGGGCAATTCCAGCAAAACTAGCCAAAGCAGGGCTGCGCGCGGCACCGAACACATGCTTGATGTCAATTGTGTGGGCCTGTCTACACAACGAGCTTAACAATTTCCCGCACTGCATCATGTAAAGTTGTTCAAGCACGCTGTTCAAGCCTGCTGCAACAAAGGTATACAAGCAAACCCAGGCAATGAGCAGGCCCTTCCAGTTCTGCACTATTTCCATCACTGCCTGGGCAAGCAATGCCGGTTACACCTCTGATGTAGTCCCTACATCCTGACCGCAGATGGTGCATGAAGGCGGCTGAAGTCACTGCACTCTGACCGCATTTTGTGCATAAGGCCGCGGTTTTATCTAAAAAATTCCCTATTTTCCCCCTCGAAATTTCCCCTAAAATTTCCACTTGCAAATTACAAAAAATTTTCCACATTTCCCCCCCCCAAACCAGGGTTTCGCTCTAGCTCTCCAAATGTCGTATGCCGTGATTCTTGTTGCTTGGCTGGCCATGATGCCACAGCTAATGCCTAAACAGAGGACAGACTTTTTTGATTGGGCCATGTTGACACTTGTGCCATCCGTCACCTTGATCTTCTGATTAGGCATATGGAGGGGGGTAACCCTTGCCCAACTCAGGGCTTGCCTTACCCTGGTGCATGCCCAAGGGCATGAGGGGAATGGCAGGAAGCCTAGAGTTCTGGAGTGTTCGGAAAGTGAGAGGCACGCTTTCTGTCAGCAGCATGATGAAGCGCAAGCATCACAGTTTGAATTTTTTCTCTTTCCCCCACCTCAAACGGGGGGCCCGTCCAATGGTTATGGGAAAAGCAAGTGTTGGGTGACTGGGCACGCATTGGGCGAACACAGCCCCAGGCTGCCAATTCAGACAGGCCTTCCGCATGAGCAACATCTTGCTGGAAAGGTACTGTGCCTCAATGGCCAAGCAAAACACGCTCATGCGCAATGACATTCCTGCAGCAAAGAGATTGGCTATCTTTTTGGACTGGGCTGGTTCTGGGTCCCCTCACCAACACTTTGCTCGCACATATGACGCTAGCAAAGCTGCAGTTTGCATCATTATTTATATGCCGTTTTCATTTTGTGCAAAGAGTTTGTGCCGAGTATGATAGCTTTCCCAGAGGGAGATGACCTCTTGCGTGTGATTCATGAGTTCTCAGGCTTGTGCTCCTTGCCATGCTGTGCTGGTGAGATGAGTGGGACTTTTAGGAAAATTGAGAGCCATGCAAATGGGGTGATGCTTAATTTTGTTGCAAGAAGCACATGGCTGTCATACTGTTGTATGTGTTGGTGCGCGAGAGCCCCAGCCCTCTACAGGACACAGGTGCCTCTATGCATTGGGCACCACCTGCCTGCTCCTGCTTGCCTCCTCTCTGCTTGCGTTTTGGCTTGGCAGGAGCCTTGGGGGGGCCCCCCTTAGAGCCCTTGGAAAACATCACGCACCACCCTGACTACTTCAACACAAAAGCAATAATTTTAAGTGATTTTTAGATAGATTTGTATGTTTTAGGACTATTGGGAACACGTGGGACCAGTTTCCAACTTTTGGGGGGAGGTCCCAAACGAAAAAAATACTGAACGCCGCTCCCAACCTGTTTCTGGCATGTGGCGAAAATACTTTTCCTTACGGGAAAAGAATTTTGGGATTTTACGTGTGACGATTTTTTCTTCTTCTCAAAAGTGATTTCCCCCAAGAAAAAAGTAGGGAAAAAAATTGGAACAATTTTACGTGTAACCGCCCCCTAAAAAAAAGGTGCAGTCACTGCATGTAACTGCTATTTGTGCATAGGGATAATTGCAACTTTCCGCACTTCAAATCAGACATTTCAGATTTGACCAAGACACCAAAGGTGGCTATACATCAAATCATGATCATACACACAGCCCACCGCAGAGAGCAAGATGTACTTCCACTCCACACTAATCGCATACATTTTAAAATGCACACACTGGTCGCATACATTTAAAATGCAACAAGTCAATGCCTTGGGCCTTCACGAGTTCACAGACTTGTTTCCCTTGCTCTGTTGTCGTAGCAAGTCGCACAAGAACACGCAAATCCTGCAATCAGGAGCACAAACACACAAAACCCACAAGGCCCGTCTCTCCTGGTTTGGCACATGCTCTTCAACATCTGTCACAGAATTAATGCAGCGTCTTTTGTAAGGAGCACTCACATGACTTCGCAGCGCCTGTCTCCAGGCTCCACACTTGCTCTGCTGCTCACAGAACACAATGCAGCTTCGGCAGCCAAAAAGTCAGCATCCGTTTGTTTCTCCTGCAAAAAAAAGTAGCAGTTGTAGCAAGCAAGGTTAAACACTCGAGCAGGCTTGTACTTGGCTGTGAAGGGGGCGTTGCATGCTAAAATGACGTTTGCTTAGATGTGATAGAGCTTAAAAGCAAAAACCAGGTGGAAGTGCAGGTTTTCCGCATCAGCATGTAAGGTTTAAAACCTTTTGGTGCATGTTCAGGAAGTGGCTGAAAGCAGCGAGCATGGCTCGAGCGATACCTGTGCTCATCAGGCGCTTGGAGAGAATGTGCTTTGACCATCTTTGTTGCCAGCATCTCAAGACCAGTTCAGGCACTACGTAGCATTAAATGGCAAAAGCCCGAAGCAAGCCTGAAGCCACATTAGTAGGGTTGGCCAGAACCATATATCTAGGCCGTATATGACCGTATAATTGATTAAGTCCCTGCAAACAATACCGTATTCACACCGTGTATAAGTATATGGTTCTGGCCAATCCTGCACATTAGTAAAAGCTGATTTCAAAACGCAAAACAAGAGTACGACCTTACCGGTTGCGGCAGAGGCTGGCCTTTGTTCTTTGCCAGCTCCCGTTCAAGGGTCCAGTTCGGGTCCTCTTTCAGCTTCTTCTCCTTAAACCTCCTGCGCAATTTGTAAGTGTGTAGTGGGGCATTAGCTGCAAGCGTCACAAAAGCACCGGAATCATGGGTGGCGGGCGTGTGTGCAGGGGCAAGGTGAGGGCAGTGGTAGCGTGTTAGATATGGTACAACATGAAAATGATGGAATCCATGGGGTAACCGGCTGCGCGTATTTGTGCGTGTGTGCGTGTGCGTGTGCATGGGTATGTGTATGTGTGCTTGTGCATATGTGTGTGTGTGTGTGGGGGGTGTCCGTATTTACCCGGAATCAAAATACACGCCAAAGGTATGGGCAGCGCATAAGCGCCTGGGTTGCACAACAGGATGTAGACCGCCGTCGTATCCCTTACAGCTTAAGACTGTGATAACGCACGCTCCCACATCCCATAACACTGCTAATTAAACAATGGACAAACAAGCACCCTGGGTTCATTAGTTGAAACCTTCACAAGAGCACCACTCCAACATTCCATTACACTGCTAATTAAGCAAAGGAAAAATGACACTGGGGTTGAATGTTAAAGCCACGACAAGACACCATGCAAAGCCCTCTCCTCTCAGAGCACCACCACACAACGCCCTTTCCCCTCAGTGCAAAACCACACGAGGCCCACCTTTCTCAGTGCAACATCACATTATGTTACGCGTGTAGAGTTGGCCAGCAACATACATATAAGAGCAGCATTTCATGGCAATTCCCTGGGGTTGGCCGAAGCTGTGTATACCCCACACCATTTCCCTGCTAATGAAACCGTGGATACACCGGAAGTACATACATAAAGTATGGTTTAGCCAGCCCTAAATCACTGCCTCTCTTGACACATATGTACAAGTGGGGCCAGCCAGGACCACAAGTGGGGCCAGCCAGGACCACATATACATAAATGAGTATAAACAAAGCACATACAGAAATTTCAGCAGGGACGCTCTACAACGTACGTCCATTTGTGGTGTGAGAAATCCGTTCTGACACACGCTGGGTACCAAACAGCCAAATCGCTGGACTATTGTGTCTAATTCCTTGCCACCTTCCAGCTCCGTAAGTCCAAACTCACAGGAGCATCTCCACAAAAGCGCCTCCCTCTGACTTAGCCACATTCAAATTCACCCAGGTCCCAATAGTACGGAACTCTGATAAAAAAGCTTTGAGGCAATCAAGGCACAGTCCTTCTAGACCCCATCTGTTTGAATTGTTTGCCCCCTTTGCCATGGTATATAAGGGCAGGTTTGGCCGAAATTGCATAAATGCACTGTTTACGTATGGCCATTTACATGACTGTTTACATGGGGCTCCCCTGCCTAAGATCACTGTGTAATAAAAGCTATATACCTACGTGTGGTTCTGGCCTACACATATGAATATAGCCACCTGCTGCTACCACAACTGTGTGCTTCCAGCTGTAAGCCCTTCACAACTGCATGCCCACCTGTACGTGTTCTCCCGCTTGTTGTAATCATCATCACTCATCTTGTATTTATCCACGAGGTCCGTGTCTTCCAACCAGCCGTTGGCGGATGCAGAGTTGGGGTCTGTATCCACGATGTGGATGGAGAACCTGCAGCATGCGCGTGTGTGTGTGTCTGTGCCTGCATGTGTCTATGTACGTAAGCGCGAATGTGCGTGCATGAATGGGGTCTGTACCCACAATGTGGTGGAACCTGCTGCATGCACATGTGTGTACGTTTGTCTCTGCCCGTGTGTGTACGTTAACATATACGCGTGTGTGCGTGCATCATACACAAGTAGGGTTGGCCATAACCATGTAAGTTGCTAATGGCATTGTAGGCAGGATACAAATTCCCATGCATACATAAAGTTTTGGCCAACCCAATCACGTGCATAGAAAGCTAGCACAAAAAAGAAACGTGGCATGCCAGGACACAGCTTTTGAGTGAGGAAGCTGAGATCAGGGGGAACTGCATAGGGGAAAACGCTTCCAAGAGGGGTGAAACCGAGGACTCAAGGCGTGCCTATTTTCCCAAATTAGGACCTTAGTTACGAGGACATATACAAGTATGTGAGCTTTTGCAAATTTGATGTGCGATATTTAAGGAGTACAAAAAGAAACGTTAACTTGCAAATTTGACGCACGATACTCAAGCTAAGGAGTACAAAAAGGAATGAGAGGCATGCAGCTTGGACAAGCAAATAGGCACGCTGCTAATTTTGTGCTGAGTGGGTTGGAGCCGTTAGAAACTCGCAGCGACGGCCTTGACCCACCCATCATGTGGAGAGTAAAACCCAAGTTTTTGGTGGTCTTCCATAAACGGGGCAACCACGTTTCCTGCGTCATCTTTAAGCTGCAACACCTGCATGCGATGGAACAAGGTCGAGAAGGGTAGAGTAGCACTACATGGCTGAGATCCGTCACACACACAAACACACGTATGTGCTGAGCTCCAGTTTAACTACCTACTTCAGAAATGGAATGCAATGCTGAGTTCGGAATCGAAACAAGGACGACAGTAGTACTGCCAGTCTGCAGGTGTTTAGTAGCACGAGCGTAGCACATCTAACCATGAACGCGCTAAGTGTTCAACGTTACTGCTCTATGCAGTGGACGACAAGCAAGTGCGAATAGAGCGCACACAATTAAATTGCTAGCGGTAGGTGGCAGATGGAAGGAGGGTGCCTTTTTCGTGTGCTTGATATAAGACCAACAACAAGTACTGGTTTAGAGAACGCTCTGCCCTTGTGACCCCGACCAAGGAGTAAAAGCGGTGTTCAGGCTCCGGCCTGCCAGCCGCGGACGCAAAAGAACACGCCCACCAGCAAACTGACCTGAGCGCTGGCATTAGTTCCCACATGGAATGACAGCTTCACCTTCAGCTGCTCGATGGTCATCTGTGTGGTGCAAGGAGAATGGGCTCTGCAATCAGGAAAAAGAGGGCACCCCCAGGACAGCTGACATGTGGAACAACGAACGCAGTTCGCTCACATGCATGTCCAGTCTCAGCTCAAAGAACTTGGTGATCTTGAGGTTGGAGTGGGACACATGGAGGAGCACCGTGGAGTTGAGGCGGTTCTGCAGGTACAAGGACGTAAGGGGGGCAATTGCGGTGCGGGGCGCAGGGACAGCTGCATTCCTGAATCTAAACAGGTTTAAAAGGAAGGCATTACTTGTGAGGACTGGCCCTGCACATAAGCTTTCAAATGCAACATGTCTTCATTGTTCAGGACGTTGGCCATCTTGCAAGGAATTCGAAGGGGCCAGCAACACTGTTGTGATGACGTCAATTTCCACCGCTAATTATTATAAATTCTTTTGGCCCGCCGCTGGTGTCTTTGTCTACTTTTTAAAGTAATCGTACCTACGGTCCCTACAGCGGCAGTCCGGAAACAAGTGTACACTTTTCATTTTTCTACTTGCATACGACTGAGCAGCAATGAAATGATAAGGTTTCCGGCCTTCCTCGTCTGGTACTACTGTACTACCCTGATAAGCTTAACATTGGGGCTCGACGTTTGTGTTTCCGGGGAGAGGGAATGCCAGTTTCAGGGCTCCCGTCTGGCCTCCTTGAGATCCTGGCTTCCCTCCTGGGACACTCTGGTTGGAGCCCTCTGTGTATGTGTGAGTACTTGTAAGATATGTCCAAGTTTCTATCTTGCACAGGCAAAAGCGATGAACCAATGACAATTTTTCGTGGTGGATTCAGCCAGGCCTTCTCCTGACAGTGTCTGGCAATGAACAACACTACGCAGATTGTCTGGGCAGTCAAGGAGTGGTGGTCAGCCGGGCAACCTTCTCCTGAGCCTGCTGTGCAGGTCATAGATGAGGTAATGGAGATTTACCACAACGAGTTTTTTATCCCTTTTCCACACAGAGCTTTTCAGAAGGGACGTCCTAAAGCAAAGCAGACACCTAGCCCTGTCCTTGTAAAGTACAGCCACTAAGGGCAGCGGGAGTTGCAAGCATGCAAGCACGATGTACTGACCATGCGTACGAAGAAGTGTCGTAGCTGCTGCCGTACACTGCTAAGAGATGTGCTGCTGATGATACTGCACGACATGTAACAGCAAATGTGTGCACTCGCTCACAACGACAGGAACAGCCCGTGCAGCGCAAGCACCACAAGCCTCCCATGTCCCCCCCACCCAAGCAACAAAGACTCAGAAGCCCCCTTCCCTCCCTTGATATCTCACAATGTCCCAGCTCGGGCGTGAGAACACCCCTGTCCGCACGTAGTAGCCAGGAACATTCCCAACACCCCCAGCCACACACCAACTTCTCTGCCACACCTCCGTGCCCCCTTGAGCCACGCAACTCCTACAGTAGCTTCAGCCGTTTGGGCGGTTTGGTCTATGGTGTGACGTCAAGGCTGCGGTCACGGACAGGGTCAGGCTCAGGATCAGGATCAGGAAGTGAGAGGCTTGGGGGCGGTGCAGGGGAAGAGGTGACGACATTGGCTGCAGCAGCAAGCTGGGTGGGTGGAGAAATGAGGAGCCGCCTTGGCAGTGTGGGTGGCACGGGAGTAGAGCAGCAGCAGCAGCAGCAGCTGGAGGAGAAGGAGGAGCAACAAAAGGGGGGGGCTTATCATTCATTGGGAGAGCAGGGCAAGGGACGGGCAGCTGGCCTGGAAGAGGTGCGTATATGTCTATTGCGTATGTGCGTAAGTGGCTATGTGAATATTTATACTTGTGCGTTGCATGCTTATATTTGTGTGTTTATGTTCGTGTGCGTGCGTGCATGTGAACGTGTATGTGCACACCGTAAACATTCACACATGTGTGCCTGCACTAGTGTGTTTTTAAGGACTGTTTGAAAAGTGTACTACTCATGCGCACGCGCGTATGTGTGGGCACAAAAGTGCCAGCCGAAGGGATGCATACATTTCGCCACTTGCTCGACTTTCAGCTGCAAACCACTGTGTAACCCTTCACAGTTTTCTGTACAGCCCGATTGTGGCGTAAATTGTGTTGTGTGTGTGTGTGTGTGTGTGTGCAGAGGAGAAACTTATTGTGGAAATTATCCATGTGGCGCTAATTATTTGCGTGTTCAGGTTATGTGCAGTTTTGTATGAGTGCCATCTGATGAGTCACTGGCTAAGTATTGGCAAGCGCTGCGTTTCCTGCAACAGGAGATCCTTTTCAGATGTGCCTAGACGCAAGTCGTAAGTCAAAAGGATCGATACTGGTAATGCCAAGCTGCGTGTATATGTGTGTGTATGTGTCTGTATGTGTGAGTCCGTGATTTGTGTGTGTGCCTGTGCGCAGATCATGGGCAGCAGCATGAGTGCTGTAGACCAGGGGCTGCCCAAAAGCGTGGGGGAGCTGCAGGCAGCTGCATTTGGGCCCACAGGCAAAGTTGCTTTTGCTGACATGAAGGGGAATGAGGGCCGCATCCAGGTGCGCATCTGTGTGTCAATTTTTATGTGTGTGTGTTTGTGTGTGTGTGTGTGTGTGTGTGTGTGTGTGTGCGGACATGTGAGTGGAAGGAAAAGGTTTATTCGTTTGCATGCGTTTTCAACGATTAAATGGTCTTCTATTAGGGTGGTGGGTGGATTTAAGCAAAAGGGCCTGCTCGTGGATGAGCGTAGATTGCAGGAAAGCTTATATTGGACGTAGCACGACACGCTTGCAGGTGCTGAGCGTGGACGACGAAACTTAGAAGAGCTCTTAACTATGCACAACACACTTGCAGGTGCTGAGCGTGGACGACGAAACCGTGAACCAGCAGGTCGTGCAGTCCTTGCTGTGGGCTCAGGACTATGAGCTGGTGCAAGTGGTGAGTGGAATGTATGCGCCCACTGTGAGCAAGCAGAGATGTACATGCGTGCGTGTGTGTGTGTGTGTACAATGAAGTCATAACACCTTAGTGGTGTGCATGTGCGTGTTATGTTACTGCTGGCTGGCTGTGTGTGTGTGTGTGTGTTGCGTATGAGCACATGTTGTTTAAGTGGTGCTTAGTGTAAACATGCCGTGCTGTTTCAATCTAGAGTTGTGCTTGAGATAACGAGGTGGTGATGCTGGTTTGAGATTTGTTATCCTCACGCACAAAAATGGTCAACCTGTATATGCACAGTGAAGATGGACGCATAAGCCCTTCTGGCCCCTGTGTCTTGCTCATAGTGAGCCTATCCTAGGCACTGCAGCACCTAGCTCACTTTCTATACCCGTGAGAGCTTCTTTCACAGGCCAATGGTGAGGACGCGCTGGATTTCATCGCTTCTGCCCCTGCTCTCCCGGACACGGTGCTCCTGGACGTCACCCTTCCAGGCATGAGCGGGTTTGAGGTGGGTGAGCATGCGTGTGTGTGTCTGTGTGTGTGCGTGTGTGTGCGTGTGTTTGTGATTTTGTGATTGTGAGGGAGAAAGACACTCTTAGGCACAAGCGGATTTTAGGTGGGTAAACGTGTGTGTGTGTGCGTGTGTGTTTGCGTGTGTGAGTGTGCGTGTGTGTGAGTGTCTGTAGGGAGAAAAACCCTTTCAGGCGTGAGTGAAGTTGAGGTGGGTGAGCATGTGCGTGTGTATGTATGTGTGTGTGTGTACGCATACGCCATTAAGCATATACATATAAACAAGTTACTCTCACACACGCACAACGCACATGTCACTCGTGCCATGCGTAAGCTGTGTACTCCTCCTGTGAGCTGCCCATTACTGTCAATAGTGTGCTCTTCACACACACACACACACACACACACACACACACCCACACACACACACACGCACGCGCACGCTCACACGCACACGCACAGGTCACTCGTGCCATGCGTGAGCTGTACTCCTCCTGTGAGCTGCCCATCATTATGGTCACATGTTCATCCCTTGAGGAGGATGTGATTCAGGGCCTAGAGCTGGGAGCCAATGATTACATGACAAAGCCTCTGCGGTAAGGTTGGCTGGCTGCAAGCGTAACAAATACTCTGTGTAACGTAACTTGATGGTGTGTGCATGCATGTTGAAAACTGAGGCGATGACGATTGGCAAGGCTTTCGTGGCAGGGAAAGCGGGCTGTCCACCATCAGTAAAGTTGGACGACACCTGTAAATATGATGTACATATACGTTATTTTGGCAGGAAACGGTCTTAAAATGTATATCAATCCCTGGCCGCCCGTAACCCTCAGTCTACCCACTTGTGTCTAGCAATGCAGTTGAACATACATGCGTATGCAAGTAGCGTGTGACACTGAACTTTGGCTAAAAAGCAGATGGTGTACTGGTGGCAGAGGCTGCTCGTGGCTGCGCCTCACACTCTCAGAACGAGACTATACTTGAAACCAAATGGGGGGGTGCTGCTGTGTGAGCAAGAAACTTGCAGGATTGCCCTTTCGCTCCTAGCTCCCTTGTGCCCTTGGTGAATCTCACACCTATCTTCATGCGCCCTACGTTGCTCCCTCTGCTGCTCATCAAAGCGCGCAAGCAGACCACGCTGTTGTATGCGCACACACACACACACATACACACACCAGATGTGCCGCGTGAAGGAAAGCTACACAAGTACCTCCTCAGGCCACAAACACATATAACAACACACATGCATGCTCACACACATACGCGCACACACACACACACACGCACAAACGCAAATTCAGGTATGCTGAGCTCATGGCACGCATCCGCACCCAGCTTGCCCTCAAGCGCTCTGTCAAAGTGGCAATGGAAGCCACGCGCAACCTGGGACTGCTGCGCTCCATCCTGCCCCCCAACGTGATTTCCCAGGTGTGTAATTGTGGGTACGGTCTGCTTGCATACACATGCTTAAGCACACCTGCGCTGAAGTGCGTGTCCACAATGCAACACAAACTCCTTCTGTTTAAGTCACTCCGCTTGGACATGCCTGCTGTCATGTCACTCCCCCTGCGTACATGCTGTACGTGCTTATAATCATCATAATACCTTGTAATAATCATAATACCTGTATTAATGTCACTTTCCCTGCGTACATGCTGTACGTGCTTATAATCAGGTTTAAACCTGGGCAGTCATACGTCTGCATGCGCCTACATTCTACACATGTGCTTATCAGCGTGTGTGTGTGTGTGTGTGTGCACGCACCAGTGCAGTAGTGTCGCAGCACACACTGAGACATCTCACACCCCACCACACACACATACACACACTGTTAGGAAACCACATCACACTTTGGTCCGTGCTTGTCCTGTCGCACAGAACCCCACTTATTTTCCCAATCCCACCATTTGTGCATGAGCCAGGCACTCATCACCAGGCTGTGCCACTTAAGTACAGACAATCTTAAACCCCACCACATGTGTACGAGCCAGCTGTTCAGGCACTCATCACCAGCCTGTGCCACTTAAGGGAAAGCGCATGCCTTGATCAAATTTGTCCTGTCACCCTGTAAGCCTGAAACGCAGTTCCAGCAAAGCCACCATCTGTTTTGTCCAGCAATTTCTCTCCCTTCCTTGAGTTTTTTCTCTCTATTTTGCCCTGCCTCTGTCCTTCTTGGCACAATATCTCCCTTTGTTTTTCTCTGTTTTTCACCCTGCCTCTGTCTATCCTTCACTTCCTCTCCCTTTGTTTTTCCTCTTTTTCACCCTGCCCCTATTCCTCCACTTCCTCTTCCTTTGTTTTCTCTCTTCTTCAGCCTGCCACTGTCCTGTGCCTCACCTTGTGCAGCTCAAGAGAGGGGTGACCCTCATCGCGCAATTCCATGAGAACGTGACCATCCTGGTTCGTACGTGTGTGGGAACGTGGTGTGCGTGCTTGTGTCTGTGCTTTTGCATGTAGAAGAGCGTGCATGTGTGTCTTTTTTGTTTGCGTGGTGTGTGTGCTTGTGTCTGTGCTTTTGCATGTGGAAGAGCGTGCATCTGGAAGAGCGTGCACGTGTGTCTTTTTTGTTTGTGAATGTGTGCTGCGCACACATTCCCTCTCAGCGCGCCTGCTTGGCTTGGTTAGCAGCTCATGTGCCTCAATATTGCTTTCTGTGCATTGTTTGCAAGCGCTTGTGTGTAAATGAAATCAGTGCTTGGAGTGCATGCTGCTGCGAGCCTGCAAGAACGTACACTCAACTTCACATGCACACAAACACACACGCAAGTGCACGCACCTAGACAAAGTATACACTCAGGAAACACCATGCACACACACACCACAACACGTTCCAAACACATATATGACTGCGTGCCCTTTGCTCTGTGCTGCCACTGCAGTTTTCTGACATCCGTGGCTTCACCAACCTAGCTGCAGAGTGAGTTGGGTCTCCTTTTCACAGAGTACAGAGACCACAAAAAACGTCCCTAGCACAGTGCTTGCTAGCGCTCCCAAGGAAGTACCAGATGGTGATTTCAGTTCCGCAGAAGGCAGAAATGAACAGATGCAGCCTTTGTTCAAATTGGGGGTCAACTTTGCGGGAACAAACAAGCAAGTGCTGCCTGCCAAATTCACGCCGAATTTTCACAAATTCATGCATATCTGCGTACGCAATGAAATCCGTAGGGCGAACAAGCATCAATCACAAACCCCCACGCACAAGCACATGCGCTCATGCGTGCACACACACATACACACACAAGTACACACATGCACACACACAGGTGGCCCACCGAGCGCATCATCCTTATGCTCAACGACATGTTCACAGTGTTTGACCAGATGTGCGACAAGTTTGGCGTGTACAAGGTGGAGACCATTGGTAAGTGCTGTGCGTGCGCGTGCACGCTTAAAGTCACAGCATACAATCCGTTTTTGCAAGGCAGAGGCCATTGGTCAGTGCCGTGCGTGCGCACACACTCAAAGCCACTGCACTCAGTTTGTGTACAAGGTGGAGACCGTTGGTAATTGCTGTGCATGCGCACACACAACTCAAACTCACAGCACTCAGCTCCAGTGAAAGGTGGAAATCGTGGGTTAGAGCCGTGCGTGCGCACACACCCAAAACTCTGGCACTCAGTTGCGAGGTACCATGCGTGGCCAACGCAGGAACTTGCACACATAAAGCTACGCAACACACATCCAAGGGAAATGAGTCATTAAGTAACAAATCTTGCACTTTCCACAACAAATGAGGGAAAGAAGCCACTTAGGTACCAAGTGTGTTTACACACTGGGTGCCATAACCCTTTAGTGCGATACATATATAGGGTTGGCCGGAACTGTATATATGCACTGTATATGACTGTATATTTGATGAGTTCCCTGCAAAAAATACCGTATATGCACTGTATATATATGGTCAGGGCTGTGCAATGACGGTGTGACGGTACGGTCTGTCAAAATATGGTCTGACGGTGGACGCCGTACATGACGGTGTCAGATCGTCATTTCAGAATTTAGGGACTGTCATGACGGTGCATGACGGCACGGTGGACGGTACGGTAAAATTTCGCAAAAAGGCCAAAAAATGGAATTTTGACCCCAAAATGGCCATTTTGGCTCTTTTTCCTCATTTTTAAATGTTGCATGAGTGTTATTTACACAAACAACGATTGGAGTAGTATTGAAAGGGAAAGGAAAGGAAAGGAAAAAAATAGCAAAAAGTGTGTCTTGACTAGGATTCGAATCCTGGTCTCAACTTTTCACAGCCAAAAAGCACTTGACGGTGGGTTTACACAGTAATTACGGTGGACAGTCCCCTCGACCGTCTGGACGGTAAACACCGTCATTTCTGAGACACCGTCATTTTGACGCTCTGACGCTACGGACCGTCCACCGTACCGTAATTACGGTGCAAAATTGCTCTGACGGTGTCATTGCACAGCCCTGTATATGGTTCTGGCCAACCCTACGCAAATGACGTGCACGTGCATGTTGCAACAGCAACCAACCCACATGTGCTCAAAACAGGCACATTTGATGCGTGTATGTGTCTCACTGACAGGACGAACGTGTGATGCCTCTTAGTGAATTTAGCAGTGCTTGAACGCTGGTACGTGTGTGTGTGTGTGAGCGTTTGTGAGTGTGAATGTGTGCATGGTGTGTTTTCGTTGTAACCAAATGTGGCGTGTACCTCCTCGCCACTTCTTCTGTCGGCTGCCACGCTGATGTTATTAATGTGGGCTTGCTATGCTCAAACTCTGTGGACGAACATTGGCTCCCGCGCTGAAGTCTTATTGGCTTATTGGGCTACCTTGCTCAACTTTGCCATGCTCAACTTTGCCATGCTCAACTTTGCCATGCTCAACTTTGCCATGCCCAACTTTGCCATGCTCAACTTTGCCATGCTCAACTTTGCCATGCTCAACTTTGTGCATGAGCATTGTCCTTTTACGTGGCCACCATTTGGCAGAGATGGGAATTAGAACCATCTTGCATGCACGCTTTCCAAGGCGTGTGCATGAAGCAGCATGCCTCCCCCCTCAACAGGTAGAAGCAGGCAAAACAAAACAAAACTCGTACTCATCAATCACCTCTGGTACCAAAAGCAAGCACGTGCAAGAACCACACATACACACACACAAAGGTTGCACACGTCTTACACCATGAGCGCGTGCTTTATTGTCACACACAAGCACACACACACACACGCACAAAAGTTGCATAACTATTGCTGCACGAGCGCGTGCTTCAATGTCACACAAACCACACTACGTGCAGGTGATGCTTACATGATCGTATCAGGCCACGATGGCGTGCAAGACCATGCGCTGCGCATGACAGCTATGGCAAGGGGCATGGTGGATGCGGTATGTGTGGGTACATGTGTGTGTGTGTGATTTGGTGTATACGTGTACGAAAGCTCAAGTGTGTGTATGTGCGTGTCTTAAAACACCTAAGCAAGCATGAGCGGCAAATCTGCAGTTGCATACCCTCAAAACACAACCAGCGTAAACTCATTGATTTGATCGTCCTTTTGTAGAGCATTAGCAACCCACAGGTTCCTTGTTACCAGCCCTCAACATCAATCAACAAAGTTTTTAAAACGGTCGCTCCGTCAGGGATTTTTAACCCTCGCATTCTCTAATTGCTTGTCTCCTCAGGTTGCCCGCATGCGTGCCTTTGACGGGCGGCCCCTCCAGATCCGTATCGGCATGCACACAGGTCCAGCACACAGCGGGGTGGTGGGCGTGACCCGACCGCGCTACTGCTTCTTCGGTGAGCAACATGCATACATACTGGCATCAAAACTCATGCTCCACACCACACCATACCATACCATACCATACCATACCATACCATACCATACCATACCATACCACATACCATACCACACACACCATACCATACCATACCATACCGCACCGCATCCACCATGCCCCTCGCCATAGCTGTCATGCGTGGCGTGCGGTGTTGCAGCGCTTGCACGCACGCATCTTCTGGAACTGCTGCTCTGCTTGTGTGCCCTCCTGTGCAAGCTCACACATATGCTTGCTCAGCCAACAACTCAAAAACGCTCTGCATACTTTTCACAGTCATGCGTGCACGCACTCTAGCTCACGCACACTCACTGTCACTAGTAATGTACGCACTCAGACTTGTGTACACACACACACACACATTTACATGCACAATTGCAGGCGACACCGGTACGTGATTTGCACGGCAGATGTGTGGAGGATGGAGGCTGGAAGTTGGGAAAAGCAGTGGGGGGATACGGAGGCCCTTACATGGGCATGGTTTTGTACGCCCATGTGCCCGGCTGGCAACCTCAAATTGTATACAGTTTCAAACCTGTCTGTGTTGTTTTGGGCAAAAAAGCTTCCAGGGACAAGTCCGCTTCTCTGGGGATTAGAACCCTCCTGTGGTCCAACTCCCAGCCTCCCGATAACCTTCTAGGCCCCTTCCCCACAACTTTTTTTTATTAAGGCATAACCCGGCCAGCAAAAGCTTTAAAAAGGCCTAAAGGAGGGTTAAAAAGGCCCCAGGATGCAGCGCTTGTGATTGCCTGTGCATGTCCTGCAGACAGGCATCAACAGGGACGGGAGCTTGAATGGGATAGGGTGCGCGAAAAAAGGTGGCTCGCTTTAGGGTTTAGAGCCCTTTCCCTTGTGTTTTATAAATGCGGTGCGCGTGATTGTGTGATTGCCAACTAATAACTTTTATGAGTGGGCTAGCTGCTTAGACCTCAATCTACACGTTGCAGTTTGCTTCAATTCCCACGAACACAAGAAATGGACTTAAACTACTTGAGAACTCTGCACATGTTTTGTCAGTGGTGGGCGTGGCCAGGTCACAGCATGCGGGGGCTCACGGGTTTACGGGTTTCCAAAAGGGGCAACCGGTGGCCAAAATAGATACAGGTAGCCAATAGCAATGTGGTATACTGATCTGTCTGTACTGGGCTCATCCAGCGCAACAGGAACCGTAAGTAGCAAAGCAAGGCAGGCCACAGCACTGCACCACAAGGGGAATGCTGGTTGACATTTGAGGCAAGGAGGGGATCAGGGTTGGTGTCTCTGTATGTATGTTTTGCCGGGTGAAATAAGCATATGACGTCATGTACCTGCACAGGTCATCCTTGATTTTGATTAATTTGATTTGGCTTGCAGGTATCCATCACCTTGTGTAGGCAAAGAGTCCAAACAGAGTCCAAACATGGACGGCGGTAATATGATTGGCTTGACCAATCGCGTGCAGTGAACACTGCCAGTCGCATGGAGTCGTACACTACCTACCCTATGTGCAACCTACACCCACAGAATAAGCACTGCTCTTGCTGATTGAGCACCCTATTGAGATGGGTTCAAATGACTGTAGCACAACTGGCGTTGTCAATGTTCACACGTGCACAGTGAACACCGCCAGCCGCAAAATGACTGTAGCACAACTGGCGTTGTCATTGTTCACACGTGCAGTGAACACCGCCAGCCGCATGGAGTCGCATGGGTACCCCATGTGTGTCCACACCAGCGAAGCCACGTACCAAGCGGCACAGGCAGTAGCAGCAGATATGGAGTATGTAGCTGATGACGCACTGTTGATTCCCCCTTTTGCGGACGAGGTGCGTTCGCTGGTGTTCACTGTGTGTCTGCGTGCATGTGCGCATGTGTAGGATTGACCAGAACCATATTCCGTAGGTTCACGATCACTTCGGGACCACACTTTCAAAAAATCAATTAAATTTTCGATTTCAGTTCGTGAGGGGGTCTGGGGAATAATTTTTGGGTTCGAGGGCACTTCAGGAGGGCCCTGTCGGGAATTTATTTTTGAGTTCGAGAGCCCCCTGTGAATTCTGCCTGTGCACTGCTTCTGCTGTTTGTTGAAGAGGCTGAAGCTGTGGCTGTGGCTGAGGCTGGGGACAGGGGCTTCAAGAACCTGGCCAGGGGTTCACACTGGCGCGCTTGGAGCTTAATTCGATATCACCCTCAAAATTACTATAAATAATTAATTTATCACTTCGAATTCAGTTCGGAGAGGCCTCCAAGAATTAATAAAAATTTTCGTTTTCTGGCCAAATAATTAATTAATTTCCGAAGTGATCGTGAACCTACGGTAAATACGGTTTATACACGGCATTTTTGGCAGGGAAATTACAAAATATACGGTCATATACGGTGTATGTACACGGTTCTGGCCAACCCTACACATGTGTATTGTGCATTGTTGACCGTTTGCCGCGTGCGTTATGGGGGGAGGGGTGAGAAAATGCGAGGACAGGGCGTGTCAGTGCCATGGCCGATCTTGCCCATTTGCGCGCTTCATTCTGTGTACGTACAGCTTGTGCCGAACAGCCGCACCGTTTTGTGTGAATGTGCGCTACGAGATCAGATCATGCTTTGAAGCCTCATCGATTTTGTCGCTGCATCTTTGATGGTACACGCAACAATCAGCAAACGCTAACGCTTCTTTAGTGGACGCCGCTTTTGTCCTAGTTCCTTAGTTGTGCAATTTGCAAAACCACACTTGTTCATTTGTGCAACACACGTACATAGGATGGGCTGGAACCTATGGAGATGCCCTTAGGGAGCCTACCCTCAGATTGGTCCTCCTGCGGGGTGCACGATGTCAAGGGCAAGGGGGAAATGGTGAGTGTGTGCCTAACTATTCATGTGTTCCTCTGTGAATGCTGTGGACAAAAAGGGTGCAAAGAGTTGCGTGCGCTTGGGAGAGATGGGGGGGGGTTAAAGCAAATAAGGGCGTTTCCTGGCCTTTGCTCTCACGTGGAAGAAACGCTGTGTTCCGCCACAAGTGGAGGCACCCCAACCGAGAACCACCTCCACACACCAAAAATCAAAGCCATTCGTTTTTTTTTTTTTACAGGGCCATGCTCCCATGTTAGACAAAACATGTACGAGGGTATGCATGCATTTTTTGGCGCAGCAGCAATGCGTGGGATTAATGGCAACAATAAACACAGACGTGTGGTGTGCTGTGTGTGCTCTGTGTGTGAGCATATGTGGTTGTTGGCTCCATCAAGGTCGTATCCTGCTATGCCATTCATGTCCAGCATCCCCTGCATGAGCGTGTGCGTGTGCGTGTGCGTGTGTGTGCGTGTGCGTGTGCGTGTGCATGAGCGTGTGCGTATGCATGAGCGTTTGCGTGCGCGTGTGCGTGTATGTGTGTTGATAGCCATAACCTGTACTGCCCTTCACGTCCAGCATATCCCCTTCTCTGTGTGTTTCTTGTTTGCAGGAGACCTGGCTGCTGCGGTACGGTGCGTGGGAGCAGGCCCTGTCTGGGTCTCTCGATGACAAGGAGTCGCAGGCGGCAGGCAGCCTTCTAGAAGTCCTGGGTCAGAGCGGCAACTTCCCCGCTGTTCTTCCTCGGCTGACGGCAACCCAGGAGGACCGCCACGAGTTTCAGGAGGAGCGGCCCCAACAGCAGCATAACCAGGTGCAGCTGCAGCAAATCCAGTGCAAGCCAACCCACCCTACCAAGTGCGACTTCCGCCTGGGCCTTCCTGAAGTGTCTATAGGGGAGAGAGTTACGTCGTTAGAAAAACAGCTGAGCAGTGAGGAGGAGGGGGGCCGTCTCAGCAGCAACACCGACAAAGGGCCGCCCAAGGTGTGTGCATGTGTGTGTGCATGTGTGTATGAGTGTCTTTGTTTCAGTATGTGTGTACATTTTTAGTGTGTGTGTGTGTGCTGTTGTGTGTGTATGTGTGCCCATGTGAATATATGTGTGCGCGTGTGTGCACGTGCGTGCTGTTTTGAGGGGAGAAGTGTGTGTGTACGTGCATTTGTGCAAGTGTGTGTCGGTTTCGGAATGAAGATTGCAATTACTTCCTTCAAGGGGGTGAGGGCGCAGTAAGGTGTAAGAGCGTGCCTATACCTTATTTTGGCGGTTGCTCTTAAGGCATCTGCTGACGTTTCAACCGCGTGTTGTTTAGCTTGTGCTTTTCTTCTTCCCTGACCGACCATGACGCTGGCCTGCATGTGCGTTGAAGCAGTCACCCATCTTTGTAAGCACAGCAGCATGACGTTGTGCCCGAGACATGCTGTAAGATGGTCGTTGTATTGTAGCCTCATATAAAGGCTCGTCTCAGTCCTGTGCTCTCCACATCCGCATGCCACTCTACTGTAGGACGCACATACATGCACCCTCAAACACACACGCACACAGGCGCCCACAAACGCACACACACACACGCACACACATACATACACCCTCAAACACACACGCATATACACACACATACATACATCCTCAAAAACACACACACGCACACAAATGCACACCCACCCACCCACACACACACGCACACACATATATACACCCTCAAACACACACGGACACACGCACACATGCACACACATGCACACAAACATACATACACCCTCAAACACACACATGCACACACACGCATATACACGCACACATATATACACCATCAAACACACACGCACACTCACATATACATACGCCATCAAACAACAAACACACACGCACACACACACATACATACACCCTCAAACATACACACGCACACGCACACACATACATACACCCTCAAACACACACACACACACACACATACACACAAACACACACGCACACACACACATACATACACCCTTTAACATACACACAAACACATGCACATGCACACGCACACACATACATACACCCTCAAACATACACACACACACACGTACACGCACACATACATACACCCTCAAACACACACACGCTCACACACATACACACTCACACACACATACATACACCCTCAAACGCACACACACACACACACACACACATGCACACACCCTCACACACGCGCATACACAAATACATACACCAAACACAGCATCCTTTTCTGATCAAAATTGCTGTTTGCTAATGTGTGCAATCACTTTTTGTTACTCTGATACACCGCATTCCTTCAACTTGTTTCGAAGCACTAATAAGCTCATGTACACATTCACGTAGGTCACGCAGGTTGAATAGGAGGTAGTGCAAATGACCTGCGACTATATTTCCTGCACAACGCCCGCTCCCTTATCACAGCAGTCGTGCAAAACCCACTGCCTGTGCGCTTGCTTCCTTGCCAAAAACCTGTGTTTGCGTGATTGCATTACAGGAACCTGCTTGGGGTGTGCTATCCTTGCTTCACCTGTGTGCCCTCCCTTACCACCTGTGTATGTATGTATATGTATGTATGTGTGCCCTCCCTTACCACCTGTGTATGTATGTGTATGTATATAATAACGCGACGACAATCGTCATGGGGCGAGGCTTTGACCTTTCCATCTTGCAGCATTAGGCCTATGTGTGTGTGTGTTTGTGTGTGTGTGTGTGTGTGCACGTACAAATGCACAAGATTTTTACTGCGATGTGCTTGCAAACAGCAGGAGTTCCCTCTCCTTCCCGCCAGCACCAGCGGCAGCCAAAACGCACACCGCAAACAAAGAGGGTTTGGCTCAATGCTTCATCATAGTGCCGATCAAGGTGCGAGCGGCAGCCAAAACGCACACCGCAAACAAAGAGGGTTTGGCTCAATGCTTCCTCATAGTGCCGATCAAGGTGTGCGATTTCAAGCATGCAAAGTACGTGTGGCGTGCGTGTTTGTGTCATGTGTGTGTGTAGGTAGCTGTGTGCATTTGCGTGTGAAAGTATTTCTGTGTCTCCGTGTGTGTGTGTGTGTGTGTGTGTGTGTGTCAATGCAGACTGCTCAGCTTATGCATTATGCATATGGTTTTTACGGGGAATGCTCCAATAACCTTTCCTATATCCTATATACCTATGGTACCCTTCTTTTTAAAGTGCCAAGCCCCCTTTTTCCCGCTTCCACATTGCTCATAGGTTCACGTGCTGGTCCCTCTTTCCTTTTGACTGTTTGCTCTGCACTCACACTCACACACACACTTACACATGCAAACACACACACACTCACACACACAAACACACATGCACGCACACACATGCCCTGTCCGCATTAACCTCCCCATCCCTCTCCAAACTCCCTCTGTATGTTACTCCATTCCTCGTATCTCACTCCCTTGGCTCCCTGCTCCTCTTTCTTGATTCCCCTCTCTCTGTCAGGCATCACACGTTCCCTTGAAGGACGTTGATCCATTTCTGTGTATGCACTTGAAAGGCAGACATTTGCTGAACGTCCTCAGATTGCACACCCACTTGCTCCGTCCCTTCTGCACTTACAGGTGTGGGGTATCATCCTCTTACGCAGGCCGGTGTGGGCAGCTTGAACCCCCCAAACAGCACCACACACCCATGCGTGGTGACAGATGTGCCTGTGCACCTCCAGCAGGCACAGAACCAGCAGCAGCTGGGCACCGACAGACTTGGATCTCCTCCTGCAGGAACAGGCCATTGTGGGACTGCATTTGCTGGTGTGTGTGCGCGTATATGTGTGTGTGCGTGTATGTGTGTTACCCAAGTGTGTACATTGTGTTTGTGAGCTACACATGTTAAGTGTGCAGGGTGTGTGTTGATGTGAGAGGCGTGAATGGAGGGAGGAAAGAGTGATACCTATCAAAAGGGAAACTGTACACATGCTCCTCTTTGCGCTCGCCCGCTTGGCATACAAACATCGCTGAAACATACTGCTCGATCCTTGTTGCGTGCACGTACGCATGGGTGTGTTATATAAAACATACTTACAATCCATGCAAGCCTGCAACTTTTTTCAAGCGCGCTGTTGAGAGGAAATTTAAGCGCGCTTGTGAAAGAAGAGAGGTGCACTCGCAATGAAACCATGCATCCATGCACATCCATCCATCCATCCATGCACAGAGGTGCACTCGCAATGAAACCATACACCACACAAAGGCCACAAAGGCAGGCTTTGCTTCACCTCAAATCTCTTTCAGAATACACACACATGCACACACACTTACTTGACCTGCAAGCAGCAGAGCTTGAGGAGCACACACACACATACACACACACACGCCTGCCTGCCTGCGTGCGTGCAGGCAACCAAATCAGCCTGCCCACATTAAGGTTTGAGGAAGGCACAGGTGCAGGAAGTGACAGCGCAAGAACGGAAGGCCCCGCTCTTGCAGGCATGCCGCACAAGCAGCCATACACACACAGGTAGAGTGCCTAGACACACCAGAATGCACACATACTCATGCGCCCGCACGTAGATGCACACGTGCGTAAAAAGGGAGCGCAGCCGTGGCTACATCGGGAGAATGCTTGAGCACACAATAGTGCACACATGCTTATGCGCTCACACATGGAATCGCACATGTGCAGGTCGAACGGAGCTGTGCTACAGGTCTTGTTCTGTAGTTCCCTCTTGCCCTTGTTTGTTTCAGAGTCCCTTGTCCGGTTTCCTCTGTCAATTGCGTACACACATGCGCGTATCCATACACGTACGCGTATCCAAACACTTAAGCACGAATCCATGCACATTCACACATGCACACATCAATCCCCATCCACACACACACACACACACATCCTCGGTATCCTCCTGCCTTCCCACTGCTACAGGACTTGTAGCCTGCATGGCTCCCCCCCTAGCATGGCACCAAATGCAGGCAATGATGAGGGGCAGCTGCGCAGCCGATTGGGGCCATGGCGGTGAGAGCCACCCGTTGCATATAACTCAGATCCAAATCGCTCTGTGTAGCTGCCCTGTCAACGTGCGAGGTAGCCCTGCTTCTTTGTCTGCGTGTATTGTGTGTGTATAGTGCATGTGCGTGCGAATTCCATATAGAGCCACACCATGAAGCGCAGTGTAACGCCTCTTAACTCCTGTCAATGACAGAGGAAGTCAGACAGCAGATGCAACAGGGCTGTGGCACACGAATGCACACTAACATAGAGGTGCAAGAGTCAGATGCCCGGTGGCAAACGACATCAAACAGCGCATCCAGCATACCTCCCCATTTGGCCTGTGAAACACTTGCGTGTTCATACAACCATTGGAACCTCAGTTGCCAGCAGTGGAAAAAGCAGCTGCACATACACGCACACACATGAACACACATACACACGCACCACCCGCACTTACGGACGCAAGCTCACACTCCTCTTCTATGCGCAGGCGTGCTTCCAGAGGCAACCGAAAGACAGCACACACATGCACACAGGAACACATGAAGGCACAAGCTCACTCCTCTTTTCATGCGCAGGCGTGCTCCAAGAAGCAAATGAAAGGCAGCACACACACACATATACACACACGCACACAGAAACACGTGCGCACACATTCACGCACACACACACACAATTCCACACGCACACAGAAACACGCACGCACACTTTCACGCACACAAAGCACAATCTCGCATGTGGAAGCATATGTGGAAGCATACGTGGAAGCATACGTGGAAGCATACGTGGAAGCATATGTGGAAGCATATGTGGAAGCATATGTGGAAGCATACGTGGAAGCATATGTGGAAGCATATGTGGAAGCATACGTGGAAGCATATGTGGAAGCATACAAACAACACAATCCTCTTCTGTTTCACGCACAGACGTGCTACCAGCAGCGATGAGAAGCAGCTGCCGCTGCAGCGTAGCCAGACAGAGTCAGGCATGCCTTGTCTGAACACGGTGAGGCAACACACACACCAATTTGGTGCTGATGTTGTAAACAAAAGAAGTAGAACTGTTTTCCCCTGCAGATTTACATTTAAGTCCATCTCTATGCATGTAAATGAATGATGCTGCTGTCCCCTTCACGGCAGCTAGCACTCACATCCGTTTCTAATTGCTGGGTCTTGCATTGGTCAGTTTGATGCTAAAGAGACTGTGCCAAAGACTTTCCATCTGGTCTCAAGTACTCATCGAATTTGGGTAACTCAACAGAAGAAGCAGCCGTGCCTCTTGCTTGTGTTACTTCCAAGGCCTGCCTGCTTATGCGTTTTGCAATCAGACTGGGGAACACGCACACGTAAGGAATCCTACCATTTACATAACAAAAGACAGGCAGATCCTCAGGCTGACTTTTTCACCACGAGTATTCACTTAAATCTCTGGTACGTCCATATACGTGCTCGCAAACGTACAGTTGTGGCCAACCCACGGGCAGAAATTCATTTTTAACAGCCTCCCCTCGCCTTTCCATTCTGGCAAAAATAGCCAGAATCGAATAGTTTGTACACATACACACACACTCATGCACACACACACACGCACGCACGCATAGACACACACACACACCACAAACCACACGTACAGGCAACAAGCCACCCCTCCAGGCATTCTCGCATCTCCTCAGACCAATTGTGCTGGGCGCTAGACCTGCAATGGCGACAGTGCCAAGAGCAGCAGCAAGAGCACAAGGTGCGACAGGAGTGGGGGGCGTGTGCAAGAGTGTGCATGTGTATGTGTGTTTCTCTGTGTTTGTGTTTTGTTGTGTGTGTGTGTGTGTGTGTGTGTGTGCGTGTGTGCTAAAAATGTGCTAATGTGTGTGTGTGTGTGTGTGTATGCAATATTTGTTTTTGGTGCACACTCTGGCGTGCGTGTCAGCAGTTTCCTTTGCAACCTTTAGAACGTGTGTGCACATAATATGTGTGTGTGTGTGCTTGTGTTGGAGTGTGTGTGTACAAGGGTCTACCCAGTGCTGTGCAAGACAGGTATACAGAACCTTGAGACATGCAATAGACACACACCATACACACACAGACACACACTGTTGCACAATTGCACTGATGTGAATTCTTGTGCTTGGGCCCACATCACTGCAGTGGTCAAAAAGCCATACAGGGGACCTAAAACAGGACACACAAGTGCATGCGCTCGCACAAGCCCCAACACGCCCGTCCCCCCCCCCCTACATACATACACACACGCGTGCAAACACGCATATGCACACACACACACACTCATACCAATGCACAGGCACAAGGAGGGCCCAGAAATGGCAATGCCCCATGGTGGTAGCGTGCCTTGAACCCCACCACATCGCTGCTTCTGTCCTCACACAGAAGGAAGAGTAGCACAGTACACAACATACATGACACACACGCTGCTCCTACACATCACACGCTGCTCATACATAATACACACTGCTCATACGTAATACACACTGCTACATAATACACACTGCTCATACAAAATACACACTGCTCCTACACATCACACACTGCTCCTACACATCACACGCTGCTCATACGTAATACATACGCTGCAGGTTGCTAGAAACCCGCGGGAGCTTACAGCAGGAGTGGCGCCTGGTACGCTGCTCAAGAGGGCAGGTTCCAGCACACCCTTGGATGGCAGCGCGCCCCCCCCAACTGAAGATCTTGTGTCGCACCACCCACCCAACTCTGGCATGCCTTACGATGCAAGTGCGTGTAGGCCCCCGCCGTTTCTACAGCTGTGTGTCAACCCTACCTACATGCATACGCTGTGCCAACATTCCTAGTTATGTGTGTGTGTGTGTGTGTAACCTGGGCCAAATGACACCCCACCTGAACATACTGTTGGGTAGCTTAAATGGTCGTGAGTGGTTGTGCGCAAGAGTATTATTTACTCGTTCACGCGTGCACATTCATGTTTAGGTCAAGTTGCCGATGAGTGAGCAGGAAGCTTTTCGTGCACTCACATACATATGCTTATTCACGTCAAAATGCACACATGCCTAGACACAAACACATGTGGGCGTGCACACACACATACATACACATAATTGCACACTCATTTACATAGACGCACATGGGCGCACACTCATATGCACAGACGTCTGTGGGTGCACACAAGTACACACATACACACATTCCTCCGCATAACGCAGCCCACTCCACCACAGGCTCGGGCTGCATCAACACTCCCTTGCTTAGTATAGGCTCAGCAAGCACAGCATACACAGCAGCAGGCGGCCCCGGCCCTTCACGCCTCGGGGAGTTAGAGTTCCTAAGCGCCCCCCCCACCACCCTCAACCCCAATATTATCACCAAGGCCGACAGCACCGTCCTTGACAACGACCACTCCAGCCTGCCAAACCTGAGCCCTGACAGCTGCGTCAGCCCCGTTTTCGTAGATGGTGATGCCGCTGCCGCCGTCAGTCAGCCCAACTGTTTGCCTCCGAGCAGCCTGCAGTACGAAAGCCATGCAGGTCAGGACCCTCAGCGGTACTCCCAGCAGCACGTCATGCAAGCCCCTCCCCTTTCAGGGTTGCACCCAGAGCAGATGCAGGGGAAGCAACAGGTGCGCAAGGGAGGTGTGCAAACATTTAGTTTGCGTACATACGCACACATGCGCACACACACACATACACACAGGCATCATACGACGTATGTTGTAGTGTGATTGCTGCTTGTATGGCTGCTGATGCATAAGAGGTCAGGCTTCTAATTGACAACCCAAGCGGCTGGAGGGCATAGCACACACACACACACGCACGCGCACACACACACACACACTCACATGCATGCGAGGGCACAAACAACACGCACGTGCAAGGGCACAGACAACACGCACATAAAGTCTGACACGCAAATACGCAGGACGCACACACGCACGCACACACACACACTTACACACACAGGGCCCTAGCTTGGGTGGCCCCAGCGGCACGTCTGGGTTGCAGTGGAGTGAATGTCTGCCTCCTCCCATACATGATCCCAGCCAAGGTGAGATGACGATTTAGTTTTGTGGCTCGTTTTGCGGAGGGAAAAGGCGGTGAGTTTCTACCTGCTCCCTGGACTTCGCCCAAATTGAGATATGATGATGAGTAGGTTGTGGTGACACTTTTTGGGAGGGAAACGTTAAACAGATGATCATGCCTGCGTGCCTGCTCCCATGCACATACGAATTGCTCAGCTGAGATGACGGGGCTCAGTTTTGTGCGACACACTCAGGGGTGATATACGATGGAAGCAACATGATTGCGTGCGTCAAACCAAGGAGGGAGAAAGTTTGAAAGTTTCCCCATCGGCTGTGCCCCAAAATGCTGTGAATGCCTCTGCCAGGAGATAGAGATGAAGGTCGCAAGTATACAACCACTCGTTTAGATTATCTCAATTGCCGCACTGCACCGCTCCTCTGTACTCACGACGCCGCTGGTAAAATCACAGGCAGATGTAGCGGCGCCCCTAGGGTTGGCCAGAATCATAGAGATAATTACAGCAACGAAACTCCCATACATACGGTGTGTATACACGGTCATCATAGCTCAGGTAAAAATCTGCATCTGCACGGTGCAGAAGTATGGAATCTTACCTGCTGCACGTGAACAGGAGTGGGAAAAAACAGGCCTGGCCAAGCCTAGTCAAACTGTTATTCCCTGGGTAGGGCTGGCGATAATGGGTTAACTGTCCGGCGCACGTACCATAATCATACAGTGTATGTAACGAACGATCTGACCAACCCTGGATGCCTATGATCAACGTGTAGGGCTGGCCAGAGCCATTCATGTCCTTGCACAGCCACTTGAGATGGCTGTATCTACAGAGCTCTCCCTGCTAAGACAATCCACACACACACTCTCACACACACACACACTAACACACACTCACACACACATACACTCATACACTAAATACGTATGGCTTTAGCATACTTGAACAACGTGTAGTGTTTGGGACGTTTTGGCATAGGAACGTAGCTTGTCTGCTTAATTCCGTTCATGCAGGTGCAGTAAAAGGATAGGTATATGTAGGTTGCTCTGTGTTCATCTGCATCGTGCGGTGTGTGTACCGGTATCTCCAAACCACTCAGACAAACAGTGCAGATGTGACGGACACTGCGTTCAATGAGCTGTCTAATACATGAACTTGGTCCCTCGCCCTCTCAGACAATTAATGCAGAGGTGACAGTCACTGTTCATTTGGGCTGTGTCGTGCATAATGCGCATCCCTCACCCTCTCAGACAAATAATGCAGAGGTCACCAACAGCACTGGAGGGACCATGCTCTGATGCAGACTCTGACTACGTGAGACCTTTATGCGTGTGATTAAAAGAGTTGTGCTCCATTCATACAGATGCATTGCCAGCGAATGCAGGACATGCCACACACACACACACACATGCACACACACAAATGCACAACAGTCTTACACACACACATGCACACACACGCACACACACAACCACGCACACACATGAAAAGAAGCATACGTAACCCATACAGCGTTCAGGGGTGAGTACGACAAGGCAGGAATTTGGACACGCTGCTGTTGGACACGCACGGAGTTTCTTTGACTTTGTGTACTCAGGGGCCCTTGTGGCTGACCACGCTCCAAGCCCCCACTTGAGGGTCCCCTCCTCGGAAGCAGCACAGCCTGTTGCCACGGTCGTGAAGAATGGTGGAGGGCTTGAGGTGCCGTGCCGCTTCAGTGGCGGAGGAGCAAATGCTGAGGGATCTCTGTTTGGAGGGGGGCAGGTGCGAACGAATGTGTGTACGTGTGTGCGTGTGGGTAGAAAGGTGATGTTGAACGAGGACTCTCTGATTAAATGGGGCAGGTGCGGCTTCTGTGTGTGTATGATGCCGCATGGTGTGCAGGCAGTGATGAGGGTTGTATGTATGATGAGGGGTATGTATGTATGATGCCGCATGGTGTGCAGGCAGTGATGAGGGTCTTTGATTGCGTCCATTTGAAATAATCACACCATCTGCTGTTGAGAAGAGGGTGGTAGGAGTGCGGTCGTGCTGAGCAGGAGGGTGTGTGTCAAGATTCACTGGGACCTGCTCTATTGCAAGCTTCAGAGCTGCCCTGTTGTAAGCTGCAGAGCTCTCCCTTTGAGTGTGAGTTTGCTGACGTTGCAGGCAAATGGCGGCAGAGCTCTCCCTTTGAGTGTGAGTTTGCTGACGTTGCAGGCAAATGGCGGCAGAGCTCTCCCTTTGAGTGTGAGTTTGCTGACGTTGCAGGCAAATGGCGGCAGAGCTCTCCCTTTGAGTGTGAGTTTGCTGACGTTGCAGGCATATGGCGGCAGAGCTGGCTTTGGCTCCAGCCTTAGAGACAACAAGTCACTGCCCATCATTGCCCATTCTGCCTGTTCTCGGTTGAACCAGCCACTTGCAAAATTTAGAATTGAAAGGTCCCTTCTCAGACCAGACGGAATGGCAGCATCCACAAAAGGACCATGCACGGAATCAAGACACTTGTTCTTGCCAATCAATGTCGTCACACACACACACATACATGTACACAAAAATGTACCCCCTGCTATCCACAGGACTACGACGGCCTCTTTGGTGATCTGAAACACTTGGTTGCCGGCATAGGGGATGGGGAGAAGGGTGTAAACCTGCCGTCTCAATTTCAAGCACCACACCCTGAACATGATGCCCGCCACTCTCAAGCACAAGTGCAGCAGCAGCAGCAGCAGCAGCAGCAGCAGCAGAACTGCTACAGAGGGCAAGCATCTGAATTGCAGGTTTGTGTAGATGTGCGTGTGTTGGCAAACAAGTATGCGTGCATGGTGCATGTGCGTTGTGCGTGTGCAGGCTGCGCACGAAAGTGTGTATGCGTAGAATGCTGTTTTACAAGTATGCATGGTGCGTGTGCATGCTGTGACAAAAGTGTGCGTACCGTAGAGACTTGTGACCAATGCGACTTTTAATTTAATAACACCCCAATGCGAGCCTATGCGAGGGCCTTTGGCCCTCTGAGCTGCACGTGCACGCGTACGAACGCGCGTGTGCGTGCATACATGTGCGCATGTGTGTGTGTGTGTGTGCGTGCGCATACGTGTGTGTGTGTATGTGTGAGCATGCGCGCGTGTGTGTGCGTGCGTTGAGTACGTGCGTGCGTGTGTTTAAGGTTGTGTACGTATGTGTATGCATGCGTTGTGTACTTGTGCGTGCGTTTGCGTGTCTGCACACGTACGTGTGTGCATGCGCGTACGTGTGTGCGTGCGCGTACGTTTGTGTGCGCGCGTACATGTGCGTGCGCATGTGAAGTGATTGAAGGCACCCTTCCTCTTGGTGTCCTTCCTCCCCACGAGAGGGCCAGCCCCCCTGTTGCTTATGTCTAAAGCCAGCTTAGGAGGCCTACCTGATTTCCTCTTCTTTCCTGCTGCTGCATCCCGCTCTGCCTGTGCTGCCCTGTCCCCTGCAACACGTTTTGCATGTGTCTTTGCTGCGCCCCCCTCTGCTGCCTTCTTCTCAATTGCTGTCCGAATACTAGGCTTGAAGAAGTCTGCAACCCCAAGCTGTATATTCCCCTTGGGGGCGGCTTGGGAGCCTTTCTCGGCCTGTCCCCGTTCATGCTTAAATCTAACCCCAATGCGAGCTTCGCGAGGCCCGTGTAGCTTAGTTATTTAAATCGCTCTTGACACTCCGCAAGGGGTCAGAAACGTTTGCAGTACGCGGTCATATACCGTCTCTACGGAACTCACATAAGGGTGAGCATGCATGTTCAAGTGTGAGCATTGTTGTGAGGCAGTTAAACAGTGGGCCAGGGAGGTTAGGTTTTCTCACACTTATTGCAGCTATTGCATACCAAAGGTGCAAAGGAAGTGTACTTTTGTGTGAATGCAATCTACCAGGCGGTGGACTCGCTCCACTGCTACAATATGGTGCTACACACACACACACACGCACGCACGCACACACACACACACACAGATGCATAACAGGGAACTTCATCCCGTGCGGGCGCCGCACTTATTAAGCAAATTTTGTGTTTGCCCGGAGGGCAAAGCCAAAGTTTGAAGGGCCGATTCCGGGCTAACCGGAGAAAAGCCAGGTTCCGGAGGAACCTGGCTCCGGGACGCCCACAATAAATTAAAGTTGTATTTCCGGGCTGCCCGGAGGAAAATGTGACACCGATGGAGAGAGGCCCGGGACTCCAGTGTTCGGGGGGGGGGAAGGAGACGCAGCGGAGGCCTCCTCTCGTGCCCAAGGGGAGCAAGGAGTCCAGGGAGTAGAGTAGCAAAAAGGGCAGGTCCCTGCTCTTGGTGCTTATTGCTGGGCACCTAGAGAGTGTGGCTGGCATGCGCCTTGCATGTGTGGGACTTCTGTAAGTATGGTGTGTGGGGCTTTCGTATGTGTGGTACTACGGCATCACTGGGCACTCAATGAGCATGTGCATGCTTGCGCATGATAACATGGATGGTGCCCTCCATTGCCTGCATGCGTGTGCATGGCTTATGTGTACATGCGAGTGCTTGCATGGTGCAATGTGCACTGTGCATACAGCTGCGCAAACTCATGTGTGTGTGCGATTGTATGTGTACGATTGTATGCTTGAAGGTGTTCGAGTTATGCTTTAGTGCAGGCGTGAACTTGCACGTATTGTATGTGCGATGTGCGTGTCTGCCCATGCGTGCACGGCTGCACATGTTTATGTGTGTATATGTGTGTGTGTGCGTGCGTGCTTGCTCATGGAAATATAGATGGTGTTTAAATTTGTGCGTGCGTGTGCATGGCATTTAGCATGGCATGTGTGTGTAACACTGCCTGTGGTGCATGTCCATGCGCGCATGGATGCACGCATGCGCGTCTGTGCTTGTCGTGCGTGCGCATAATTGACGTTGCTGTGACTGCTTCCTAAGCAGCCCAGGCAAAATTTACCCTTACCCGCACATTTCTTCACTTTGGGGGAAAACAGCTGAGGGCGTCCCGAACAAAAAAAAATTGGGGCGAGGGAAAACCGAAGGTTTTCAAACCCCCTGAAGTTCCCTGATGCATAACCTAGTGAATTGGCACGCAAGAACATATGCCCATGAGCAAACACAAGCTCACATGCACACACACACACACACACACGCACACACTTGCGTCGTGTGTGCAACAGGAGCACCCACTGCCATATCCTGTACACAGTGGCATTGATCACACACACATAAACACACACACACACACGTCGTGTGTGCAGCAGGAGCGCCCACTGCCATCTCCCGTACGCTGTGGCAGCAGTGGCATTGATCCCAACATCGGCCACCACAGCAGCAGCAGGTCCTCCCCTCATGTGCTGTTGCCACTTCACAGCCTCTCATCAGGTGCGTATTTTATGTGTGGGTGTGTGGGTGTGTGGGTGGTTGAGGGGGGGGGGGAGGGGCATGTATGTGTTTTGTCAACGCAACTACGCTACAGGATCCTCCCTTCATGTGATGATGCTGCGCAACAGCCTGCAATTGACGCAATACGCTCAGAAGTGCATGTGGTTGCATGACTGTTTGACCAAAATACAGTTCCCCTTTATAATTGCATGACACTGCCGTCTAACTGCCGGTAAAAAGTGACTTTCTTGCATGTCAAATGGTGTTGCATTATATTTGACGCTCCACGCCGCGTCAATGGCCGTGGCTGTTGGCGCTGCGACATACACAATACTGTGGTCGGTCTGTTTCAATTTGGCTGGGAACAAACACACACACACACACACACATACACACACACAAGCAAGCAAGCATGCACTTACGTGGTTTCATCACAACAAGGCTTGTGGGCAGCCTAAGTTCCTTCAGACAGCACACGTACACACCTCGTTAATGAAACCACGTGATAATTTGTTTGCACGTGTGTGTGTATGTGTCTGTTATTGCAGGCTTCAGAATTGAGACAACTACCAGAGTTAGTATAAACAGAATTGGTTGACGCAATTAGGATGTGCGTATGTGTGTGCGTGCGCTCGTGAAAACAAGTTGTAGACAGTTGAATCATGCTTAAACCTAATCATCGAATGCGAGACATGACAAAAGGGCTCAGGTTTCTGTGTGTGTGTGTTTGTGTGTCTGTGGGGGTGCAATCTACCAGGCAAACTACTCATACAGCTTTTGCAAGCTTGATGCAACACACGCTAGCGAATAATTTGCGCGACCATAATAACTAATTGTTTGTGTGCTTATGTTTTTGTGCAAGTGCACGTCTTGCTGGCAAAGGGTCTCAGACAGTCTCCCCAAGCTCTACACACCACTCCTTTTGACAATGTAACCTTTATCAAAAATGTTGTGTGTTCTTGTAGGCAAAGGGTCTCAGACAGATATCCCAAGTTTGACACAGAAAGACCTGTGACAATGTAACCTACCAGATGTTGTGCGTGTTGTCGGCAAAGGGTTTCAGACAGTTTCCCCAAGCTCAACACATACAAAGAAAAGCGTTTATGCAGTTGTGACCTCTCTGGCTTAAAGTCAGCACACGTTTTCTGCTTGCCTCTCCCCATACACTCACATACCTTCATCCTTTCCCCACGCGGATATGCACACACACACACACATACACACACGCATACACACAGTGCGTGGCGCGCATTGATGCACAAAGCACACATGGTTGTATAAAGATGCACACAATGTTTGTGGTGGATAATGAGTAGGCCTGGAACTTTTGTGGTTTGTAACAGGGAAAGGGGGAGTTACAGTCCCATTCCCAGGATTTCAAAAGCTACGTAACGAGTGTAGTTTCTTCTGAAACCATGACGCATGTGCACACCCACTGTTATGTAGAATGTGCCTCTAGGCAACCCGCACCTGCTGCAACCCTTCTAGTGTAGGGGTGTGCATATTCACTGAGTTTACAGATTAAGTCATCAGTCAAAAAGTGCGACCGCTAGGTTGGTACTTACGATGCCATGTGGTCCCCTATCTAGTTGTGAACACACACGCACATTTACGCGCACACACTCACAAGCAGACACGTGCGTACCTTGTAGGCGTGGCCAGCAGCAGCAACAGCTTCTGCGGCCCTTCCAGTAACGGGACATGGGGGCGCGCACACTCACGCACCCCGTTGTCGTCCGCGCAGCCTTCTGGGGCTTACCCACGTTCACCCTCATCAACCCTGAATCATCAGAGCACCAGCGGTAACCTGGACAGGTGCGCCGAGGTCTGCGCAGGTCTGCGCGGATGTTTTTGCGCATGTATGTGTGTGCTTGTGTGTGTATGCAAGCGTACTTGCGTGTGTGTATGTATGTGTTTGTGAGCAAGCGTTTATGTAAGCGTATGTGCTCATGCACCGCTTCACTCCTGCTGGCATTCAAAGCCCAAGTAATACCTCTGATAGGGCCATTATTTTGTCGTTGTGACATGTGACGTACACACACACACACGTACTCACTCAACCGCATGCACACATGTCTTCTCGTCCTTGCATTTCCACGTGAGCCACTCCCGCTGATTGTGGGTCAGCCAGAGTCCAGAGTTCTGTCTATTTCCCTCTGTACTTTTCTTTCTACATCCTTCTGTCTATTTTCCATCCCATCCTGGGTGTGACTATTGCCCACAAGCTGCGTGTCTCGTGGTAATGTTACCACCAAAAATCCCCCACTTTCACATATTCATTTTTTTATTGGTTCTTCTGAAAAGAGGAAATGGGTGTCCTATTATTTCCTCCACCTTACAAGACAAAAAGGCAAAGGCATCACGCAATTTACAAGACGCACCTTTACAAGACACAAGAGTGAATGACTTGGTCTTAACATATACGGCGTATATGCACGCCTCTAGGGTCAAACTGATACACATACGTCATATGCATGGAGGTGTTTAGAGAAAACATGAATAACCTTGTAAGGTGATGCTCATGTTTATTTGACTATTTGTTTCTGGCCACTTATTCCTGTAAAGGTTCTGTGTGGCTTCCCTCAATCCACACACACACACACACACACACACACAGACACACACATAATGCTTGCATGCGTGTTTTGTTTGCGCACAGGCTGGAGCATCGGTTGCTGGAGATGACTCGGGGTCTGGAATTGGCAGAGAATGAAGAGGAGGCAGGTCACAGCGAGGTGGGTTTAAGAGGTCTCAAGTGTATGGTAGCTGCTGTGTGTAATTCTGGCAAAGAAGGAAGAAAGTCACTGTCACAGCGAGGTGAGACCTAGAGCGTTCAGATGGAGGGCAGTTGCTTTGTACCGATGGCAATCGCACGAGTATTGTGAGTGTGGTCAGAGAAGGCAAGGAGAGGGGTCAAACACACAGACACACTCAAAACACACACAGAATGTTGGTGAGGTCAGCCTGACGGCGTATTTGCTTTTCACCGTCCTTTGTGCTTCCCAAGAGTCCTTCTTGGGACCAGCTTTGATGCTGTACGACTCCGTCTGAGATAATGCCTTTCTTACGCGTGTTCGGTGAAGATGTCTTTGACTCTGTCTAGGCGTGCCTGCCTGTTCCCTCTCCTCTCCATCCTTGCTCGAGAGCGAGTGTCATCTGCTCCAAGGAGGTGTCATACAAGTAACTTCGCTCACAGCGCCCTCGTTTGGATGTGTAACGTGCCATCTGTTCAGGGAGGTTGCTGAGAAATAGCTAGGGATGGGCGTATAGCGCTATATGAGGCATTTCTATAGCGCTATATAACTATATTGTGCTATATTTCAGCCGCTATATCTGCCAGAACTCCCCCTTGCCGAAGGAATTTCGGCATCGGATTTGGAAGGCATGCAGGGTACCGTGCGGAATGCTCCCTGGTAAAAAATTAATTCGGAAATTTGGTTCTGTCGGGCTCTGGCGGTATTTAGGTCCAAAATATAGCGCTATACCTGTGGTTCTGTGCCACACACACATGCGGACACAGGCAAGCCTAGAACAGCATGTCCCCTGGCCAAAGTGTTGGACCAAGACTGAGCTGAGCGTGCATGCATGCTTATGTGCGTGTGTGCGTGCGTGCCTAGGCCTGTGTGCGCG
>Ga0307968_1000104_pt1 | contig 47287 bp, 45 predicted proteins | sample OrgLakmetagen650_FD_201834 | JGI IMG/M metagenome (GOLD analysis project Ga0307968, IMG submission 201834) | Saline water microbial communities from Organic Lake, Antarctica - #650 | ecosystem: Environmental > Aquatic > Non-marine Saline and Alkaline > Saline | place: Antarctica: Organic Lake...
GCTGGGGCGGGGCACCGCTGCTGAAATCTCGGAATCCTGGCATCTGGCATGGCATCTGGCATCTCGTAAATCTGCCCCTTCTGTCCCATAACAACAACACGATGCCACTCAGGGGTTTACCAGGAGGCGTTATAATGTTCTGGAGGCTGGGGGGACAATTCGTGGTGGTTGGAGGGTGGTTGGTGCAAGCCCAGGGTGCCCCTCAAAATAGCATAATTACGTTCGCGTATTATACGCGTATTGCGTATTAATAGCGTATTATACCGTATGGGACGTCTCAGAAGTCCGTATGACCCATCCCTGGTTAACACAGAATGAAATGTAGAGTGTGTTACCACAAGATGGAACGTAGAGAGATGTGTCTCCACAAGATGGAATCTAGAGTGTCTTGACCCAGGACGGCGTGCAGAGTGTGTCGACACAGAACGGAACGTAGCGTGTTGACTCGATTAGCAGAGTGTGTCGATGTCGACACAGAATGGAATGTAGATTGTGTTGACACAGGGTGGGATTTAGTAGGTGTCTACACAGGAGGAGGCTTTAGTGTTACATAGGATGGAGTGACACAAGATAGGACTGGAGCAAACCAGCACAAAATCGGACATAGAGTGTGTCAATACAGGACACGGCTTAAACCTAAACCTAACCCAGCATAAACACACACGCACACACACACACACACCTACACACACCTACACACACAGCAAGAGTGTGTTGACACAGGGTGGGTTGAAGAGTGTTTGGACACAGGATGGGGCTTGAGTGTACGACACGAGATGAGTACACTCAAGTCTTCATTTCCTGTCAACACACCAAATCCCATGCTGAGCCACACTCCAGCTGGAGTGCACTACCACGTGCGGTCATACGGAGCAATTTGCCCCACATACGGTCATGGAATAACCTGCCCAACATTCGGTAATGGAAAATTTTTACCCAACACTCGGTCATGGAACAATTTGCCCCACATACGGTCATGGAACAACTGAACCTACATACGGCCATGAAACAATTCAACCTACATACGGCCATGAAACAATTCAACCTACATACGGCCATGGAACAATCTATCCAACACTTGGTCATGGAACAATTCGGCCCACATACGGTCATGAAACAATTCAGCCCACACGGTCATGGAATAGCCTGCTCTGGTGGTCGTAGGCACGGGGGTTATGTTGTGTTCAGCAAGGAAAAAGAGCAAATTGATACTCGTGAGTCCAAATTTGAGGACAATAACAAAAATACAAAATCGATTCCATTGAAGAAGGCAAGCTTTTTGAGGCGGAGCCCCCCTGGGCGTAGTCCCTTTACGATCACCCCGCAATGTGGCAGAAGAATAGAGCGTTGAGCCAGCCAGGCAATTTTTCAGTGTAAATTTGTATGAAACAGTAGCCAATTACGCGCTGATTCTGGAACACCCCGGTCAAACCCCCCTCCAGCCGCAACTCCAAGGGGTCGCGTGTCACTGTTCCCCCCGGGATGGATTTGTGTTTTTCATATATTCAAAATGTTTCCCATCATATCCTTAGCCCTTCTTCTGTTCAGAAGTGGTGTCGTTGAGGCGGTACAAGGCCGACCGATCCCAACACGCTGGCAGGCAGCAGCAGAGCAGAGAGAGACGGCAGCAGCTTCACAGCACTCGGGAGGACAGGCGAGCGAGGGCCCGGGAGAGGACCCGCGTCCAGCACTTGGCACAGCACTTGGAGTAACAGTCTCAGCCTGGCAATGGCACTCAGCACTCAGCAGGCACAGGAAGCAGCAGCCCAGCCAGAGGTGGTGGCTTTGAACAACCGTATGGAGCTCAGGAGCAAGAGAGGGGGGGTGCAGTGGGTGCGCAAGCCCCCCTGAAATGTCAACCCATTTCAATGCCGGTATGCGTTGCAGGTTGCAAAGACCAGAATGGCTAAGAAATGGTTGCACAGAGCAGTTTAAAAGTAATGCAGACCTCCTGAATTGCTCACTGCACATGACACACGGCTTCAGACATGGTCTGGTATGACAGAGACTGTGCAAACGCAAGAGCGGGGGGGTAAAGGAATGCGCCCCCCTGAATCGCTCTAACAACATTAAGTACAATTTCAATGCAATTTGCAGCGCAGGCTCCGCCCCTTTTTTAGTGATCCGTAGGATCACACTCCTTGTTCAGTACCAACTTTGACCATGAAAAAAAGTGGTCTGGGCGCCTGTACGTGCCGGGAGCAGAGAGTGGAGTGGACAAAGTGAAGAAGCCTTGCAGGTCTGCAGCTTTTTTTCGCAATGAGCAGCACCAAAGCACCTTGGGTCTCCCTACACGCATGACAGTGGAGCAAAAAACAGAACTAACCTTGGAGGGTAGCTTGGGTGTCTTTATGTGCGGCAAGCAGGGCTTCTGTTGCAGTTCGTCTGAGAGATTTGAGGTCACTAGCAGGCATGAACAGGCCTGCAAGGGGTGTGTGTGTGTAGCAAAAGCGCCGGTATAACAGTAAATGAGTAAACTAGGCAACTAGCAGGCACAGAAGCGGCCTGCGGGGGGGATGTACAGCAGGGGTCCCAGTTAAGCAGTGAGCGTGTGGCAGGTAATAGGCAGGCCAGCTTCAAGCATGCATCAAAGCAGGGGTCCCAGTTAAGCAGTGAGCGTGTGGCAGGTAATTAGCAGGCCAACGTCAAGCATGCATCTAGGGTTAGAAGCGACCCTACTCTTACCTACATGCCATTCGTTACAACCACAGCTAAGCATCTGAGCATGTGCATTGTTGAATGTTACCTCTGCCCAGCCTTAGGTAGGCTGTGCATGTGCCCCAATACCTTACACACCCCGTGCATGTTTTGGCAACGGGTGCGGCCAGAAACCCAAGGGCTGATTTCAATGTGCCGCCTACTGATGCAAGCCCACAGGCACAACTACAGCCTTTGGACACGCACCAGCATCTGATTAAGCGGTAATACTGATCAGCCGATGCAAGCTTGATTACCTTTTAACAGGCCCCAGTATTGGATGTGGTGGTTACACTGCTCAGCTGATGCAAGCCTGTACCTTAAACATGCAGCAGCATTTGATATGGCAGTCACCTTGATCAGCTGATGCAAGCCATTCGACACTACTTACGGGCTTTGAACACATACCAGCACTACTTCACAAAAGCGGACAAAGAGCCGTAGCAAACAAACTATACAAATATTTTTTCCCCAAGGCAGGCGCCAGCATGAGGAGGCACTGCAGCAAACAAACTGTACACACATTTTGCCTCAAGGCAGGCACCAGCAAGAGGACGCACACAAGTGTGAACTTAAGCAGGTGGACCCTTTGACCCTTTGTTTAAAGCTGACTAAGAGTAGTAAGCGTGCACATCCTAGTACAATAACACCTGAGGGAACGGGCCAGCCACGTGTCTGTGTTTTTTTGTGTTTGTGTGTGTATGTGCGTGTTTTGTGTGTGTGTGTGTGTGTACACTACGTGCTGAGAGATAAGGCCATAGAATGTAAATAGGCTATGAGGGTAACATAACATATATCCCTTTGGGGCAGCTGTTTGCTGTGCATTTACACCTGAAGGACAGAAATGCTAACAGCACAAGAAGGCTAGCAGTGCCTTTTTGGTAACACGTGAGTACCTGCTTTGAGGGGCGACTAGCCATAATTCCATCACTGAAATTGTTCCCGCCGTAATCCTTCTACATCCGTTGCTGCTTGCGTTTCGCCGCACCTTGTGCCAACTGCAGCCCAGAAAAGTCAGTGCCGGCCAATGCAAGAGTGTTGTCAGCAGCGCCTCCTAGCGTGACGCCTAGAGCACGGACCACATCACCTTCTGCCATGGGACGGTTTGAGGCAGGCTCCAGCAGTGACTCAGACTGCACATACACCTCGTGACCGGCAGAGTCCCTGTCAGTCAGTGCGCGTACACGAGTGTGTGTGCATATATGTGTGTGTATGTGAGTGAGGCGGACTCCAGCAGTGGCTCAGACTGTGCATGCATCTTGCGCCCGGCAGAGTCTCCGTGTATTTCAGTGTGTACACAAGTGTGTGTGTGTGTGTGTGCGTGTGTGAGGCGGGCAGGCGGACCCTAGTAGTGACTAAAACTGTGCATGCACCTCGTGTCCGGCAGAATCCCTGTTGTTAGGTTAGTACATCATAAGTGTAAGTGTGAGTGTTTGTGTGTTTGTGTGCACCTGTACATGTGCGAACCTGTGTATGGTTGTACATGTGTGCGAGTGTGTGTGCGTGCATGCATATGTGTGTGGATGTGCAGTGTACTCCTACTATTGTGTGCGTGCATAGATTGGTTTGCACCCTAAACAAGTACTAATGTGCGAGCCTATGCGAGGGCCTTTTGTCCCTCTGAGCTGCACGTGCATGCGTGTGAGCATGCTTGTGTACTTTGCAATTTGCAACACAATTCTCCTGGTACCGACCTGAGACTTAGGGTCATGGGCTGGCCGATACAACCTCCGATTCTGGCATGCACCGCTTGCCGTCGAAGATTGGCAGCAGCTAAGCCCTGCGTCATTGCAGGAGCGGGTGCGCTTGAGCGAAGTACGTACTTATCTCAAACACACAAGCACATGTGGCCCAGGGAATATTGTTGTGAATGCTACTGTGTACGTACCTTTTACATCCTTTGTATTCCAGGGTCTGTTTCAGGGGGAAATAGTAGTTTTAAGTTACAAGGCAAGTAATTTCCAAGCAGATAGATGCTCAGGATGACCATCTTTGAGCACTATGCACCTTTTAGGCACTGAGCTCAAAGGTCAAGTAAACCCCTCGGCAAATTTTGCGCATGCAAATTCTACGTACAAAGCACACAAAGTACACGTAGATACAAAGCATCGTTAAACAAATAGAACAGCAAAATGGCAGTAAAGTCTCCAGCTGAGTGATTACAAAGGAATGTATGTGTATGATTCTGACTAATGCTAACATTGCACTCGCTAGCACTCACAAATGTTTATGCCTCATGCCCAGCAACAGTTAGCTGTGTCTGAAGAAAGCAACAAGACAGCTAGCTGTCACTTTCACGTCTTGTACAAAAAGACTCAGGAATGCTGAACAACTGCAAGCATCCTTCTAAACTCTTATCTCACCTCGTAGGTGCTCCTGAGCCGTGACTCTAAGCCTGCATCCTTTGTTCGCCAGACGAGCTGCCCCTCCTGCACACCATTACAAGAGATTGTACAATTGTTGCAGTATTATGTGTAACAATTGGTTCGCCTAAAGACTGAAAGCACTGGAACTTGATTTATAAGTGCTTGCTGGTGCTGCTGTCAGTCGTATACCGTACAGACCGTATATCACCGCGTACCGCGAACGTTTCTGACCCCCTCGCGGTGTGTCGGGAGCAATTAAATAACTAAGTGACAAGGGCTTCGCGAAGCTCGCATTGGGGTTAATATATTTTAGCATGAACGGGACAGGCCGGGAAAGTTTCCAAGTCGCCCATCAAGGCCCCCAAGGGGGACAAACAGCTTGGGAGGCTGGCCCTCTCTCGGGGAGGAAGGATGCCAAGAGGAAGGGCGCCTTCAATACCTTCACATGCACACAGACATACACACACACACGTACCCGCATGCACAAACACACACGTACGCGCATGCACACACATGCACGCGCACGCACACACATAGACACGCACACGCACACACACACATACGCGCACGCACACACACGTACACACACATACACATGCACACACATGTACGCACACGCACACACACATACCCGCACGCACACACACACACGTACGCGCACGCACACACACACGCACGCACAAGTGCACAACACAGGCATACACGTACGTACACAACCGTATACACTTGCACGCACGTACACAACGCACGCACACACGTATGCACACGCAAACACATATGTGCAAGCACACACACATGCACGTACGTGCACGCACGCACACATGCGCGTGCAGCTCAGAGGGCCAAAGGCCCTCGCATAGGTCGCATTGGGTTAAATAATTAGATTGTGTGACCCTCACATAAGCTCGCATTGGGGTTTATTAATTGCTTTTTTTGCATAACCTTGCATTGGTCAACGGTCTGTACGGTATGCAGCTTTTTTGTACACCAAACTTACAAACTGACAATCAATTGGCGCTCACTCTTCTTATGCAAATGCTACAAATTACCTTGACCCAAGTCCGCATGATGTGTGTATAATGTCATAGTGTCATATACAAACACACTCACACACGTGCACACAGACACGCACCCACAGGTGAAAGCTAATGGTCCAGCAGCCCATGAATGATAAACAAATATGTACGAGTATGTGCACAGATGAGCCTTTGATCATGAGTGTGGCATTTGTGGAAATGCATAACAAGTGCTCATGAGTGTCCTTGTAGTTTGTGTAAATTATCAAACGTGTTGGTCCTCTTTGAAGGCATGTAAAATATCCAGCCAGCTTTGACCGGTGAGGTGGGTGTGCCCCCAAGAAATGGCTGCATGCAGAAAACACAAATCTGGCTACCTGTATGCGACTTGCGTCCAGCTGCCCGGCTCCGAACACCACTGTCACAGTGTCGTGCCTTTCGTGTGCAGATAATGGTGATGTATCTTGAAGCGCACCCCCTCCTTGCGCAGCATGAGCCGGAGCAGCACCATTCCACAGCTGGCGGCCTCTGTCATCAAACAGGTCGTACACAGCCCCCCCTTCAGAAAGGATTTGTGGTTTGCAGTGTGTGTTTTGTGTATTGTACGTGTGCAAATGTGTTTTTGTGTGTGCGTGTGTGTATGTGCACATGTGTGTGTATGCACGTGTGTGTGTGCACGTGTGTGTGTGTACGTGTGCACGTGTGTGTGTCTGCCGAGGCATCCCTTGATAGCTGGTGGACTCTGTCATTGAACAGGAAGCACACAACCCCACTTGTAAGATTAAAAAGTGATAGTAGTGGGGTTAGAGATGTCTGCAGCGTTTAAATTAAGCGGCACTGACAGCCGGGAACCACTGTAATCGAAGAGGTCAAGAGGATATCATTTCAGGAGACCATCAGAAAATTCTATTTGGTAGCCATTTGAACAGGACACTGTGAAATTTTAAACGAATTGCTCCTTATTAGCAAGCAGGAATTTTAAAATTTGCTACATACGAGCTTGGAGTGGTACTGTGTTTGTGTGTGTGTGTATGTGTGTGTGTGTGTGCGTGCGTGCGTGTGTGTGTGAGTGTGGAGCTTGGAGTAATACTATGTGTGTGTGCGTGGAGTGTGTGGAGCTTGGAGTAATACTGTGTGTGTGGAGTGTACACTACGAAACTGCGTCTTTTCTTGCACATTCATGGATTAGCCAGACCTTGAACCAAGTTTCCATGGCCAGCACACCTCATACCTGTTGAACAAAACCAGATGAAACACAGGCCACCGTTCATTGGCACCACCACTCGTTGGCACAGGCCACACTTATAGATACACGCATGTCACAAAGGCACACCACACGCTACCAACTGCAGACACAAGCAAGATGTAGAGACGCAGCAGAGGCCACACTTATAGATACGCGCGTGTCACAAAGGCACACCACACGCTACCATCTGCAGACACAAGCAAGATGCAGAGACGCAGCAGAGGCCACACTTATAGATACGCGCGTGTCACAAAGGCACACCACACGCTACCAGCTGCAGACACAAGCACGATGTAGAGACGCAGCAGAGACCACACTTATAGATACGCGCGTGTCACAAAGGCACACCACACGCTACCAGCTGCAGACACAAGCACGATGTAGAGACGCAGCAGAGGCCACACTTATAGATACGCGCGTGTCACAAAGGCACACCACACGCAACCAGCTGCAGACACAAGCACGTCTACAGGTAGAGACGCAGCAGAGGCCACCTCCCACAGGCGGGCGCACAGTGCACCCACACAGATACACACACACCACAAGCCAAAATAACGCAAGGAACGTAACACCACTGAGAAAATGATGGAGCACGGTAATTAAAGACAGGAGGCCTTCACCCACCTTCTTCCAATTGCTCCACCTGCCCTGCATCAAACACAAGGCCATCGCCCCGCTTCAACGGGCACGCCAGCTGTACTACAACCGACACAGGCGCTGGCCCTTGCTGCTGCTGCTGCTGCTGGTAGCCACTGCTTTTAATGTTCAAGGAGCTAGAGCCTTTACCATAGCCATCGCCTCCCTTTCCAAAAGTTCCTCTGGTGCTGGTGCTGCTGCCGCTGCTGCTGCTGCTGCTTGCTCTAACTCTTCCGTTTCCGCTGCTGTTGCTGCGGTTGTTGCTGCTCGTCCCATAGGCTCCCCTGCCGCTGCCACTGCTGCCTGCGTGTAGGTTTGGCAAGCAACTTTATGCGAGTAATTAGAGCAATGTGGGGAAGAAGTTGTATGCATTTGTGTTTTAGCTGTGTGTGTGTGTGTGTGAGAGAGAGAGAGAGTGCTTGGCAAAGAGAGTATGCACGCACACTATGAACAGCCAAATAACCGTCAATTTGCTGTACTTTCGCAAACAAAAAGTCGGTCTGTGCACCAATTTATATGATGTTAGCCGCTAATTTAAGTCACAGCACCCATTTGCTAAACTTAGGTCGCACATCTTACATACGTAGGGCGCAAATATGTTTGTCCAGGTTGAAGATCTGCATACATTATGATTGAAAATCTGAGCTTTTGAAGCATCGGTGATTTCATGATAAGTTCATTCCTCTAGTCGACCCTGACCATTGTGAGTAGCCCACCTGCATGGCTGTGCATCCGCTGCTGCTGCTGCTGCTGCTGCTGTTGCTGGTGAAGGACTCGAACCACGGTGCCAGCAAACACACCTCTGTGCTTGGGGGCACGGCCTCGCACGAGCCTCTGCACGTGTCATGAGTGGCATAAACGATGGGAGTGTCGGTCACTACGACATCCAAAGACTCAACCTTCAGGTGAATGGTGGGGCAGACAGGGCACAAGGAGACAGGCCAGTGCGTGCAAGCACAGCCCCTTGCGTAGGGCTTTCTTAACAGACCAACAAGCTCTCCCCTCTCCAGCTCGTACTCCTCCCTCTCTCCAGCTCGTACTCCTCCCTCTCTCTTCCGATACCCTCATTCACCTGGCGCATCGGCCCCTCCATGAGCCCTGGCTTTATGCACGATTACAACCAAAACATGTGTACGCAGAGCACTCCAGCCTGTAATCCCCTCTTTCTCTGTGTCCTGTGTCCTGTGTCCTGTGTCCCCATTCTCCTGTGTCCCGTGTCCTGTTTCCTGAGTCACCATTCCTGTGTCCCCATTCACCTGTGTCCTGTGTCCTGAGTCCTGTGTCACCATTCCTGTGTCCTGTTTCCTGTGTCCTGTGTCCCCATTCACCTGTTTCCTGTGTCCCCATTCACCTGTGTCCTGTGTCCCCTTTCACCTGTGTCCTGTGTCCTGTGTCCTGTGTCCTGTGTCCTGTGTCCTGTGTCCCCTGTCCTGTGTCCCCATTCACCTGTGTCCTGTGTCATATTTCCTGTGTCCCCAATCACCTGTTTCCTTTGTCCCCATTCACCTGTTTCCTTTGTCCCCATTCACCTGCGTCCTGTGTCCTATTTCCTGTGTCCCCATTCACCTGTGTCCTGTGTCCCCATTCACCTGTGTCCTGTGTCCCCATTCACCTGTGTCCTGTGTCCTGTTTCCTGTGTCCCCATTCACCTGGTGCATTGGCCCCTCCATGAACCCCGGAGCCAATCCATTGTATTCAGCATCTTGGCCTCGAGCAAAGACCTGCGTGCGCAAACACAAGCAGGTATATTTGGGAATTTGGGAAAGGTGGCTTGGAGCAAAGACCTGCGTGCGCAAGCACTCGTTGTTGCGAACTAGCATATTTGCTACAAGCAAGCCCCTGTGTGATAAAACATTTGGTGTTGTGGAGTAGCACCTTGGCAAAGAGCAGAAACAGGCATGCACAACAACAATCCTTGCCACAAACCACGCCATGATGAGAAGCTGACGCCCGTTAACAATTGAGCATTTTCAGGAGGCGCCAGTGTCCATAGTCTATTATGACTCATAGACGTACGCAAGCACCTGCTCCAGATCCCACTGCTCCTCCTGCGTGAGTTGCACAGACGCCTTGGCTGCTGCCATGCTCTCCACCGCCGCAACAGCTGACCCAGAGCTGTGTGCAGCAGAGGCCGTGCTGGTGCTGCTGTTCCCTGCACCCCCACTCGGCACAGCGTGTGCAGATGGCGCGCTACTACCCACGTCTCCAGCCCGTGCTGCGTTGTGTGCAGCTGACACGCCACTGCTGCTGCTGATGCTGCTGATGCTGCTGCTGCTGCTGTTGCTCACGTCTCCATTCTGAGTAGTGGCAGGAGAGCTGGATTTGTCTCCTGCAGTGAGAGCTGCCCATGCAGCATCCACAGCACGCCTGTATACCTGCAAACAGGTACAGCTTAAACTGAGCAAAAGCAGTGTACTTACCGGAGACTTTGAAAGATCTAGAACATCAGGCAAGAGCACCATACGAGCAGTAGTACTTCAGGTGCTGTACGATGTGCACAAGTGGCTCTGATGCAGGGTGGCTGAAGGCCTGAGACACGTTGTAGCCTAGGTGCTTTTACGACACACACACATACACACACATACACACACACATTGCCGTGCATATTTCAGCATGTAGGAAAGCGATTGATCTTTGAACTAGCGCGTCTTGGTTGGAAAAACAGTTGAAACAGCCCAAGCCTGTGCCTGCGGACATGATGCAGCGTAAACACGTTGCACAGACGAGTCAAACAAGGTTGCAACCTTGTGAAAATTGGGGGCCTGCTGCACGCAGACGCACAAGGTCTTGTCAGTACTTGTCTGAGTGACATAGTACAAAGTGAATTACTAGTACAACAGCCGCAACGACCTGCTCGGCGCATGCATGCACCATATCAACCAAAGCATGCCTCAGTCAGTCTGTACAAAGTAAGTCAGACACAATAATGCAACGGCCTGCTTGGCGCATGCACCATATCGGTCAAAGCATGCCATAATGGAACATATATCAAGCATGCCATAATGGAGCATGAATCAAGCTTGCATTCAACCCTGCCCTGGTGCTGCTCCTTTGCTTTCAACCAAAGTACTCTCTTGAGGCTCTTTTTGTCACGTCCCTGTCACCACCACCCTGCATTGTGTGCGGGCCTGCTTATCTGTGACTCCCTTTTTGTCACGTCCCTGTCACCACCACCTTGCATTGTGCGGGCCTGCGTATCTGTGACTCCCTTTTTGTCACGTCCCTATCACCACCACCCTGCATTGTGCGGGCCTGCGTATCTGTGACTCCCTTTTTGTCACGTCCCTGTCACCACCACCCTGCATTGTGCAGGCCTGCGTATCTGTGACTCCCTTTTTGTCACGTCCCTGTCACCACCACCCTGCATTGTGCAGGCCTGCGTATCTGTGACTCCCTTTTTGTCACGTCCCTGTCACCACCACCCTGCATTGTGCGGGCCTGCGTATCTGTGACTCCCTTTTTGTCACGTCCCTGTCACCACCACCCTGCATTGTGCGGGCCTGCGTATCTGTGACTCCCTTTTTGTCATGTCCCTGTCACTACCACCCTGCATTGTGCGGGCCTGCGTATCTGTGACTCCCCTTGCTGCAGACCTGTGTTGTTAGCGCCACGTACTCCGGACCTTTCAGCCTCCCTTCGATCTTGAAGCAGCTCACGCCTGCCGTGATGAGCTCTGGACCACAAGCACAGAAAGGGTATGTGCGTTTGTGCGTGTGAATGTGTGTGTCATCCTGATGTTGGCTGCTGTATTACACAGCAAGCACAGAGGGTATGTGCGTTTGTGCGTGTGTGTGCGTATTTGTGCGTGTGTATGTGTGTGTCATCCTGATGTTGGCTGCTGTAATACACAGCAAGCACAGAGGGTATGTGCGTTTGTGCGTGCGTGTGCGTATTTGTGCGTGTGTATGTGTGTGACATCCTGATGTTGGCTGCTGTAGTACACAGCACCCACGCTGTTTTTTGGCTGCTTCAATACATCACGCTCATCTGCTTTCTTCTGTGGTCAGAGTGAGTGTGTGTGTGCGTGCGTGCGTGCGTGCGTGCGTTGCGTCAGCGAATCAACAAGCTCAGCTTTTGTCTGTAATTACGCAGACCTTATCGTGCTGCAGTGTTATCAGACTCATGCATGCATGCATGCATGCACACCTTGCATATGTATTGCTGCCCATTTTTGTATGTTGACAAGTTTTAAAAGAGCTTTTCTGTGTCACTGTTTGCATACCTGGCACGTGCGACACTGCCATCAGGTCTTGAGGGCTGAGCAAGTAGCTGAGATCCTGCAAATCCTTGAGCATACCATCCACAATCAGGCCGTATGGAAGACGACAAGCCTGCAGTACAACGTGCGCATGTGTGTATGAGCATGTATACGCATGTGTGGTGTGTGAGCGTGTGTAATCATCGGTGTCCATCTGTTTACGATGTCAGCATGGGGGAATATGTGTGTATATGTGTGTATGTTTGCATGCAAAGCAGGCCCTCAAACATTCATAGTGATTACGGTGGTCGGGTGTTTGGGGTCGATTGCATGTGTGTGTGTGTGTGTGTGTGTGTGTGTGTGTGCATCGCACAGTAACTACCTGGGCACACTGTCCTCGGTTTGCGCTCCGACCCCCCCATGCCTCACTTGAAAAGCACTGGCCACTGAGAGCAATAAAAAAAGAGAAGTGCATGGCTGAGTGTATGCCAAGCTATCTTTCAACATCAACATTTGACAACAAATCCAGCAAACCACACACAACACGCACACAGACCGTGCCATGAAGAGCAAACAAACACAGAAACATACATTTCCACAAACACACACAAACATGCACCATGACAAACAAAGAAGACCAACACATGTAGGACTTCCACACATAAAAGGCTCCCACATAATAACACATCATGGAGCGCTAACAAAGCTCCACACCTGTAGGATACACACAGAGCGCTGCAAACACACACACACACACACACACACACACAAACACGCACATACACACCTGTAGGATACACACAAAGCGCCGTGCACAAAGGCTTCCACCTCGGTGGTGGACTGGTCTCGGACCTGCAGAATTTGAAGCAGTGTGAATTTTACAACAGTCCAACATGCAGATACATGCCCTCATATTTCCACACACTGGGACTGTGCAGAACTCCTTCAGTATGAGCCATCTTCAAGCTCCTTCATGTGTGAGTATGAGCGATTTAGCACGATACGCCAAGATCGCGGACCTGGAGTAAGCCTCTCTGATCTGTTCCGGTCCGTTCTGGGAGGTGGGTACATTGATTCGCTTCAAACTCATACAAAAAAGAATAGATTACGCAACGGGAGCCACTCCCCACACCTCTTTCATAGCGGTGAGAGCTCAGGGCATTGAAGCAGCGCTCACAAGGATGCCAGCAGTGCTCTCACAATTACCCACACACCCACTCACACGCACGAGGAAGTAAGCAGCACTCACAAGGACGTCAGGCAGTGCGCACAAGGAAGTCAGCAGCGCCCTCACACTCACGCTTACCCACCCACGCTCTCACACTCACAAGGCAGTCATCCAACTGCTGCAGACAACTGCTTATTTGCTGGTCGGAGTTTCAAATAAGTTAGGGTTAAAGGTCTGGAGCTGAAGGCCCAGGAGGGTTCAGAGTTGAGGATGCAAGCGTTCAGGATACGCATGTGCTGTTCATATCCTCCATCACAAAGCACGGGACCAAGGAGGGCTCACCTTGCCGATTTCTTTTATACTGAGCTCTCGTCCCACAACGATCCTCTCCACACCCAGGCCTGCGGCAAACTGCAAAAAGTTGACAACAGCAGTGTTAAGGAGCAAGGAGGGTGGTGAGAATCGACAACAAGCCTGCCTGCAAAGTGAAGCAAACTTCGAATCGAAATCAAGCCTTTGATCTGAGCCTTAGGGAACAGAGCAAGGAAGATGCGGGAAGAAGGTGGCGACCACAAGGCCACCAAGCATACCTAAAGAGCAACAAACCTTCATCTTTTAAGCCTCATGCTGATTCAAAGCAGTGAGCTTTCATCGCAAGCCTTGTGAGAAACAGCAAGGAGGGGGTGGAACAGGGTGGCGAAAGCGAAACCACCTGTGCGCCTTGTGCCGACGTGATGCTCATCTGCGTGGAGCCGTGGATGGGCAGACCAGGAGCCACACGACGAATGAGCTCAACGGCTCCCAAATCCTGAACTATGAGTGCGTCCACCCCTGCTGCAGCCACCTCCCTGTGTGTGTGCCCACGTGTACGTGAGTATGTTGTGTGCAATTGAGTGTGTGACTGCTTGTGTGGCATATGTGACTGTATGTGTGTGACGTATATGCATGCATGTACAATCAGGCTACGGGACCTTACGTCAAAAGCGCTTCACGCACGTTGGCGACTTGTAGGAAAGAGAAGGCGGGTCAGTCATGACCTTCTGGACCTTGTGGTCCTTGTGACATTGTAAGTGAAATACTAAAGTATGAATTATTTTTTCTAGCAAATGCAAGCTTGCACTGGGTTTAGGATCAGAATGACCTCCTGATTGATTGGCACAAACCAGGATCCTGATAGCTTCTGACGCAGGCTGAGTTTTTGATCGACCAGGTCCACGATAATGGCCGAAAGCCCTGCTCCCTTTTTCCGTTCCCTGGCGGAGGTTCACAGTCGCCTGTCACACACACACACACACACACACACACACACACACACACAACAACACACACACCTGATCCTCTCCTCCAAAGCCTCCATTTCCTCATCATACACGAGGATGTTCAGAGCCACGTAACCCTTTACGCCCTGTGAAACAAACACACACAAACACACACACCAAAAAAGAGTGATTGTTGCAACTGGAATAAATTCATGTCCACAGTCACATGCACGAAAGAGCAGCAAACATACATTCAGCACAATTTAATTAGTGATTTGCTCAGTAGTAAATGCCCTGCCTTCTCCACGCTCCAGTGTCATGCAAGTGCAATAAATTTGCAATAAATTCGCAGTGTGTTACAAAACGTGTCAAGGAAATGTTTTGCACAGACACCCCCCCCCCCAAAAAGGGCATGCTAATGCCATGCTCCAGTTACACATCTCAAAACGTACGACAACTTTTGCCATGTAGCTGAACTGGCAAGGCTACTTGAAGGCCGCAAGAACAGTACACGCACAGATGTATGCTGTACGCTCTTCTTCACATGCTTTACAGTGAGATTCCTTCAGCTGACAGCCAGGATCAACTGAAAACACTTCTGCTCCGTATTCCCACAATGCAACGGCTCAGTGACCATGAGAAACGGGTACACACCTCACGACTACCCACTCAAGACAGCTCAATGCCAGAATATTTGCACATTGCGTTGAGAAGACGAAGGAGGTACGAGCCAAAACTAAGGCACCTCACGCACCACTTACCCTAGCATGGAGGTACGCCATGAGCTCATTAAGCTCCCCAGCCTCAAAGTTTGAAGCCCTCGCCCGAGCATTGAAATCTGTTCAGAGGGCCACATGTCACATAGTGTTGACATATGCAGTAGCAGCTTATTTTCCTACTGTCCTACTGTCTACAGAGTGCTAGGTCATTTTTGAGCAAACTAGACAGCTTGGACAGACAGGGGTAATTACACCCACACACAAACACAAATGCAACTGCACACACACACTCACACACACACGTACACGCACACACACATACACACACAAACACACACCTGGCGTGCCAAAGTACACAGCGTCGGCTCCGTTTTCGCAGGCGGCCTTGACTTGGGGCCAGCCTCCAGCTGCGCATTTTTTAATATTCGAGTATATGGTATGTGCATGTGCCTCCGCGTGTGTATGTGAGTGTATATGTACGTTTTTGTGTGTTACTATGTGCCTACGTGTTTGTGAGTGTATTTGTGTTTGTGTGTGCCCATGTGTGTCTGTGTCCGCAGGTTTGTCTGTCTGTGTGTGTCTGTGTGTATCTGTGTCTGAAGGTGTGTCTGTCTGTGTGTGTGTAATGTGTGTGTGTGTGAGTGTGTGTGTGTGTATGTGTGTGTGTGTGTGTGTGTGTGTGTGTGTGTGTGAGAGAGAGAGAGAGAGAGTGCGCGTCCGCAATTTTGTGCATCTGCGTGTGCTTGTCTTCATATCATCGTTCCTACCTGGAGACAGGACTTCTGGTTTAGTCAGAGGCCTTGGCTGCTCATGTGTATTTACTGTTCCAATTCCTTGCTGGTGCCTCCAAGTGAGGTGGTGCGTGGCAGAACGCGCTGAACTTACTTCCCTGTCATCCACTGCTGCTCCAACTTCAGCTGTGTTGTAAGTGCCAGTCGTTCCACTGTGAGCGGCACAAGGTGGTGCCCTGACCAGTTGGCGATGGATCAAGAATGCGGCACTGTAAGACGTAGGAGAGCGTGCTGCTGCCAGCTTTGCTGCCTGGCTGCTTCCTGTGAACCTAAGCATTAGAACTTGGACAGACAAAGCTGAAGGAGGACTATGGAGGCATGGGGAGAAATTTATGCTTGCATCCAAGTCAAAATGTTAAAGTACAAAATAACGGTGTTTTTATAATTTATGAGTTAACATGACGGGGGAATTTGTGGCTAGAAATTGCTATGAATAGGAAATGGCCTGGAGCCTGGGGCATACAGGTGTGTTCAGCTTTATCTATTGCCATTGCTTTTAATGTGTGGTGGTAGGAGGCGTGCGTATACGCATATGCACACACACACACACACACACACACACACACACACACACACACACACACACACACTCACACACACACACACACACACACACACGCACACACACACACACACACACACACCACAAACACACGCTTACCTAACATACACACGAAATCACACGCACATGTGCTCGCTCCCAGGTCTTTCCTAACGCCAACACTGGGCTGCAAGCGTCTCACCTGAGGAGACCTGAAGCACAGCGGGAAGGAGGCCCCTGCGCACTTTCAAACACCCATGTGCAGACGCAACCCACAGCATACAGCAGCAGGTTCCTGGAGGCACCACGCAAGGACCATCCACCCCTTCCTCTGCAGCAATCACCATTAAGCTGTGAGGCGTACCCTCAGCACGTGGCTGGTTTCACGAATGCACAGATCAACAACGGGCCTCTTCCAGGCATTCCCCCTCCCACGCCTCGCCCCCACCTGTCCAGGAGTGATCAGCCTCCCAGATCAAGTGACAGACACAGCGACGCCCCTGTTGGTCTAGTGGACAACACACCACCTCCTAGCGCAGGATACTCGACATCGTATCAGTCTCAGTCTCCTTGGCTTGCTCAGCCAGCGTTTGAAAGTGATCCAGCAGCACAGGCTTCTGCAGCAGCATCTACAGAAGCAACGGCATGTACAGAAGCAGCATTTCCGGAAGCAGCAGCGTCCCTGGCAGCAGCAGAAAATGGCCAGCAGGAGCCCTTTGGACATCCAGCTTACCCCCCGCAGCCTCCTTCATCAGGCGATGACACAAGCGGGTCAGAGATCAATCATAACAAGCAGGTAGGCAGCCTCTTTTTCTCGGGCTTGTTTTTATGGTATGATTGCTGCTATGGGTGTAATTACTATTTTAGGTTTTGATCAGGCTGTTGTTTCCAGCCACCTATTTTGTGCCGCTTCTCCCAGGCATATGCATAATTGCCGTCTCCTCCATTTCATCCACGATCACTACATTGTTTTTACCTAACTATACACTGTACGTGTAAAACGTGTAACATGGTTTCATACTACCGACCAACCGTTTTGGTGGACCCAAAGCCTTCAAGCATACTTCCCCTGTGAACTTGCATGCATCTCTCCTCCTTCCAGTTTGTCAAGGCACTGGCGCGCGCGCAAACTTTGGATCATGTGTCAGCACTGCTGGCCACCACCACACATGCCCTGGACATGCAAGCCGTCACTGCCATTGGCAGTTGCTTGACAAGACTGGCCCAGCCACAGACATACAGCAGCAGCAGTGATCCCAGCCCTACCTCCGATCACCAACAGCCTCAATCCAACAGCAGCAGCAGCAGCAGCCGCAGCAGCGATGAGTCAACTTCTCCCACACAGCACCAGCAGGAGCACCAGCAGCAGCTACCAGGCCTGCCCCACCCGCAAAACAGTCAACCACTTCAGCAGGCACGCTCGCACCAGCAAGGGAGCACGACCACCACCACCCCGTCCAGCACGATGCCACACATAGTCCTGTATCCTCCAGGGCACCCTAATGGGCCTCCTGTTTCTCCATTAGCAGGAGGACCTCCGCTGCAGTCACCACAAGAACAAGCATCAACATCAGCTCCACCACCACTACCTCCAGTACCTTTGCCATTGCAATCGCGTACAGTAGACGCGCCACCACCGCCACCGCCACCGTCATTACCACCAACTACTGTAGCACCTCCGACACCACCACCGCCATCACCACCTGCAATGACACCAGCAGCAACTGCGACCCAGGCAGCGGAACCCCTGCCTCGCATCCACGCCTTTGCCTGCCGAGTTTGGCAGCCGCTGCTGCTGGCGCAGCTGCCCGGCAATGATGCTGTGGGCCTCAGTATGTGCTTCCAGGTAGGGGACCCTCTATACTCTATACGCAATGCGTAGTAACACACTAGTGATTTTAACACTAGTCATTCACAACTGTAGAAAAGTGGTGCCCATGGAAGATGGAGGCGTGGCTGCGTAAGACGTAGCTTTTGCTGCATGAGTGTTTCCCAGGTCTTGCACGAAGCTCCGGGTCAGGCCTCGGCACGTGAGAAATTGCTGCAGGTATTTTGTAATAGGTGTCCGTGAGCTTTCAAGTCAACCCGTGAGGCGTCAGTTTTGGACACCAGTTGCTGGGGCACAACGATGTGACAAGCTCTGTGCTTCTGTATGATAAGGCCAGTAAACAAGCTTGGAACAAGGGGTTTGTTTCCCAGATTTGCCTTCAAACGTCCTCCAGCTAGAGTTTAAGCTGCTGTTGACGTTTCTAAAAGGTCATTCTTGGTAATTGGCAAAAAGTTGGCATGTGTAACCCAGTCGCTTCCTGCAAAAAACAGTGGACCCCGCCATACAACAATCCGCTCCTTTCTTGGACTTCTCCTTTCTTGAACTTCAGATGTTGTAATGGCTCCCCTTTGACTGCTGACGTGCACTCTCTCAATACCACCTCCCCTCCATCTTGACCCTGCCTGCAAGTTTGGCATAAATTCACGTGCAAGTGCTACACCAGTCACCATTAGCGCATTGCTGAGAATTTCCCTTCAAGATCCCAGTGTCTATAGTGCCATGCACACCACATCACACACACAACCCACCCCTCCCCACAAACGTCCTCCACACCGTAATTGGCAAGCACGCTTCCATACACTCCATCATCAGCACGCCCAGCCCCCACTGCCTCCGTGTTGCATATGCATGCCCCAGGCGCAACCCTCAATTCCTATCAACTCTGAAACCTGTGTATGAGTGTGTTTGTGTATGCGTGCTCAACACAGGCACTCGCCCAAATCCATCTGCCTGCCCCTTCCTTCATTGAGCCCCTGCTCTTGTCCCTGGAGCCCCAACTGCACACCTGCACCCCCCAAACCCTCAGCCAGAGCCTTTGGGCGCTAGCACGCCTGGGGGTCACTCCTCCGGAGCCGTGGATGCGGAGGTGGTGTGCTGCCTCTCGCTCACGCCTGCCAAGGTGAGACACGTGCGTGTGGTTGAGTGTTGAAGAATGTAGATTGCCTCTCTATTTGGGGGTCTCTCCTTCAGAGCCGTGGAGGAAGAGGTTGTGTGCTGCCGCTTGCCCACACCTGCCAAGGTAAATTATGTGCACGTGCTTAAATGTGACGACGCACTCTAGATCCATCGTTTTAGCAAAACAAGGAAAACAGTGTTCTGCTTCTCGCCCTCGCCGACCAAACAAGGGCGTGCACATGCTGATGCGTGCTAGGACTATAATCTATAGAGGTTTGTTATTTGTTCCTGCATGTGCGGCACTTCGCTTGAGCCCTATGTAGTTTGACCATTTGTGGTGCCGCTGATGCCTGCTCGACAACGTGTCTTTGACAGTACGCTAGACATCCATTTTTGTGTGCCTCATTAAGGTTTACGCGTAGGGTTGGCCAGGTCCGCATATATGCACCGTATATGACCGTATATTTGGTGATTTACCTGCCAAAAAATACCGTGTATACACCATATGTATGGTTCTGTCCAACCCTATTTCCTTGTAATGAGGTACAACTTGAGGTACAAGGCTAATTGAATGTACTATGGGCGCTGCTCTTGCACACTGCCTATGCACAAGCACACAGCACACACGTGCAAGACATACAGCACCTGTGCATGCTTTTCTGTCAGGTTCAAGCCCCGTGACATTTCTGCAACCCTCTGGGCGCTTGCCAAGCTGAAATGGTGCCCTTCAGAATCCTGGACACGTGGTATGCTGGCTGCGTTAGGGACCACGCTGCCTGAGTTTGATGCAAGCTCCGAGGGAGGCCAGGTGAGTTGATTCAAGGCATGTGCGGTAGGGTTGGTCAGTCTTCAGTGATGCAATACTGACATGCGTATGCTACCCCCTTCATGTATACACTGCTCTGTGAGGTGGCAGTCGTCTAATTAGCGTGCAAGCTTCAATGAGAATGTGTTCTACGAGGATGTACCATGCAAAACGTAGTTATTGCAAATGCACATGGACGTGATGCACGCACGAGAGCACGCACACACACACACATATGCGCACATGCACACATGCACACAAGAGCACGCACACACATACTCGCACATGCACACATACACACATGAACCACACATACTCCCAACCCCGCACCTATCCACCTCACCCCACCTTTCCCACACACAAACACACAAACATGCCTGGTAGCTGAAGGCAGGAACTTATCACACACCACGCACGAGCACGTGCAACCCAACCCCCTGCAGGCCTTAGCCACGTGTGTGTGGGCATTGGCCACCCTTCGGTGCGCGCCCTCACCAGAGCTCCTGGACAGGTGCTTAGCGCGCATGGAGCACCTCATAGTGCTAGAGGCAAATGCTTCTGTGAGCCCGAGCGCTGGTGAGGAGGGTGACGGCTGGGATAGAGATGGTGGTGATGGTTTAGCTGATGGGTGTGGGGATGGGCTTCAAGCACAGCAGCAGCAGCAGCAGCAGCAGCAGCGCCAACAACAACAGGAGCAGGATCAACCACAGCAGCAGCAGCAGCAGCAGCATGAGGAGCAGCAGCCGCAGCAACGAGAAGATCAGAGCCACGGCACAGCAGCAAAGAGCATTCGTCAAGTGATTGGTCCGCAGGCCCTAGGCATGCTTGCGTTTGCCACCATGACGCTCCAGCACCGGCCCAGCCCACAGTTCTGCCGATGCTACCTGGCTGCCACGTATGGCTGCTTGGATCAAGCTAACCCGCAGGTTAGTTGTGTGACAGAAGCAAACTGTTTGTGCGTGTGTGTGCGTGTGTGTGCGTGTGTGACCTATGTGTGCATGTGTGTGTTGCAACCTGGTGTGGACGTGCTGGCAATTCAGGTGTTAATGCACTTGAGCTGGTGGCGTGTGCTGCAGCCCGATTGTGGGCATGCTAGCATTTAATTCTGATTGATGCGGGCTAGAGGAAAGAAGGCATGTTTAAATGTTAGAAGGTAGGTTCTGTGCCTGCGTGATCTCCTTGTTGAACCCGCGTTCCTCATTTGAACTAAAAGGGCGGCCACTCAACTTGTCTGAATAAGAAGGTTGAAGCCAATCTGAATTTGCCTCTGCATTTACCACCAGGCAAATCTTATTTTCCAGCGTGCAGAAGTACGCCTTGTTAATCAGGCCAGACTGAGAAGGTGGGAGGGCGATGCATCATGCAAACCTATCCATGTATATATTGATCCATGATTTCAGACCTAGTCGTAACCTAGTCACAGACTTAGAAGGTAATTTCAGACTGAGAAGATGGGAGGGCGATGCATCATGCAAACCTGGGAGCCGCATCAGGATGAGTGAACACTGTGGTTACCATAAGCCATAAGCATACCCTTTCTCCAGAGTATCAATATGCGCACACTGTGATTTTGACTCAATAGTCAATAGCTTACCTTGGCCCACAAAGAGGAATTCGAATAATGGCAAGTAGCTGTTTCAACGGTGAGTCGGCGTGCTGCGTCCTGTAGCTTGCAGTGACGGTGATTTGATTTGACAGCGCAACATCAAGGCTTGAAACCTACGTGCACACGTACATGCACATACAACAAAAACAGAGAAAATCAGCACAACACACATACCCTCAAAAGACACGCACAATAAAACACACACACCTCAAATCCCCATGCTGCAGGAGCGGTCCCTCATGGTCACACGCACACATGCACACCCACAAAAGACATTCACGCACAATAAAACACACACGCCTCAAATCCCCATGCTGCAGGAGCTGTCCCTCATGGTCACACGCACACATGCACACCCACAAAAGACATGCACGCACAATAGAACACACACGCCCCAAATCCCCATGCTGCAGGAGCTGTCCCTCATGGTCATGGCCCTCGCCAACTGGAAGCTCCGCCCGCCTCAAGCCTGGATGTCCTCCTTTGCCGCTGCGTCCCTCCCACTACTGCACGTGTCCTCCCCTCAGGTATGTATGTAAGTAGTCGCCACATCTGGACTGGTTGACATGACCTGTTATATGGAATGGTGGCATGCTGTCTGTTCTATCACCCATGACTTAAGTTGCAACTTGACAGACTGGTGTGTATATTGTTCCCTGCAAGTGCTGTCACCACTGCAAGTGCTGTCACCACTGCAAGTGCTGTCACCGCTTACTTCTTCCGCTAAATCTGCCGAAGTCATACGAGCACGGTGTCCAACAGATGCGTGACTGGTGCTCCCCACAGGCTCTCACGCTCATCCTGGATGCCATGGCACAGCTTGGCTACCGTCCGCCCCGAAACTGGATCACTACCTACGAGGCTGCAGTGGCCCATTCAATGTCTAGCTTACGGTAAGACAGTTGCAAGTTTTTTGTGACCATGTGATGGCGTTTCAAACAATGCGCATCGCAGTGTGCTTCTACTTCACAGTCATGTCAAACCCTGCTCTTTCCCCCTTGTTGTGCATAGGCTTAGTCCATGAACATTTCCCCCCCTTCTACACAACAATCTTGACCACAATGTACGTCAAACCTTGTTTGGTCACCCCTGTTGTACGCAGGCCTACCGCCACCGCACAGGTCCTTTCCTCCTTGGGTGCTCTGGGCTACAAGCCTCAGGTGAGGGCTAAAATTGACAGAGAAAGGCTATGCGCAGGCAGCAAAAATGCCTTATTGTAAAAAAGGAGCCACTTTGAGGTGATCTGTCATACGTGGCAACTGCACACTCTGAGGTGCTTTATAACAAGTGGTGATTGCACACTTTGAGCTGCTCTGTCGCACGTGGCAGTTACACACTTTGAGGTGCTCTATAACAAGTGCTGATTGCACACTTTGAGCTGCTCTATAGCAAGTGGTGATTGCACACTTTGAGCTGCTCTGTCACACGTGGCAGTTGCATTCTTTTCGCATATCAAGCAACTCTGCTGTTGAAGCCTTTGACGAGGTACAGTATTGTTGTGAGGTTGTAGCTACGTGACACTGAACCCTCTTTCGCGAACAAGAGGTAATGTATTTTGGAGGCGGGGATGCTAAGAGTAGGAGGCAGATTTCTGGTAACATGCCTTAGCTTGGAAAATTTAAGTATGCCGCTGCATTTTGTTTGGCTGCGCACTTTGAAACTCACACGTTTCAAACGTTTGCACATTTGCACGCGCACAAACACACACATTCACGCTTGTTTGCAAAATCATGATGACGAGCTGGAGTGTCTGCTTTGTCTTGCTAAACTGAACAGCCTTTGCCATTGTTCTTGGTTGGAGTGAGGCAACCAACCTTAGCTCCCCTAAACACTGCAATTGTAAAAATGGCAATTTACACCCTTTGCTGCTTGACCCACAAATGTTACTAGTCAGGGAACGCTTCAGCACTTGCAGGTTAACAATTTAAGACGTACTAAAGAAAAAAAGAAAAAATACGCAGCCAGTGAAAAAACACTCCCCACATTTATCAAGGAAAAGGAGCCACTTTGGTACCGAGTACCATAAACTCCTCCACCAATAGAATAAGAATATTATCAATGGGGATCAGGAGGGTTGCAGGCTTGACCTTAAACCGCCTCCTTATGAGAGTTGATAATAGTGTTGGAAACGGCACGTCTGGTATGGACAAGTTTGGCAGCAAAATCGACAGAGTGAACATGAAGCTTGGAAGCAATTTTTAACTCTGAGAATCATGACCTAGCTCCTTAAAAGGCTCCAGCGTGTGATTGTTGTAGATGGTGCAACCCACTCCCAAAAGGATGGCGTGGAAGGTAACAGAGGCTCCTTCAAGGATAGTGCAAAGGTCTTTGTGCTGTTCCTGCACGGCGCTCAGCTGGTTCTGCGATCTAGTGTCCTCACAATACTTGAACTCGATGAGGGGAATGTCACGTTGGAGAATGCTGAGATCTTTGGTTCGGTGCTGTCTGGAGAAGTTGGATCTGCTGGTGTTGGCTGGCGGTGCTGCTGAAGTGCTCCCATTCTCCCTCAGTTGCCCCCTGCCACTCTTAAGAACTCACCCCCCTAAATTGCTAGTCTGTTGCTTTTTTTATTCTTGCGGAGATGGGAGCAACCAGTACAGCATCCGGACGGTAGAGGTAAACCTATTTTTGTCTGGAAAGCGGGGTGGAAAGAGCCACTTTGGTATAGTCCTAGTTTCAGCTGTACAGAAATTTGAAGATTTTGCGTAGCCAGCCGTTCGCTGGTACCTATATTTATGCAGACCAAACATAATCCTAGGGAGCCTGTCTTGCTGATAGCTTTGAGGATTATGCTGCATGCTAAGTTGTGTCTCTCAGTGATCACGTTTCTCATTTGCGTGTGTTGGCATACAGAAAGGATATGCAGGGCACTGTCTAGTTGAGGGCAGAGGGGGCAAGTTAGGCTTATTGGGTGCTTAAATCTACCGCATGCTTTTGGTTGTACAGGGTTCCTGTCCTGTATTTCATAATGATGCATTTGGTTTTAACAGGGACACAGGATGTTGCTAGCTAGGCGTTGCTAGCGGCTCCATTGGCAGTGTCATTTTTAGTAAGGGTCTGGTAGTAATACTTAGTATGATGAGAGATGAGAGATATGTCACGGCTCATCTTTGGCTGATGCGAAACCTGCTGGGTCAGCCTCTCATACCTTGCATGCTAGGGGGACATGCCGCTTGCTATCTTTCACAAATAACCACCGTTTGCTTGAGCTTACTGATGCACGGTATGCTCAACAAGCCCCTCATGCCTTCCATGCTAGGAGGCGCGTCTTTCTTGCTGGTAAACAATTCATGCCAAGTCAAAGTGCCTTACTGCTCTTACCTGGCGGGTGCAGGGTCTGCTTGGTCAGCGCCTCCTGTCACGCATGTTAGGAGGCTCTCGTCACATGCTCGCCAAACGCTGGTTCCCTGCCCTTCTTGGTGCTACCATCCTTGGACTACTACCTCTACCTGCCGCCCCCTCAGGGCTGGCGCCATCACCACCCTTCCCCCGCGCCCCTCCTCCCACGGTATAGGCTTGTCTGCCTTGGTTGGCATCACAGATGTTTAGGGTTGGACAGCGTTGTGTACATGTACGTCATGTGTTCATTGTTCATACATGTGTGCTGGTACAGGTTCATCTCCCTGCCAAGGAATGTACGCGAACACCGTCAAAACTATATGCTGTGAGCGTTGAGACCTTCCTGCTGGAAATGTTGTGTACACCACGAGGATGTCATATCCCATACTCACATTTCTGTCCGGCTGTCATCACTCCAGCCAAAGAGGGTTGGTTGGTGCAGCATTGCAGCAATTTCACCCACCTGCTTCCGGCAGTGATGCAAACAGTTTCATGTTGGCATTAGCAACTGATGCTCAAGCAGCAGTTATCTAATAGTACAAGGAACAAGGAACTGATTTAATTACACAGGGCAGATGGTGGATATCTGAACTTTCTCAGATCTGACAATCCAGTAACAATCCAGTAACAATACAAACCGCTGGGGCATCAAAACTGACACACTACATTCTTTTCCGCAGGCCCCTGCACCGTGCACAGCTGCCCAGGATGACAGGCAAGGACATGGCACCCAAGGAGAGCAGCATCAAAACTGACACACTGCATTCTTTTCCGCAGGCTCCTGCACCAGGTCAAGGACGTGGCAACCAAGGAGAGCAGCAGAGGCAGCAACAACAGCAGCGGCAGCAGGAGCAGCAGCACTACACGCGGCAGGCACGCTGTGCGGCTAGGAATAAGCAGCTGCTCCAGATGGTCTTAGTGCTGAGCCAGGGCAAGTATGCATACTGCCAGGCAGGCAATCTTGCGCAGCTGGCACTAGTCTTGGCCTTGTGGCGGTCCAGGGAGAAGGAGGGAGAGGCAGAGGAGCGACACAGAGGACATGCCAGGGGTGGTGCTGCTGGTGGTGGTGGTGGTGCTGCTGGTGGTGGTGGTGGTGCTGCTGCTGCTGCTGCTGCTGCTGCTGCTGGTGCTGGTGCTGGTGCTGCTGGTGCTGCAGCTGCTGCTGGTGCTGGTGCTGGTGCTGGTGGTAGTGGTGGGGATGGTGGTGAGGGTAGAGGCAGTGGAGGAGGGGAGCAAACAGAAGTGCTGGGGGGGGGAGATGGGTCGTGGGAAGTGGTGGAAGCGTGGATTCCAGGCTTCAATGCTGCTCTACATCAGGTAAGCAAGTAGGGTGCACGCTTCCTTTGTCGATCAGTGACATGCCAATTAATTTGAGACAGGAATTTGCAACGCTGAGGCTGGATTTTGTAATGGTGAGACTAGATCTGTTGAATACCATGTGACCAGAATTTCGTGTTCATCCTTCATTCATGCATGACAGATCAAACAGGAATGGGATGTTTTAGGGCAAGGCTTGGATACAGGTGGCCACATATCAATGCGCTGCTTCTCAAATTACCGAGCCCACTCAAGTCAAGCATATTTTAACTGACAATCGCACTCAATCAAAGCATTCCCTTGCACTTGCGTTGAGTTTGGACTGTGTTGAGTGCGTGCAGGCCCTGCTTGCTCCTAGCTCTCCTGTGAATGCCAGTAGCCTTTATCGCTTTGGTCATTTGATGACATTTTGATTACCCAGAGATTTAATGGCATTGTTATACTAATCCAGGACATCATCATGTCGACGCTTCTTATCACCATGCTTACCTCCTCTGCAGTCCTCTTTCCTTTGCCCCTCTGCAATTGCAAGCATGCTCATATGTCTACGCACCTTTCTGCTGGTGCTTTTGTAGCACTGTGTGCTACATTCTACATCTGTTAAAAGTAAAAGTAAATGTCTACTCTGGAAGTCACCAGCGTGCATTAAGGAAAGGCTCTCAACTAGTGCACGCACTAGCCAGAGCCCCACCAAGCTGTTTACTTACTCACCGATACTCCTGTGTAAGTGTGAGTGACGCAAGCTGCTCTTTACCCAGGAACACACCTGTATGATATCTAATTGACATTGAGCGCCAGCCTCCCCCGCCTCCTTGTAGTTGTACACCTGCCAAATACCAAGACTGCGATATGTCACGGAAGCTTGAAGCCACATACTGAACCCTGCCAATCCTAATAGTGTTGCACACTCCTCGGCATCGTTGTTTGAAAACCGGCTCTGTCTGCTGCGCCGGCTGCCTCAGTTCTCGTACTCGTTCTCTCTAAATAACATGCAGACCCTTTCTCTGCTACACCACGCACCCTTCCCAAATTCCAATCGTACCCAATGACACACACACACACGCACACTCCTCTGCATCCCCTCCAGAAAAGCGGCCTCGCTTCACCGACCAACATAGCCGCCCTAATACACGCAGTCGCCCACTTCTACCTCCCATTCCCCTCACCCCCTGAGCCACCCACCGTCGATAGCTGCACAGAGGCTGCATTTGACAGCTTTGCCAGCAGCATGCAGCACCATCAGCACAGGGTCGACACCGCACAAACACAGCAGATCCTGCTGATATACCGGGCCAACAGCGCAGCCCACATCGCCGAGGGCACCCCACTCCACGAAGGCAGCAGCTTGCACACTCAGGCAAATCGTCACCCGCAGTGGCGTGTGCGATCCTTGGACAGCCTCCATCTTGCGTCGCTGCTGCTCAAGGCATGCACCGCTAGCCTGCAGCTCTTTTCGTTGAACGACTTGCTGGTGGTGGTACAAGGGGCAGCAACGCTGGGGTGCAGCTGTCTGCCACTGTCTCGTACAGGTATACACACATACACACATCTATACACACACATCTACACATACACACACATACCTGCAATACAAAGGCACACACATACAAACGTGCCAATACACACACAGTTTGTACACATAAAACTCTTGTAATACAACAATACAACACAACAATAAAAGGGCTTCATGTGCAGCTTGAAGTCCAGGATTTGTTACAACTGAGTTCTTGCATGCACGTCCAAGCCAGTCAAGTCCAGAAAGGTCAAGTTTGGATTGCGCAACTGAATTCCTGCGTATACGTCCAAGCCAGTCCATTCCAAGAAGATGTAGTCTCGTGAGCATTTTTCAACCTCCATAACCTTGACAACACCTGGCCCTACATGTGCAGACAAAGCCTTCCTATCAGTTGTGGCTCCATCACCAGAGGGCGGCCCAGCTGGCACCACTAGCAGTGGTGTTGCCACTTCTGACAGCAATGGGAGAGGCAACAGCGCCATTCCTAGCAGTAATTGTAGCAGCAAACGCAGCAGCTCAGCAAGCACCATCTTTAGCAACCGGGACATTTCCACTCCTAGCAACAGTGACAGCAGCGCCCACAGCAGCAGCAGCAGCAGCAGCGGCAGTGGTGGTGGCGGTGGCAGCTCATGGAGTCGCAATGCAACGGCAAGGCCGACCCCTAACAGCAGCGGCCAAGAGATGGAGGCAGCCCTTAGCAGTGCCATTGCTCCCTTGCTTCAGGTCATAGGAGACAGGGTCATGCAGCAAATTATGGAGCTGCACCAGTTCCACGATGCAGGTGCACCCACCACACTGTCCTTACAACGTGGGCCATCACCGCACCACAGCAGCAGCCGCCACCAGGGAGCGCATGAAAGGGCTGATGGTGCCCAGGGTGATCCTGCTGACCGTACAATTCAACAAGAGGTGGACCAGGCTTCTTATGCTAACAGTATGGCCTCCCAGCTGCGCGCTCGGGCTGTGGCAATGCTAGACAGCCTGCATGGGCAGAATACTAGGAGCAGCATGTTAGGCAGCGGTCATCAGCAGTTGCCGCTTCTGTTGCGTGCGTGGGCTCGGTTGAATGAGGTAGCCTATTTCTGGGCGCCACTGTCCCCTGTGCAGAGGTGTAAGCTGTGCGTGGCCATGTACCAGGCCTGTGAGAACCAGTGGTTTGCGCAGCAGGGGGACGTGAGTCCTGTCTGGTCGGAAGAGGCACACGCACTGGCTGCCTGTATGCCCGTGCCTCCCAGCCCAGAATGGTTGAACATAGCTGATGTGACTCCGTCCCTCGTGCAGAGAACAGCCGTCAGGTGATACTTCCTTGAGAATTGAAGCTTTACTTTTATTACATATTGTGACAGACATGCTTAGCATTGTATTTTGTTGAGTTGTGTTGCCTTTTCCTGCCGTGTCTTTCCCACAAAGAAGTTTTTGTTTGAATAGCAAACTGGCGAGTTTCGCAAAGAGGAAAGCCTTTTCAATGGGGATCAGGGGTTTGGAGGCAGAGGCCTGCATACCACCATGAGTATTGCTCACGTGAATTTTGAGAGTTGCGTCCGATTTCATGTCTAGTCTGTATGACTTTGTTAATACTAAGTACACTGAAGGTACTACCTCACTTTCGAAGCGGGGAACATGACAAAAAAAGGACACTTTCTGCTCCTCTATCAGATCAAATACTGTCACTGCAAAGCACAAGACTCAGCACACCTACTGCCTAGCTGCCCCAGCTGATTGAACTAATAGCCAAAACAACCACAACTGAAAAACAGCTTATTATTCGTCACAATACCAGGCACTAGCAGCAATTGGGCATGCAGCAATTGGACACCTCACTGCTAAGAACACAATCTATCTGTAGTCGGTTGTTGTTACATTGATCTTTTCAAACCGAAGCTAGTAGCGAACAGACTGAAACCAACTTTCCAGTTTCTGAACAAACCTCCTGATCCTACTGTGGCCCCCTTTTTACGTTAGGAAAGAAAGGAGCCATTTCGGTAATCAACCAGAATAGCAAGCTTTATAACTATTACTACTGCCACTAGTACCCCTTTTCGTCAAAGTGACTGTCTATTGTCAGAGTTGCCTCAAGCATTAATTGCATGCAAGCATAGGCATGGGCCGATGGACACGTGCATAGTGTAGCAGCTGCTAGCAAGGGTCATTGAATAACAAGTGAAGAGGAATCATTCATTGTCGATGCTGTAAGTAGAAAATTACTGTAACTCTGTAACTTGCTGCAAAGAGCGCGTGTGTGTGAGGAGGAAGGACACGGAAATATAGTTACCCACATGCCAGTCAAAAGGGATGTTGAAGGGGCGGGCTGCAGAAATAACCCAGTGAATACTACACTACTACCGCAAGATGAAAAACCCTGTTATGACTTCCACCAAATGGCAAAAGAGATTATTTGCATAGGTAAGAAGTGGTAAGAAGAGGAGAGGGCGGCTTACAAGGGTGTGCATCATGACGCTGCTGCTGCTGCTGCTGCTGCTGCTGCTGCACGAGCGACACGTATGACATAAAAACCCATTTTAGTGCTTGGGGGTTGCCCTCAAGTGCATTTCTCCCCTCTTAAAGGAATTGAGCCGGAATTTAATTGACTTTTCCTATAGCTACCCTTACACAGCACTATTTGTGGGAAATTGCACGTTAATTTGCATTTTTACAAAAAAATCACCCCATTGTTTTGCAATGAGTCAAATTTGCATTTGATGATGCAGTTAGTAATCTGTTATTGAGATCTGGCAAAGAATTTAAGTCGCGGCCGATTGATCACGTGATGCGACAGGCAGCTCTCAAGCTTGGCTGCTGTGGGACCTACAAGGTAAGGTTGTTACTGGTTGGGATCCTAATAATTATTTGCTTACATTTTATTACATACGACTCGAATTTGCGCCGGTCACGCTACAGGAAGTTTGCCAGCCAGATCTCCTTTCTGTCCAGGATCCAGAATCCTATCTTTTTTCCCTCTTCACTTCCTTCCTATTCCTTATTCCTGTCTGAAATCAGCCCTTATTTCTATCTAAAATCAGCACTCTAGAAGAAGCCAGAGAACCGAAATCACAAACCTCCAAAGGGAGCTAAGAAAGAAGCAGAAAACTCTAAAGGGAGCAAACACAAACTAGTGAAACAACAATCGTAGCTGAGGCAATCTTGTCGGAATCGACTGCCACTTACCATTCACCATTGCAAGACAGGTCAAATGTCAGGCATCGCGTCCGGAACCGCACATTTGACCTGCCTCGCGACGGTGAATGATAAGTGGCATTTGATTCCGTCAAGAACTGCGACAGAGAAAAAACTCCACAATAAATTGCGACTGCGACTGACACGTAGTCTATTACTCTCTCGTTTAAGGATCAGGGAAGGTGCCTCCTTTTCCCTCTTAAAACCTTCGGATACCCTTTCAACACCTTTCCCACCCTTTTGACGTCTGCTGCCTTTGACCCCGGTGGGCAGCCTGGCCAAGAAAAAGGGCTCGAGGCCCATCCCAGCTCCGACCAGGATTGATCGACCAATGGCTTTTTTGAAGGCTTCTCCCACAATTTCAAGAGTAACGTGACAGAAGACTTTAACAGCACATTGGTAACCCACCACCAAAAGCGTTTTATCTACTACTGGTGCTTTCTCTCAGCCTCACTGATTGCTATCTGCTAATGTCATCACGCTATTCTTGCGCGCGAGAAGAGATATCAAGCCCTTGCAGCAGTGGAAGCAAACATCATAGCTACGGCCCTGTAATGTCAATTACCCTGAGGAAATGTGTTGTAAACATTGTTGTTGAATGACTGCAGAAGACATCTTATCCTCCAAAAAATTTGGCAGTGGTTTGCGGCAAACCGTTTGCGCAAAATTTGATTGAGAGCAGAATCTAACCGGGTATGAGCACAATTCAACAACCTTAATGGCTCACGCTTTCTGTAAATGCAGCTGCGATCTACCTCTACAACTGTATGTGCGCATGCACACACACACAATCACATACACACACACCTGTGACGTCATCAAGCTTAGATCAGCCACACCCTGTTCCACAGGGTGTGGCCAGTCAATATCATAATGGGATCCTCATGTCCCCTGTGTTTGTGTGTAATGTTTATGTGTGTGATAGTGTGTATTACTGCTACAAGTAACTGCAAGCTCAAAGAAATGGTGAGAGACACTTACAATCAACTTTGCTGTGCATGCACTGAGGCTTGCGGCTGTGGCGCTATGAGTCATGCTTTCTTCACGCTGATGTGCATGATCTGTGTAGTTCTCAAGCTGAGCACACGCACATTGCCGCCTCAAAATCAATGAAGCCCAGCATCAAGTCCAGCTTCGCGCTGGACTTTATTGATTTTGAGCTGCTGGTGATGATATCTCTTTTGAGAGTGTGTCTTTTGAAGATGTCTACGGCAGACCCACTCCGCAGGCGGATTGGCTGTACTGCTGTTAATATCAATAATAATATTAAGTTACCCAAACTCCTACCCATTTAACAGCCAGTCAGGCCAAGCAAACTTTTAAAAAGAGCACCGATTCTTTTTTAGAGCCCCTTGTCTTGTCTGCCATAGCTATTTTAATCATGCCGGTCGTGTCGGCCAGTGAAGTCTTTTTTCTTTATGTAAATAACATGTCCAGGCAGGCAACGTGGAGTGTTACGAGTGCTTTTGAAGCGGTGATTTTGCAATTGGCATCATTTCCCCTTGGACTTGCACACCAAGCTGGCACTCACTCTCTTTAAGATGCTCCTCGAAATAAAAATGTTAACCCAGCCTGCTGCTGTCTTACTGTTATGTTTGTACAATTAATCGCTGCAAGAAAGATATCCTGCCATTTATCGCCATATCCGCAAACTCGTGTGGTATAAATCGTCATGCCAAATGTACATTCCAACACCCTGCTTTATAAAGCATAGTACGCTTTTACTACCCAGCCGCTCCATACGTATAAAGATTATCCGAGCACCATGTGCAGGTCTGTCTTTTCAAGCAAGGGTTTAGCCGCGCGCACAGTTCAGCAGCATTCTGCCAATAAATTGATGACGTCCAAGCGCATACACACGCACACATGCCAGTGCAAGTCCTATCTCAGACACTTCCAGGTGAGGGTACAGGCACACGCGAGCAGCCACAGACAGCAGAAAACACAGTTGAAAAAAATAGAAGGGGAGCTGCCAAATGACAACATAATCTTGATGCACAAAGGCAAACAACTAGCTACACAGACAAACAGAACAACCAACAAAAAGAAGGAAAGGTAGGTTTGCTGAGGGCGTTATATGAGGCCCAAAATGGGTATGGTTTTAGCATGCTCCTAGGGTATGGGCCCCCTATTTAGCACTTTTCAAGCTCAGCCCTGTTATGCAATGCACCTGAGCTTGAAACTATCCAGTTAGGGAACCCATGCCTAATCGGCCGCGGAGTGAACTCTACTTTTTGAGCAGCCCCATGCTGTATCTGACCATCCAGCCCACCAAACTGTGATGTTTTGGTGTGCGAAATCCTTAAAATTAAATAAAGACCATTGCAAAAACAATGGAGCAAAAAATTCAAGTGGGCATTTACTCCTGTTGTTTCTTACGCAGGGCAACTTAACTAAATCTGAGCTAATACTCTGGTCGCTTATAAATTCAGCGTCAGTGGGAAGCTAGATTGGGTCCATTTGATGAGTTCATATGTGAGTAGTTGCAGAAATGAGGAGCGTGTTTGGATTTTTGCTCAGATAACCCCCTCTGGTAGATTCGGTCAGTTTGTCTTTGTGACCGATTTGGTTCAAGAGGCAAGCAGGGCGTAGCTCTCAGCTCACACATTTGTTTACAGGAACTCAAGACAGGACAAGTAGTGAAATTCCTTCCTTAATAACCAAAGCCACCTCCTGTGTCTGACAGGAAATTTGGTTACAAAGAAACAACTTAGAATGGGGAGAGGGTGGGGTGGCGGTGGGGAGGGCGGAGTTCATGTAGTGCCCGAGTTAGAAAAGCTACCTGGAAGGAAGCCTCCCGTCATTCTTACCTTCCCTATAATTCATATTCATTTTCTGTGCCACCGTTGGGAAGCGCACAAATCCGCTTCAAACATCGAATTTCCAGGAAAATGTATCAGAAGATTTTATGCGGTAACTTTATTTATCCCATTAATATCCCGTTAATTTTTCTTGCTTCCTGCCCACATCGGAATTGTGACGGCCAAAAAGCATATTGTATTTAATATATTGCGTTGAATTAGTTCGTCTTACTCAAATCCAACAGGTGTGTGTCGGAGATCTTGCAATTCAAGGTTGCGCTCATGTATGAGATCACCAATTACATTTGGATGGAACCTACGCATCACTAGTCCAAACTTTTGTCTGTGCTTACCCCATCATCAGCATCACCGTTGCGCCTTGGCACTTGATCTGATTAATGACTCACCACCGTGCAGACGATTCATCAAGAGGCAATGGAGACCGAAAGGATTCCCACAGACACACATGAGGCGCGCTCTGAGCGCGCATTCCTCGCCAGTGCACACAATTGTGCGTGAATGGTGCCAGACTTGCTGGTGCCAGCCAGTGAGAATAAATGGCTGTTTGTAGCTATCATACAACAAGCTTTTCAGTTGACTTACCTGTACTGTGTAAGGCAAATGAGGATAGCACCATTTGAATTACGAATGAGGAAAGTGCCATTTGGGATCGCTACATACATACACACCACATTAACATGTGCAATGTACGTGCACAGTAAAAAACACGCGTGAGGCGCGCCTACATGCTTCTGCCGAGTACGCACGTCTGCACAAGGAAAGGACAGGGGTTGACGTGAATCCTGAGGACGTCGTGATGGTGAGCATTGTCTGAAGCAAGGGCTGTTCGCAAGTAAGCAAGCAAGGGCTGTTCGCAAGTAAGCAATCAGGAAGATTCATCAGTCTTTGAGTGCGCGAGCTTGAGGGACAGCAGGACGAGACAGATAAAAAAAGGAAAAGCGTCGCTCTGTTTTTAGTTGCAGTACTTGAAAAGAAGTTGGAGACGAATCAAGCAACTTTTCCTTTCTAGATCCACTACATACCATCCATTGCGTGGATCTGCAAGTCTCTTTGATCAAGTCTCTTTGATCAAGAAGTATCAATATTTTGGTACAGGCATACACAATCTGAAAAGGCTTTGCATCTTTACCCCTGCAGGGAGGAGATGTGATGAAAGAAGACACAAGCCCTGCCGGCCCAGCCAACACACACGAAGTGCGACAAGAGCGTTCGTACCTCGCCAGCGCCTACAACCGTGCGTAGACAGGGAGGCAGTACAATTTCACTTTGCAAGCATTGTGACCGCGCTGGATCATAGCAACTGTTTTGCTGATTTCGTCTGCTTCTCCATAAACACATCCTTCCTGCTTTTGTATCATAATAGAAAGCTTACATCAATTTACGTTCAACCAGCTCCTCCAATTGCAATCTTCCGTGCAGCTCGAAACTCCCTGCCAGCGCGCCAGCACGCAGCGTCAGAGTACGCACGCCTTCACAAGATGCACACCGGCGTGGACGTCAACCCGGAGGATGTTGTGAGGGTGAGAGCAATGAAATCGAGCCTCTGCTTCTATCTGCCTGCTTCATACAAGGGTCATTTCTTTGTGTGCGTCGTACAATAGTGGCTTTCCTACTGCACCAAAAAGGTTTTCAGTGCTTATTGATCGGGTTGTTTGAGCATGCACACACTGTACCTTTTCAATTCCTTCAAAGTAGTACGACAATCATTATCTCTGTCACCTTTGTCCCGTGAAACATTAGAGCATTGTCTTTTAAACCCTTCCGTGCAGGGAGGAGAGGAGACAAAAGGGCACATTCCTGCAAACACGCACGAGGCTCGACAAGAGAGATCATTCCTCGCCAGCGCCCACAACCGTGCGTAGAGAGGGAGGCAGTACAATTTTCACTTTGCAAGCTATGTGACTGCGCTGGATCATAGCAACTGTTTTGCTGATTTCGTCTGCTTCTCCATAATCACATCCTTCCTGCTTTTGTATCATATAGAAAGCCTACATCATTTACGTTCAACCACCTCCAATTGCAATCTTCCGTGCAGCTCGAAATTCCCTGCCAGCGCGCCAGCACGCAGCGTCAGAGTACGCACGCCTCCACAAGATGCGCACCGGCGTGGACGTCAACCCGGAGGATGTTGTGAGGGTGAGAGCAATGAAATCGAGCCCCTGCTTCTATCTGCCTGCTTCATACAAGGGTCATTTCTTTGTGTGCGTCGTACAATAGTTGCTTTCCTACTGCACCAAAAAGGCTTTTCAATGCTTTATTGATCGGGTCGTTTGAGCATGCACACACTGTACCTTTTCACTTCCTCAAGCCTTCAGAGTAGTACAACAATCATTATCTCTGTCACCTTTGTCCTGTGAAACATTAGAGCATTGTCTTTTGAACCCTTCCGTGCAGGGAGGAGAGGAGACAAAATAAAGGGCACATTCCTGCAAGCACGCACGAGGCTCGATAAGAGCGTTCGTACCTTGCCAGTGCACACAAGCCGTAGCTTGTAGAAAAAACAGGCTGGAACCAACTTCCCAGTTTCTGAACACACCTGATTTTACTGTGGCCCCCCTTTTACGTTAGGAGAGAAAGGAGCCATTTCAGTAATCAACCAAAATAGCAAACTTTATAACTATTACTACAGCCACTAGTACCCCTATCCGTCAAACTAACTGTACATTGCCAGAGTTGCCTCAAGCAATAATTGCATGCAAGCACAGGCATGGGCCGATGGACACGTGCATAGTGTAGCAGCTGCTAGCAAGGGTCATTGAATAACAAGTGAAGAGGAATCATTCATTGTCGATGCTGTAAGTAGAAAATTACTGTAACTCTGTAACTTGCCGCAAAGAGCGCGTGTGTGTGAGGAGGAAGGACACGGAAATAGTTACCCACATGCCAGTCAAAAGGGATGTTGAAGGGGCTGCAGAAATATCCCAGCGAATACTAAACTACTACCGCAAGATGAAAAACCCTGTTATGACTTCCACCAAATGGCAAAAGAGATTAATTGCAAAGGTAAGAAGTGGTAAGAAGAGGAGAGGGCGGCTTAATAAGGGTGTGCATCCTGATGCTGCTAATGCTGCTGCTGCTGCACGAGCGACACGTATGACATAAAAACCCATTTTAGTGCTTGGGGGTTGGCCTCAAGTGCATTTCTCCCCTCTTAAAGGAATTAAGCCAGACTAGAACTTATTTTTCCTATAACTACCCTAACACAGCACTGTATATGGGAAATTGCACGTTAATTTGCATTTTTCCATTGTTTTGCAATGAGTCAAATTTGCATTTGATGATGCAGTTAGTAATCTGTAATTAAGATCTGGCAGAGAATTTAAGTTGCGGCCGATCGATCACGTGATGCAACAGGCAGCTCTCAAGCTTGGCTGCTGCGGGACCTACAAGGTAAGGTTGTTATCTTACTGGTTGGGATCCTATAAATGATTTGCTTAAATATTGCTCACATTTTATTACATATGACTTGAATTTGCGCCGGTCACGCTACAGGAAGTTTGCCAGCCAGATCTCCTTCTTTCTGTCCAGGATCCAGAATCCTATCTTTTTTTCCCTCTTCACTTCCTTCCTATTCCCCCATTCTGAATTCAGCCCTTATTTCTATCTGAATTCCGCACTCTAGAAGGAGCCAGAGAATCGAAATCACAAAACTCTAAAGGGAGCAAACACTAACTGGTGAAACAACAATTATAGCTGAGGCCACTTACAAGCAAGCAATGCAATAGAGCACCAAGCAGCAGTAGCTGAGGCACCTGCACCTGCACCTGCCAGGGATTTAGATTCAACTGTAAACCAAGGGGGATTTGTGGCATTCTGGGGAAATTGGGAGGCGACAATTTTGCCTAGTATCATTCAGCAGGACTATGACTTCTCCTCTGACTCTGAGTAGTTTGAGATCTGAACAGCATGCTTGTGTCGTAAGCAAGACGGCAGGTTTGATGCCATTTCTGCTGCACTAGGCAGCACATTCCTTATTATCTCTCTTGTTTCTTGTACGTTGGGAGTCTCGTAATGTTGTACGACTAGAGTCACTCACTGATTTCATCATGCCACTGTAGAATGTAAGGGGAAAATTTCGCAGACAGTGTTTGAGAAAAGAAACCTACTACGCAAGCAGTGAAAATACGCTCCCCACATTCATTAAGGAAAAGGAGCCACTTTGATACAGAGTACCATTAAACTCCTCTACCAATAGGAAAGAGAAAAGATCAATGGGGATTGGGAGGGTTGACCTGAAACTGTCTCTTGATGAGAGTTGATAATCGTGCTGGAACGGGCACGTCTATTATGGACAAGATTGACAGCGTACTTGACAAAATGAACATGACGCTTGGAAGCAAGTTTCTAAACTCTTTGGAATCAAGACCCAGTTCCCTAAAAGGCTCCAGCGTGTGATTGTTGTACATAGTGCCACTCACTACCAAAAGGATGGTGTGGAGGGTTACGGAGGCTCCTTCAAGGATGGAGCAGAGGCCTTTATGCTGTTCCTATGAAGCGCTCAACTGGTTCTGCAATTTAGTGTCCTCATAGTATGATGCCACTCTGAGATGCAAGCATAAATAACCTATCTTAGTACTACAACGGTGTGCGAAAGCAAGGCAGTTATTTGCTGGGTAATTATAAAGTTCTGTAACATCTAATGTAGATCCTTTCCTGGCTGCCTTCCTTTACCTAGATATTTTGCTACTTCCCCACTGCGGTCCTTGAATCACATTTACCCCTTCACGAATGGCAGAGCGCAACTCGCTGCAAGCACGCCAACTTGCTGCTGAGACGTATGCACGCCTTCACAAAGAGCGCACTGGAGAAACTATGAACCCTCAGGATGTTGTGAAGGTGCGCAAAGGAGTAGTAGCCGTTATCCGGTGGGAGATTAATTGCTCTAATAATCTTGTTTGTCAAGCTTCAGTGAGATAAAATACCACGAGAGAAAAAACAATTATCTGTAAATGTTATGATGTTAGGTCATAACTTGCATTCAAACCTACATACAATATGTATAAGTCAGCATGTTTCAATTCCTAAATAGCCCTTCCGTGTTTTGACGCATATTTTGTAAAATACGAGCACACTGTTATTGGAAATTGCGCCAAGCGATACTGGCTGAGATTGCAATGTTTTTTCTTATGGCAAGTTATAAAAAACTGCGCACTTGTTCTGATGAAGTCTTCTCCATAAATCTACACTGCAGGAAGGAAAGCAAAGCAAGTGGAGCTCAGTTTTTTGTTAGGGTTGAAGCAGCTGGTTGAAGTTTGAATACGTTTTGGAATTAAGAGGAAGTTTGAGTACGTTAGAATTAAGGAAGTTTGAGTACGTTAGAATTAAGAGGAAGTTTGAATACGTTTTGGAATTAAGAGGACACTTGACTGGAAATGAGACCTCTTGAATCAAAGAGGATGCAATTTGATTGAATTGACCTGAAGATTTGGAAGCAACGTATTTCCTAGCAGGTTTTTTCTCTTGTAGGTAGGTGCATTTTATCACAACAAAAGTGACAATCTTGCTTGCTGCGGCATTTACTGAATAATGCGTAAACCATGTAAGAGCATGGAATGCTGTAAGAGTTCCTTTTGACCGACCATGGTTTTTCTTCCTCACTTTTACAAATGCATTCCAGATTACCCATAAAAAACCAACTGCTGGGATAACAGTAAGGCACACAAATTGCTAGCCAGGCTAAAAGATAGTTATTAAGATTCTGAAACATGTTGATTTATGGCTACATGATTATTATATCCATTGGTATTTGATCATCAACAAAACCTTAACAAAAGGAAGAGCAAGCCCTCTATTAAGACCTTGAACTGCTAGCTTTCTCAAATGGTCAGCCATTAATACGCCATGCATATAACATAGTTTATTGGTTTATTAAAGTTGCTGCAAACCCTGTTGAGAAAGACTGGGTTGCTATGCTATGCACCTGAACTTAAAAGCGCAAGGAATTGACAGCATGCCAAGTGCTTGACAATATGTCGCGCCTGCCCTTCCTCTTTGCGGCAACATCAGATGCAAGGACCTCCTGTTCAAACGAAAAATTTTCAAGGCTACATGAAGGAAGGCCTTTGAGAACAAAGTGTGTTGAAAACAAGGACAGGTCATCAGGGACAGCTTGGCTTGCTCTTGGTTGGATTTAATCTGGCCTCACCCATATCGATCCATCGTACTGGCCTCTGATCTTCTCACGGGAGACAATGCCATTCTCATCTTTTGCCACCCACCTACACACCATAGAGCACACACATGTTCAAAATTACGTTTGCAGGCAATAATGCTGAAATGTATCTTTTATGTTGCATGCAGGGGGAGTGTCACGTCAGAAAAGAAGCTTACCAGAAGGCTAGCCACTCCCCTCGTGTTGCAATCCACCCAAGAGGATCCATTGCATCCATGTTGGAGTACAGCATCTCTTGGAAATCCCTGAGATCCAAGCCTCCTGCACGCTTGGTGGACATTTGTAGGAGAGGTTCTGCATCCCCAGAGTATATTCATTCCCACAATAACGGTTGATGTTAGAAAGGCTTGCCATAATCCCGGCCACACACTCTTCCTAAAAACTGTATCACAGACCTATTTCATGTTGGATATCGAATACTTGTGCGGCATGGTGTACGCGGTGGGTAGCTTGTAGGTAGACCAAAACTTAAAAAACACCTCATGTGAATGATCTACACCGTTGCAAGCTATTACACGCACTACTTAGGTAAAAAGGGCCATTGCTTGCCTGAGCATGTACCAAAAGTTATCTGACCTTTATTGTTGCGGTCATATTTGGAGAATATCTCCTCAAATTTCTGTGGCACAAAGCGGCCTGCAAAATGCAATTAGGAGTGTTAAGCTGCTTGCAGAAACAAGAAGAAACAGGCACCAGAGGAACGTCACCTTCATGGTCGTACACGTCTGTGTCTGATCCATGTTTGGCCCGGTGGATCCGCTTGATACAGATGGGCTGTGTGAGTGTATGTAAATCAGAACATACCATTGCCTATTTAACGTGGCAGCCAATTTCCTCAGCTATGTGCCCACAAACTTCAAGCCAATTAACCTCAGACAATAAATGGATCCAACAGAATCACACCAATAAAGGGCTGGGAATCCAGGATTCACAGGTGATCCAAGATAGCCCCACGTGTAAGCCCAGCGCAGCTGCATGCATTACACACAAAGATCTGGTCGACCCAACTTGATTGACGAAGGAGCAAATTTGCTGGAATACAGCAATTTGAATATCAAAGACCCGCACTTCCGCATAAAAACGTTACCTATGGCCGAGAGGAAGAAGTTAAACCCAAGGTCATGAAAAGCCTTGAAGGTGTCTGAGGGATAGATCACGCCGTCCCCATCCCTGTGCACAGAAAGGGAAATGCTGCTTCTTATTCCCAGGGATGGGGGCAGCTCAGCTGACAAGCCATGCCATTCCACTCATCAGTCCATAATTACGTGTGACTAAATTCAAGCATATCGTATGGAAGTCTGGGGTCATCGAAAATGGTTTCATTCTGGGCGAAATGTTTTGGTTTTACGTGTGCTGGTTAAAAACAACAACACGAGCCCTAAACGTAGCCTTTTGATAAATATAAATTGTAAAAGTCTGTTTTGGGGTGGTTTGCAAATTTGCCGACCACTTTCCTTAAGCACGTTTCACCTGGACTTCAGCCAAAATATAGATGAAACTGAAATTACAATAACACCTGACCAACCAGTGGTCCATTTCACCATGTCAATGTAGTAGTGGTGACTAGCTCTCAGGTACTATCAAAAATATGGATTGGATGCACGGAAAAGGACCCTCCTATCAGTGAACGCTGCTATTGTCTCTGTTGTATGTAAGGGAGAACACGAGGGATAAGGTCACGTCGAAAAGAGGATGTTTTTAACCAGACCACCTGACTTCTTTAAGACAAGCTGCAGAAATTGTGCACGGGTAAATGAAAACATCACTTAAGTGTATGTGCTGAAAGTAACAATTGTTGGGGCAAGGCACTAAGCTGGTGGTCAATGCAAGGTTGCGCAAAAATGTGAGTGAAGGCTTGCATTAAAAAGTGCAGAACCACTCCCATTTTTGTATGGAGAATGGACTTGGGGGTTGGGGGATCATTTTTAAGTCGACTGCTAAAATATGCTTCTTAGCAGTGGCCTGTCTAGCCCCTTTTTCCCTTGGCACTCGAGTATTTATGAGCCATCTTTTTTCAATTAGATACATGTCCTGAAATCAAGGAGGAGCTGGTGCTGAAAGACAAGCGTTTTACTACGCTATTTTTAGAAAATGCCAAAGAAAGAATTAAAAATGCAACAATCCAGCAGTTTGAGACCTCAGATCTTAAACCAGTGATAACCATGCCAAATTATCTACCTGGTTTTAAACCTGATCACAGCATGCACAAAGAAAATGCTTTGACATGCTTTGAGCTCTATCGCTGTTCCCTTTGATGATCTATTATCCACATATCCCCTGACCTGTCAAACCAGAGGCAGTGCTGCTGGAGTACCGAAGCATTGGGAGGAGAGAGTGGGCAGCCTTGCGGCTTTTCCACACTTGGTGCATGATTGGCTCTGGGCATGCCTGTGCGTGGTGGTGATGGACACATGTATCCATCGCATGTGGTGCATGGGGTTGTGGAAGCGATTGACCCGCCAGCCACTGGGCCTCGACCTGCGTGTTGTCTCTGCTAGGTTGGTTTTTTTGTCAGAGATCAGAAGCCGCATCATTGTAATGTCATATTTGGTATTAGTGAATTAGAAGTGGTAAAGGGACAATCAGAGGGGCTAAAGCATTATTTAATATTCACACCACTACAAAACGTGCTTGGCGGCTTTCTCACCAGCGTGTGGTATCACTGCCTCTAAATACTCTGGCGGCGGAGGGGGGTGGGCGATGGTCCCAGGCACCTGTCAGGTGAGGCAGACTAATTGATGACTCGATATGACAAAGGAGGACTGGATACCGCCAAGGCAGGCTTGCCAGGCTTGTTTACTCATTTGCTATGTGTACAACGTGTAACACTAGCTAATAGCTAATACCTGTCGAATCATTGCCAGCCGCCTCGCCTCGCTAGCTGGTTCATGCGCAGGCGCAACTGCTGGCTCCATATCTAACGGCAACTTTAATGAATTATGTTCAATAAATATTGACTTACATACGAAAGCAAGGACTGAAATACTTAGCTTGAACGATTTATATTTTATCAGCTATCTTGCGGCTAGCTTTAACACAACAACACACTAGAAAGGCCACTAAGAATCGGGCTGTCCTTTCAAATTCACAGGTCTCTGCGGCTTTTACATAACTAGAAATACCGTAAAGTGAATATTAAGGACAATTTGAGCAGGAAACCGGACTGTCTGTACTTTTTGACCGATTGCCTGGAAGAGGTGAGGTGGCTTGCAAAAGCCTGCTGAGGTGCATAGTGCATTCATAATTGGTTGAGTGACCTGGCAGCTCAGTCAACATGCACACTTACACACACACACACACACACACACACACACACACACACACACACACACACACACAGGCAGGCACTCGCATGCATGCATGTACGTGCACGCGTGCACACACACACACACACACACACACACACACCACACACACACACACACACACACACACACACACACACACACACACACACACACACAACACACACACCCAAACACACACATATACAGATACTATAATGCAGTACAATTAACAGGGACTGCATCAAGTCAGTGCTTTCTTAGCCAACCTTTGATTGAGCATGTCTGACTTCTGGGCGAGCGGACTCCTGCTTGCCGGAGCAGTGGGCAATGTAATCAGGTGTGTCTCATCATTGATTCTACCTTATACAGGTCCGATCTCCGAACCATTTCAACACACACACACGCACACACGGAAAAACACATATGCATACACCCTTTATACGCCCACTGTACCGCAGCGTGTGGAACCCTGCGCAAGGCACCTCGCAGGACATCCAGCCACAGGAGTCTGTAAACACATTACAGTGGAGTGCCAACAACAAGGTGCTGGCGTTGGGGGGCAACCATGGTAGCGTGGCTCTGTACAGCGCTGGTGAGTGCGCACCTGCTTTTGCAGTTGACTGTGCAGTGTCATAAATGATTGCAACTATTGCAACCCTCTCACACACACACAGTGGTACAAATACTTATGTGTACGCGCAGGCTCACATACCATCCCACACACGCCCACACTCGCATGTATACATGCAAGCAGACACACAAGCACACAAGCGCACAAGCACACACACACACAGACATTCCCCCCACCCCACACACACCTGTATGTTTTACCATGTGCAGGCCACTATCTAGGCTCCTTGCCCTTACACGCCATGACACCATGACACCATGCACCATGACACCATGCACCATGACACCATGGCACCATGCACCATGACACCATGACACCATGACACCATGCACCATGACACCATGACAATGTGCAGGCCACTATCTAGGCTCCTTGCCCTTAGACACCATGAAGCCCACTGACATGGATGAGGTCACGTGTGCACGCTTCAGCAGGGACAGCAAGCTCCTGCACACAGGCAGCAACAGCAGCTGCATCTACACCTGGGACTTGAAGCAGCAGGTAAGTCCAAGGGGGACGCACGTTTGCACACATACGCATGTATGCATGCGTGCTCATACATCATACTTACACACAGCTGTATGCCCAAGCGCAATCATGACGGCACTAATACACACTTAGCTATACACACACACACACGCATTTACAGCTGCATTTCGAAATCCGACAAGGGTGAGGAAAACCAGGCAGGGCGTTGAATTGTGTGAGCTCTCTTTCGGAAAAGGCATGCTGAGGGCTCAACACTCACGTGTGTGTTGTGTGTGAGCGTGTGTGTGCGTGCGTGTGTGCATGTGTGTTTGTGTGTGTGTGTGTGTGTGCCTTGCTTGCAAGCAAGTGTCAACGAGTCGCTTGCACGCGCCGAGGCAGGAGCGGTTCATGCTGAGTTTGTCCCTGCCCTTGATCCTGCACAAGGCACCCATCGTGATCGGCAAAATCATCGCCGACAGCAAAGCAAAACGTTGTTTTTTTTGCGGGCACCAAGGGACCAAAAGATGCGTGCGAAATATTATATGCATGACTGTTGCATCAGTCTCCTGTTGCGTGGCTGACCGGGAAACGTGCTGTGCGAGGTACTGCCCCGATGTACTTCAGACATCAAACGCACTTTATGCCATCTTCTTACGTGTTATGTCGGGTGAGAGTAAAGCCAACGTTTGCAACTCCTCAATCATACTCTCGTACAATCATAAAACACGATATGATGAAACAATTGGGTGTGATCCTACGGGTCACAAAAAATGGGGCGGAGCCTGCGCTGCAACCTGCATTGAAGATTGAAGTTGTACCCAATGTAGTGAGAGCAATTCGGGGGGGGCTGCGCTCCCTCTGCACCCCACTGCTCCTGTTCAACCATTTCTGAGATGGCAGCCTGGTCTTTGCAATGAAGAGCGGCATTCAAATGAGTTAGACATTTCAGGGGGGGCTGCGCCCCCCCTGCACCCCCCTGCTCTTGCGTTTGCACAGTCCCTGTCATACCATACCGTGTCTGAAGCTGTGTGACCTGTGCAGCGCCGTCTCTTACCCTAAAAATTTTCGGTCCCCATGGAAGTGGTGTGCCGGAAGCTGCAGCCTGAGTAACCGCACGAGTTGCCCCCACAGAATTACGACTTCGACATTTAACTAATATTTATTAATTGATTGAAACGCATTGTGCACTCACACTTTCGCCTGAGACCTCGCAACACCTCCCATGCGAGTGTGTTTGGCCGCACACCCGAGGGCATGGCTGAAACCAGCGCAAAATCAGCTTTCTGGCTGTGCCATTCTAATGGCGTGAAGTGGCCTGGGTGGCTCAAAGCTTTATTCTTTCAGCGTGGTGACGTGGCAAACGGAATGAACTATAGGGGTCTACGCCCTGGGAGGCTCCGCCCCAAAAAAACAGCTTATTCTCTGCGATAGGCACACACACACTGAGTACTTATCGCTTCACGCAGAGTTGCACACACACACACGCACACACACACTGTGTGAACTTAAAGGCACCTTCTTCCTTCTGACCTTGTTTCGTCACACAGACCAAGACAGGCCAAAACAAGGGGCCTTCCATCCACAGAGCGAATGAAGACAAAACAGAAAACATTGAAACCTGTAACACCATCGTACCTGCCTGCATTGGTAACTTGTTTTGTGAAGCCTTGAATGTGCAGTCGATTAAGGGCACAGCATCACAGTGGTAGCCACGGCTCCTGTATTATTTGACCCTCAAGCCCTGTTCTGGATTCGCGGACGGAGATGAGGTCCTTCCATACAAGAGCAGTAAATAAACCTATTCTTTTTATTCCTTGGTAATAATGACAGAGCCCTATGCATCTCACGATGCAAGCGAAATAGAACCCGTGAAGTTTAGAGCAAAACATAAAACGACTAATTCTGCCGCTGCTTCACCAAAGCTGCACCCCAGATATGGGCAGTAAGGTGAGGATATAGAGCCTGCTTGATAGTGTATTTAAGACTCTTGAATGCTCCACAGTTCTGGGTTTGCAGACGAAAATGGGGGCCTTCAGAAGCACAGAGCCCGCTTGGTAGAGTAATCAAGACTATATGAATGCTCCACTATTTATGTTTTGCAGACGGAAATGGGGGCCTTCAGAGAGCACAAAGCCCGCATCACGTCCTTGGCGGTGGCGCAGGGCGACGAATACCTGGCATCTGCAAGGTAAGCAAAGATGTTTGCGTACAATTGTAATTAACGTTTAGTTACCTGGGCAACTGTCTTGCCTGGTGTGCTTTGTTGTTGTGTGTACGTGTGTACGTGCGTGCGCCTGTAAGTGGGTGTAAGCGACATTTTATGTCTATTTTTATAAGCATGCTCGTGAACAAACTGGAGAAGACACTAGAATATGTATACTTTTATCTGTTGCAGTTAAGGAAATGCACTGCTGCAACAGAGTTTTCATCAAAGGATTTCCTAGTAACATGGCATTCTAAAAACGCAATTCCAATGCCCGTCCTCAAATTGCTCTCTCTCTCTCTCCCTCACTCTCTCTCTCTCTCTCTCTCTCTCTCTCTCACACGCACACTCTCTCACACACCAGCA
>Ga0307968_1000105_pt1 | contig 47122 bp, 57 predicted proteins | sample OrgLakmetagen650_FD_201834 | JGI IMG/M metagenome (GOLD analysis project Ga0307968, IMG submission 201834) | Saline water microbial communities from Organic Lake, Antarctica - #650 | ecosystem: Environmental > Aquatic > Non-marine Saline and Alkaline > Saline | place: Antarctica: Organic Lake...
TCCCTCTCCCTCTCCCTCTCCCTCTCCCTCTCCTTCTCCCTCTCCCTCTCCTGCCATTCTCATGTTGGGGCGTGCACAACGTGCCAGTCGATGCAGTAGATTTTTGGAGCCGTCAGTGCAATGGTCCCCCAAATTACCAGGCATGCCCGCTCCTGCCAACTCGTGCTGGGCTTGACTTGTGAGGCGAGTGAGGCCAACAGCCAGGCTGTGCTGCTCACACAAGTTTGAGAGGGCTCACATTCTGGTAGTTTCTAGATTTGGAACACGCCAAGAAAGCCGACAAATCTTGAAGCATTCCGGGCACTTCTTGCTTCCCCCAGGTGCTGAACTTGACTCGAGAGAAGAGCAAAGCTGAGAGCCAAGTGATGCAAGCTTCGCTGGCAAGGGACAAGAAGGCGGAGATGAAGGCAAAGGTACGTAATTTTAACGAATGCTGACCATAGTGCAAGGCAATAGCTTGGCAGGCTTTTATTTATAAATTACAACCTTAGACCTGTTTGTGCAGGTGAAAGGCTACAGTGCTTTGAGTCACTGTTTTAATTGCACTGGTTTGTCCTGGCCTCTGATCACGTTGCATGTGCTAAAAAACACTCTTAAAATGTAGGAGGTGATGCCTGGCAGGTGCCTCATTTGGCAAAGCAGCTGTCAACTCAAACATGGTATCCAAAACCAGGCTTTGTACCCCGATGTTGTTTGCCTAAATTGTTTTTGTGATGGTTTAGCTTTAAACATGCGCTCTCTGCTTTCTACAGGTGGCGGAGCTGCACTCTGCAAATACGGAACTGCGAGCCACGGCGCATAAGTTTGGCCTCGAGCTCAGACCTCTGATGGCCAGCAGGGAAGGTCTTGTGAAGGATCGTAACCTCGCCCAGCCACGCATGCAGGTGAGTTCTGGTGTTGCTGTCGGTGACAAACCCAAGGCTAAGTGGCACGGGGCAGAACGTAAGGCTCGTTTTGTGGCAGGGAAAGCCTTGTGAAGGACCGCAACCTGGCTCAGCCACGCGTACATATAGATGAACAATACTGTGGGTAATTGACATGCAGACAAGCAACATGATACAACCCTTTACCAGCTAGAAGCTGGCTTAGACTCAGAGGAGTAGCGTCATTCTAGCACTTCACATTATTTAAGTGACTTCGCAAGTGCGCCTGTGTAAATGGTTGTTGTTTCCACTGTGCCTGCAGGCTGCTGAGGAGGGAGCAGAGCATGAGCTCAGGGCCGCCAGCAGACTAGCAGACGCTCTGGTTGACAAGGTTGGACGTGTGTATGTGTATGGATTGTGTGTGTGGATATATGTGTGTAGATGTGTGCATGCATGTGTGTTTGAGTGTGCGTATGCACCTGTGTGCGTGTTTGTGCGTATGCACATGTGTGTGCATGCGTGTATGAGGCTGTGAAGTCAGTGATCTGGCTAATGTTCGATAGTAGACCTCTGTTGCTTAAACAGCATGCTGAGTACGTATCCACGGCGTTTCCTTTCTTATTTTAGGACATTATCTTAGGACAAACTTACTTCACAGCACACAAACACTCACCGCAGATCCGGACCATACTTGATTATGAGCTGAGCGGTCAAGCGTCAGAGCTTGACAAGATGGCCTCCAGTATGCAGAACTTTCAGCGCAGGGTCACGGCCATGAACCAGGTGATATAAATAAGAGGTGTTTAAACAGAGAATACAGGCTTGGGAAGAAATGCAAGGAATCAAGAGGCAGCTGCCTCTTTCCTTGAGCACATTGTATGAGGATTGCTATTGTTGCAATACGTTTCACCTGACAATAATGTCTGTTCATGAGCTCAAAAGCTGCTAAGAGGCAGCCTTGCTCTGTGGTTTGTCTTGTATGTATGTGTGTATATTTTCTCGCCAACTTATGAGGTCATCCCCTGTATTTCGCAGCATGCTTTTGTAATTAGGGATGCTGTAAGGAAGCATCACCAAATTTCTTTGCCTCCTGTCTAAACTTGAATTGTGACTGTGCCTGAATTATACCTTTTCTCTTTCTCACAGGGTGGAAGGAAGGATACAGAGCTAGCGTTCACGGATTTGTCATCAAAGTACCGTTTTTGCTTATTCAGTCTGTACTTATATTTGTGTTTGTGTGTGCAACCACTTAAACGCAGGAGCTAGAGGACATTGAGAAGCAGTACTACGAGCACCAAGACCAGCAAGCTGCCAAAGACCAGCGTAAAAGACTCTTGCAGGTCAGTGAGCAAGATCAAGATCACCTGTCCGTCTTTTTTTGAAGACGTTTTGACAGGACTAAAGTCTGCCACCCAATGCGCCTGTATTTCACTTTTGAAGGTTGAAGTGGTTGCATTGTTTACCTTGGCTAGCATGCCCGTGCAACATGACATTGGAAGTAATGCAACTCGCATTTCATTGGCAGCGCTAGAAAACATGCAGCGTGCTCTCAGCACACACAGTCAATTTTAATGCTGAATGCAGGACTGCCTGGATTCCAAAAGGCTGCAGCAGCAAATTGCCGCCCAGGATTATGAAATCAGTGAGCTGGCTCGCCAGCAGGATGAGGTGTGGAAGCTGTTTAATGCTATGCTTGGATTAACAAACTTGCTTGTGTAGCCGAGGGGTGAAACTGCTGCTGGCAAAAGCTATGTGTGACTTTGGTGAAAAAAGGCTTGTGCTGCTCTGTTGCCCAAGCGTGTCTGCGCAGCTGCCCTGGGACCTTGGCAGTTGCATACAGCATTTTTGTGCATCAATTAAAGATGCACATACACACATGTACTTCCTTACACACAACACACATATTAAATCAAACACGCATCCAGAAGGCGAGAATTTGCCTAAAGATATACACAACACGCAACTTGGCTCAAACCAGCAGCTCATGCAGCAGGAAACTACTATCAACAGAAACATATACAAACACACAACTCACACATACACAACATGCAGCTTGGCTCAAACCAGGAGCTCATGCAGCAGGAAACTACTATCAACAGAAACATGTACAAACACACAACTCACACATACGCAACATGCAGCTTGGCTCAAACCAGGAGCTCATGCAGCAGCAAGCTGCTCTGGAGCAGGCACGCTCTAGCCTGCAGCGGCAGGTAGACAGGCTGCAGGGTGCCAAAGGCACGCATCAGCAGAATAGGGGTCGCGCCTTAAAAGAGCTCAAGGTGGGTTTTAAGGGGGTTGGGGTGTTAACATTGGCAGAGTAGGGAACGTGCCTTATAAGAGCTCAAAGGTGAGTGTGAGGGGGGAACTAGGTACTCCTTTAATGGTGTGGGCAATGAGAAGGAGGCAGCAGTTATGGAAGGCAAAATGTGGGCTACAAGGTAGAAGGAGGAGGGGACAGCTTTAGTAGAGAGCGTGATTGGTGTGGAATAGGGAAGAGGTGGAGGCTTTTGCAGGAAAACACAAGGGGAGGAACTTGTGAGGTGTTATAGGCTGCAAAAGCGTGCTGCTTCATTCAACATGAAGGTGGTCAAGGATACATTGAGATCCATGTAGTTGTGACGACAGGTAGAATTGGTGTGCTGCATACAATCCTCACTGGGTAAAAGGTTTAAGACTATGAAAACTACAATTTGCGAAAGAAGTTGGAGTTCAGGGCATGGAGCTGGAGTTGCATGCATGTTCCTATGATTGTCTACTTTCCTGTGTCTGCAGGCTGATGTGTACAGAAACATCCACGTGGACTACAACAGGCAGCTGGCAGAGCTGATGTATACCGAGATGGCCAACACCGACCTGGACAAGTACTACAAGGTATTAATATATTTCCAAGCGCCTTTGTTTACGTGCCACTGCTGCCTTCTTTATATGTATTGGTCACGGCAAAGGTACCTATCATTCACCTGAGGTTTGGGAAAGCAACGACGGAATTGCGCTTTGGCCCACTTTGACACTATATTCCAGGAAGCAGTTTTCAAATTCCTGTCGTATTGGGCATATGTACAAGCAAAAGGGGTTAATGCTATGGTTGGATTGCATCGCGCAAGCTCACTCTAGTACTGTTCAGGAAGAGTGAGAAAACGTTTGGTTTCCAGGCACTGTGGGTACTGGGCTTTATGTACAAGCAGGACTTATGCTGTAAGTTGTCTGTGGACTTCAACATGATGAAAGCTCTGGTCGTCAGATTGGGCCAGCCTTCCAGGCTGCCGAGATCACTGCTGCATAAGGTTTATGAATGTGTCACAAGTCACAACTTGAAAGCGGCAACGTGCATGTGCTTATGCGGGTGTCGTTGGTGTGTATGTGTGCGTGTGTACATGTGCATGGTGTGATTTGTACTCTTCTACTGACACACATACAAACTTCAGTATTATTGCCTTGGTCATGAGGGGGCAAAGTAGACCCCAATTAGTAGACCTCACAAGTTGTTGTGCAATGCTGCGAGCCAGTAGCTGCATTGGCCTGCTTGTTGTGTTGCCGATGCCCTGCCTGTACCCTGATGGTACCTGTCTAAAAGGAATTATCTTTGTGTTGTGATCTATCAAACTCTACAGGCACTCGAAAAAGCGCTGCTATCCTTCCACACCACCAAAATGGCTGACATCAATAAGATTGTACGAGAGCTGTGGCAGAAAACGTACAGGGGCCAGGACATTGACTACATCAAAATCGTGGCTGACGCAGACGGGGCTCGCTCTTACAACTACAGGTAAGCACGCTTCTGGCTGTTTTCCTCGTGGTTTCTACTCCAGTTTATAGGAGATTTTTATACCAAATGGGTTCTTATCGGAAACTACAAATCACGCATTGATTTGTTGCACCTCGTGATATGCCCTTTTAAACAAAGCTGATCAGTTTGCTCTGTACGCAAATATGTTTACTCACATTGCCGCCCTGTGGGCTTGGTTTCTAATCTTGTGGTGGCAGTGAACTTGACACACGCGCACAAACACCCCATGCTAGACACACACACCCTGCTAGACACACCCCACTAGACACACTCAAAAGGTGCATACAGGCTCCTTTACATCCTTGTGCTCCTCTACATCCTTGTGGTCAATGAACGTTCGCTATAGAGTTTGTCCCGCGGGCTTTAATAACTTGCGTATACTTCAGAAAATAGATACTTATATGCAACCGCTGCGCCACTTCAACAACATGCAGGGTCATCATGGTTGTTGGTGGGACAGAGCTGGAAATGCGTGGACGCTGCTCGGCAGGCCAAAAGGTTCCTTGCTGCTTATTAGCTGCTCAATGGATTCTTTCAGTCACAAAGATGTGTTCATGCTTTATTGATGGAACTCGAGTCTTTCACTCATAAAATATTGAACGTTCCACATGTTCCAGAATGAAAGGATGCTTCCAGTCGTGTGTTTGAATATATTATTATGAGCATGCACGTCTTCGTATTCATAATCAACCTAAACACAAATACACAAATACACACAAAGCACACACATGTCTTTCCAGGTGCTTGCCTGCTTGGTCATCCGCCTGGCATTGGCAGAGACCTTCTGCCTAAACTGTGGCATCTTGGCACTGGATGAGCCCACCACAAATCTGGACTCTGGTGCGTGTGGTCTTTTATGGCGAGTCTGCTTGATTATCTGTTTAATTTTATTGACAAGTATCCTTTGTAAACTTTGGACTTTGGAACATTAAGGCCGCGGTTACACGTAAAAATTTTCCTTTTTTTTTTCTTCAAAATTTTCCTTCAAATTTTCACTTTTAGTAAAAAAATTAGCGGTCACACGTAAAATATTTTCGGATGACAAAAATATTTTCGCTCAGGGACCAAAAATATTTCCCAGCGGTCACACGCAAATTGAACAAAATATTTATCATATTTTTTTCTTCAAATTTTAGCTCTCCAAATGTCGTATGCCGTGATTCTTGTTGCTTGGCTGGCCATGATGCCACAGCTAATGCCTAAACAGAGGACAGACTTCTTTGATTGGGCCATGTCAACACTTCTCCCAGCCCAAAGGGGAGCCCGTCCTATGGATTCTGGGAAAAACAAGTGTTGGGTGACTGGGCACGCATTGGGCGAACACAGCCCCACTGGGAGGCTTTCCAATTCAGACAGGCCTTCCGCATGAGCAAGCCGGCCTTCAACAACTTGCTGGAAAGGTACTGTGCCTCATTCCAAGCGAAACACGCTCATCGCAATGCAATTCCTGCTGCAAAGAGATTCTTTCTTTTTGGACTGGGCTGGTTCTGGGTCCCCTCACCAGCACCTTGCCCGCACATATGACGTTAGCAAAGCTGCAGTTTGCAACATTATTCATGATGTCGTTTTCATTTTGTGCAAAGAGTTGTGCCGAGTATGCTTGCTTTCCCAGAGGGAGATGACCTCTTGCGTGTGATTCATGAGTTCTCAGGCTTGTGCTCCTTGCCATGCTGTGCTGGTGCGATGGATGGGACTTTTATGAAAATTGAGAAGCCATGCAAATGGGGTGACGCTTATTTTTGTTACAAAAAGCACATGGCTATTATACTGTTTGTATGTGTTGATGCGCGCGGCAGGTTCACTTATGTTAGTGCTGGAGGGGCAGGTCAGGTCGGTGACGCTGCAATTTGGAATCGCAGTGCGTTGAAGGCACAAATAGAAAACGGTTCTTGGCTTGCGCAAGCCAGCATGCTTTGCCTCCAAATTCGCGTGATCATCCTCATATGATTGTTGATGGTACTGTGATGAAGCCTTACATTTGTGCAGATTCTGCATTTGCTCTTTCACCCTCTGTAATGAAATGCTATGATGTCATCCCCTCGTATGAGCTTGCAGCTAGTGATTTCGTTGCGTCCCATGTGCTAGGCAATGCTGGTCATAATCGTAGTGGGCTTGATGATGTGGGTGCTTACGTGATTAGGGAAAAGCTGGCTGCATACGTGGCTCGCATGCTGCATATTGCTCCTGTTGCTGGCGTGATTCCTGGTTATCTCCCTGATATTTTAAATGGGCCAGTTGGGTATCAGGATGCCTGAGTTCTTTTGTAAACCCCCCCCCCCCAGTTTTGAGACCGGTCTTTCAAAAAGTGCAGACAAGTTGAGGGACAGCCTCAAAAAAGAGAAAGAAAAAGTGCACCTGGAAAACTCCGCACCACCCGAGCAGAGACAAAAACCTGACACACCCACCTTCTTGCACAATAGCTCTACCAGAGCAGCAGGTTTTCAGTAAATTCCAGACCAATTTATTAAGCCGTGCATGTATTGCTGTCAGCAACGGTGCGTGCTAAAAAAAAAATCCCATACACTTTTAATGTGCATGCCAATGGGGCTCATGCCCCCACTTTCATCCTGCCTGAATTTAACCCAACTACACGTGTAGCTGGGAGTTGGGCACTGGCCGCTGTGTGCCGTAACCAAGACCCTGGCTGCTTTGCTCGGCTCCAGCCTGCTGTGTCAGGGGAGTTTGTGACGTAGGATTCATAATTTTAAGTGGTTTTTAGATTTTTATGTTTTAGGACCAGTGGGAACATGTGGGACCAGTTTTTAACTTTTTTGGGGGGAGGTCCCAAACGAGAAAAAAAATTGAAAGCCGGTCCCACCCTGTTTCTGGCATGTGGCGAAAATATTTTTCCTCATGGGAAAATTTTTTTGGGATTTTACGTGTGACCGCAAAATTTTTTGTCATAAGTGAAATTATTTCCCCCCCCCCGAAAAAAAAAAAGTAGGAAAAATTTTACGTGTGACCGCCACCTAAGGAACACGTCCACCCCTTTGTTGGCGAACGTGCACCCAAAAATCAATGGGTGGAAAAGCCAGCTGTTTGACTTTTAATTCAAAGCATCAAATACCGCTGCACCAAACAAATAGGAGGTAGGCCATCCCGGTTTTGCGTCAGGCAAAGAGAGTTACTGCATCCCCCAACGACATCAGAGTTATAACTCAATCATATAGCTTCAGACAGACCATGCTAGCTGTCACGCCTAATTGGTGGCAGCAACGAATTGTGTGACTAGCAGGTAGTTGGTGTGCTGAAAATTCTACTTTTGTTGTGATGGTGATTTGACCTGACATGGGTCATACTTACTGCTCATACCCTAGTCCTCCTACTTTATACTTTTTCCCAGATAATGCTGGTTCCCTGGCCGAGGCGCTCAAGGCCATCATGCTGGCTCGCAAGGACCAAGAAAACTTCCAGCTCATCGTCATCACCCACGACGAGGCATTCGCGCACCAAATCGGCACTCGTGATCATGCAGAGTACCTCTGGCGCATCACAAAGGTGTGTGAATTTTGCACTCCTTAATCACGCTGGGAATTTCTTGTTGCTGCATATGTTCGTTTTCAACCATCTTTTTATTTGTTGACTTTCTTTATTTAATAAGCAGACACATTTACAGGCGCCTTTGCTTTCATGCATAAAGTGCAGAGGTTGCGTTCATGCAGAAAGTCCTTAATTCTTCTCTGTTGGCCTTGCTTCATCTGCGCTCAGCCTCTGCCCTCCGCATTGTTTTTCGCAGGATGATTCACAGCATACATACATCTCACATGAGCTAATTGCTGGGCAGTAAAGTGGGGCAGACAGCGTGAAGGAATGAAGCCTGTAGTAAAGGAAACATTATGAATGGATGCTACCTATCGTGTACGAAGTGATGGATTATCAAACACCTGAGGCAGAGTCAGAAGAGCGTAGGCCTGTACATTTTTAGCTCTTTAGTCTTCTTGAAGCAGAAGGAGGTTAGCGTTAATACGTACCCAGAGAATGAGTCATTTATTGATATGTGTATATTATTTCCTGATTTTTTATAACTAACCTTAAGTCCTAAAAACTACTCGTATTAAGTTCTTTTCTTTATTTTCTCTCCAGGGGTAGCTGCCCTGAAAGCCTAGTGGCCCGCGGTCAGGCCAGACTCTTCGGGGTCGCAGGTCTGAATCCGCCTGGTAGCGTGAGTACTTCATTGTCCGACAGCTCCGTCTCCGTCCCCTTATTCCATGCTTGTGGTGGTATCACCCCTTGCGTATATATATGTATTTTCTCTCCAGAAAGAAGTATCACAACTATAATGATTCTATTAAACCCGCCCAAGGAAAGGCACGCACACAATTGCTTGGCACTGACTTGTATGTTTGTCTATTGTCACGACGAATCATGGTACCAGCTTAAACATGGATTGCAAGAGTGAGCCATAGCCCCCCCATAAAGGTGTGTTTAACGTCTCCTCCCTCTCAACGTGAGAGAAAGAAGCAATGGCTCAAGCAACGCCCCGAGGTGATGGTACTCAGACTTGCAGTCTGAGAAAAGAGCGAGTGTGTTACAAGAGGACCATCTAAACTGGCCATACAACCATAAAACCGTTGCTCACATTATGAATCCCAGGGGAAATCACACAATTTGTCCATGCCACTGATTAAGCATGACATTCTCCGCCATCACATTGATGAAAGCAAAGTCCTATGCTTAAAGACCGCGTAGTGTTGTGCTACGGTCAAACCAGTTGCCCAAGAAAACCGAGGATATGCAGCTGCTCATCCAACAAGCATCTACCCTTTACAGCTGGCTAAGGGGTAGGAACACACCTCAATGCCACTCAGGACCAAGTTCTTTGTTTTTTGCCGCCAACTTGCTATTGATACACTACTCGACTAAAGAAACTGCTAGTGTGCTCTGGCACAAGATACAAGCACCTGTTATCAATAAGCCCTAATTGTCTACTATATTGATGGCATAGGAAAATAAAGAAGTAGAAGCCACGTGCTGATGGATTCCAACAAGCAAGGCAGAAGATCTGCTAGGTGAGATCAAAGAAAGACACAGAGCCAGAGTCCCGGTGGTGGGCAACGGAGGTGACCTCAGGTGAGTCGCTTGCACTCACAGAGCCAGCTGTCTGGAATGATGCAGACTCAGACGCGGAGGACTCAGCTCTGCCTGACGGCTGCTCACGAATGGTGTTGTCCTGTTGGTTGCTGCGTGGCTGCTGCCGCTGGTGCTGCTCCTGTTGGTGTACCTGCTGCTGCTTATACTCCTTTTGCTTGCGCTGCTGAGCGAGCAAGAGGGCTTGCTGTTGCTGCTGCTGCTGCCGCAATGAATCTTTTTGTTTCTGTGCCTGTGCCTGTGCCTGCTCATGCTTTGCTTTATCAGAGAGAACCTGTGTGATGCTGGCACTAGATGCAGGCAAACCAGGTGGCCCGCTGGTCGATGGAGCCAGACTAGTAGACCCTTCTTGCGCTGACAGCATGGACTGCAGCTTTGCACGCGCCTCGCCTAACTCTTGTAGGTCAGTCGCCGACTTAGCCATCAACTGCACAGCAACAAAGGCAGCGGCGCAGGTTGTGGTGGTGCTCTCCTCCTCTTGACATACTTGTACCCCTACCCCTATCAAGTGTAGTGCCATTGTTCACTTCACTTGGTTAAGAGTGATTACAATCTTAGGGTATACATGTGCAAAAGGCTGTGAATTAGGCATGTTCCCTGCATCTACAACAAGCACACAATAGAACCTCTCGAGGCCTTAGGTTTAGATCCTCAAAGGTAAAAACTTGCTTCCAAGCTCCTTATGCGTTTTTAAACTGTGATTCCTGCATTTCACTTCTGTATTTTTGTGTCAGATTACCTTGCTTCCACCGTCTGGCAGCACATTTTTCATGGTTGCCAGTGTGCGCTGTGTAGAATCTAGACGCGCTTGCAGGTCCTGAACCCTTCTCCTTTGTTGAGCGACCTGTTATCATGGATGTATAAGTGTGTATGTGTGTACAAAAGGATGCACATACATTACAATAGATGCTGTTAAAAGTAGGGTCGGACAGAACCATACATATAAACGTTTATACAGTGTATGTATATAGCAGTTTGAGCAAGGGATCTCGTCACCTCTACCGCTGTCGGGCTTACTGTTAACCATGCAAAGTCTCACTTGGCATTAACATCACGCTTTACCCACTTATGATTCATCGTAGACCTCAAGTCTGGCATCTTTGAGATAACCATACATAAAGTATATCACCGCCTAATTATTGTTTATTGGAGGGGGCGGTGACATATTACTCGTAAAACGGTGGTAAAACATATATTTATTTCTAGGGGAGCGGTTCAGTCTTTCAGGGGGGCGGTAGCAAAAAATAGTTATTGTTCAAAGTGACGAGCGGAGAGGATGCCCCCCCCTGCACATTTCCCCCAGACCCTGCCCGCCTGCAGCAGTCAAGAGCGGTCCGGGCTGAGCCTGCACACACAAACTCGCCAACACACATGCACACACACACACACACACACATGCATAGACACACACACTCACACAGGCGCACATACACACATGCACATGAGCACACACATACACACAACACACACACTACCTAGCACCCTTGCACACACGCGCTCTCACACACACACACACACACACACACAAACACACTCATGCACACACTCTAGCTACAGCACCCAAGCAGCACGCAAAGCTAGCACACGCATGCAGCAGCAGTAGCAGCAGTGACAGCAACAACAGCAAGAGTGACTTACTCCTTTGAGAGAAGGTGGTTGCTGAATGTTACTGTAAAATAAATAATTTTAGGGGGGTGGTCGCTGTTTTTTGTAAAAAAAGTTTTTCCGGGGGGGTGGTGAGTGCGTGTACGTACGGTAAAGAAAGTTGGAACGTTTTTCAATCCTCCTTGCTACAGCTCTTACCGCTGACGTTATCGACGTACGCCTGGTTTCAAGAATTGCTGGCCATCATTCTAGCTTTGGCACCAACGCACTCATCTCTCGAGAGAGGCAATGCCACATCCTTCTTCAAAATCTGTCTAATTTATTTCACTACCCTTTCTTCAGAGTTTTAATCTGAGCTTATCTTTTGGTCTTGCAGGATCTTCCCAGGATCTTCCCAGGACTCACTTTGCCGCTCATATTTGACCCCCACCCTTTTCCGCGGATATATCTAGTTACTTGTGACGCTGGCGCCCGTAGTTAAGGAGCAATCTTAAAAAGGGGGGTAACAAGCTCAAGGTTTTTTCCCTGACCATCTTACCCACTCTACTTCTGACAGTTTGCTGAGAGATCTATGGTGCCTGTTCCACAGCATTGGGTCCTTTGCCTCATCTCTCCGCAACAAATCAGCACAGATTTTACAGACAGCCAGAATGCGGTCTCTGTCATCGGCAAAGGGAGCGCAAAACTGCAGCTTAACCAGCCGCCTACCAAGGTAGAGAAGCTCTACTTCCTACCTGAATCCCACGCACTGGGAAGACGATTCAGATTGGTCCTTTTATTCTCACTCCTTTAATCTTATCACCAGACGGTTGGGAATGCCAAATTTTGACCGCTTTGCTAGCCATTCTAACTACATGTTTGATGGATTAAACTCCCGTTTTTGGTGCTCGAACACTTCAGGCATCAATGCTTTTGCTCAATGCGACTGGCACACTTATTTCAACTAGTGCAATCCCCCCCATAGTTTCATCCCTAAGATGATCACCATAATTAAGCATTTCAAAGCCAAGGCTGTCCTTCTCAATCCCTTTTGGCCGTCACACCCCTGGTGGCCACTTCTTTCCAGCAATGGTCTTGCCTTTCACTCTTTTATTCGCGACTGCTTGGTGCTTCCGCAATTGCCAGATCTCTTTGCCCCGGCCCTAGCACTCAGTACAGGCAAAAAACTTTGTTGCTGTGGAAGTCTCTAGCCCTCTTGTTATCCTTTGACTTTCCCCTTGCTAACCCATACCCGTGCCATATTATCTGCCCCACACACAGGCACAAACATAGTAATGGCATCAGATGTGGCAGCAGTTTATATCAATCAACGAGTCTCTCCTGATCTCAGACACATCCACAACTTTACGGTCCAATGTATCCTCGGTTCTCGCGCTTGCAGCACTATGCTACGTTACGAGGCCCTCGGTCTTGATTTAAATCCTGGTGTATTTCCGCTAACTTGCTTACTTACCAGCATTACCAGCAAAGCCGTGCGCAACTGTGCTTCTCGTAAGCTTTTGTCAAGTGGGGGGGTGAACAGAAAAGACCCTTTATCTCTCAGCCCATGCATGGCTGCTGTATCCTTTCTGCTAAGGTCACCTTCTCCACCCCTTCTGAACCTTCAAATAGCAGCATACATTATGGTATGCTTCTCTGGCTTCCTCAGGTATGACGAGGCGTGCCATATTTACGCAGACGAGGTTCACTTTTACCCTTCACATATGGAAAATTTCCTTGGCAAACGGAAGAATGATCAAATTCGAGAAGGCTCTATCATTGTATTGCTCAAGGCAGCTCACACGCTTGCCCTGACCGGTTACTCCACTCTGTTTCCACAGCAATTAACATCTTGACTCAGCATATCCCAGTATTTGTTCTTTTGCTCAAATTTCTTATTCCAAAATCAATCACCCTTTTTCTGCTTAGCCATACAGCCAAGCACGTACCCACGTTTTGAGCACCCTAGCTGACACTGCCAATGTTCCTTTTCACGATTTTACGGTTACCTATGGTCTACACTCCCTAGGTTCTGGAGGTGCTACCCTTGTTGCAGCCAAGAAAGTGCCTGATCACATTTTTCAGACTCATGGAGCCTGGAAAACATCTAAGGCCATGCAACACTCTTTGGAAAACAAACTCCTTGCTACGTCAGCCATGCAGTACTGAATTTCAGCGCGACTGATGGTTTTCCTTGTAAATAATTCCAACGCCATCTCACGATGCAAAGGGAGTAGAACCAAGTAACCAAGCCACAAAACGCTCATCCTTGCCGTCATCTGCAACTATCTTGTTTTCTCAGAGCAAAGCCTTAAACCTTCCCCCTTCATATTGAGCTGAGGCACCTCATCATCCTGCGCGGGTGCTTCTTTTTGCTCGGCCAGAGCCAGAAGTTTTGTATGCCATGACACAGTAGATGAAGATGGCTGAGTTGGCCAGCCTTTTTCATATTCACATTTATATGCTTTAGCCACCGTGCAGCCACCGTTAGCCATTACCTGTAATTGCTGCCCGGTCGGAACACTGCTCGTTGTCTGCCCTGTGGCACGCATGGCAGCACCAAACTTGTCTTGCATGTCAGACCCTACGATTTGAAAGAGGAACACAATGTGGACGATTTCAGGCATGTCGTGTGTAAAGTGTGCTACTTTATAAGCTGGGACAAAGCCTCGGTTCAATGGTGAGAGCTTTATAATGCCTAAGCCGGATTATACTGCACACACGCAAAAGACGCCATAGAGCATAAAACAACTGACAAGGCCGCTGTATGTATTTAGTCCATGGGGATGATTCCATTATTACAAACCAATTTGCTTTCTTCTAATCAAAACTTAGCACACTAGCGGCCACACAAGAAATGCTCACAAATGCCACACCTGCTTCCGTTTAGCTGTGCCTCTATAACCAGCCTTTACTGAAAACTAGCACTCTTTTTCATAAATGGAAAGCAATAATGTTGCTTTCATTGCTGTAATATACAATTCCTTTTCCTCTTGTTTCCTTGTTATATATGACGCACACAAAGGCCGCACCTGCTCCCCCCCGGGTGCCACTGTCTGGCCCAATCTTCATCCTGCAGAGATACACACACAGTTAGTACAAAATCAGTAAAGATGTATCCACACACGTGTCAGTACAAAAGCATGTACACAGAAACCACAACGAAACTCAGCAAGATATTACTGCAAGACAGGTACGACCAAAGAAAGCAGTAGTTCCTTATGTAGTCCTCATATCATACAGCTGGAAACCTCTATTAATTGTTGTGTGGGTTCTTTGAAATACGCTAAACAATCAAACAAACCAGGCCTGTCGCTCAAACGAAAGTGTCACTTAACTCAGCCAATTGCTGAAAAGCCATTATCAACAACTTAAAGATGTCATCTAAGCCTCTAGTACTACATTCAATTATATAGTGCCTTATAAGTTAATCAGTGCTGATTTCTCTGCGGCATGCATAAGAGTTCCAGCTTTTCAAGGCAAATCATCTTGTCTATGAAACTGCCTGCATTTGCTGCCCTTGACGTCCTGAACGGAATCAATGAGCCGTAACAGGACTGTATCACACACCGACTGATGTATTCAGCAGCGATGGACCCAGGGTCGCTGCTCGGAGCGGGGTCTTGGGGCTTGCAGGAAAAGAGGAGGTCGTGGTCCGAGATCCCTGTGTGCGTTTGCGTGTGTGAGCAATTTTAGATGTTACATTGCTCCTTTTTTCTTGGTCAGAAAACAAACTCCCAGAATATGCAAACACCAGCTATACTGAAGTACTGTAATGCGACGCAATAAAGGGGGGCAGCAGTCTTTACAAGAACAGCGTCTAAAGCACCGACACAAACAGTGTGACGCAAAACGAACACGCAAGCATACAAGCAAGTGATCCATCGCGGCATCTTTGCAGTCGGCACACCAGGCACTTTTCCTCCTCTACTTTGCATGCCACACAACTTGCTGCAATTACTAAGAGTGGGTCCAGTACCCTCCCCATACTTGTACACTCAGCTGTTGCACTGCATGCCTCGGCAGCAGCGCAGGCCAGTTTCCTGCGTTCTGCACCATCTCAAAGGACACCTCAACCAGTGCTCAAGGTGTTCCCATTGCTTGCAATGCAATGCAATACCTTGATTAGCAGCTGCACCCACCTGCGTAGCTCTCGATCTTCTCAAGGAAGCCAAGGTGCTCCTGCAGCTCAGCCGATGCATGGCGTTGGCCTGCAAGTGTTGTGTGTGCATGTTCACAAGGTCCATGTGTGTGTTTGTTCACATGGAGAGGGTCAGCCGTTTCTTATAAGTATGTGTGCAGGTGACACCCTCATGTTGTTATTAACTCGCCCATCAACTTATTTTTGTTCTGATGCACCCTGCTTGCATATTCACATACATACAGCCTGCCCACACACCCACTACCTGCACAAACACACATGTACACACACACACACTTACACCACACCTGCGTGTAGCTTGTGTAGGTGCTGCTGTGTGCTGCTGGTCTCCAGGCCTTCTGGGGTGACTGTGAACAAGTCACGCAGCTGTTGTTGGGAAAAATACCTGCAGCCAACAGACAAGTAAACCTGAGGGGAAACTCCACAGGAACAGGCTGCCGTGGAAAGTGTCTGCAATGAATGGACACGTGACCGTGTGATTCTGTAGATAAGGTCTGCTTGCCTGCAGGTGGAATAAGGCAAACAAAATGTAGTGAAAACAAAAGTGAACCATTGGGATGTGGTTCAAACAAGACCCAGTGAACCATGAACCGCAGGGGGTATTTTATCATTTGCGAAAATCAGGAAAGCATCAAAGAGTTTCAGAAACGAGCCTGGACGAACACACACCTTCTCCTTGCATACACTTTTGCACCGCACATGTATTCTTCACGCACCTAAACTGTGCACCCTCCTCAGTCCCTGCACGACTCAGGCCGCCTTTGAAGACCTGCAAATGATAACAAGTAATTCCAGAGGGGGGACACTGGGCAAAAACCCAATCATGCTCCTTTTTGCATGAAAGGTGCAACTACTCACACGTCACTTCATCAAATTGGACCCAACCTAGCTTCAAACTGATGCTGACTTTATAAGCTATCCGAGCATGTGCTCAGATTTAGACAAATCGCCCTGCGTACAGAATGACAGGACTTAAAGCACACGTCGTGCACCTGTACCCTAGATGGGTGCTTTCTAGGGGGAATGGCACATTAATTTGCATATCTCGCCAACCACTTGCTCTTTTTGCCCCATTGTTTTTGCAATGATCTTTATTTATTATAAGGACTCTGACACACAAAATATCACTAGATTCAATACTTTGGCTGGTCAGATACAGCATATGGCTGCTCAATAGGTACGGTTCACACACAGTTGATTAGGTATGGCTCCCGTAATTTGCACGTTTCAAGCTCAGCTGCAATAAAATACATAGCAGAGCTGAGCTTGAAACCTGCCAGTTATGGCCACCTGCCCTAGGAGCATGCAAAAGTATACCCATTTTGGGCCTCAGTGTCCCCCCTCTGATGTATTTCACATGCATGCCAGACATTCTCGAGTACCTAAAAGCACCTTTGTACGTTACAACAAAGCACATGCACAACAGTCAATGTTCTGATTGCCAACACAAATTGCACATGCTACGAGTGTCTATATACAGACCACGTTTTGCGTACCCGCAATACAGATATCATACAGCATGGAATGTGCAGAGGAATATAGAGTAGCAAAGCAAGACACGAAATACAAAGTGAAATAAAGACACTGATGGAAAGGGGCGACTTGCGGTACGACGTACTCGATACGAGCATGTCTTAGACTCACGTGGACAGCCCTTGAAAACAAACTGCATTTGATCCTTTTGAAGCAGATGCAGTTCCTATCATTGAAGGATACAATGCACCAAGCTGCTGGGGTCCTTAATTTACTAGTCACAAGGCCGCAGCAAGTGCCATCCCAGCATTGCAGACCTCTTCTGACTCGTGTTTAAAGTCTGCAATATACCTTGACCACAAAGCTCTGACATTTAGAAGTTTGTGGTAAGACTTTTGCGAGCCGACTATTGTATACACTCTATGAGAGCACTCTGTTGCTTTTATTTAAGCACATGAACCGGTCATGAGTAGTTCTGTAATAATACAGCAGGTGCTTTTGGTGGGGTTCTACCTCTTTAGAGCGCTTAATCGATGCTTGCTGGTGAAAGACACACCCTGCCGTGAGTCACCTTTTCTTATGCAGCTAATGCACGCACCTGCCGTGAATAGATCTTCTCCTCCACAGTGCCGCATGTGATGAGCCTGTACACCTGTGCGCAGCGTTTCAGATGCAGGGTGTAAGGCCTGTTTGTACAACTAGCTGCGAAAGAAGTGAACAAAATGACCTGCCTGTACACCTGTGCGCATTAAGATGCAGGGTGTAAGGCCTCCGCTTGGACTGTATCAGTTGCCATAAGATATAGAAACAGTGACAGCAGCACATGCACCTGTATGTGCATTTGAGTTTCAGGGTGTAAGGCCTCTGCAAAGATTGCATTACTTGTCGTGTGCGAGAGGTTTGTGTTCTGCACCCTCCCCTCTGTATTTATTCAAATTGTAGGGTATCAGATCAGATCTGAACCGAGCATCAGAATGAGAACATCAACAATAGGTGTGACAGGGGTGTATGATGAATGCCTTTGCGTGGATAGTGCAAGTTGCTGTTATTAGAGTGATCAAAGTGGTCTTTACACCTTGATACTTTATTTGCTTGGTGCACATCTTTGGCGGTGTTGAATAATATTAAGATACATGTACAGATGTGACACAGACTCATGTGCTCATATATAGGGTAGGCCAAAACCATACTTACATGCGTATATATGGTGTTACCGTACTGACCAATCTGAGGTTTGAAAAACCCAATCAATAAACCCCAATGCGACCAATGCAAGGGGGGCAACACATAATAAATAGACCTAATGCGAGCCTACGCGAGGGCCTTCTGGCCCTATGAGCTGCACCTACATGTGTATGCACGCGCGTGTGCGCGCGTACATGTGCGTGCGTGCACGTTTGTGCGTGTTTGTGTTTGTGTGCGTGTGCGTATGTGTGTGTGTGCGCGCGTACATGTGAATGCGTACGTGTGTACGTACGTGTGTGTGTATACATAGGTATGTACACATGTCCCATACATGTGTGTATGTGCGTGCGTGCGCTTACGTGCGTGTTTGTTTGTGTGCGTGCGCGTATGTATGTGTGCATGCGTTGTGTACGTGTGTGTGCGTGCGTTATGTACTTGTGCGCATGTGTGTGTGTTTGTGTGTGTGTGAGCGTGTGGGTACGTGTGTGTGTGTGTGTGTGCATGCGCATGTGAAGGGATTGAAGACGCCCCTCCTTTTGGTGTCCTTTTTCCCCAAGAGGTCTCTTGGCCTCAAAGCTGTTTGTCCCTTGAGGGGCGGCTTGGGAGGCCTGTCCCTGTTCATGCTTAGAATTAATTATTGCGAGCTTCGCGAGGCCCTTCGTTGCTCCCGACTCACCGCGAGGGGGTATAAAAGTTTGCGGAGCGTGGCGATATAAGTACCGTACAGTATACGCTACTTTTGGCAGAGAAATTACCATACACACAGTCATATACGGTGTACATACAAGGTTCTGGCCAACCCTACTCATATGACGTGCTGCAAACCCCCACATCAAATCCAGGAGACAGCCATCATTCATACATGCCAAAAGACACACACACACATTCACTCACCACCACGTCTCTTTGCTGACCAATCCTGTAAGCCCGGTCAACCGCTTGGTTGTCGACTGTGTGTGTGAGTGTATGTGCATTTGTGTGCGTGTATGCGTGTGTGTGCATTGCCAAGCCTGTATGTTAAAACAAAAACGCAAGGTCAGTGTGCTACAATAAGTAGGTTTGATAATGAGCCACAGATGTACACAGCTCAGATGTTTACATGGAACCGTGACCGCCTTTTGAGCTGGAAATTGAAGGACTTCATATGCCTTTAATGACTGTCAAAGATTAAAGCGTAGGGCTTGCAGTACCCGAGAATCTGATGTGTGGCCGCGTACGATTGCTGTACACATCGTGTATGTAAATTCTATAAGTATTGAGATATTATGTACAGGAGAGAGAGAGAGAGAGAGAGAGAGAGAGAGAGAGAGAGAGAGAGAGAGAGAGAGGCAATTACTCACCTGCAGGATTCCAGCTGGGATCTACAATCACAACACGGTCAGCAGCCGTAAGGGTGAGGCCTAGCCCACCAACCTGTGTGTGTGTTTGTGTGCGTGTTGATGCAGTACATACATGACATATGGTTTTAATACAAGCGGTCCCTCTCTGTAGATGGCACATCCTCCTCTCTATTGATGCAGTACATACACGCTCTTCTGGCTTACAGTGTGAGCGTGTATGTCTGTGCAAGTGTGCATTTTACTGTATGTGTGTGAGTAGCTGAAAGCTCACTGGAAGGATTCTGGGAGGGAAAGCATTCGTGCAGATTTTGTAAAGAAAAGCAGTGATTATACAAGAAATAAGTAGTTGTGCCAAACCCGTAAGGAACGATTATGTTCAAAGGGTTGAAGGGGACAGGGAAAGACAAATGCCACGCGTTATAAAGACACTAAGAGCTACTGTGCGCTCTGGACCCAAATGTATTTTATCACCTGCCTGACCCACTTTATTTTCTGTCGGGTATTCATGCATGCCTTTTGGCCACACACACACAAACACTGGGTTACTTACAGGTGATGTCTAGGCCAGGTCCACCTGATACCAGCCTAAGAACCTCCACACAAGCATAACCCATGCCACACGCACAGGGCATTCAAACCTCCTGTACACCGCCTTGAATTTGAAATCGAGTGATCTGTCTGATTCCGATCCTACACAGGCAGGCAAATAAATACACACATGCGCACGCACACATTCTGCCTACTTAAAAATTTTGTGAGGTGAACAAATGGGCGAGATACATAATTGAAGCAGGCACACAAACAAATGCATGCAGCCAGACACGAGAAATTGATATGCTCAGACACACAATGAATCAATGCGCAACACACACTCCATTTTGCATAAGCAGGCAGTGCACTAGACTTAACCCAATGAGCTTTGGTGATGCAACATAGAGGTAGGTGAAGCAAGGTAATGCAAGGTAATGCAAGGTAGGTAGGTAATGCAAGGTAGAGGTAGGTTATGCAGAGTAGAGTGGTGCCATTAGGCGCACACGATGTCAACCAGGCAAACACCAAATTCTAAGCAGGCAGGCGACATAGCTGTGGGGTGAACAAAGCCTTAGGCGACACACAAATCGTCTTCCAGGTAGGCACACGCAGGCACAACCAAAACTTCATTTAGCAGGTAGCGCATATGGGGTGAGCAAAACCTTAGGCAATACGCAGATTGTCAACCAGACAGGCACACACAATACTTTAATCAGCAGTTAGCGCACGAGCTCCCACCTGTGAGGTTAACAAGAACACAGGGATGGTGCTCTTGGGATCTTGAAACTTTTTGACCTGGGACTGGCGCTCCTCAGTGCGGACTGCGGTGCAGAGGGGGGTAAATAAAGAACGTTATGACTAGGGTTGGCCAAAACCAGGGATGGGTCATACGGACTTTTGAGACGTCCCATACGAATTAATACACCATTAATACGACATACGCGTATAATACGCAAACGTATTTTTGCTATTTTGGGGGGTACCCTGGGCTTGCACCAACCACCCCCCAACCACCACCGAATTGTCCCCCCAGCCTTCAGAACATTATAATGCCTCCTGGTAAAGACCCTGAGTGGCATCGTATTGTTGTTATGGGACAGAAGGGGCAGATACGAGATGCCAGATGCCGGATGCCAGTATTCCGAGATTTCAGCAGCGGTGCCCCCCGCATCCGCGAGCACTTCATGAGGCAGAATCCCAGCGTAAATGTAGCAACATGCAAAGCTGACCCGGCAGGAATTCTCAGGGCGTAGTCACAGCGCTCGCATGGGAGAAATTGCCGACGCTAGCGCTCAGAGGGAGGAGCATGCAGGAAAAGAGAGGCACCTGCACAGGACTACAGCAAGCACATCAGCAGCAGCATCTACACAGTCGTTGGACACCTGCAGCAAGAGGGCAGTGACCAAGGCGTGTATGGATGCAGCTGTTGCACAATTCGTCTACGCTACAGGCACCACCTTCTGGCTTGTGGTAGCAATAAGCAAGTGATCATGCTACGTTCTGAGGGGCTGGGAGTTCCTCTGGGGGGCTCTAGAGGGCCTGGGAGTGCTTCTGGGGGGTTCTGGGGGGCTTGTGGCTACAAAACTCGTTTAGTGCCCAAAATCGTATTATACGGAGCAATTTGAAAAATACGGTTAAATACGTGATAAATATGATACGACGTATAATACGCCTACGCCGTATGACCCATCCCTGGCCAAAACCCTACATATGCGATGTACATACGGTACTTTTGGCTTGGGAATCACCAAATACACGGTGTGTATATATACATGTATATGTGCGGTTCTGGCCAACCGCAGTAAAGACGAACTTGCGAAGGGGGAAATCAAAGGGTTGTGCTTTTATGGCGCTCCTCAATGCTGACTTTAAAGGGCAGAGGGGGGTCAAGACATGCCCTTGCACATGATTTAATAGAAAGGAGCAAACCTTAACAATTATGCCATGCTCAGTGCTGACTGGAGGGTGAGATTAATACTTAATGTTGCTGGGAGAAAACAGTGATTGTTTGTTAGAGGAAAAGATGGGAAAAGGGACTTCTGACACGCCTGTGCTGGCTTAAAGGGCAGAGGGGGTTGAGAAAGAGCCTGCTCACACTATTTTGGATGGGAAGAACAGGAGGAACAACAACCAACTGACACGGAAAGAAGGGCAGACTCACCGATGCTTCCGTCAATGCGGCAGAACGGCATTTTGCGTTCCTTGACTCCTGCCTGCAGGAGGGAAAGCGGCATGTCAGAGACCCAGCACTTAGATGGCATGTCAGGTGATGGCATGTCAGAGATCCAGCACTTAGAAAGGAGTGTGTTGGCAGCTTGTGGACTCTGCCATCTCACATGCTTACATCGTCATTACCAAGGACCAAAATACTGCTGGCTGGGTTGTAAAAGTAGTGTCAAGACGTCTATGCCCGATATTTGATACCATACATTGCAACACTCTGATGGAACCTTCATAGTATCCAAATGCAGTCTTGCAGTGCAAACGCAGTCGCCTGAAACACATTGCACTTGCGTTGCATACGCTTGCAGTGTTTAGGGCATTACATGTGCAGGTGGGACATTTTTAGGGTTTAGGGTTAAAAAGGGCCAGGGTTAGGGTTTAGGGAGGGTTGGCAGAAAAATTTTCCAACACACAGTTGTATTGGCTGACATGCATCAGTTCCGGCCAGCCCAACACAGCACTCATTCTAGGAATTTTTACTTAACCACAGCATTCAATTTGTGTAAGCCCTGGTCTAGAAGGATGCAGCCCTGGCCCAAGCTAGCTTGCAGCACCCGTATCAGCAGCGCTATTCAGATGTTGTCCGGTCAGTCTTGAGTGGATGCAAGCTTAAGCCGCATCGCACGGTGAGCTCCCCTATTAGGTGTCACAAATTTTTGCACAGGCGCACATACACACGCGCACACACACACGCACACACACACACACACATACGCACACACACCACACACACACACACTCATACACACGCACACACACACACTCACACACACACACTCACACCACACACACACACACACGCACACTCATACACACGCAAACACACACACTCACACACACACACACCTGTAGGATGTCAAGCATGATGCGGCTTTGGCTGAACACCAATGTCCGGTGCCCTTTCGCTGCCAGGTCGTCTAGCAGCGACAGCACAAAGTGGGACTTGCAGGAGGCATCTGCAGCCTTGGACTCCATCTCTGCCAGGAGCTGCTTCTGCGGGACAAGAGGAGCAGGAGCAAATACGCACACAGTGTGGGTGACTGACTGCATTGTAGAATTAGACATCAGGCATTGGCATCCTACAACAGAAGGATGGCCTGCAACCTCTTGACAGGATCGTCAACAGGATCGTGGACATGGGAGTTTCCTGGTACGGGTCTTACTTGGCGTCAAATGCAATGCCTGTGTTTAGAAAAAGCCGCCGCAGCCGAAAGAAGGATTGACAGAAGTCACATTCGTACAGGCTGAGGTTAGCTGACGCGTGACACAATTCATGCCATTGCGCCGTCAGTTCCAGACGTCCTTGCACTGTGTTGAATTCAAGATTGCGCCTCCTTCCAACTTTGATGCGGCCGTCACATCAGGGAGTTCTTACCCTTTAGCTAATCTAGACAAGCGCATGTTTTCTCTGGATTCGGGCAGCGGGTACCACCAAGTAGGCATGGATCCTGGTGCCTTTGGATACTCAAGATATGATTGGGCTGAAGCTTTGTATGTCTTCTAAGTGTTACCCACTAGATGCTTGTTGCCTTGCCTACCTCCCTTGGCCTTGCAGCACTCGTCATTCATGGTCGCCCATCACAACTCCTTTTTTGATCACAATGCTGCCATCAAACTGGGACGGCATGCTTTGAAAAGTGGCAGGTCACTGGTCTGACGATTGTACCAAAATAGGCACCCAAGTCGTGCTGCAATCTGCAGCAGGCACAGCCCCCTTGTTCTCACCTCAATGCTGCCATCAAATTGGGACAACAGGGCGTCTGGGGGTAGGTTGCTAGCCGACTTGCTGTCCTTGCTAGGAACGACCTTCCGACGGCCCCCTCTCACCCGCCTGCCCTTGCCTGCGTGCGCATGTGTGTGCGTGTATGTATGTGTGTGTGCGCGTGTGTATGTGTGTGCTGTAAGCGTGTAGTTGTGTGTCAGGAGTCAGGAGGGGCCCAGACACAGGTAATGCTGGTAAGAATACGCTACTTTTGCACATTTCAGGAGGCCACCGACCTCGTTGAGCAGATCCGTACTACCGCAGGTTGTGTGTAACAACTGCCAAAGGCACCACGCTCAGTATACCCCCCCCCCCTGGGTTTTAAGTCAATTAAGTCAGCTTCTGCTCTGCAAATCCAACTACAACGCATGCACTGGATCTAAACACAGAGATGCATGTGCGTAAGTCACATGCCTTCATCAGCACCTGTGACATACAGATACACAAAATATTCACCTGCAACTCACTTTCTAACTTTGGTTACACACCTGCCAACCTGTGCCAATCTGACACATTATATATCAAAGTTGCACACCTAAAGTACCAAACGCTGTGACCGATACTTGTACGCACAACGCTCACTCAATCACACCTGTGTAGTCAATCACACCTGTGCAGTCAATCACACCTGTGTAGGGTTGGCTAGAACCGTATATACACACCGTATATGACCGTATGTGTGGTAATTTCCCTGCCAAAAATTCCAATAATTATATTGTATATACCTATAAATGTATGGTTCTGGCCAACCAACCCTACACCTGTGTTGTCAATCACACCTGTGTAGCCCCCTCCTTCACTGTCCTGGTCACTCGAACTGCTGCTGACATCGCCACTGTCCTCCTCTTCTTCCTCGGAGCTGGATGTGTCGTCACTGCCAGCCGCTGCCCCTCTGCCCTTAGCCCACCTGCACAGCATTTTGGGGCACAATGTATACATACAAGTTTTCTCTATGTCCTCCTTGGAGCTGGGTGTGTATTCACTGCCAGCCGCTGCCCCTCTGCCCTTAGCCCACCTGCACAGCATTTTGGGGCACAATGTATACATACAAATTTTCTCTATGTCCTCCTTGGAGCTGGGTGTGTATTCACTGCCAGCAGCTGCCCCTCTGCCCTTAGCCCACCTGCACAGCATTTTGGGGAGCATTTTGCACATATGCCTTCACTGGTACCCACTGCTGGAGGTGGCGTGCTGCCAGCAGCTGCTGCCCTTCTTCTTTGTATTTTACCACAAAAGCCGATCCGTTTACCACAAGCAAATGGAGCACATGCACTCATACACAATACTCAAGCAGTCTCATATTACCACCAAGTGAACAGTACAAGCGCAGATATGCGGATGCATACAATTAGTTGGTGGAAGCTCAAAAGCACCTGCATTGGACACATTTGATCATCGGCCGCGTGCCTGCCATGCTGCCTGGACGGGCTTGAGCACACACACACCCACACCCACACCCACACCCACACACCCACACCCACACCCACACCCACACCCACACCCACACCCACACCCACACCCACCCACCCACCCACCCACCCACACACACACACACACACACACACACACACACAACAGCATGCCACGACACAACTACTGCACAACACATTTTGCCCAGCAACACAGGCTCAGTCGTGTGCAACAGGGCTAGAAATGACTACCCTTGTCCAAACAATAACCAAATCAACCACCACAGCATGCGCATCGCACCTGCTTCCTCCCAGCAACACAGACTCAGCGGCGCCCTCGGAAAGGAGGGCTGGGTGGTCGCACGTTTTCTTCAGCACCGTCAGAGCTGCAAGCGGGGAGTCTGTCTCGTTCAAGGCACGCCGTACCTACGCAGGGTTAAAGGAGCACATAGATTGGAGGCAATACAATTTATGAAGCTCACACGCCATCATCAGTACCGGCAGAGCTACTAGAAAGGAGCCAGACTTCATGCATTCAAGGCGTGCTGTTCCTGTGTAAGGTATGTGTGTGTATGTGCAGGAGCACAAAAGCTGGTCATGACACACTTCTTGCTAGCAAGGAGTCAGCCTTATTCATTGAAGGCATGTTGTTTATGCAGGGCACATGGGGTAATTGAAGAGCAATAAGAAAATGACACAACCTTTGAACACGTTGTGTATAGCAAGATCGGATGTACGCAAATCGTTTAAGGCATGCCATGCAGTGCATGTAAGGTTATGTAAAAGGTGTCAAGTGTTATACCATGCAAATTATCAAACACACACAACGCACAAGAGGTCACTACCTACCGCTTCAGGATAAAGGCATGCCTCACAAACGCACGCACGACGCACAAAAGGTCACTACCTACCGCTTCAGAGTGAAGGAATGCTTCGTATACCGCCCTCTGCAGCGGTTTGAGCCTCAGCCAGACGACCAGGTCGTTCTTCCTGCTCAATCCTTTGGGCACTGCTTGCTGCTGGGCTCCTACAGAAGCATTGGGATTGAGTAAGCAATTGGGTGTGGATCGGAAGATATGTAGACAGCAAAGCTGCTCCCACATCAAAAAAAGGCTATTGGGCTCCTACAGAAGCATTGGGATTGGGTAAACAATTGAGTGTGGAAAGGAAGCTTTGTAGACAATAAGGATACTCCCACATCAAATAAAGGCCCTTGGCTTGGGAGCCTTTGGGCGCATGCACAGTACATGACGAGCAAAAGATTGGGGGAAGACTAAGCAATTTAGTCCATTTTTAAAGCTTTGCTATTTCATTTAATACCACCTCATAGTGTCAAACCACAAGGATAAAGAACAGCGGTGTAGACAGTGACCTCACTATACCACAATGACTTGCAGGGCTGCGGCTAAGCACTTGCGTAGATAGACCTGGTTAAGATATACGGGTGCTGCAAGGGGTGTGTGTGTTCCAAAATTAAAACTGCAGGTCACACAAGCAGAGATCCCGAAAAATTCCGGTACATAAAATAGTGCATCAAATTAAGTGCACGTGTGTCAACGCACGTTCATGGCAGCTGTGTATGACAGGCTCACTGCCTTTTTTGCCACGCATCATTCATAAAGATAAAGGAAAGAGAGTGCAAACTGCCGTGAACCGGTACTAGAAAGGAAAAAATGGGCTCGCACTATTGGAATAATAATACAACAGACGCGTATGTAAGTCTATCTCCTCCCCAAGCAGATCAAGTTGTGGTCACAAGACAGGCCACTACCAAAGGAACTTGAAAGGAACCTGGATTAAATGACTCAAGACTTGTGCCCATGGACAGACCCAGAATTGTGTACGCCCAAAGACAGGCACTGCAACCCCTCACCCTTCTGATCAGGTGATGGGTCTGTGTCTGCTGCTGCTCCCAAAGATTCAAAAATGCAAGCACTGCAAACCCTCACCCTTCTGATCAGGTGCTGGGTCTGTGTCTGCTGCTGCTCCCAAAAATTCAAACATACAAGCACTGCAACCCCTCACCCTTCTGATCAGGTGCTGGGTCTGTGTCTGCTGCTGCTCCCTCTGGGCTCTTATGTGCCTCGGTGCTGGTGGTGCAGGTCAGCACGTCCTTCTTCTCACGGCGCAGGAAGTAGGGAGCAATCTTTCGCCGCAGCTCGTGCGCTGAGGAAGGGAGGAAGAAGGAGAAAATTGTGTTGGCACGCCGGTTAAGGTGTATGTGCGTGCGTGCGTGTGCATATGTGCATATGTGTGTATATATTTGTGTGTGCGTGTTGGGGAAAGGGAAGCAAAAAGGGGAGCGTGTGCTGAGGAAGTGCTTTCAGACGTTTAAGATGTGTGCGTATCTGTGGCTGTGTGTATCTGTCTGTGTGAATGTGTGTTCACATGTGTATATTGGTAAAGTGAGAACAATAGGACAAATATACTTCTTTTTCGGGAGCTCCAGCTACTTTTTAATGACTTAACGCACCAATGGCTGCCCCCACTTCTCTTTCACGTGCGGTGGCATTCCTGTCCTGACCATCTGTGATGGGTTTGCCGTACATCCTGTCCCATGAGCAAGACACAAAAGCATGTAAGACACAGCACAACAAGAGTGAATTACGCCAAGCTGCATGTATGGTGACATTTGTATCTGTGATGGGCTTGCCGTACATCCTGTCCTGAATGACTTTTCTTCCCTGAGATGAGAAGCTGAATAATTTGTATGCCCCATACTCAAATAAAGCATTCCTGTTTTGGCTGGGTATGAAGGAAGTGATAATTGAAAGCTACTCCCACAGATTAAGGGGAAGCAGCAACCTTTTAGACACATAATTGTAACTAAACAGAACTTTAACCGAATTTACGTCTTGCGTTTCTTTCCAGCACATTACTTTCTGTCAGGCACAGCAGCAACCCTTCAGGCGCACACCACATGCACACCCACTTGCTGAAGGTGCGCGCATTCCCAAGGAGGCCTTCACAGCAGAAATCTAGAAGGTTCCGCAGCTCCCCCAGGTTGTTCTGGATAGGTGTGCCTGAGATGATGACCCTGATGTGCACAGGGATCTTGAGCAGCTGCTCCACCAGCTTCATCGCAGGATTCTTGACCTGCACGTGATTGGGATCAATGACCACGATGGATGCTTCGGTATGTACAGGGGGAATTTTTTTAGCGGCTGCTCTTCAGGTAGTGCCTCGATTGTTGGGGGGGATATTTTTCCGGTTGCCAGGTAATGCCTTGCTTTATCAGAAGGGATGGATACCTATGCATTTCGAGCTAATTAAACATTGATTCTCGGTGGTACCATTTTAAAATGCTGCATGCTTTGGGGCAACAAAAGCTGCATCATTGCTCGATTCAAAGTCATTACCTTCCTTCAAGGGGCAACTGACTCATTGGCAGCCACACCTGCCGTAGTATTACCATCACCACCCACCCATTTTGAGGCCCATTCCTCTGAAACGACCCTTATACACGACTGGCGTTCTCTATAGTCTATAGGTCAACCTCACAATCCCTGCCAAACCTTGCTCCTCTCCAAATGCCCACCCACCCACCTCGTGACCCTCTAAAATATCGTGACTGTCCCAATCATGGGGGGTGTCTGACGCATTGCCTCCCATACCTGGTTCTAGTATCCCACCCACCTAATGGCCCTTCCCTTGGTTAACAATTCGAACCCTTGCCCAGTATTCCCTTACATGGCAATTCATCATTGCCTGCCATACCTGCCCCTAAAATCCCCACCCACCCACCTTGTGGCCCTCATCCAGGATCACCATGTCCCACTTAAAGCTGCCCTCCTCCTCCTCCTCTGCAGTGCTGCTGCCAAACAGGGAGCGTGACGGCCTGGCAGGTTTTGCGAGCACCTCCGCATTGTGCAGGCACATGCCGTACGTGGTCAACAGCACACCCCCACGAGACCCTGTCGGCCACCAGGGAAAGTGAGGTAAGCGGCCCTCCTTTTTGCACACGCACACGCACACACATACGCATATGCAACACACAAAAGCAACGTAAGACGCACATGCACCACAGACAAGCACACGCAAGACGCACACGCAAGACGCACATGCACACAAGCACACGCAAGACGCACACACACACACACACATACTGACACTCCCGCTCCTGTGTGCAAGCTCGCGCAGCGCTGCCACCCCTGCACACAATAAGGGCTAAACGCATACGCGCAGATGCACGAACACACATATGCGCAGATGCACAAACACACATACGCACACAAACTCTCACCAGTAGCAGCTGCCAAGCTGGCGGCACGCTCCGATGCAGAGTCCCCATAGAATGCATGGATGCAGCGGCCAAGGCCGCAGATTTCAAGCTCCTTGTGCCAATGCATCAGCAGCGTCTGTGGTGCATCCGTGGCATACACGTCACACAAGACTAGGGCTGGCCAGAACAAAATGTGTACGTGTGTGTACGGGGTATATTTGTCTAGCAAAACCTCCTACTAAACGGTCATGCATGGTTATAACCAACCCTTTACATGACTAAATCCTTCTGTTAAATCTGCGTGGAAAAAATGTTTAAGCCATAAGGTGGTACGCCGCCCTCAAGCTGGCTTGGCTCAGGTCGCTAGCAGTGGAATTGGGAACAAGCAAGATGACTGTATGTGTCAGCTGAGTTCCACTGCCTTCAACGAATGAGTAAGCAAACTAAACAAAAAAGAACTGCAACAAGGGGCAAGGCACTGCACGGATGAGTCAATTGCGGCCGCTACTCTAATTTTCACTGGTGCTGATACTTATGTTGCACGGCGGTTCAGTTGCGCTAATTGACACGCTCGTGCCTCATTGCGTGATCGTTATTTTAACACGTGCACGGCTGCAGCGGCCACACATGATCAAGACACCGGGACACCTCATGTATGCACGGATGAGTCAATTGCGGCCGCTACTCTAATTTTCACTGGTGCTGATACTTATGTTGCACGGCGGTTCAGTTGCGCTAATTGACACGCTCGTGCCTCATTGCGTGATCGTTATTTTAACACGTGCACGGCTGCAGCGGCCACACATGATCAAGACACCGGGACACCTCATGTATGTCTACTCACAGTGTGCGTGGCACACACATATACACACACACAAACGCACAAACACACACACAAACGCACAAACACACACACACACATACGCACGGTGTGCGTCGCACACACATATACACACACAAACGCACAAACACACACACACACGCACACACAAATACACACACCTTTGGTGCTATGATCATGGCGCGCTTGCCCAAGTTGCTTGCCAGCAGGCCCGACAGGAAGGCTGCACACTGCATTGCTGCAACGTGCAATCCAGGAAATTGGGCATTTAGGAATTAACCTAGCTGTGCCAGATACACTATGATTAAAGGAGAATTGCACATTACCTTGACATCATTCATTCAGTTCTTGAAACATGATTGGTTGCACATGAAAAGCAAACACAATCAATTGGTTGCACATGAGAGGCACATACAACCAATTGGTTGCACGTGTAGGAGAACATACAATTACTTGGTCACTCTAATTACTACGGTGCAGGACACAAAACAGCAACCTCCTTCCTTATCCATGCTGGTAGGGCTTACACTACCTGCGACCATTTCCTTTTCAGTGGGTCACACATGAAGGAGCACATGCATGGTCGTACATGAAGAGCACTCGAAGCTTACACACATGAAGCAGCACATGCATGGTCACATTGCAGGAGCATGCACAATGAGTTGCCAGCAACAGGGGATCAACAAAATCAGATCTCATTCTTGTGACCTATGAGGTGTGTTCCTGCATGCTGTGGCACCCTCATGGCCCGCTCTGATCTTCATAGGTTCCTTCTTATCACATCATTGCCTTCATGCTGCAGCACTTTAATTTTTGAAACGAGATTGGAAAGGTTCCCCCCCTCATGCTGAGGCGTATAAGACCCCCCCTCAGGCGTAAAAGACCCCCTTATGCTGAGGCGTATAAGACTGAGTGCCCATGGACAATTGAGTAGGGTTGACCGGAATGTGTACATGACCATAATTCAAGAATCCCCTGCCAAAATGTGACACCAACACCAAAACGTGAGACCACAAACAGCAGGTTTAACTGTGGTCATCATGGCAATAATCCTGATAAGTGCTGCGGGTGATGCATGGCTATACATGACCAAAATTTCAACGCCTGTTAGGTCTTTGGCTGGCATAGAACCAGGCAGATAAGCAAACTCATGTCACTTTTTAGCACACTCACTTTTTCCAAGCCCCATGTCATCTCCCTGCACAGTTACACCACGGCAATAACAGTAGGAAAGCGTCAATGGCAAAGCGTGGGCCGATTCTGGACACATGCAACAATTGCTTGCATACGCTTTGGCCATTAGTTCAGGTGATCCCCTGCAGGACACCCACACCCACACCAACACCCACACCCACACACACACACACACACACACACACACACACACACACACGCAAACAAAAATGAGACGTGCACTCTTAAGACAGAACTGAAACAGTGCTGCCTCTTATTGTTGCACACAACAAACAGCTCATAATGACAGAACATTTTGCAAAAAGAGGCAACATAAAGACATGAAACGTCGACATCTCCTTTGCCCACCCACACCTGTCCAGCCCCCCTTTCCCATTACTCTTACTCTCATTTTTGCAATGTCAATGCGAATGCGAATGTGATCAATGCGAGTTGATCAGAGCTTTTTTTGATCCAGACCAAACGCAGTGCGAATGTGTTCAATGCGAGTTGATCAGAGCTTTATTTTGATCCAGACCAAACGCAGTATAGCCTTGTGAACTCACGGATGATTTGCCAATAAAGCATATGGCACCTTTTTCGGGCACATATTCTAATCAGCGCGTTTCAGCTTTTGTGTGCAAAGTGCAACCGAATTTCTTACCAGAATGCCCCCCTTCCCTGCTGCAAACAAGCTCCACAGCCATTTAATTCCTTCGACCTGCGCATGTGCAAATTTGGTGTGTGTGTGTGTGTATGTGTGTGTGTATGTGTGTGTGTATGTGTGTGTATGTGTGTGTGTATGTGTGTGTATGTGTGTGTGTGCGTGTGTGTGTGTGTGTGTGTGTGCTGTCAAGTCACTTCACACACAAAAGGGCAGAAAACATCCAGCAAGGACGTCTAGCTGACTTGCGAGCTTGCATACGATACACTGCAAAACATCTTGTTCACCTCCTGCATTTACAAGCCACTTAATTTATAAGAAGCACAATTTCCTTGTTGCTTAGAAAACCAACTAAATCAGCTCTCCAGCACCTGGTGTGCGTACAGGCTCCTGTACAAGGAGGCCCTCAAACGATAGTGCTGCTGCTCCCCCAGCACCAGGTCATCAGGGTCTGTTTCAGCGGGCGCTGCTGATGCTGATGCTGATGATGATGAAGAGACTGAGGAGGATGACAGGGCTGCTTTAGCAGTAGGTGCAGCTGACGAATTTGTGGTGCCTTTGATGGAGCGAGAGCCTGCCGGTGCAGCTGCAAAGTGTGCGGTGCCTTTCACAGAGCGTGAGGCCGCTGAGGGGTGGAGAGGCGCCTGGGGCCTGTGTGAGGCTGGGGACGGGCTGGCATCACTGCTTTCCACATCGTCACTGGACTCTGATTCAGACGCAGACGTGGGTGGCAGGGGGCGCCGTGCTGTGTGTGTGTGTGTGTGACTGTGTGTGCACGTGTGTGTGTGCATATGTGTGTGATGTGTGTGTGCGCGCATGTGTGATGTGTCCGTGCGTGTATGTACGTGTGTGTACGTGTGTGTGCCGTGTGTACATGTGCATGTTTGTGTACGTGTCTGTGCGTTTGTGTGTGTGTGTGTGTGTGTGTGCGTGTGTGCGTGCGTACATGTTCTTTTAAACCTGTATATATTTATGTGTCAATGCGTGTGTACGTTTACATGCTCTTTCGAACCTGATACCCTTATTCCTTGTGGGCCACATGATGTGACAAGATGCCCATTATCATTTATGAAGGTGTAAGGTCACCAGCATAAGGCCTGAGGAGCTTTGTTCCTAATAACGTATAACATCCAACATGAGACCACGCCCACCTTCTTGCCCTGATACTCTCATTTGTGTGAGGCTTGACGTGAGACTGTCGACAGCTGAAGATGCGGGCTTAAGTCTGCTCAGGCCCGTCTTCTTCTGCGAGATATCTTCTTGGACTTTTGGGGGACACTTGTCTGGGCTGGAGTCGGGGCTCGAGAGTTCGTCAAAGAGGTCTTCATCATTAGGGACTGTGTGTGTGTGTGTATGTGTGTGTGTGTATGTGTGTGTGGTATGCGAGATAAGCTTTCTGTGCTTGCAGGCGTGTGTGTGTGTTATTGTGTTTGCGTGTATGCGTGTGTGTATATGTGCGCGCATGTGTGTGTGTGTGTGTGTGTGTGTGTGCGTGTGTGTGTGTGTGTGTGTGTGTGTGTGAGTGTGTGCGTGTGTGAGAGAGTGAGTGTGTGTGTATGTGTGTGTTTGTATGCGTGCGTGTGCGTGCGCGTGTGTGTATTTGTGTGTGTATGCTTGTGTGTGCAAGTGAGTGTGTGTGTAAGTGTGTGTGTGTGTATGTGTTTGTCGCGCCAGCACAAGAGGGTTGACCATTGACCTGAATGTTGCTGCTGCTGCTGCTGCTGCTGTCGCTGCTGTGCAAGTTGCATCTGTGCATGCTGTTTTTCACGCTTGGACGCAAGTGAAGCCAGGACAGCTGCTCTGTTCTGTGCCTCTGCAGCTCCTCTTTCCGAAGGCATCGTCACTAATTACTTTTTCAGAATTTATAATATTTTTTACATCGCAAATTGAATACCTAATCGCTACGCTTAAATTTTAATAGACACAAGATGGTATATTTGTATAAGTAATACACAGAGAATAGAACATGTACGTCTGACAAGACATTACGCACTAAAGGTATGAAGAAGACGAACGGCACCAATCTGAATCGTGGATCGTGGTCGGCATCCGAGGACGAATATCTCAAAAGGCAGGTAGCAACTTCCTTGGTGATGGACACCGACTTTACAAGTGTCGTTATTATATAGCGCGCCAAAGCCCTGCTAGCAGCTAGCTAGATTTCTACTATAGTAGCAGCCCTGTATGTGCAGGCACATGCATAGTGAATGAACGCAGCGCGTACATATGTCATCTATCATTCACGAATAATCTGACGCACATAAAAGCACTCATTTTCAACTAAAAGCCTATTATTACTGCCAAAATAAAACTTAGGCTTGCCTCTCGCCACGGAAACGAGTGGAGCAAAATTGCCAGGCTTTTGAGCGCAGAATTTGGGGGTGGGTCAACAACCGCAAGGACTGGCAAGCAGTGCAGAGAGAGGTATCTGCACCACCTTCATCCAGGCAAGTCATTATTTCCATACTGCTGCTTCAGCTTTGGACGGCAGGCTGACTTTTGAAAGGATGGAGATTCATCCCATATTATGGGGCAAGCCCACGCTACCCTACATGAATTTTATTTTATGTCAGTTTTTGTAATACAAAAAGCCTTATATTGATCGTAACGATTGTACGCAGGAATAAAACACGACCCATGGACTGAAGACAAAGCGCACTCCTTTGCACTCCTGCACTCTCAAGTATGTTTTATTTCAAAGGAGAGGAAGGCATCGCTTTAGTATTTTAGTGGGTTTTAGTAGGTTTCAAACTAACGGAATGGGGGCTTGGCTTAGCAGAACGCCACAATTTGTGTCTTTCCTGTGGCGTTTAATTGACGACAGAGATTGAGTGTGCGCATGTATGTGACATTAAATACATTTGCGTATTGTTTCGATTATTGCAAGGAACAGAAAGTCGTGACAAGTTTTGTGCCAGAGCTTACCGAAAGGAGGAGGCATGGCTGTGTGTCTGTTTAACTGTGTGATGATGGGGTTCAGTGTGCATCTGGGTATTTTTCTGAATCTGATTCATGAGCTGGAAGAGCAATTAGTTGAAAGAATTTAGGGTTAGATCCCTTTTGACGAGGCATTACAATCCTCTGACTGCTGGCAAATACCTCTCTCGCTCGCTGTCTCTGCTTCTCTATCTAATTATTTTTAGCCTTCCTTCTGCTACACACACACAGAAATAATATATATTGTATAACTCATGCCTGCACACATACACACATCCTGGTTGGCTGCCGCGCCTTCCTCTTCAGACCTGAGATTATTTTTCGACCATTTGGCTTAGCGTTGCGTGAATTACTGAGAAAAGGTACTGCAACAAGAGGTGTGATGTCTTGTACTTAATGCCGTGATTCGATTTGACAGCCTGCCTCATTATTATGTTGAGTGTAATATTCTGTTAAGGAGGTCCATCGCACCAGAACCCCCACCCCCCTCTCCAGTAATCGTCTCAAGGATTCAAACTTGTTCAACTAAATTCCTGTGTCACCAAACGACACTTGGTTATTAGATTGCGTGCATTAATTACCCTCTTAGTGTAGGAATGCAAGGCAATTACCTGGGGGGGTAACCAGGTACATATGTAGTATGTATGTATGTGTATGTCGTTGGAGTCGCAGCTCAATTGTTTCAACTATTCACAGCACCTGGTACATGTGTGGATCTGTGCTTTCATATTAGCATGCCGTCAAGTGCCTGTTGTGAAAATGTAGTTTTACGTTGAGGATGAGGGCACGCTCGCAAGTCAGCTTGATTTCCTTGCTGGTTGTTTTCTGCCCTTTTGTGTGTGAAGTGGCTTGACGGTACACACACATACACACACATGCCTTACTTCTCCGCCACTTGCAGTTGGGAAACCGTTTCTCTGCCATTGCTGCAAACATGCGGGGTCGGACTGAAAACAGCTGCAAGAACTTCTGGTGGGTGGTGAATGTAGCCTGCTCGTCTTTGTCTGTATAGATTAGCTAAGTCAAGGAGAAGCAATGATCAATGCATCAATATTGAACAGCTACCAAAAATTCATTGCAAAAAGGAAGGTACACTTTCTCGCTTGCAGGAATGCAACAAAACGCTGCAAAGTCGAAAACTTGACAAAAGAGCGAGCGATCCTGCGGGAATACCAGTCGGGAATAGCACCTGCACAGCAAGAAAAGGAATTACGGTCATGCTGTAACAGTAGCAGCAGCACCAGCAGCAGCAGCAGCAGCAGCAGCAGCAGTGATGGCAGCTGTTCCCCCAATTTGCACACCTCCTGCCAGCAGTTTGAAGTAAGCCACAAGTCAGCCAGCCCCACCAGTCTCCCCTTGCCTTGCCTCCCAGCTCCTATCGTAGAGCAGCCACAACCAGCAAGCTCCTTGCACCAGCAAATCCCAACAGTATGTATGCCATATTCACCGCAGCTCGCTAGCGTTCAGAATGCAATCTTGTGGGGCACCTTTTTTTCATACTTCATCCCTCTGAGCCCACCCCACCCCACCTCAAGCAAGATGCAAGCACTGCAGCTGCCCATCATCCCTGCTGCTACTACTACACTCCCCACACACCATCACGTGGAAGATTTGTCATGTGCCTGTTGTGAAAGTGCGGTTCTACGTGAGCGCAAGCCTGGGTAACCTAATGGCCAGCAGCACGAGCGAGAGATGTTGCAAGCTGCACATACCCTCACACAAATGACTAGGGCTCAGTAAAGTCCTAGCTCTGCTGTATTATCCTATTGAGGGCATGTAGCAGATGTCCAATAACAGCCCCTGCGTGCCTATTTTGCCTCCCGGTGTAAGATTGCAGAGTGACATGGAAGCGATATCGTTGTGGCATTTGTTCGTATGTGACGCTAAGCTATGATCCCACGTGTTTGATGAGGTATGATCTCACATTGTTCATTTAGGTTGCGCTCACTCATACTGCACAAAGACATTTTTGTTCAAATTCTTTTGTTGCCCAGCCAGTTTGACTCAAGCCACAGTACTTGCCGTTGTTCCCCTCAGGCCGAGGAGCTGAGCTCCCTTAGATTATGCCTGGTTCTGAGACTGCCTTTTTGGGTGTGTTAATGTTGACTTACATGAATGATGCTACAACATGGCCCGATATCCTTTATTGTTAGACTACAAAAATAAATTCCAGGAGGAAGGCCTAATTTATAAGGACTGACAAGCCGAAAGGCACACAAACAGCTAGATAGAATGAAATACTACCGGCATTGTAATTGCACAATCCAGCAAATTTAACATTAACATTAACATTACCAATAACATTAACATTTGGGGGTGGGTTCTTCGAAATGGCAGGGGGCAATTGAGGGAGACTGGGAGAACCTCAGCAGCACCGCCAGCCACCAATAGAGCCACCAACCCCAGACAGCATCGACCTAAAGACCTCAGCAAACCTTGGCGTGACATCCACCTTGTCGAGATCAAGTATTGTGAAGACACCAAACCTCAGAACCAGCTGAACGCCGCAAAGGAACGGCACAAAGATCTCTGCAACATTCTAAAAGGAGCCTTCGTTACTCTCCACATCATCCTTTTGGGTGTGGGTGGCACCATCTACAACACTCACACTCTGAAGCCTTTCAAGGAATTGGGTCTTGATTCTCAAAGAGATAAGAAGCTTGCCTCCAAGCTCCATGTGCACTCTGTGAACTTTGCTGCTAAGCTTGTCCATACCAGACGTGCCCTTTCCGGTACTATTATCAACTCTCATCAGGAGCCGGTTTCAGGCCAAGCCTGCAACCCTCATGATCCCCATTGATTTTTCCTTTCCTTTTTGCGGTGGAGGAGCTTTACGGTACTCGGTACCAAAGTGGCTCCTTTTCCTTAATTAATGTGGGGAGTGGCTTTCACTGCCTGCTTTCATTACCATTAACATTAACATTACCATTAACAGTAACAGTAACATTACCATTAACAACAAGGAATGTGGTATTTCTCGTTTTTTGATTGCATCACAAGATGCAGTAGCAAGGGGACAGTAAATTCAAGGACACTCACAACTGCTAAAGGCCCTCACAACTTTCTCTAAGAGAAGAAATAGAGAAGTAACGGATGAATGAAAAGTGAAACTTACTTCAAGTTAAGAGCTAGGTTGAGGACCAATGATTGAAAAGATGGAGAAACAACAGAGATTTACAGATAAAAAGAAAGAGTGACACAGATAAAAAGCAAGAGTGACCTGGGTGGTTTCAATTTGTTTCACACTGAACTCAACTGTTCGCCTCACACCGTTTTCACTGTTTTTGACATATTGGATCCGGCAGCTTCTGAGTCGTCGGCCGCTCCTGAGCTCCATATATAACTCCAACTGCAATGAAGCAAATTGGCTTTTTTTATTGTTCCTGATTTGTTTTCCTGAAGTTATAGGAAAGTTGGTGCATGGATTGCTTTTTTAGAAATGCTTGGCAGTGAGTAAGTGTGAATACTGCCTTACAAATCATCATAGCTTTTTGAGGCCCTAATCTTGCTGGCTGTGTCATCACTACCAGCGGAGTCTTTTATTTTATTTTCTTTTCTTTTTAGGCATTGACTTAACCGTTTGGTAGTGTGACTTGCCGTACTACCAGCGCAGCCTACAAGCGTAGCCTACACCTCCTTTGCAAAAAATAGGCGTGCTGCAAAGGCGCTTTCTAAATAAGACCAGAGGCAGAGGTCTTTGCAAAGATGTGCCAGGTGAAATTCTAAAACTATGAATCCACGAGGTTAACATGATGAGGAGAGATGGGCAAGCACAAACTTGCACCTGACCAAAATCTAATGTTTCTCTCGTTGTGTACTGTACTTTGGCACAGTAGGTGTGGTTTAAGTAAATTGATGTATTTACTCCCACCATTCGCGTTTGGCGATGTGAGGTTACATAAAAAATTACAATTAGAGGGGCCCCTGCAGGGCCTGCCCAGATTTTTGGGTCCGGTGCATTATGGCCAGGGCTCCTTACTGCTTGTCCCCCAGAATTGTACATTACATTAAACTGGGCAACGCAATTGCTACCTGTGTTCACTGATGCTTTCTTAATAAGAACAATTCATAGAGAATGACACAGAGCTTGCAAAACGTCGGTGTTGCATGCTGACAATGAAGCAGCTGCTTAAATATGCGAGCTCCGTTGAATTGGCTGTGTTTAATTATAAACTGCAATAGAACGCGCCTGGTCACTCATGCACCATTTCTTTGTATTAATGTCCATGGCTGGCTGCGAAAGACGAAGCTCCTGAGCAAGAACATCCTACTCATGAGTAAAAAACCTTCACTAACCCGATTCTAATACATACAAGTGGAACTATTCGAGACGATATCGCAAAAAGTGCCTACCAGAAGCTTCCCTCCTCCCTCCTTGTAGGTCTCCATGCTCTAGTGGCAACTTGACGGTGCATGAAAACTGCACAGATGGATCAAGCAACCTGGTAACTGAAACGGAAAATCTCCTTCAAAATTATTTTGAGCCCCGTCAGTTTCTTTCAGTTATTTTTTAGTTAGTTACTGCATCCAGAATTCGGTCTCGTGCCCAATTTCCAGTGTTCAGTTTTCAACAAAAATCAATTCATCTCCCCGAAACGGACAATAGTTCTGAGAAGCACCACACCCAGGATGGAAAATCTGGGTATTCTTACAACATAATAACTAACGATAGCCAAATCAATTTACCTAATCGATAAGCTGAGCATGGGGGGCACCTCTGTCAAAGTTGGGGTAGGAGTCCTGATAACTGAGAAAGGCAGCCAAAGACTTCTGTTGGGTAAAAGGTGAGAAAAAGCCTGTGCTGTCCATGCCCGTCTGTGCTGTCCATGCCCTATCTACCGTTAGTGTGCTCTTTATTCACTGCACTACAGGTTGGGAAGCCTGGGTGCAGGCACGTACGCTGTTCCAGGTACACCACCAATTTGTTTACTTCACAGTAGTGTATTCAAGCATCCAGAGCTCGGCTGAGATGTGCGCTATGAAGCGCCCTCACAATTAACGCACTCTATTTCGCCCTTTCGCACGCTTAGAGGAAATCTTAGCGAGCCTTTATTCATTAGTAGGAAGAAGGCTTTGATTGGTTCTTGCTTGCAACTGTTGACGTCTCTTTGTTTGATGACTGCTTTAGCTCGATTAATTAACATCCGTCCAGAGAGATGCTTCCAGTTTCACAACTAAGTGCACTCCAAAACCAGGTGGCCATTTGGAGATGGGAGAAAGCTTTGAGGATTGCGCAAAAAGAGAGGTGTTAGAAGAGACAGGTATCTACCTCGAGGCTGCACAGTTTGCTTATGCGGTGAGTATTTGCTTTTGGTTTTGGGGCTGGAAAAAAGAATTTGCCGTTCTATGCACTAGCCTACGCATGTGTGTGGGGAGGGAAGGGGGGGCTGTGGGTGTGCGTGTGCGTGTGTGTGTGTGTTTGTATGTGTGCACGCGTGTGGTGGATGAAACAGGCAGTTCCATTGTTTTGTGTGTGTGTGTGTGTGTGTGTCTTAGAATATACTGGACCAGGACGTGACCGCACAAGGCCATTGTCTGTGCTGGGTGGGTATACAGCCTTGTTTGCATTGCGGGTCATGGTTGAGGCAAGAGTCCTTTATGCTTGGTGCAAAGCGGCTGTTTATTGATGTCATTCGACTTTTTTTTATTCATACAATGTTAGATGATGGAAATGCAGGATAGGATTACGTGCTAGAGGCATACACACACCGACACATGCTATGTACTATTGGCTCTTTTGCCTATCCACAGTGTGGCAGATTGAGCCATCATCTCCTCCTTCTGTCCCCGCAGGTCAACACAATCTTTAGTAGTGAAGTTCAGTATGTCACCATATTCATGGCTGCATCCGTCCCTCCGGTAAGTTTTACACACCAGCTTGGATGCTCGACCATTTGTATTTCCTCCCAACACAAGGCTGGTTATGCACATGAGGTTCCAGCCATGTTGCAAGTCTGTTCAAACAAGCACACAGCAATGTGCTGATATGTGTTTTTAAAGGGTCACTAGTGTGCACATTATTGTGGCAGGGGACCCAGCCCAAGACTGTCGAGCCATTAAAATGTGAAGGTTGGAATTGGACTAAATTTGATTGCGTGCCGCACCAGCCGCTATTCAGGCCCCTTGAGATTTTGCTTCAAGAAGTGAGTCTGACAGAGCTGCTTGTAGCTTAGCTCAACTGAACCTTATACGAATTGGAAGAAACTCGCGCTGCTACCTTCTTGGCACACTGTCTTGCATGGTAACTAACAACAAGGACGGCATTGAAACGCCTGTTTCTGCTGCTGTGTCCTGCTAATAAAGGAATAAAGGAGGACTATAGCATTAGTCGCACGTCCACCGTCCCTCTCTTTTCTATCCTCCAGCCAGGTATTTGTCAATGTAGCAGTCTCGTCATCTATTTTTGGTGTGGAGACCATGAAAACCATCTCTTCTTTATACACGCCGCTTGTGATAACATATTTCCATATTTATGAACCCTTGCTCCTTTCAGTTCACCTTTAATGTGTTGCCTTTAGTGGGTAGGAATTGCCCTGAAGCTTGGTTACAGTTTTTTCCTATTTTGCTCCGTGCACCTTTTGATTTTTCCTAGTTTCTCTTGGCGTCATTTGGATTTGTGACTTGGTCTACTCTATTGCTAGTTGGAGATATGCTTTACTTGAGCTGCCATTTGCTGGTCTCGCTGTATGCATGCCATCGCCATCACGTGCAATGCACGCGGATTTGGGTAATTTCAAATTCCTAAACATAGGGACCCAGGCGGTTGGGAAGCAAAAGGCTGCATTCCTTTTGGGACGCTCCGTACATGTTGGCAACATAGACAGGCACGACAAGGGTGGCTCCCCCTGCTCTTGCTCTGTTTGAGTATTATCATCATAACAGGGGGCATACTGCATGTGCCAGATGATGTATGTCACGCCCGGAATCATGCTTTGGGCCCAACCTCCTGCTGCCCTGTCAGGTCAATCACCGTCACAGCAGAGTATAAGACTCAGTACATCATTCAGCTTGTTAGTAAGAAACGAAAAGACTCCGCTAGTAGTGATGACACAGCCAGCATGATTAAGGGACGGGGCTACATAGGTGCCCGCACCAGGCAAACCCCCATCGCGATCAACTAAAAATAAATTAATGTGGGTTAGGGGGGTTGTGTGCCGTAGCACCCAGACCCAAACCTTGACTGTTGTTGCTTGTGTTATACTGCAGTGCATACCTTGTCTCTATGAGTGCAGATGCGTGTCTGATGGAGTGCTCATTCAGTTTGTGTGTCAGGTTTTTTTATCTTATGGTAATCCAGATTAAGGTCTGCCAGAGGTTTATCTGTATAGTCTTTGTAGATAGTCCCCATAACTCCAACGAGGATCACGTGGAGCTTGACTTCCCTATATCCTTGTCTGTTAAGGTTGGCAATAAGCACGCTGTGCTGTGCTTTTGCTTTTTGGAGTTGGGAATCAGGCCTAGTGTCTTCACAAAATTTAAACTCAATCAGGTGAACCTCCCACTGGTTTGGATTCAGTCTCTTGTCTTTAGCAAGCTGATGAAATTTTGAGTTGCGAGTGATTACGCGAGAAGAGCACACAGTGCTAGGTAACAATAGGATAGCGTCAGGACGAGAAAAGGCTTTTAAAGCATGTGTTAGTTTTGGTAGCAACCAAGAGGGCAGTGTTTTGTTGGTTGTCCACATAGAAGGGAGGTTGCTGTCTCTCCTTTAATCTGTATAATACCCTTTAAAATGCTTGTAACACCCTGATCTTCATTGTTGTGAGCGTTTTATCAGCCTGCAGGTGTCAAGCTGAAGTTATAACAAATCCGAGACGCACTTCATTTCTTGCTGCTAAAACAAGAGAACCTTCCTAGTGAAACGCGGAAATATTACATCCAGTTCTTGGCCAAAGGCCTAACAATTTGCCCAAGCCCTAGAAAAACTGCCTGCTAGGAATGACACCCTGCCATACTAGTTGATAATCTGAGTATGATGCCTAATGTGGACGGTGATTTAACCCGGCATCTAGGGTGAGATGTTGTTACGGTTACAAAAAAGGATCACGGTTGCGTAGAATTCCTGTGACAGCCTTCTCAATTCAAAAGTATTGCTTGAGTGTAAGCCATTTTCGGAACCCAAAGAAAGCACACACAATATACAAAATACACAATTGCCAAGAACACCAAGAACTAAAATATAAGCAAAAAGAAAAGACACAGGAAAGGCTGGTAGTGTCGACACAACTAGGACAGGTGCCAGCACCTTAGGCCCCTCACAGGCAGCATTCCGAAAAAAAAGTAAGAGTGGCAATGATCAATCCTGCAAGCAACACACAAAAGTGAGGGCTGCCCTACTTTACTCTATACTGAGCAAACTGCGTGAGTAGAACAAACTTGGAGCTGCACAATCCTGCTATTCAGAAGGCAGAAAGCTGACGCCTGCAAAAGATCTGGAGGTTTACTGCTTGGCGCCCTTGCTGCTGACTTCTTCACCAAGCACTGCCACACTGGACACGCGCCACGCACCATCCTTGCCCTGCAAACAGATGAGCAGAAGGCAGGGGAAAAAGCTGAAAATGCTGCAATTTTAAAGGTTGCAACAAGGACGGAATCCATTTGACAAACAGATGGCCTTAGCTCTCAACCTTTGAAGAGATTGTGCGTTGTCAACTTGAGCAAACATTTCAGGCGATTGGTTCAAAAGCAAGGTTTCATAATGAGGAAGCTCATTGCCATAATTTGGCACTTTTCTGCTCACGCAAGAGGCAAGCACTCTCTAAATCACAAATCATCAAACACATTGACCTCGGCCTTATAAACACTGTGCATCACACAAAACATACTCGGGCGATTTTGAACTGGGCATCGCCCACACCCACCCACGCGCCCAAATGCACCCACACCCATGGTAAGCACGTACCTGAGTCATTTGGTATTGTGCATCGTACGAACTCCTGTAGCCATCCGCTTGCTGCCCATCCATGCCACACAACGAGGCAGACTCGTCTAGGGAAGCCAGCACGGTTACGCTGGCACGCTTGCCAGTGGCCTTTGTGTCCACCTCCATGATCTGGTGAAATGGAGCAGAGTTCGCTTTGTGGAGAGAGTTAGCTATGTGAAGAGATGAAATTCACCAGCGATTACGTGAGGGCAGGGGATAAGAGGCAAAGCTGTCTGTATCGTGCTCCATATTCTGGTGTGATGCAGGAGGACTTGCGTGGATACGTACGAGTAAGGTTGGCCAGAACTATATATATACAGTGCACATACGGTAGTTTGGCACGAAAATTACCAAATGTGTGGTCATATACGGCGTGTATATACAGTTCTGGCCAACCCTATATATGAGGATACGTCAGGGGAATACATCAGGGCTGGGATTAGAGGTGATATCAATGAGCGTGCTGCGGCGATGTCATACATGCATAGCAACATTCAAGGGTCGTGAAAATTGACGTGAAAACCCTCTATTGTGATGATTCAGGTACAGCCTACACGAGAAACCCTGGATAACCAGCATGCACAAAAGTAAGGCCCTTGATTAGTCCTCACACAAACTGGGGCGTCGTGAGAATTTACGTGAAAACCTTCTATTGTGATGATTCAAGTACAGCTTACACAAGATATCCTGGAATAACCAGCATGCACAAAAGTAAGGCCCTTATTTAGTCCTCACACAAACTGGGGCTCAACCAGAAAGACTGCTTACAACCAATTCAACATTTTTTTCATATGATATTTCTTTAACCAGCACTAACATCCACACACCCACCATCACATACATGTCTCCACTCTTCACTCACACACCTTCATCCGATGCAGCTTGTAGCGCATGAACCAGCCCTGCTCCCTAAAACTGGCAGCCTTGCGCCATGTTTCTCCAAGCATGGGGTCAGCGAGCACGCCAGGCAGCAGGGACACATCGTGGGAGGGGCCGAGGGCTGCTTGCTTGGCTTCCTGCATGTGTACGCGTGCGTGTCTTTGCCCCTGAGTGTTTGAGACAGCACGCCAGGCAGCAGGGACACATCGTGAGAGGGGCCAAAGGCTGCTTGCCTGGCTTCCTGTATGTGTACGCGTGCGTGTCTTTGCTCCAAATTATATTAGAGGGGCCAGGGCTCCCTGCAAACATGGGACAGGACCCCCATCTGCAGGGAGGTATGAATGCAGTACTATTTCTACCTTGTGCATTCTGCAGGATTATTATGCATCTCTCTCTGCAATACCAGGCCGATCAAACCTTGTATCTTACTGCTTAATCAAGCGCCTTATAGTATAGCATGAACAAGCCTTGCATCTTACTGTGATTATATCAAGCGCCTTTTAGCATAGCATGAACAAACCTTGCATCTTACTGTGATTATATCAAGCGCCTTTTAGCATAGCATGAACAGCTCACCAGCACTTTAATCAGCAGTTCCAGGGAAGTATGTGCAGATGCTGTTTCGTCATGAACATCGAAACTCATGAACGCATAAGACAAGATTGTGCTGCGCAGAACACAACAAGATGCTGAAACTTAGAGCATGAAGATACCTGCCAAGCCCGTACAAGCTGCTCCGCGTTTTTGATGCCCATCTCAGATCCAGTGACCAGCCTCTGAGCTGTTGCTGCTATCCTACTGCTTGTGCTGGAAACCAAGGAGGGTGGGGCGCGTCGAGCCTGTGGCACGAGCGTATAAATGCGTGCATTTGCGTACATGTGCGAGTGGCACGTGCGTATATATACGAGTGCTTATATGCTTTTAATTGTTCGAGATGATGATTTTGGGTGGCAAGTGTCTGGGCAGGAATGCAGGTGCACACTTCTAGGCTGTGACAGCAACTGAGAGATCCACGGAGCAAGGTGAGACCTGTGGGAGAGGAGGTCAGAGCAGCAGTGCGGTAAGTATGATTGCAGCAGAAAGGGAAAGGCACACGAGCACACATAAGTGGCACACGTGCATACACTTGATCCTCAAAGCAAAGGCACACATGCATCAGACCATACAGCGTCAGGTATCAGGCAGTCTAGCAGTTAGCCAGTCCCAGTGTCTTCTGGTTTTCCTGTTGGTCGTCTTCCTCCTCTGCGATTTAATTGCCAAAACACAAACACACACCTGCACAGTGCATGCGGTGGCTGCCACGCTCGCCAGCAGCAGTGCTGCTGCACCTGCCTTCCTCCAAGGCCCCGCTGCTATTGCACGTTCTGTCCAGGACTGAGGCTCAGCGGTCTCAAAGCCCAGGGAGTCCAGCTGGGAGTCGCCTGCAATTTAATGGCAAATTGAGTGCACACGATCTATTTGTATAAAGAGACGAGCTTGTGTGTACAGGCCTGCGACGCAATTACAAGATGGGTGCACTTATATTTGCGTGTAAAGAAGTAAGCTTGCTCTCGTAGGTAGGGTCAGCCAGAATCATAGGAAACGAGTTATGTGTTGTGTGTGTGTGTAAATGTCAGCAAAAGATTATTGTATACCCAGTGTGTATCCACGCTTGTACCTGGCATCCACTTAAAGCCCCCCCCAACAAGTTATCCAAAGGGTGGCTGCATTGAAAGGAGAATGCCGGTCACACGACGAGCGCACACACACACACACAAACAAAGGTGAGCTAGCCCAGAGGCTGCGTAACTCAACCGTACACATAAAAAGAAGCACCATTATTCAAAACGACTCTCCAACCTAGCACACCCCACGATGCAAAAGCAAATTACGCCCCTTTGCATCAATTGAGCAAACCTAACATTTGAACAAGTAGAAACGCTCTTACATTTTCTTACATACACCAGGAGGGTACAGGAGCACACATTTTTGGCGACACGTGTTAATCGAGATATAAATTACATATTCGGAATCCTGACGTCAAGAGCTATCGGTTGGTATATAAATGAGTCAATTCTGAGGGGGTCGGGGGGG
>Ga0307968_1000106_pt1:0-42500 | contig 47076 bp, 58 predicted proteins | sample OrgLakmetagen650_FD_201834 | JGI IMG/M metagenome (GOLD analysis project Ga0307968, IMG submission 201834) | Saline water microbial communities from Organic Lake, Antarctica - #650 | ecosystem: Environmental > Aquatic > Non-marine Saline and Alkaline > Saline | place: Antarctica: Organic...
CATCGATCACGCAACCCCATGGCCAACACAAAACATTAATACTACTCCTGAACTGACGACCAAACCAGACATCGATCACGCAACCCCATGGCCAACACAAAACATTAATACTACTCCAGAACTGACGACCAAACCAGACATCGATCACGCAACCCCATGGCCAACACAAAACATTAATACTACTCCTGAACTGACGACCAAACCAGACATCGATCACACAACTCCATGGCCAACACAAAACATTAATACTACTCCTAAACTGACGACCAAACCAGACATCGATCACGCAAACCCATGGCCAACACAAAACATTAATACTACTCCTGAACTGACGACCAAACCAGACATCGATCACGCAACCCCATGGCCAACACAAAACATTAATACTACTCCTAAAATGACGACCAAACCAGACATCGATCACGCAAACCCATGGCCAACACAAAACATTAATACTACTCCTGAACTGACGACCTAACCAGACATCGATCACGCAACCCCATGGCCAACACAAAACATTAATACTACTCCTGAACTGACGACCAAACCAGACATCGAGCACGCAACCCCATGGCCAACACAAAAGCAGCAAAGCATTGAAGGAATGACACTTGGGGGCACGACGGAAACAGACACGCTACAGAAAAAAGTAAGGGCATCGCATGCACACAACAGAGGACACATTTGTGTTCACAAATCAAGGCGCTGCCGGGAAAATCAGGTACACTGAAACCTTACCTTGTGCTCTAGTACCTCCAAGAAGGTCAGGAACCAGCTGTACAGGTCGTGCATGTTTGAGCAGCGGTCAAACACACTGGCTGTCAGCCCACGCCGCAACTTGACAGGACCTGCATTGCACAACATACCCACCAGCGCAACACATCCACAAGTCTGTGGGCCGGCTAGCTGGTAAGCCGCTGTTCTTGCTACTGCTACTGCTGATGTTGGCATCGCACTGGCCTGGGCCACTACCACCCTGCTCAGTCTGAGCACAAGTTGGGCTTTTGGGTTTTCTTAATGGTGGCGCGGCAGGTGTTTGTTGTGGGGGCCACCCTGCCCCCTCGAGGCCTTTCATTCTGAATATACATTACGTTAGTATGTTCTTTATTCCTGCCAGAGTTGGGTTTGTTCTGTTGTGTAATCCTGGTTGAGATTGACCTGCAGGTACTTATGATCTGTTACTGTGCAGGAAGAAAGCACTCCACATAAGTCCCATTCGCAATGGCGTAATGCTCAATCTGGTATACACATTTTACAGACAATGCTCTTCCATGCGAGGAGAATGTTTCAATCGTTAAAGGCTGAATGCAGGTCTACTTTAGGCGACTTTGCACAAAATTTGTGCTGAATAATATCCTAAGCAATATCCATCACAAACTCAGCTGCCTCCTGTGAGTTTTGCCTTCGCGCACGCCAGGCGGAACAAACCAAACACATTGTCATTTTTGCATATCTTTCACAGATTTAACTTGTTAAATCTTGTCTCCCACCTTCAAACACCTTGCCATTGTCGTAGCACAGCGCCAGGGTGCCTGCTGCCATTATCTGGGGGATGGCGCAGAAGCGGAAGATCTGGGTGTCTTGCAGGTGGCTCATGTATTTAATGGAGTGCGGGAGGTGCTGCAGGGCGTCCAGGACCTGTGAGCACGAGGGGGGGGTGTTTAAAGGGCACGTCAACAACCCTATAGAGTGTGGGATGGTGCTACAGTGATTTATGTTGGGCATGATCAGGTTGTGAGTGAGCACTCCTGAGTTGTGAAAAAGTTAGACATTCCTTGGTTATATTTATGCTGGGGTTCTACATACACTATGTGCAATTGCACAGTCAAGTCCACTGTTGCTTGCATCATGAAAAGCACAAGTATGCTACAAATGATGGTAAGCATATGGAACAAAGCATGCGGTTTTGTGCAACGACTTACGGCTGTCATCACCATGTGCTTTCATTTGCACGCCTGCGTGCTCAAGATATCTTTCTGCCCTTGCCATGTGCAAAATTAAATTGTCATGCCTTCAACAACGGTAACTCAATCTGGGTAGTAAAAGCCATGCCCCACCCTCTGATTCCCTACAAGTAGGCATGGTTGATGTCGGATGGCACACTTCACTCCCAATCCAAGCTGGTGGCAAACACGCTACCCTGCTTTGATAGCTGCCAGTTGCTTTGACTAAATGCAACACGTTTTCTTTCCTCTGCTCTGACAGTCGCCTGGCCAACTGTGCAATGCGCACCATGTGGTTGAGGCACTGCACGGCCTTTGTTCGGTTGGCAGGCTCCTTGAAGTCCTCTAAAGTGGTCGCGTACTTGCTCCAAATGTCACGGGGCCAGAACATGCGTGGTGCAGGCTCCTCCATCACATCCTCCTGCGTGTGTATTTGTGTTTGTGTGTGCAAGTGTGTGCGTATGTGTGTGCGCGTGTCTGCGTGTCGCTATGTGTGCGTGGCTGTGCCAGACTGTTAATGGCTATGTGTGCGTGATTGCAAACATCATGGCGACGAGTCATTCGTCGTCTGACTTATAGTATGAAATCATGCTCGATTCCGTCCCCTGCCATGTTTTGTACCTAACACCGATGCAGTTACAGACAATAATGCTTTGGCCAAAATTTGGCTGGACTCGTTGACCCCAACGATTTCACAGTTGTCTCAACCTTTTTCTACGGCAGCATTCAGCTTTAGACACCAACTGACTCAGCCAATCTTTAGAGTTCCAAAGCGAACCCCTCGTGATTCGATTATGGTGGTTGCATGGTGGGTGTACGCTAGCAAACTCAGTACAAACAAAGCAGGTCCCAATCTCAGCACGGCTGGCTGTGGTTGCAAGGCGCGGTCAAGCGAGTGACAACGTGGCAAACCTTCACCATCAAAGCAGAGCCCTATTAGCGGCAGAGTGTTTCACACACTGCTGGAGTGTGGCAAACGGCATGGGGGTCCACGTGGAGATGGAATGAACAGAGGTTGGTGCTCCAGGCTCATCATATCATACATGGAGATGGATCAGGTGGGTGTGAAGGTGTGGTGTTGTGTGAGTGCAGGTGTAATTGCACCTGAAAAACCTACGCACCAGGTAGTCTCGAATGATGTTTGTCTTCTGTAAAAACAGGCCCATGTGGTTGGCCAGGCTCGTGTTGTCGGCCACAACTGGAGCCTCCAAGCCTGACGCAGCTGCGCAGCGACACAACATGTTGCAGATGTAAAGGGAGTGTGTAAGTGTGTGTATTCATGTGGTAGTACTGGGCACCAAAGTCGTAAAGGGCTCAAACATGTTTGCATTGCCATCACTGTGCGTAATGGTCACAGCTCTTTGAGGCACTTTCTCACGTATTACGTGACTACGATGGGATGCGCAAACATTGCTCGCAGACCTACCCTGCGAGTAATGCATACCGCACTTACCGAACAGCTTAGACAGTCCAATGCCCACGAGACCAGCTACATAGTGGCAGTAGTGATCGTACTCAGATGTTGTGTTAACCTGCAGGAAGCATGAAGGGAAGTTCCCGGTAAGGGTGGTGGAAGTTCTGGAAGTTCAAATGCACCGATAACAGATGCAAGCCATGTCAGTACTGCAGTTTGGATGCATGACTCAAGCAGTGCTGATGTGTGGTGCCTCAAAGATGCTGGGTAAGTCACCTCCTTCTCGATGAACTTGGCCATCCCTGAGCCCATGTTCTTGGTTATGTCTGCAATCACGTCTTGTGAGGCCTTGTCCAGCGACAGGAACACATCAACTACGATGCCAAACTCAGCCATCAGCCGCATGTAGTGGTGGGTTCCGCAATCCATGGTAAAGCCTCTGAAGGGTGATGAGGAAAGAGTGGGGATGTGACATGTTGTGGAATACGTGCTTGCATTACAGTTGGAAATCAGATGCAGTGCGCATATGGATGTTCATCACCACACCCACCTCTGGTAGATCTTTTCATGGAAGGACGTGAGGAGCGGGACTTTGGTCTTGATGGGGATGGACATGTCATCCTCCACGGTGTCCAGTCCCCTCAGGACCAGGTAAAACACGCAAATGGCATCACGCAGGGGGTTGGGGAGTTGCTGGATGACCACGGCAAAGCTGGAACGACGGGCAATGGGGTTGGTGGGAGGTGTGTGCTACGCTGTCTTGCATGACGTGTGTGTTTGTGTGTGTATGTGCGGGTCAAACATGTGGAGTGCACACCTGCGTGAAACCTTGTTGAGGATGTCATAGCAGAAGGCGAGCTTGGGATCCTTGGGCAGTTTGGAAGACTGCTTGGAGGCTAGGTATATCTTTGCCTGTGCCGCAAGGGGAGAGGAAAACGCAGAAGCAGCACAATGTCGTTAATGCTGGCGAATCTCGATGGCGATGTGAGCTAGGGTTCCCGTGCCGCCTGGTGCATGCGAGCTGCTGAGGACTCACCAAGGGCAAAAATTCACCGGGGTGGCTGAGTATGTCCGCTAGTTTACCCATTATTATTTCGGTAAATAATTTGAAAAAGCGGGGGGAGATTCTTTTTTCATGGCGCATTTCCTGCAGTAACTGCTTTCCTCCTGCATTGGTAACTGCTTTCCTCCTGCATGTATGGATCAATTGCTTTCCTCTGCATGAACTCAACTCGTAGATCTACCCCAACTGAATTCAACTGACACAAAGAAGTCAAATATGATAGGAATATATAAACGTAATATAGTCACAATGAGAGGCCTGAAGGGGGCGGGGTCCACCCCTGCAACCACCCAAGGAAGCGCGAAGCCCCAAATCGTGCGTAGACCTAGCAGGAAGGCAGTGGCTTTGCCAGTGCGATGCCAGCAGCAGCAGCCTAGCGATAACAATGATGCCGCGAGCGCCAGCACTTCCGGCAGGACTGCAGCAGGGAACCCCAGCGGCAGCAGCAACAGCAGCACATCGCGCAGACTCGTGCAGCCCGTCACGCTGCTGGGGGCCACCACGGCGTCTGGCTTCGTGTTCTTCGGCCCAGGCGATGGAGGGAACGGTCGGAGGGGAGGAGGAGGGGGAGATGGGTCGGGAGGAGGAGGAGGAGGAGGGGGAGATGGCAGCCATCAACAGCCCTTGTACGACGTAGCGGAGGACGCACCCGAGGAGGAGGTCCCCTCAGAGGACACAGCCACCCCTGAACCTGAGCAGCAGCAGGAGGATGTGTGGAAGGAGCTGGTCACGCCCTCAGACGAGATTGATGCTCCAGAGGGGGAGAGGCAGGGCACCAACAGATGTGTGGAGGTGGTGGTGGAGGGCTGGCCCCAAGTGGGCTCTTTGCCTGCGGAGGTGTGTTTGTACGCGCTCGTCGAGTGCGCCCAGCTTGCACGCGTGTGTGCGTGAGAACATGCGCGCATGTGCCTGCCATGCAAAGCTCAATCAACCCCATCTGCAATTGCTCGTCGCAGAATGAGCTCAAGGACATGCTTAACGTACAAGAAGGGCACATTTTTGGCCAACAAGACGTTGTAGATGACCGGAGGCTGTTGGAAAAGTAAGTGAAGGCATGGAAGCCAAAACATGTGCTTGCGGTGCATAATAGCGCCTCATGAGAGTCCTGGAACTGGCGGCAAGGAAAAAGCATACACGCACGCGCGTACACACACGCGCGTACACACACACACACACGCGCGCGTACACACACACTCGCGCACACACACACACACACACACACACACACACACACTCACATACCCACCAATTGCGCACAACCTGATAATTGTTGCATTATGGCAAATTCTCAGATGTTCACTTGCTGCACAATTTAACCAAAGAAACGTGCCTGTTTACCGCATGCCCCGCATGACACATGTCACATGTCGTGCACACCTGTCATCCATCCACCCACTCATGCCATACATGCCTTGTTCCAGTCAGCTTGCAAACGTTTACGTCTCGCTTGAGCGACTGCACTCACTCAAAGCAGCTCCAAGTTTAAACATGTCTTCCTTACGTTTGAAGTCCTGACTCTCACTGTTTTCTCCTCCACTTTAGGCAATACGATGAGTACATTGCCAGCGTCCAGATCAGCACTGAGTTTGTAGACAACAAGTCCAACCATCAGCGAGTGCGCTACAAGTTCACGCCTTACGTTTACTCTGGAATTGATGAGATCTCCATCAAGGGAGCCACCCTCATGCCTGCTGCTGCCCAGGTGTGTGTTAGTGTATGTTTGCCGTGCATGTTCGCTTGCTTGTGCTTGTATGTGCTGTGTGTTCGAGTGTCTGTGCACGCACATAGCACATAGCACATGTTTGTGTTAGTAATGCATAGGATGTGTTACCCAATGTGCCAATGTAGCTAGCTCTCCTCTTTTTCAGCGGCTGCCTTTGCCATTATGAGTTCGACCCACATCTTTTCCTATAGCACCATTCTCCTTTCTTTTGAAGGTCCATTTTTTCAAGCTCTTTTTGTTGTCGCTACGCTCGCAGGAGGCCATTATTAAGGGCTGCCTGCCTGACGACGTGTACAAGGTGGACATCGGGGTCATGGATAAAGTGCGGGCCAAAATTGAGAAATGGTGCGTGCGTGACTGTGCATGTTTGCGTGCGCGTGTCTGTATGTCATTGTTTGTCTTTATGTGTGTTTGTGAGGTTGCATAATTTTACGTATCTGAACTTGCCCACCCTTGTTTTGACTGTAGCTGCCTAGCTTTTGTCAAATACATTGCACCGCCAGCCCATAGGCTGCTCCTTATGCGTGCATACATGCACGTTCATACGCACTACTGCTCGTAACTGCATGTGACCAGGGCCGTGAGTGTGTGTGTGTGTTCACTTTTGTGAGTGAGTCGTCCAGTGCTGGAACTTAGCACAAGCTTTTTTTTTTTTGTATTTTAAGAGGGACTTTACCAACTCTACTCAACGACCGCAGGTACCAGGACCGTGGGCTGCCCTTCTGCTACGTAGGCTACTTTGATGGCATGGACGAGGGGTCGTTGAGAGCGAACGTGATTGAAGCCAAGATCAACGATGTGGGCGTCAAGTGAGTGCCTAGTGTGTGTGCGTGTGTGTGTGTTTTTTTGTGGTTGTGTGTGTGTGTGAGTGTGTGTGTGTGTGCGTGTGTGTGTGTGTGTGTGTGTGTGTGTGTGTGTGTGTGTGTGTGTGTGTGTGTGAGTGATTAATGTAAATAGTGTTTGCATGTGATGTTGGTTAGTGCACATTTGCTCGGCTCCAGTGCTGGTACTGTTGAGGTTTGGGTAGCTGTGAGTGACGGTAAAGCCCATGATGCCAACAGGTCCACGGTGTGTGTACCTGATGCAGCTCAAAATGGCACATAATGCATGCGTGAAGCTTGTGCCGCTACAAAGCACCACTGCTGCTCAATGTTGCTTGTGTCAAGCACGACTTCCACTGAGCAAAAGCGTTCCTTTCCTTCCTTGTGCGCACGTGTGCAAGCATTTTGCAATTGTGTGATTGTTACTAAGCAAATCGATACGTGACAAGGCATGTTACAGTGTGCGTGTGCGTTGGGAATGTGTGTGTGTGTGGCGCGCATGTCTGCCTGCCTTCAGGCACACCATCGTTGGGGAATTGCAAGCGTGTGCACGTGTCTGTCATCAGGCACACTGATGTTGGAAACGTGCGTGTGTGTGTGTGTGTGTGTGTGCACGTTTGCCTGCCCTCAGGCACACTCATGTTGGAAACGTGCATGCGTGCACGTTTGTATGTCGCCAGACACACCACTGTTGGAAACGTGCATGTGAGTGCACGCTTGCCTGTCGTCAGACACACCAATGTTGGAAACGTGCCTGTTGTCAGGTACACCAAGACACGGCTTGCTGGCAATGACAGCGACGACGAGGTCATGTACAGTGAGGGAGAGGTCGTGCCGTCAGAGCGGATCGTACAGTCTGCAGGCTTCAAGGTAGGCACAGGTTTGGTTGTGGTGACAGCTGTTCTATTAGAGCATATAACAGAGTTTTGAGGTTGTGACGATTGTCCCGCGCTCTGCAAACACAAATGTTTGTGCGTGGCTGTTGCCGTTGTGACTTCACACAAATGTTTGTGTCGTTGTTGACTACACACAAATGTTTGTGGGTGGCTGTTGTCGTTGTGACTTCACCCTACAGCATTAAACCATTTCATCTGAGGAGACCAGTACCTAGTCAGTAACTTGAGTGAAGTGCACAACTGTATGACTTCACCCTACAGCATTAAACCATTTCATCTGAGGAGACCAGTATTGAGTCAGTAACTCGTGTGAAGAGCTCAACTTGCAGTGAAATACACAACGTTATTGTTGTCAGTGCGTTTGAAGCCTTGAGCAGTGAAGCATTTAACCTACATAAAGCGTAAACGGACAGTAATGAATCCTGTCGTACCCGGCGACTTGGCTGCCAAAGTTGTGCAAATTGCTCTTGAGTGAGACCCCTTCCACGTGCAGGCGCGCTCACACACACACACACACACACACACACACACACACACACACACACACACACACACACACACACACACACACACACAACGCATGCATGCATGCACACACACACACACACAACGCATGCACACACACACAAACACACACACACAATGCAAGCACACACACACGCATGCACAAAATCTGCAGAAAGGGGAGCACTACCATATCGACGACGGCTATGATGCGATGAACAACATCTATGCGTGCGGCCTGCTTGACGACATCAACATTGAGCCTGAGCAGGACCTCATGGACCCCTCTAAAATCAATGTGCGCATCAAAGTGGAGGAGACGGAGCCACGCAGCATGGAGGTGCGTCAGCCTCGGATGGCGCATGCCACACACATTTTGCTGCCACTTGAAAGGGTGGTGTGTAAGGTTGACCAGAACCGTATTTAAACGCCGTATGTATGGTCTCCACCACAGGGATTATTCGCTATATACAGCGTATGCATACGGCTTTGGCCAACCCTAGTGATGTGGCTTCAGACAGGTTCTTTTGCTTTGTGGAGTTGTGTTCAATGCTGACAGATTGTGTTTGCGTTGCAAGGAGCGAAATGGAGAGGTGGAGTTGAGAATGCCAGTGTGTCAAAACTGATGACGAACAACATCAGTCAACAGGGTGATGCAGCTCAATTCTTCCTGTTTGGGGTTCCTCATTGAGCAGTGTATGACACAACTGCGGGCCAGCCACGCTGGTATGTTCAGGTGTCCAACTTGCGCAATACCCATGCTGCTTAAATTGGCACCTACGTCTCAGCAGGACCGCTCTGTATAGTTCTGTAAACCGCAGTCAGCATACTCGTGCTTTGGTATAAATAACTGGAAGTAACAAACTCCCTAACTAGGAAGAGTTTTAGATTTGGTATATGATACGAGTTTGACTATGGATTCCTGTGGAACACGCAGCTCAGAGCAGCAGAGAACTTGGTAGCAGAGAACTTGTAGCACACTGGACATGAATTGCCCTTGGCAGCCTCCAGATGCCAGCAAACTGGCAGAGGGAGGGTCGCAGCGGCACGTTACGCTTTAAATGCCTTAATGCCACCTGCAGCAAATTAAGTGGAAGAGAGAGAGAGAGAGAGAGAGAGGGAGAGAGAGAGAGAGAGAGAGAGAGAGAGAGAGAGCTCTACCTCTCCAGGACAAGTATCATTATGATGACTGAGTATCTGAGTGTGTGCGCGCGCACGCACGCTACCTTGATACGTGCCATCTTTCCCACTCTTAGGAAGGACCGGCCAAAATGTCCATTAATTCCATACTTCTGTATCATGCCCGTTTGCGTGCACAACACACACACACATACACTCACACACACACACACACATACACACACACACGCGTAATCGGGTTGCCAACAGAAGCCCCCATCACCTGCAACTGCCTCGGCCGTAAACCTAGGGTTGGCCAGAACCGTATATACACACCGTGTACGACCGTATATTTGGTGATTTCCCTGCCAAAATACCAGAGGGGGCTAATTGAGGCCCAAAATGGGCAAAAGTTTCATGCTCTTTGGCTTATACGCCCCCAAATTGGCAAGCTCCAAATTTAACATAAAATGTATCCTTTTGCTGTCCATAGATGTAAATTTTGGAGCTTGCCAATTTGGGGGCATGTGCTTAATTTGCTGTGGCATGCAGGCCAAATTTTACCACAAATTTTTACCAGATCTCCCACTGCACCAATCTGGAATATTTTAATGCTATACAATCCTTAATAAAAAAGATTATCATTGCAACAACACAAAATGAAAGAGAACGGCTGAGTGCTTGGTGTTTTATGAGGATTTAAGCCATTTCCCCATGGAAAGCACCACATTATGGTTTACATGCACCATGTGTGCTTAATACAGTCTATCTCAGCACGCAAAATGACCCACATAAAACTGGGCACATGCTCGGGTAGTTCTCAATGCCAGCTACTATTTGGTACTAAGATGGTGTTGATCGGATGAAGTGGCTGCGAGTGGCTGCCTTCTGAATGCAAAAATGCACATTTTCAGGCATTTTCTTAGTTAGCCCCCTCTGTCAATTTGCTCTTTAAACCAATACAACTCCTAATTACCCAACATCCCCAGCTGGACCTGGACTGGTCCTTCCAAATGAAGGGGCCCGTGCCACAGCTGTCACGCCAATCGCTCATTCCAGGAGGCTCAGTAGAGATCAACCATGGCAACCTGTTCGGTGACTCACAGGTGTGTGTTCAATTATGTGGCTGTGCGGACGTTAGCATGCTTGCATGCGTTTTGTGTGTACGTGTGTGCATGTGTGTGTGGAAGTGTGTGCGTCAGTGTGTTTGTGTACGTGCCTCTTCCTAGTGTGTGTGCGCGCGTGTTTGAACTCTTTGCGATCAGAGGGCAATTGCTTTGTTCTCCGTGTGCACTGCAGCCGTTGAGCGCATCCCTGTTGCGATCAAATTGCAATTGCTTTGTTTTTTGTGTGCACTGCAGCCGTTGAGCGTATCCCTGTTGCGATCAAATTGCAATTGCTTTGTTTTTTGTGTGTACTGCAGCCGTTGAGCGCATCTCTGTTGCGATCAAATTGCAATTGCTTTGTTCTCCGTGTGCACTGCAGTCGTTGAGTGCTTCCCTGTCCTCGAGTGACTGGCGCAACCCTGGGGCCGACCTGGGCTTCCAAATGTCCTACACTGAGCCCTTCTACGCACCCAACACCTCTCGCAACGGCCAGGTATGCTTGTGTGTGTGTGCATGCGTGTGGGTTATGAGGGTGGATGTGTGTGAGTGCTGCACTGAGGGTTGAATAAGGGGTATAAGCTACACCCCCTAACATCTGGAATATGCAGCACTTGCAACGGTTGGGCGTGAATTTTTTGTCGTGTGGATGTCAAAGCAGTGCAAAGAATCTAACTTGCTTAAGCATACACTTCATCAGCTCTGATGTGCGTTACCCTCCACACACGCCACTGTACATATCGAATAACAGCCAGACAGCCTAGGTGTGCACGCCATGTGCCTGAATGTGCCCTACCCCTGCCCTAATGGCTCTTCCACTGCCCTACTCGCTCGCTTGTATGTTTATTTGTGTGTATGTGTGTGCGTGTGCGTGTGTGTGTGTCCTGTTTCTAGGCTTTTTGATCGGTGTGATGTGCTTTATATGTATGTGAGGACGTGCCTGTATGCATGTGTGTGTATGTGCCTTAGTGTATGTAGGAGTTCCCTTCGTATGATTGTCCTCTTATAAAAGCAAAGCTTTTTATGTGCCAGCCAGCACTTTGCCACGCTCAGCAAATTTCACGTGCTGCTTCATTGTGCCTAGTGCGCATACTTTCTAAATCACTTATTTGTTGCAGGATAGGACGCACATAAGATGGGTTAGGCGTGCGTTTATTTTTGCACTAGGTGAAGCAGCTGCGTCTCAAGAAACCTGAATCGTTCTTATCTGTGTCGTGCCCTTCTTTGTGCATGGCGGTCACAAATACTGGGCCAAGATATAGGCACACGGGCATATGTGTCATGGTGTCCACATGCACTGAGTCTTTAAAGCTCAACAGAACTCAGGGGCTGGTTACATTGTGTGCAGCCAGAGAGGTGAAGTTTTCCTGCTTCTGCCCGTGTTGTTCGCCTTGGCATGATCAAAGAGCATGCAAACCTGTGTGCGTGTTTTGTGTGTGTGAGTGTGTGTGTGTGAGTGTGTGTGTGTGTGTGTGTGTGGTCTGACGTGCATTCCTGTGCCTTGTGCTCGTGCCTGGATGTTCATCACCCAAGATGTCCCCAGTGTTCATCCTGGCATATGAGCTAAGTGCTTGCACGCCTGTGGTTTGATGTGCATTCCTGTGCCTTGTGCTCGTGCGCAGGTGTTCAACACCCGCAAGATGTCCCCAGTGTTCACCAGCCCTGTGGAAAATGAGGCGCCCCCCGTGTTTGTGGACAGGCTGGGTGCAAAGGCCTGGACGAGCCACACTGGTAGGGAGGGAGTTTTAGGAGTTGTGCTTGCTAAGTTGCAAACGCTGGACCTGAGTCATGTGTGTGTATGTATGTGTTATCACGATTTATCACAATTTATCGTAGTTTTACACATTTTACATACGCAGCCTAGCAGTCACACGTTTTGACTGATGGCTTTATATGTAAATTCTGTATGTATGTGTTTGTATGTGTGCCATGTGTGTATATATGTGCGTTTTTGAACAGACCGTGCAGCGGTCTAGGCAGTGGAGACTGTGCTCGCATAGGGTTGGCCAGAACTATATATAATATATGTTGTGTATTTATATATGTGTATATGTGGTACTGGCCAACCCTACGTGTATGGTGTGCAAAAGTGTTCTGGTAGTTGTAGTGGTGAGGATGCGCCCGACAAGTCACCCGCTTCTACAGCAAACTGTAGCAAAAGCGCATTCGCAAAACGCGGCTTTGAGCATATTAGCAGTGCTTCTGCTGTGTGCTCTGTATCGTGTGTACTGGTGTGAGTGTACGCGCATGCTGTCATGCCATGTGCATACATGCAGCGCTTTCACACACATACATGCACACACAGGTGGGCAGTGCATACACGCAGCTCACACACACACACATGTGCATACACCCACACATACATGTGCATACACACACACGCATGTGCATACACCCACACATACATGCACACACAGGTGGGCAGTGCATACACGCAGCTCACACACACACACACACACACACACACACACACACTTACATGCACCCACACATACATGCACCCACAGGTGGGCAGAGCATACACGCAGCTCACACACACATGTGCATACACCCACACATCCATGCACACACAGGTGGGCAGTGCATAAACGCAGCACACACACACATGTGCATACACCCACACATACATGCACCCACAGGTGGGCAGGACAACAAGGTGGAGCATGCCCTCATTTTCCAGCAAGTCACGACCTGCGATGAAAATGGGCAGACAGTAGACAAGGTATGTTTTACCCTATAGGTGTGCATGGGCATGACAGACCGTGAGAGAACGTGCAGTGTGTGAGAATGGGGTAGGCGGCAAAAGTGAGAGGGGAGGGGAAGTCTGCAACTTCTGCAAGGCGCGTCGATTCACACAAAACGTGTATACGAGCAAGGAATACATGGAGGATTGTCTCGTTCAATGGCCTTATTTGAGAAGGAATGGCCTTCCAGCTTGCCCAGTTGAGCGGCTCGCCTTCTGCAGGGTTGCGCGTCTCAGACGCGCTTTTGGCGTGTGACATCATCCAGAGGGAAGTGCTTGCAGCCATGGCACAAGGCTCTCACATTGCGTCGTCTTCCGATCCCTTACCCTACTACTTCTGCAGGGCACAAAGGCGGCACGTGGCTACTACGCAGAGAGCGGGCCCCCCACCACCCTCAGTGGAAACGGCAAGGACCTGAGCTTGAGCTACCAGCACTTCACAGCGCTGGACAACGTGCAGTTTGTGAATGGCAACCAGTTAGGCACACGCATGCTGTTCCAGGTGCGGGGATGAGTTGTGTGCGTGTATGTATCTTTGTGTGTGTGTATGTGTGCATACCTCACAACGCTGGACAATGTGTAGTTTATGAAAGGCAACCAGTTGGGCACACGCATGCTAATTCAGGTGCGGGAGTGAGTTGTGTGAGTATATATGTGTGTGTGTACCTGTGTGTGTGCACGCCTCTACGTGTGTGGTGCTTCATTGACAGAAAGCAAGAGAGTTTTTTCCCTTAGCCATCTCTCTGGACTGGACTCTACACAATAATGCATTGACACACTACAAATATCCACATGCTTCAAACATCCGCACGCTTCAACCATCATACACCTACAGGTTGACCAAGGCTTAAATCCAAAGATTTCCCTAGGAAAAGGTCGGTCCTTGGGCCTGTCAGGGGGCCTGTACAACAAATGCCAAGCCACCTTCACAAAGTGCGTGTCCGTATGGACGTCGTGGGTATATGTGTGGGAAGAGACGAAACGGATTTGATTGCTCCCTGAGAAATGCTTGTTTGCAAGTGCTGAATAGTTCATTGCACATTAGGAGTCACACCAAGTCCTTTCACACAGGTTGGACGAGCGTGTGAAGTCTCTGCCACAAATTGCTAGTCCTATATCACAAACACGGAGTCTTGTGCCGTCTGTTTCCCCCTGCATAAAAAGAACAAAAGAAACTGCGCAGGTAGTGTAGAAATCAGTGGTTGGGGTAGGTTCTGATGAAAATGGCATCAGTGCCTGCTCGTTGTGCAGCAAAACAGCTGTGATGGTTGAAGAGCAGGCACTTCCCCCATATTCTTCAGAGACCGCAGACCACATCTCACTCACAACATTGACGTTTGGTAGTTAGTCGAAAGGAGGTTCTCACAGTATTGGGATGTTAATCATTGTCAGAGATGTGTGGACAGACGCTGAAGCTCTTAGGCTCAATAGCTAGGTGCATGCCACACACAGGCTCTTGCTAGCATTGCTCCTCCAGGTTCGTGCTAATATCGCTCCTGCTTACACCGGCAGAATGTATGGCGTGTGGGTTGTGTGCACCCACACTCTGCACGCACCACAATACCTCTGTCAGGCACACATTGATTGTTACCTAAATGATTGATCGATCACAAATTCATGCAGATACCGGCATGCCAATGATGGCATGTGCCACATGCTTACAACCAAGCTCACAACAAAGTTGCCCTAACGAATGAGCAATGAAGGGCAATGCAGGTGCCATACTCGCAAAATTATGGTGACGACCATGCCAAACCCCCAATGAACGACCACAGGTTCATGCAAATGCCATTCCTGCCCAAGCTCACTGAGGATGACGTGTGGGTGGACCGAAAAGCCCCCAACACACTAGTAGCCCACGCACGCGTGGGCAACTGCATAGGAGACATGGGCTCGTACGACTACTTCTCTCTCGGGGGACCTTACAGGTGTGTGCGCGGTATGCGTGTTGTGGCCGCTTTCGTTTGCGTGCTGTGAATGACGTTCTCACTGCTCAATGTTGCAAGGACCACATGCGTGCGGGCTGCTTCTGTTACACGGCAAGACACACACACACACAATATAACAACACACAAATACATATATGCATACACACTCACACGCGCACACACATGCAAATACGCACACACAAATGCGCACACACACATGAATGCACGCACGCACACACACACAAACTTACACAAGCCTGCACACACACGCATGCACGCGTACACAGGCAAAGAGTTCTTTTAGTTCTAGGCGCAGAGTAACGACGTAAGCTGCAGCAAACTGACCTGTGCAGGGGAGAGAGCAGACCTGGTCGTAGCTTTCTGCTCTCCACTTTCATTTGCCTACTGCATCTGACCTGATGTAATGAACTCTGCGTGTCCTGTGTTGTAACTGCAGTGTGCGAGGGTATGGATACGGGGAGTTGGGAGCAGCACGCCGCTTTTTAGAAACTGCGCTGGAAGCACGTGTGCCTCTTAAAAACTTTGGCTTGCCTGGTACAGCTTACGCTTTCACCGAGTACGGCTCTGACTTGAGCTCGTCCAGGGGCCTAGAGGTGAGTGGGGGCTGATTGTGTGGAGGTGTGTGAACGTGTGCATACTATTGACAATAGAACCTGTATCATACAGCTGGGGCATGCGCTCATACACACACGCACACGCACATAAGCATACACACACAGTACACACACGCACACACACACATACACACACACACAAACACACACACACACACACACACACACACTGCGCAGGGCAACCCCACCGAGTACTACCGTAAGCCAGGGCGGGGCCTGTCTTATGGAGTGGGCATCAAGCTGCTGGGAGCCTGCCGGTTTGAGTACGCTCGTGATTGCAACGCTGGCACCGGGGCCACTTTCGTGAACTGGGGCGAGCGATTCTAGGCTGCTTCTACTGGTGATGTGCTTAGTGTGGTGTGCTGTGTGTCGTGAGAGGAGGGCCTTGGCTTGTGCCTGTTGACCCACTGAGAGGGTGAACCGCACAGATGTTTGGGCAATAGTTATTAGCTGTAGATGATACTTGTTGCGTGGGGACTAGCTTAGGAACGTAGTGTTTAATATGACCAGGATGATATAATATGTGTGTTTGATTTTAAATTTGTATGGTTTACACCTTGAATCTTGGAGATCAGCTGATCCGATTGTGCTTGCCACTTTTCAGGTCTTGGTAGATTCCTAGCTGTTTCATCTCGAAAAATTTCACGCGAAGCTGGTATTTGATTTCCCTTGCTGACGAGGGATACTCGTTAGCTGGCAACACACAAAGTGACGATTGGGCTAACAAGGAGACGAATCCGCTCTGACAAGATAAAAAGAAGATGGCGGCGGCCCAGCCAGTCATATTTAGCTAAACCCTAAACCTAATTCTCTCAAGCGTGCTGTTGCTGCAGTTTTCACGTCTATTCGTAGTTTAAGCTGTTGACGCGCAATTTGATTTGAGTTAGATTTAGATTTACATGTTTACGTAAGAGCAAATGACCGTGGCACACTACGCAAATCAGACATCAAGTGATAATATAAGGGAAGGTAAGGTTACATCGCTATATATGCCTCTGGGGGGCATCTGAGCGGAAGCTTGGAAAAAAACTGAAACCAAATCGAAATAATCCTAGAAAAAATCAAGGGAAAAGGGCTAGGCACTCAGCCACAAAATAGGCCACACCGTAAATATTAGGTTGGTTAAAAAAGTCCTCAGACGAGCCCAAGCTACACATATTGAGGTGGGAAGACCAGCTGGCGGTGCTGTGTGCGGAGGCTAACAAGATGTTCATGCAGACAGTCCAGCAAAATGTGTTCCTCATCCTGAACAGAGTGCCAGTCACATTTGTCACAGATTCTGAGCTCATAAGGCCTTCTATTCCTATTATGACGCATTCTTTGGACCAGAAAGTTATGGCCAGATAGGCGAGGGCAAGAAAATGCACGGCTGAGATTGCTGGAAATATCCAAGCGAAGGTAGATAGGTAACACAGACTTAATGAATTCTTTTTCTGTCATCCCACCAGCCAGGAGCGATCCCCAAAAGTATACCAAAATGTGTGTGATAAGTCCTCATAATTCTGCTGGAATGGTGATTGTGGTGTCAAATCATCAAGTTCTCTCCAGCTCCCGATGATATTTTTGCACAAATAAAGTGAGCTCAAACTGTTTCAAATTGATAGACTCGCGAGATCGTATGGCATTCAAAAATTGCTGAGACGTAGGGAAATCATGGAGTGCATGCAGAACCTGGCAAGTCCATGTATCACTTCTATTTGCAATGAGAAGGTCAGCCCGCACAGCTTTCTCAAGAAGAGGATTGTCTGAAGAGAGTAAACTGTTCCAGAATCGTATGATGCACCAATAAAAAAAATGGGCATCTGACCTGTTTCGCGAAGCACGCAGTGAGTATTGGTACCTTTCTTGACACCCAAGAGTCTTTTCAGGAAGCCCAGGTGAAGGACATGTGTGGGGGTGATTTTTGAGGAATCAAATGTCAGAGAAGAAGTGACCCATACTTGACAACCGTACAGACCAGCTGTCAAAGCAAAGACTTGGAAAAGCCATAGCATTGCATTGTGATAATATAAAGATGGCAAAGAAATAGCCACTGCTACTGCAGCTGTGCAATAAATTGCTTTCTAACAGTGCTGCTGAACTATTGCCTGGATCTGACTCAGCAGCACAGTGTCACCTCCGACCTGCATGCTCATGAGCTGTTATAGCTGTTTTAAAAGAAGCGTTTGGTCGTGGTGATTTGGAGATTTCTAAGGAGTTGAAGAGGGCCTTTCGTAGGCAGACTAGACGTAGGCAGACTAGTCGTCGGAAGGCAGACTACACGTAGGCAGACTAGACTACGAAGCGTGCTCATGTAAGGGCACAGAAAGCGCTATTTATTGACAGACTCAAGAAACATGATTCTGCGCTGCATGACATTCTGCGTGCGCTTAAGCGCGTACATCAGACCCCTCTGTCTGCAGCTGCTCGGGAGGATTACTTGCAGCGCCATTTTGGACCTCCGGGGGCGCAGGTCGCCCAGCCTTCTGCTGCAGCTGCTACCCCGCCCTCAGCGACAGCTCAGCCTTCAATTCCTTCAGCCCCAGCTGCAGCTGCTGCTGCCCCACTCTTAGCGACAGCTCAAACCTCAGCCCCTGCTGTTGCTGCTGCTGTTGCTGCCCTCTCAGCGCCAGCCCTGCCATCCCCTCCCTCTCTGCCCCTACAGCCCCCTCTGCCCAATCTGTGGGTAGTATCTCCTCTGCGTCTGCTGGTGAAGGCCGTGCCTGGTGGTCCTCACGCTGGGGAGGTACTCATGGCCTGGACGGCCGAGACCTGGCCGTTCCTGTTGGCCGTCATTGTGGAGCATCTGACAACCAGCCCTCTTTTGAGGTGCCTAGTGAGTTGGCCATGCGAGCTCTTGTGGCCACTTTTGTGCAAAAATGGAATGCCCAAGCTTCCCCTGGTTTTGACATGATTGCTGCCCTGTTCATCAAGTATGCAATAAGCAGATTTCTAGAGTCTGGCAGGGGCACTGAGCGTTCAATGTGTTGGTGCCTCTGCTTGTACAACTTTTTAGGCTGTTCATGCGCAAGGCTTGCGTTCCTGATAGATGGAAGGTCGCCAAGATCATCCCTCTGTATAAGAAAGGACAATTGCTTGATCCTGGCAATTATAGGAGCTTGCAGTTAATGGCACCTTGTACCGTCTGTATGCTAACGTGCTGCCTGAGGTTGTCACAGACGGGTGTAAAGCTGGGCAAGATTCCTGATGCACAGTTTGGTTTTTATCCTGGCAGGAACACATTGCAACCCATGTTTATTTTGGGGCACTGGAGCATGTTGCTAGAGTCGAAAAGAAGCAACTGCATGCAGCCTTCATCAACTTCAAGCAGGCATATGATACTGTCCCTCGTGAAAAGTTGTAGGAGCACTTTCGGCGCATCGGCATGCCTGCTCACATGTTGTCCATCATTCAAAACCTGTATGCAAGAGATGAATATGTTTTGGTGGATGGTTTGAAGCGTGCTAAGGTTGCTCCTGCAAGGGGGGTCAAGCAAGGCTGCCCTCTGTCCCCTCTCCTGTTTTCTCTGTACATTAATGACATTAGTTCTGCAACAGATGAGTGTGCAGGGGCGGTGGCTGGTGCGTGCTTTAAACTTCAAGGTCAGTTTCATGCTGTATGCGGACGATCTTTGCCTCTTGAGTAATGACCCAGACCAGTTGCAGCGTATGCTGGATAAGCTTGTTTTTATGCCGCCAGGAAAGATCTGGTTGTGAATGAGAAGAAATCGGTGGTGATGCATTTTGGCAGGTCTGATGTGTGGGTCCCTGTGTTGAAGTACCGTGGTTCTGAGCTCGCTGCAGTCGATTCATTAAAATATCTGGGCATGACATTTACACGAGTTGTGAGTATGACTGCTGCAGCAGCGAAAGTGGTTCCTGCCTTTCAGGGGGGCTGCTTGCGCGTGAGGAAGTTTGTGAGCGAGCATGGGCTGGCTGGTGGACATGCCGCACAAGCTTTTGTGGCTGGCCAAAGCATATGTTATTCCAGCTAGCATGTACAGCAGTCAGATCTGGGGCACTGGTTACATACATGAAGAAGGGAGCGGAGGTGGCCTGTCCCTTGCAGACTGGTCATCTTTGCTTTTTGAAGCGTGTCCTGGGCGTGAGGCGTACTTCTTGCAATTGGTCTGTGCTGAGGGTGTGGTCAGGAGCCTCTCCAGTTTTACTGGTTTCGGGCTGCAGTGCGGTTTTATAATTCGATTATTGGGTGCGACAGTGAGATTGAAGAAGGTTTGGCATGCAGACAAGGGGATGTGTGCCATGCCGGGTGCCACGAGCTGCTGGACGGCTGAAGTCATGGCTGCTTTTGAAGGTTTGCAGGGGAGAGACCAGTATAGGAATGCTGTGCGCTCTGGTTCAGCTGTCAATGCTAAAGAGTTAGCAGTTGATTTGCGTGCTTGTTTGTGCAAAGTTTGGGAGGAGCTGAATGATACTGAGCCTAGAGAATGAAGACTCAAGCGTGCGACTTATCACCGCTGGTTTGCTTCTCCTTTGCTGCCATTGAAGAGTGATACTGGCCTGTATTGTGTTCCTAGATACCTCAACTTGGATTTGGGGAGGCACGTCAACGCAATGTTGCCAGATTTAGACTCCGTGCGCACACCATGGGTGTTGAAAGAGCTTGTTGGCAGGATGGTGACGGTGGATTTTGTAACAGATGTGATTTGCAAGACATGCTTTGTTTCTTTGCAATTGCCCAGGAATTCGTGCTGTGAAAGTTAGGTATGATCATTTGTTTTTGGGCGCTTCTTCACAGACATTTATATTTCTTGGAGCTAATGGTCTTTATTTTTCTGGGATTTGCAAACGACGTTACTCGTTTTCTTGAACATGACTCGTTTCAGATGTGCTTTTTTCTTTCAGAGATCACGGCTGTTTTTTGTAGAGCTGGCAATGACCAGCAGGCTGAGCAGTCAAACTACCTGGCTGAAGGCCAAAACCCTATGTAACCTAACCTAACCTAAAGTAGCGGGCAACAAAGATTGGGCCACGAGGCATGTTTGAGGGTCTCCCCGCTGGCATTGCTGCAGCAAAACTTGCAGCGCCTCGAGCGCTGCGCTGCTCACCTCCTGTCTGCCGTCTTGCTCTACCGCACGCTGCAGCGCACATACCAATCCTCTCACACCAACCGCATGTCCCTGTGATAAACTTTCCCCTCCTGACAAAGCGGACACTGTGGGCACCCCTTCATTCCCCCCCTCCTCAGCTCCCTGCTCCTCTGCGGTACTTGATTCTGCGCCCCCTGCACTCTTGCCCGGTCTAGCAAATTCCCCCAGGCACTTTTGCCCCAACCCCTCATGCCCCAGCCCAGCAAACACTGCGGCAGCAGCCCTGCAGGTCTGGACTCGCACAGTGGGCGACGACGACAGCAAGCCAACGTCACACAGGACGGTGCATAAGCGGGGGAGGTGTGCGGCTAGGACGGAGGGGGCAACGAGGGGGGGTTGAAAGGGAGGGGGCACAACTTTACTGCTGCTGTCAGCAAGCTGATGTGTTCCTTCCTGGTCGTTTCGGTGTGTGGTTGGAGGGAGGGAGGGCGATGTAGAAGGGGCTACGCCATCGAGGGCTGTGCTGTCGGTGGTGTTGGATAAGGTACAAACTTGTTGCAAACAACGGAGGGCCCACAAACGAGGCACGCCATCTACCACCTGAAATAGAACGAGTTGGCATTTGTGTGTGTGTGTGTGTGTGTGTGTTTGTGTGTTTGTGTGTGTGCGTGTGCGTGTGCGTGTGCGTGTGTGTGATTTGTGCGTAGTGTGTGTTACCTCAAAAGCCCTTATTTTGTGCTTAGGATGTTTAGACCCTGCACCAGGGAATGGAACCAGCAGTAGGGACGGAATGGCAATTGCAAAGTTTAGTTTAGTTTAGTTTGGATTACAAAGGCATTCAACCTGGAATGGCTGCTCAACCTATGAGAACGAGGCAATTGCAAAAGGCATCATGCATTGCTAGCTACGTGACTACACAAGGCAGGCATTTGTGCCAAGTGAGCCGTTCTTAGCAACGTACAACATACTCCAACTGCTGACGTAAGCGGCAAAGTGCAGAGCGTGGTGCGCTTCTGCTACCGACATCTTCAGCAAAGCAGTGCACACTGGATAGTACAGCGAACGAGATTGAGTCAGATGACATTAAAAGTCACCTTGATATCATCGGCAGGGTTAATGACATCCAGCCCCACTGAATTACTCGTCAATAAAACACCAGCCCCACTATAAAACTAGAGTACACTAGCAGCCCTGCCAGAACGCTTTAGATCTCCACCCCTTTTGCTCCAATGGTACCCTCCACACGATATATTGCAATCAGTATTGGTTGTGCCATCAGTTCCTCTATCTACAAAAATCTCTATCAAAGACGCACCATAGTCCAAAGCCATGGTTGCATGCACAGACCAAACAACACGCTGAGTGTCCATTCTAGAGTGGTGTTGCCAGCAACCAGCAACCCATTCTCTGTCCAGGTACACTGCTTTCTGACACACACACACATACTATACATCATTTCAACCTGCTTCTCCTTTTTCACTGATCAAGCCAACTGCAAAAAGTAATACAACTTTGCCACTCCTCCACGCACCTGCGCAAGAAGTGACACTAGGAATCTCATCAGCTTGTGCCCGTGCTCTGAGTCCAACACAGCCTGTTCATCTGGACGTTCTGCCAACTGCTCTGCTGCCACTGCACTGCCTGGTTCTGGTGGTGGTGGTGCTGCTGCTGCTTTGTTTGCATCTGCTGTGTGTGTGGCTGGGTCGGAGTGGGTGCGCTTGCCTTTGAAGATGTATGGGAGGTGCAGCAGAAGGCTGCATAAGCAAGACAGGCTCAGGGGGGCGGAGGGAGCGTGGTGTGCAAGAACAGGTACCTGTGTGCGTGTGTGAGTGTGTGTGCTTGTGTGTATGTGTGTGTGCTCAAGTGTGCGTGTGTGTGTGCGCGTGAATGTACGTGTGTGTGTGCTTAAATGTGTGCGTGTGTGTGCAAGTATATGGTTTGCTGAGCATGCATGTGTATGTGTGCATACGTGTGCATGCATAGGATCGCGATGCAAGTATCAAGTAGCACTCAGAATCTGCAATTGACTTTGCAAGGGCTCGTGTTTCAGATCACATTCACACGGATAATGTACAGAAAATACCACTACCAATCTCATACGCAACAGGCATGCAACAACACAGGCACCACACCAGAAGACCAGCCCAAGCAAGCCAAGCAGCTTGCCGGTAGAAAGTGAATAGTGGCAGGCCCAGCTGCAAATGGGCCGATGTAGTAAGATGGCAGGAAGGAAAGCATGATGCACTCACAAGCACACACACAAGCACACGCACTCACACACACACACAAGCACACACACACACACACGCACCTGGCTGTCCAAACGGTCCAGAGCGGCACTCACGTCCTGCCCACTCCACATCATTCCGTTCGTACTGGGGTGGCTGTGCCCCCCCTGGCCTGCGTGCGAGCAGCATGCGCTGCCTGCACCCTGAGGTGCGACATCAACAGCAGCAGCAGCAGCAGCAGGAGGAGTAGCGGCAGCAGCAGCAGCAGGGTGCTGCTTGGCTGGTACGCAGAGGCGGGGAAGGGGGGGCCCATCTTTGGCTCCTGTCAGCAACGCTCCCTCCTGTGCGGTTGAGAACATGCAATGATGGCAGCGTGTTGCTACGTAGAGGATACTGGCTGGTGCTCAAACACAGGACTCACCTCTTGCAGTGTCGAAGGCACCTCAAAAGTGAGGAGACGCACTTAAGAAAGTTACGAACTAAGGCGTACCACTTAACTTACACACACACCTGTGTGGCACCTCCAAAGTGGGCAGCAGGCGAGTCCACACCCTATTATCCAGGCGCGCACACATAGACGCACACACTCACATACCCACAGGCACACATACACACACCTGTGTGGCACCTCCATAAGTGAGCAGCAGGCAAGTCCGCACCCTGAACTCCAGGCGCAAACACATAATTGCGCAACACACACAGACGCACACACTCACATACCCACAGGCACACATATACAAACCTGTGTGGCACCTCCATAAGTGAGCAGCAGGCGCGCCAGCACCCTCATTTCTAGGGCCACAGACACACACTCGCTGGGCACGCAGCGCTGGAGCAGTCTCGCTCTCAACTCTGCTACCTACATTATGTATGTGTGTGTTGTGTGTTGTTTCTGCATTGCTGTCAATAATTGCATGCTGTGTCAAAAACTGCATGCAAATTGTGTGCCGCCTGCGTGCATGCTTGTGTGCGGAATACATGCATGCTCACAAGCCCACTCTGAGCTCCACCACCTACGTAATGGCGTAGATAAATTGTATGCTTTGTGAGGGCTCTGGCTCATGTGAGTTGTTGTAAAGCATGTACTGAATGCACGTGCTTAGGGTTGGCCAGAACCGTAAATATACGGTGTATATACGGTATTTCTGGCAGGGAAATCACCAATCATACGGTCATATACGGTGTTATATACGGTTCTGGCCAACCCTTCCCACAGCATGTGGTGTTAAACCAGCGCAGGATTCTGACGTTTTACTCACACAGTACACATGCACGACATGTGCACATGCAGGCTTGCCCACACATAACACGAACACGCGTACGTAAGCACGGGTGCACTTGCCCACGCACACACAACGCAAAGCGTACATATACGCATGCACAAATACACACACGCATACACGCACCAAATGATCTGTGCTGGGGTGGCCTGCTGCTTGTGCCAGCTGGTCGCACAGCAGTGTGGGGTGGGGGGGTGTAGGCTGAGCGTGGACAGATGCTGCAGGGCACTGAGCAGCAGGAATGGGGTAGGGCTGTACGGTGTGGGCGGCTTCTAGGTGCAGCAGAATCCAAAGCAACCTGCACATCATACAAGCGTGTTTGCGGTGTTTTGTATATAAGTGTACTCACGTGTACGTGTGTGTGTGTGCCTGTGTGTGTGTGCGTGTGTGTGTGCCGGCAGCTTTGAGCCACAACCAGCCAGCTGTCAGTAGCTACAGTGCCCTGCAAGGGGTATGGCGTTACATATGGCAGAAATAAGGAGAGGGCAGAAGAAGCTGGACAGGGAGCAACACGTGTGGCATGGGCAGCAGTCTGGGTATCTGCACTTTCCAAGGTACCTATATGGTTTGGCAGAGTAAGGAGAGCACAGAGAATGTGCAACGTCTGGCTTGAGCAGCAGTCCAAGTGTGTGCTTCCCCCTCCAGGCATGGTGTGAACCTGGCCCTTATGTGTAACCTATATGTGTGAACCTGGCTCTTATGCATAACCTATATATGTGAACTTGGCCCTTATGCCTAACCTATATGTGTGAACCTGGCTCTTAAGCGTAAACATCCTATGCATAACCTATATGTGTGAACCTGGCGCTTAAGCGTAAACATCCTATGCATAACTTATATGAGTGAACCTGGCCCTTATGCGTAAGCATCCTATGCGTAACCTGCATGTGTGAACTTGGCCCTTATGCGTAAGCATCGCTTCCTTCCAAGAACCAAGACGCACCTGTGTCTTGCCTTTCCCCTGTGTTCTGTTTGCAATTGCAGCAGCCCCAAATGCAAGCACAGATTGTTCACTGACCTAGTGCATTACCACTTTTGTAAACTCCTACACAAAAATGCATCAGTCTGCCCTAGCAATCAGCCTGCCCTAGTGATGCAGAGCCCTGTGGACGCGCCCTTCTTGCATCATGCAGGTCCAGCCCGTGCGCAGCCTCCACCTTTCAAACTGCACGTCACGCCTTGTTTCTGGTGATAGCAAAACCCTGAGCACTGCACGGAGATAACAACACCCAGGCCACAAAGCATGCTGTTGGTGTTCAAGGAAATCTTTAGCTACATAATACACCTTTCTGGTGTTTACTTGATTATGAGTCCCTGCTTTAAGAGGCTCCCCAAGTTATGGTACACTTAATAACTTTATAACCCTAAACCAAAACAAGCTGCTTAAGGTGTATGAAAGAAGTTTTGCGGTCATTAGTACCAAAATGGCTCTCTTTTCCTTCATCAGTGCGGGGAGTGGTTTTCACTGCTTGCGTGCTTTTCTTTTCTATGAAAGCTTACATTACCCTCACCCTTACCCTATGGCTTGCAGAACCAATTCTCTTACCTCTCCTGTTCACGCGCAACTGCGGGCCCGCACGTAGCTATGGCATAATGCACCAGCCACGACACCGACTCCTGCACCACCACATCTTCTGCAGGTGTGTGTGTAAGTGTATAGTTTAGTTTAATTTAGTTCGGTTTACAAAGGCCTCCAGCCTGGCATGGCTGCTCAACCTATATGTGTGACTGTGTGAGCGTGTGACTGTGCTTTGTGTGTTGTGAGCGTGTGCTTTGTGTGTGAGCGTGTGTGACTGTGTGTGTAAGTGCACAGTGTTCATGTGTGTGCTGTTGTGTGTGACTTGCCTGCACTTTGAAGAGCATGGAGAAGGACCAGAGGGGGACACTGAGGCCCAAAAGGGGTTTGGTTTTCAAATGCTTACAGAGTATGCTGGCCCCAATCGGCAGTTATCAAAATCAGCAAAAATTCCAAAGCAGGTGAGCTTGAGAACTGCCAGTTGGGGCCAAAAACCATATCAGCCGCGGCGTGAACCCTACATTCAGGCACCCGTGTGCTGGATCTGACAACCCACTGCACCAAACCACAAGTTGAGTTTCTGGTGGTATGGAGTTCTTGTTGTAAACAAATATGATTGCAAAAAATATGAAGTTGAACAGTGAAGTGGTTGATGATACAGCTGAACATGTGCTGTTTACCAATAGGAAGCCACACCATATTTTGGTTTCTGTGGTCAGGGTGAGCTTAAACCCCTGTCAATTTGTTGTGCACAAAAAAACTTGCAAGGATATAAGCACATCCTCGTGCAGCTTATATTGCAAGCTTTCATTCAAAGCAAAATGGTGTCAATCAGCTGAGGGGGCAGTGAATGGCTGGCTTCTGAGTGCAAAAAAGGAACATTTTAACTTATTCCCAGTCGCCCCCCTCTGGAGAAGGACTAAGGGGTATCCTGCAGTGCATTCAGGCACAGAACGTAAAGCTGGCTGCCAATATGTCCAACAAACGCCAGCACCAATCACCCTTACTTGGGGCTTAAAAACAAAGCATAAACTAAGCCGGCAAGCAAAGATAACGATCAGCTAGACAAAGCCACGATCCTTGTTGTGTGTAAGATCAGAAGATCACACATCACACATCTGCCCCATTTGCTCACTACTGTTTATTCAGGCGCAGCAGGGCACGCTAACCTTCTGCAGGGTTTGTCTAACGTGCTCGTCAAAACCTTGAGCAATTAGTTTGAGTAGCACAAACTGTGTGAGGAACACACAGCTTTCAGTCACACAACGCATCCAAAACTGAGCTCCACCAAGTCTCCTAGCACGTCATCTACCCCTCAGCGCAATACATCCACCACGTCTTCTAGCACATCATCCACACCTGAGCGCCACATATCCATCCACACCTGAGCGCAATACATCCACCACGTCTTCTAGCACATCATCCACACCTGAGCGCCACACATCCATCCACACCTTCTAGCACATCATCCACACCTGAGCGCCACATATCCATCCACACCTGAGCGCCACACATCCACCACGTCTTCTAGCACATCATCCACACCTGAGCACCACACATCCACCACGTCTTCTAGCACATCATCCACACCTGAGCGCCACACATCCACCACGTCTTCTAGCACACCATCCACACCTGAGCGCCACACATCCATCCACACCTGAGCGCAACAAGGCATCGCTGCCCTCCACCAGGTCCGCTAAGTCCTCTAGCACATCATCCACAGCCCCGCGAGCACCAGCACCTCTGCAAAATAATATGTATGCATCTGTGAGTTTGTGTTTGTGTGTGTTAGTATGTAAGTGTGTGTCGGTGCAAAATTGCACGTCATCCACAGCGCACTGCCAGCACCACATCTCAACCCCAGCCTTGCTGCACATGCCCAGGTGCTGAAACGCTCACACTCAGCAACCACACACTTGCACACACAAAACACACACAGACACACATAACACACACAGACACACATGCCCACACTCACACACACAAACACACACAATTACATGCACAAACACACACAGGCACACATGCCCACACTCACACAAACAAACACACACACTCACATGCACAAACACACAGGCACACATGCCCATACACACAGACACACACACTCACACGCACAAACACACACACCGGCACACATGCCCGCACTCACCTCACCACATGTGCCAGCACCTCAACTGCAGCTGCTCTGCTGCGTAGGTCCTCACACCCATCTGTGATGCGAGGTGCCAGGAGGTCGAGCACCATAGAGGGGGGGACATAACAGGACACGATGGCGATGCAGTCTCGGATGATGGGGCTGACCTCCGGGTCTTGGATGGCCCTGCATGTCGTACGTGTGTGTGTGTGTGTGCGTGTGTGTGTGTGTTGTTGTCATGTGTGCATGCGTGTACTTTTGGTGCAAAGGATAAGTAGGAAAAATGATAGTGCAGCCACAGATGATGGGGCTGACGTTTGGGATTTGGGTGACACGTGTGTGTGTGTGTGTGTGTGTGATAGTTTGCAGTTTCAGTAAGCCTGAGGTTTCAAGGCACACACAGGAAATTTGCAAAGGACAGGGAAGACCTTGGAGATTAAAGTACCCAATACTTGAAAGCACGGATGGTGACCGCATCGCCCAATCAAACAAAGCTACCCCGCTCACATGCAAGACGCAGACGCCAAGTGCGGCAGACATCAGTGCAAATTAAAATAGATCTTGTGGCTTCACGCAATTCAATCAGAGCAAACAAAGAGGACAGCACAACTCACTTGCAGAACGCAGGCACCAGGTGCTGCAGGTACTGGTGCAGTGCATCCTCTCCTAGCACGAGCAGCGTGCGCAGCAGCAGGGCAGCCCTCAGCTTGGGCTCCTGCTGCCATGACCCGACCTCAGCCAGCAAGGGGTGCATGGAGCGTGAGAACTGGCCCTGTGTGTGTATGTGTATGTGTATGTGTGTGCGCGTGCGTGTGTGTATGTGTGTGTGAGCATGAATGCACCTGTGTGTGCATGCGTGGGTGTAAGTACTGGCTTGTATGAGGCATGTTCCTGCATGGTTCCGGGCTCCTGCTGCTATGGCCTGACGTCTAGCTAGCAAGGAATGCGTGGAACGTGAGAGTTGTCCCTGTGTTAGTGCGCGTGTGTATGTGCATGTGTACGTGTGTGTGCATGTGTGCGTGCGTGTGTGTGAGCGTGTATGCAGCTGTGTGTGCATGCGTGTGTGCAAGTATTCGCTTGTGTAAGGGCAACAGGGCACAAGGACCAAGCGGAGGACGTGATTAAGAGCGGAGACGGAGTCGTAGCCCCTCTGCGTGTGTGTTCGTGCGCATATCAAGTGTATGTAAAGAGAATAGTGTGTACTTGAGATTGTATGGGTATACGTCAGCACACTTGCACATAATACCTGCACAGCATACTATCAGGGTGTTACTTGGTCAAGCAGCACACGCATAAACGTACAAAATATCACCTTTTAATACTACGCGCACCCAGTCCCACCCACCCCCTTACACACATACCCACAACACACACACTCTTACAAACAAATTACACACATGCCCCCCCACACACAAATACGCAAGAATGCTCACCTGCACCAAGATGCGCGTGCCCAAACGTGGGCGGCTTATGAACGGCCCAGGCATCACAAACAGCTGCCTTGCACCTGTGACACACATACAAAGACACACACAAACATACTTGCAAATCAGCATTACAAACAGCTGACTTGCACTTGTGAGTCACACACACACACGCACACACACGCACACACACGCAGATCGGCATAGAAAGCTTCTGACTTGCACCCGTGAGGCACACACACACACACACGCACACACACACACACACACACACACGCAAATCGGCATTACAAGCTGCGGGCTTGCACCTGTGAGGCACACACACACGCAGGCAACTCGGCATTACAAACAGCTGCCTTGCACCTGTGAGGCGCATACACGCACATACACACACAGATGTAGAATCAGATCCACATTTTGCTGGGGTCAAGGCACACACCTGATATCAAAGACACACACACCAGCATATGTTCATACAAATACACATACAAACGTACACATGTATGCACGCACCATTGCTGCCCTCTGCTTGGGACACTGCCTGCTGTTGACTGGAAGCAAATGTGAAGCTTGCCAGCTGCCGCCCACCCGTCCTGTGTGAGTATTTGTGAGTGTGTGTGTGTGTGCGTGTGTGTGTGTGCACGTATGCGGGCGTACGTGTGGGCGACTGCGCGTGTATGTAAATATGTGTTTGCGTGCGTGTACATGCGTGTGTACGTGTGTGAGAGTGTGTCCTTGCCAGCTGCCACCTGCAGTCACGAAGGACATCATAAATCATCATAATTAATTTGCACTTGCTCGCCCTCTTTTGATGAACCACCTTTTGCCAGACTCAAAATTGTGACCCTGCAGTTTGCCAACTTCTGCGCATCGCCATCAGTGATCCTGCTTTTGTCAACTGCTCATCACATTTTGCCTTTTTTTTGCTGCAGAGGAGGAGTGTTCTGTTGTTCTGTTACCCGGCACCCCAATGACTCTTTTTCATACCTCAAATGATGTGGCGAGTGGTTTCACTTTGTCCTTCGCTTTCCTTTTGCAACACCATTAAGTGGGCGGTGGTGAAGCAGGCTCAAGGGATGCAGCTGTCAACTGAGGGGCCTCACACATGTGTTGCTTAAATTTTAGGGGGACTACTTCTTGGCAGTTTCTGTTCAATGATTGGAGGGTTCCCTTGTATAGCTGCATCACACAAGCAACAAAAATAGACCGATTAAGGCGCTTGCTAACTGCATATAGTACGACGGTCCTCATTCTCAATGGGCCAGGTCTCAACCAACTCACGTGTCTGACGTTGCAGCGGCCGTGGCTGACGGGCCATCGATCTGGCGGGGCGTGCCCTTGCTGCCCTTGCTGCCAGCTTGCTCGTGCAGCAGAGAGGTCCAGCCCAAACCATGTGCCTGTGGGTTGAGCAATAGTGGACACCAGATCTGTGCCAAAGAATGACACATTGCACTTACACCTTGGATGTGTTCATTTTGTATTGGGACTGGCAGTCTAAGCTGTGTGCCCGTGGGCTGAGCAACAACAATACAAAACTGTGCCATTAATAACTCATGGATTTTATGCCTTGACTGCAACCCTTTTGTAGGGACTTATGGTCCAAAGTGCGTTAGTGTCCACAAGTTGCACACAAAACATCGTTGGGCACACTCCTTATTCTCACATACCTAATGCAATGTTAATTATTTTGAAGCATCCAAGGCATGTGCGTTTCTAGATCAAACACAGCAGGCTTGGTTTGTAGTCACTTTGCTACTATGGGGGTGCACCTACTCTATTGGGACGTGACCCTGCAAATGCGCACAATCCTCGTGAGGCAAAACACTCACTCTGCGTCATATCAAAATTTGACATGCACACAGCCCACAAGTCATAGCTAAACACACACACGTACACACACACACACTCGCACACACATGTAAATGCACACCCACCCACTTACCCACCAACACAAACAGAAATACAAAGCGCACACACACACGCACCTCATGTGGCAGGTAGTACACAGTGTCTTTCAGGTCTTTGGCGTGCTCCTCTTCGTACTGCAGGCCAAGCTTGTCCAAGAGCACCAGCGCTTCTTCCACAACCTGTAGCACATATTGTGGTGTATGCTTGTTAGAAGCACACAGCTCACACTCCATACGCACTCACATGCAAGTGCACAGCACTACTTCCACCACATATACCATATGTCAAACCGTACACCACTTAGAATGCACAATGCACAATGTGCACATGCGCACATGCAAGTGCATGGCACCTCTTCCACCAATATACATCACCGTGACATGTGCTCCATGAACTCATGAAAACCATGTGCTCCATGATGAACACGCTCATCAGACGCAGCACACATTTCGAGTTGCAAGCTCATTCAAAAGTGCAAAACTACCAACTTACACAGAACACACAAGTACGTAGTGCAGGCACAAACACACACACACACACACACACGCACAAGCACACACACACACACACACTCACACACACCTGAGTGCAGGTGTCGTTCAGAGCTGAAAGAGCGTAGGGCAGCAGACGAGGCTCGTGGTCCACACGTTCCCTAAGGTTCAGCATCCAATCACTGATGGTGCGTAGGAACTCCAGCCGGACCTGAGACACAGAGGAAGATGTGCGTCATCCCACTACCACTCATGCATCCCTGCATTCCAATTGCTAATGTGTGTGTGTGTGCGTATGCGTGTGTGTGTGTGTGTGTGTGTGTGTGTGTGTGTGTGTGTGTGTGTGTAGAGATTCCAGTCAGACCTGGGACGCATCAAGCAAATTGTGTTCCTTAATTGAAACACTCGTGTGGTACGACAGCTACACATCACGCACACGCAGAGGATCGTGTTGCACGATATACAAATTTGAAACATCATGTCACACGGTCACTGATGGTGTGCACCATGTCAAGCTAATTTCGCACACACACACACACAATGCTGGATTTGATTTTCAGGTACAACTCATCATTCGACTCATCAGGTGGTGATTTCTTCCTTCAAATGTTTCACGTACCATTGGATGTGAGTCCGTGGCCAGCTTTCCTGCATAGTTCACTTTCAGGTCGTCCCCGTAAAAGGCTTTGATGGGAATCATGTTTGGGTCACGGAAAGCTATCATCTCTAGGATCATCTCATGTGCATTCTGTACGCGTGTGTATGTGTGCGTGAGTGAATGTGTTTGTGCACATTTATACGTCTGCGTGTGCACGTCTATACATGTGCACTTGTGTGCGTGTGAGTGAGTGTGTTTGTGCACATTTACACGTTTGTGCGTGCGCATCTATACATGTGCGCTTGTATGCATGTGTTTATACAAAACACATCAAGTGCGTGAATCGTGCTTGCGTGGTATATTGCTCTCAATGCCCAAAAATTCCATGTACTCCATGTACGCAAGCAAAAACCCCAGATTGATGGGTCGTATGAGAACAAGGAAACATCATGCTACCCGATTCAATGACGTGTCAAAGTGTGCTAGTTCCAAATATAGCTAGCTCCACGTCATAGCATGCACCTGGTGCATGATGCCACGCAACGCCTGGAGGGCAGCCACGCGCACGGTGTGCCTCTTGTGTGTGGTCAGTGGGAGCAGCTGCGCGACAAACTGCTTGCTCACGCTGTGCAGGCGCATGCCCAGGGAGGCTGTGAGACACACAGGGTAGTAATGCTGCACTTAGTTGTGTGGTGATGCAGGAATGCCCCTATGTGTGCAAGCTCAGCAGCTGCGCGACAAACTGCTAGCTCACGCTGTGCAGGCACGTACCCAGGGAGGCTGTGAAACACACAGGGTAGTAATGCTGCACTTAGTTGTGTGGTTATGCAGGAATGCCCCTATGTGTGCAAGCTCAGCAGCTGCGCGACTAAGTGCTAGCTCACGCTGTGCAGGCACGTGCCCAGGGAGGCTGTGAGACGGAAGGTAGTAATGCTGCACTTAGTTGTGAGGTGATGCTGGGATGCCATAGGTGTGCGAGCTCTGCAGCTTTGTGACAAGATGCTTGCTTTTGCTTTCCATGCAAGCACCCAGGGAGGCTGTGAGACGGAAGGTAGTAGTGCTGCACTTAGTTGTGTGGTGTGATGCTGGGATGCCATAGGTGTGCGAGCTCTGCAGCTCTGTGACAAGATGCTTGCTTTCGCTTTGCATGCAAGCACCCAGGGAGGCTGTGAGAGGGTTTTTCATTTTTATGAAGCTGGACTCGTCTTGTGGTGTTGTAGTGATGGCTATTGGTGTGCATGCTGTAGAGGCAGCCACAACGAATGTATCCCTTCAAAATATGGTTTTCTTATGTGTAGTATCAGGACCTGGTGTGATTGTGTCGGTGGAGAGTGGAATGGATACTGCTCTACTTTTTGTACCTGACACAACCGATTTGATCCCCCCAACCAAACAAGTTCACAACGGACACACCTCCATCTACACATACACTACTCTCACACATACACACTGACACACACACGCAGGCACATACACACGCAACCAAACTGGATGCTGTGACCTCAGACGTGTCTGGGCATGCAAATAAGGACAAGCAAATTGTACAAACTTTGTCACTGAGTGTCTATCGACGGGTCAGCAGTATGTGTTTGATGTAAGAAACATTAAGTACTACAGGGCAATAGAATTGTCAGATCTTGCTGACCATAATCTGAACCACTCCGTCAGCCATCCTGCTGCCACCTGACCAAAAATTTCGTTCTTGAGGTTTCTTGCACTACAATGAGCACCCGCAAGACTTTTTTCCAACAACAAGCAGCCCAAACACAAGCCCAGTGAAGAAGCTGCCTACTGCCAGTTGCTGTACTGCTGATCAGTTACTTCACGCAGTTGCTTTTTTCATGGGTCTCCATCACAACAGCAAACGCTCGAGGGGGAAGTAAGTGCAAGTGGTCCAACAAACTCCTTACATCCAACAGACAGCTGAACCCAAGCCAGCCATAGCAAATGCCTGTATGCATACAAACACGCAGCACACACACATGCAGGTGCTTACCATTGAGCTCCACCACAGCCGCGCACGCCTGGAGCGCAACCTCATGAAAAGGGTCTAGCGCCATGGCCATGACAAAGCCCACCACTTCAGCAGCATACGCGCTGATGGCCTTGCCGCTCAGCCGAATCAGGCAGACCACCGACTGGCTCAGCACCAGCCGCACCTCCTCACTGGTCTCTTTGGGGGACTGCGTGGGTTGTGTGTGTGTAAGTGAGTGTGTGTGTGTTTGTGTGTGTGTGTGTGTGTGTGGGGGGGGGGGGGTTAAAACCCTAACTCCTTAACCCTGAGAGCAAGTGAATTAGAGAGCGAATAAAAGTATGTGTGCGTGTTAAATGACGCAGACCAGTAACAGCAAAGTACCTAAGTGTCTCCTCTAACTGTATACTTGTTACAAAGACAGTCGACCACTCACACTGAATATTTGTGCACATGCACACAGCAAGGCCTTGCTTTCTCTCACAAAGAAACCTTGCTTTCAGTCACACGTAACACATGCACACACATTCACAGACACACAGACATGGAGACAATGCTTTGCCTCAGATCACATGAATTCGCACATATACATGTCCATCCACACCAATTGCACACACACATGCGCACTCATGCCCACGCCCACGCACACACACACACACACACATGCGCACTCATGCCCACGCCCACGCACACACACACACACACACACTCACACACACACTCACATACACACGCCCACGCACACACACACGGACGGGTACCTTGTTTTGCTGGAAGCACAGGCGCTCCTCGAGTACTGGGACGGCATAAGGCAATAGGGCAAGCACTGATTGAGGGGCGGCCTGCGTAGAAACACACGTACGACACAGGCTCTTAGGACAAGGGCGACAATGCAGCCATACTGCGTGATTGCTCGACGCCACGCGATGCGACATTCATGAATGGCAGTACATTCGAAGCACTTGATGCCATTTGTACTGCGACCCAGGAGTTGGTATAGAGCTTGGAACAATAGAATAGTTTGTGGTAATGTATGGGGTGAGAGTGGTTCAGCATTTTCAGTCCTGGAACAACAACTCAGGGGAGAGGCCGTGATATAATACAAATTTGCAAAACGGCTTTTCACTGCACGCCTCCCATCTAGTTAGCCCTCGGCATCGAACTACAGTCACAACTTATAGGTCGCACCATTTCATTCAGCCTATGCTCAACATATTGTACCATATCCTAGTTCTTCAGCCTAGCTATGTTGTGCACAAGCATACGCATCAAGCATCAAGCACACGGCTTAATATGCGCAATGAGCAACTCTGGTGCTGTGCCTAAAAGCGAAAAGAACAGCGCTGACATTGCAGGCACAGACAGCAACATGGACGAGAAGAGTTGTTTGCAGTGCTTTTTCACTGCTTGCTGGCGCTGCAGGTGCAATAACCTCAGCCCCATGCTGGATGCAGACCCATCCCAGCCCCAAAACCCACCACCTAATTGGCAAGCCGACAACCTTTAAGCTCTTTGCAGCATGCAGAACGTAAAGGGTCACCCTGTCGTTCCCAAACGAGTTGTAACATGGTCTTAACCTCAAACGTCTCCAAAACCTCCTTCTCGTTCTTAGATCAACACTCTCACCACATACAAGTGCTCTGGACAAATGGTTGTACCAATGATCACCCCTCTCACTGATCCCAGATCGATGATCATACCACACGATCTGATACCACAGCACATTGGTGTCTCATCTGAGGACACCCAGAGCGAGGTGGCAGTAGTTTCAGATCATGAGCCGCCTCTAGGTCCCACGCAAAACACACCCATCACTCTTACTAAACGCGCCTGAGAAAAACTGTGGGGCAGTAGATTCAGATCAAGTGCACGCCATTTTTATTGCTCCCGCTCACTCATGGTTAGCGAAACACCTTGAGGATGGCTAAGAACGCAGTGGCAGCCGCTACATTTAAGCGTCCAATGCAGGCATGCACCGCTTTTGCTGGCCCCACTCGTCCATGTTAGCAAAAAAAGAAAGCACACCTTGAGGATGGCTAAAAACGTCGTGGCAGCCAGCTCCCTTGCAGCCTCGCTGGCGTCGTCTAAACGGCGCAGGAGTGCCTTGCCTGAAACGCAGGCATCAACCACGTACGGGCATTTTTATGAAAGAAGAGATGTGTGGGGGGAGACGGTGGTACGTTGCATATTACTGTGGTATTACACACATCAGGAGCTAGCTCAGCTGCACAAGTGCACAACATCTGCTGCTTAATGACAGAAGTCCAAGCGTGCCTCACCAACCAAAACACTGCTCACTGCATAGCTACGTTAACGATCACGGCTTGTGTGGGGGGTTGGTGCCTACCACAACAAAGCAAGTCAATTTGTGCTACCAATACTTGCGCGCACACCTAAGTGCTGCTCGGCTACATCAGTGAGCACAGCCTCCGTGGGGGGGGGATTCTGAGGGAACCCGTGCACCAGCGACTGCACGAGCATTGGAGGGGAATGATTGGTTGCTTGCTTACATGTTTATGAGTGTGTGTGTGTGTTTTGTATGAGTGTGTGTGTGTCTGTGTGTATGTGTATTTATGTGTGTGTGTGTGTGTACAAAAAACGGATGTAGGTATATGTTTGATGCCTGTGTTTGTGATGTGGTTACGAGTGTGAATCTGCCTCACTTTGACCTCCGCCAGTGCTTGGCGCCGTGCTCCGCTGCTTTCAGCCTTAAATGACTCAACAAGCTGCTGTATTCTACGCCTAAAGTGCTCCTCGTCAAAAGTAGCCGAGCTGTCACTGCTGGTAAGGAAGGGGTCACGAGTTGTCGGGGCCTGTTTTCACGTGTGTACGTGTGAGAGAGTGTGTGTGTGTGTGTGTGCACGTGTGTGTGTGTATATATATGTATGTATGCGTGTGCATTCGTCCATGTGTGTGTTGTGTTGTGTGTGTGTGTGTGTGTGTGTGTGTGTTATACAATGGGTGAGGACGCAAGCATGCGTTTGAGCGTTAGTTAGAGCGTGCAAGAGCGAAGTGTTGTGTGTGTGTGTGTGTGTGTGTGTGTGTGTGTGTGTGTGTGTGTGTGTGTGTGTGTGTGTGTGTGTGTGTGTGTGTGTGTGTGTGTGTGTGTGTGTGTGTTTGTGTGTGTGTGTGTGTGTGTGTGTGTGTGTGTATGTGTGTGTGTGTGTGTGTGTGTGTGTGTGTGTGTGCTATGCTTGCATAGCACCGTACCTGTGAGGCTTTGATGACCGCGGCCTTTGACTCTGATCTTGAACTTCTCGCAGCACAATTTGTCGGTGTTGTGCATTGGGCTGCATTTTTCTTCGGCACATTGTCCGCCTTCAGACGAGTCCAAAAATCGTCGACACTCATCGGAACGCTTTCAATTCGATTCAGTAATTCCAATCAGTCTTTATACATTAATCAATCTAAGTTCTCGTGCACAGGCTCACCTTGCTCAACTAACCACCTAAATATTAATAAGGTAAGGTAAATATTAAGTAACACAGAAACAAAGCCTTGCTCTGGTCAAACTACTTCCGCTCAGCAAACAGGCAAAATTGTTACACAACTGCCGATCTATTTTCGGGATGCGAGTGATTCAGGGTTGGATTGCAATGCTCGTGGTGTTGAGAGACGGCGGTAGACAGCCCTGAACGTGTTTCCCTTGTTACGAGCAACCTTTTGGCCCTCCTCGGTAGCCTGCACGCGAACATGTACAATACAGGCAGAGCTTTTAATTACCTGGTTGATTGTAATTGTGTACCTCTTCGTTTGAAAGGTTGCTGAAAAATGGCGATCTCAAATGTTACCAGCAAATCGGCTCTCCATATCACCCAGCAGACATTCAAAACTCAGTATCTCGTTCATAAAGTTACCGCCGCCAAAAATGACAAGAACAATCTTAATATCAGGAACCGGTGCAGCTTTAAACAACAATGCAGGAAGATCATCTTGCATTCGTTTTATAGTCACTTGTCGTATCAAAATTTGAACTGTTTAATACCGTAGAAATACTGGTAGTCAGACCAACCATTCCTATGAGAGTTCTTGCCCCAAAGCAGAAACGTACATTTAAGTATATAGGAACCTTGATTAGACGTATCTTAGCACCCCTGCACAGTCAGTTTGTGGCGGGAGGTGCCCAGGTGGGCAGGGTGGAAATATCTGCCAGTAAGTGGATTTCCAAAAGCCCCCTTCCCGGTGCCAGCAGCTAGGGGTGTTTTTTGCAATGAGTTTGACAATTTTATTGTTTAAAAAAGTGAACTTTGATTGGCGCTGGGGCAGCTCTGGCGGGCGTTCGCTGCCCACTATGGCCCAACCCCAGCATTCTAGACCATAGTACTTGACAGGGCATGCCTGGGAGCATACCGAAGGGCTCCTGACACTCAAGTGGTGGCCAGAAAGCGCGTTTCCAGTTTCCAGGGTTTCCAGAAATGCACCACTGTTGCCAGCGAACAGGCCCACACGCACTTAGTCCTCTGGGGCAATTTGTCAAACGCCCTTTTTTTGCTTTCATGGGTATGGTTCGACCCTAAACCTGTCTGGGAACAAAAGAATTGGTGAAAATTGGACCCAAACCCGCATTTCTACACCCATGTCACCTTTCTGGCAGGGAAATGGCGCAAATCCAGCCCTCCCCACACACCCTTGACCCCGAATTCATTACTTTTTAAGCAGAAGTATAACACCTATGCCTGGAAACCATTGGGTGACCTCAGATGTGCAATTCAGGAGAGGGGCATTCATTCCCCCTTTTTGGGTGGGGCTTGGATGGGCTGACTGGTAGTATTGCAAATAATTATTTATTAGAGTGCCTCGCAAAAGAAACAAAAAAATTTGGGCCTCGCAAAACACTGACTCTTAACAGCCTATTTCCGGATGCAGCCTGCAGGTTTTAAGTTTGGAATCCTGCCCAATTTGCAACTTGTTGCTTTTTACCCGATGCTTTTTACAAAATGCCCCAAAACTTGCGAAAAACGTATTATTACGATGGTATAGGTCAATCACGCATGTAAAGCGTTGCAATGCACGTCATCAACAGCAAGATCAAGGGGGCATTCTGCGAGGAATTCTGTGTTACCCTGTGTCCTACTATTACCAAGCTTATTTGTGACATTACCCCCCCCCCCGGTAAACAACTGAGTGCCAGTTCACTGAGCACGCAACAGCAAATAAAAGTTACATTTTTTATTTTTGCAAAATGAAGACCACCAGCAACCACACTAAACTCAGCCACCACCTATGGCTTGAGAGCCCACGATGGCAGGATCTAAACGTCCGATTAATAACTTTTGGGGCAGGCACAATTCAAGGCCCCTGCCCAAAGCTTCCTTCCTACACACCCCCACCTACCTCATACAATAAGCCAGCAGCTGGATCCTTAGCCAGCTCCTCCTCGCTCACGCGCTCAAACATGGCATGGGCATCTAACCTGTCCCGCTGCAGATGAGCAAGGCGTTGGGTTATATTCAGTACGCGTCGCACACAGGTTCAGGGTTTTACAAGGGCAACATGTTATATTAGAACACTTAGAGCATACACAAGGTGAGTTGCAAGTAAGGTAAAAGGCAGCTGTTGTTCAAGTATTTGTCGGGTCTAGGCAGGACAGCCCAAAAAGACGTACAGGGCAATGACATGCTTAGACAAAACAACAAAACACTGGGCCTCGCATCCTAATTGACTCAAACCATGCCAAACCATAAAAAAATCAGCACAATGCACATGAGCAGACACCTACCATCCAGTTGCCTAGATCCTCGACGTCTGTGATGGTGTACAGCCAGCCGCCTGGGGCAAGGAGGTACGCGTACTCTGTGACAAGCGTGGTGTTGATGATGCGTCGCCGGTGGTTGGCAGCCTTGAAGTGGGGATCCTGTGACAGTAGCAGCAATGATAGCAGCGTCTATGAGCATCTTGTCATCATCAGCAGCAGAGCAGCGATTTCACCAGTAAATCAGCTGAGTGATTATGGTGTTGTGAGTGCGAAGGCATTTTTGTTTGTTTGTTTGTGTTTTAGTGCATACGTGCGTGCCAGGGTTGTTCAGTTCGAGGTTCGGCCAAAGGTTCGGGTTCACAAAACTTTCACGCAATTTAACGAATTTGAAAAGTGCCGTTAGGAGTTCGGTGAAAGTTTGACGAACCTTTTTATAGTTCGTCAAACTTCACAGCATATGTCTGTCAAAATTGCAAGAGGCAGCAGCCCCCCCCCCAGTTCAGTCCCACTCTTCCCTTGCAGTAAGTGTAACATCCATATATGAAAAATGATCTATAAACTGTACCTGGCCAGGAAATTTCCTTGGTCTTAGGACAAACCTGTCGCACATTTCTAAACTTAGAAGGATTTGTTTAACGCGGCACTTGCATTGACCCTAAAATTTCCTTTTTCTGCTCTACAATGATGACATGGTCCCATTCCAGCCCCTTTTTTCCCTCTATGATTATTTATAGACATACACAACTAATTGGGAAGATTTGAAGGTGGGGGGAGGAGCCCAAGGACCCGTTTCCCAAAATCGCACGTCGAACCCTTTGAACAATTTGAGGGTTCTATCTCCTTCACGAACTTTATCAAACCCTTGCTCCCAAAAAAGCGAACTGAACAGCCCTGGTGTGTGCATTCGTGCAAGTTTGTGTGTGTTAGTGTTTATGCATGAGTCATGTGTGTGTAAGTGCGTGTTCGTGTGCGTGCATGTGTGAATGGATCATGGAAACAGGACACAGCACAACTGCATAGTGCAAATACTAGGCAACCAGTTCCATTGCTTAAAGCTTTCTATCAAAATCCGTTTACAAAGCAGCAAATTGAGTACAGGGAGTGGATTTGCGGCTCTCACCGCTGCCATGAATGAGCAGGAGTTTGGATTTGATCACGATTTTAATGAGGGTAGCAAGGACCACTAATATAAGCTAGGCATTAGTCAATGGTGGAGTCATGTTAGTAATGTTTGACGACAACTTTTGAAATTGCAAGGAAAAAAGTGTGACAAAGGTATACAGGTTCCAGCAACTTTGGAAATGATAATGAGTCATTATCATGTATAATTAACGACTCAAAAACCACCTTGAGCCTGAAGGCTACCTAAAGGACTCAGATGTCTATTAGTGGGGTATCTGATGGGCAATCTGGAGGAGGGGCTCTGTCGCATTTCACATTTCCCTGATTTCCTTATGTTCAGCTGCATACGCCCAGCCACAGCCAGAAGTCTGTCTGCAATTCAGGCTTCAATTTGTCCACGACACCCTTTGACCAGGTCAGGCAATCCCAACCCACAATCATGACCAGTTGAAGTGCACATGCTTGCAGCTAGTCTGCCATGCCACTTGAGAGCTCTCACCGGGAACAGGAAAAATATCTTCGTAAGCTGGCCTTTCTGAAAGTAGTTGGGCAGGTACTTCATGGCATTGGTGCGCACGCAGCTCACATTGCCGTACTGGCCGGGGTGCTCCAAACGCAGGGAGGCTGTGCAAGGGGCGGCGCAAGTACACAACTGTTTGCTTTGTTTGTGTGCACAAGCATTAAAAAAGAAGCCAAGCTGCAAGTGCTCCAAGCGCAGAAAAGTGTACAGGCAAACTGAACATTCAATGGAGGCTGTGAGAAGGGGGCTGCACCTTTTGCAAAGACCATTTTGTTTGCTTATATGCTCCAGTCGTGAGTGTAGCAGGTAACGCAACCGCGCACACCAGCATAGGCCAGCCTAAATTAAAGATGAGAGGATGACATGGGAAGTCACATTCATAGAACAAATGCTTGTCAGCTGTTTCTTGCTGATAGCGCCCAAAAAAGAGGTGTGCACTCTCAACGCTCAACACACGCACTCATGCTGCTCCAAACCCTGACGTTACGTGTGATATTTCAAACATGTTGTTTTAAGACGTGCCTAGGGAACATGCTGTTCTGCTGGACTTTCGATCTTTGAACAACCAAAGTGCTCCTTGACAAACCTCACTGAGCTTCAACTGTCGTCTGTGTGTCTATTCTGGTAAAGCTCAAGACTTATGGTCCTGTCAAGTAGCTTCTATCCACCTTCTGTGGCAGCCGCT
>Ga0307968_1000108_pt1 | contig 46735 bp, 67 predicted proteins | sample OrgLakmetagen650_FD_201834 | JGI IMG/M metagenome (GOLD analysis project Ga0307968, IMG submission 201834) | Saline water microbial communities from Organic Lake, Antarctica - #650 | ecosystem: Environmental > Aquatic > Non-marine Saline and Alkaline > Saline | place: Antarctica: Organic Lake...
ACACGCATTGCCTCACACACACACACACACACACACACACAGCCTCACTATGACACACACAAAGTTGATGGTACACTAGCCCCCCCACCCCCCCCACTCACAGCCACACACACGCACCAGTCAATGGTGCAGCAGTTGATGATGGATGGAAACTGGCGCAAACGGTTACGGAACGAGTCCCCGATAGGAGAGAAGCACAGGACCTGTGACAGCATGTTACTTGTGCAATATATTAATGTGTGTATGTGTGTATTGCATTACAGTATAATATGATGCATGCAAAGGAAGAATGCACCAGTGCAGTTTGTTGAGGATATGCATGGTCTTAAATCACGTGCCTGATGGTTGCGCAATCCGTCTCATGCCCTCTTGTTTGGCGTAGAATCTTTATGGATACCATTGTGCATTTGCATGCTTGGGCAAGGCAGCACGCATTGCACAAATATGCGCATTGCACAATAATACGCATTGCACAATGATGCGCATTGCACAATAAAAGCTGCGTTCATTGCATCAACTTGCAGCGTGCATTGTGTAATGCTGTCGTTTAGGATTGCAAGCTCTCTACATGGCACCGCTTCTGGCAACGAGCGTGCGCTGCGTATGTAGCATAACACACACGTCTAGGAACTACCACACCTAGGCATTCACAGTTTTCATCGTTATTTTTGGCAGAAAGGTTAAGAAATGAGCGGTCATATGTACAATGTAATGCGCTATTGCGTTGTTGGCCAACCTTACACTTCTGCACATTGTATTGCGTAATTATATTTTGTATTGCATAAGTATGTATTGCGTATTCTACAAATTGTATTGTGTTATTGCGTTGCTGGCCAACCTTACACTTCTCACGAGTGGCATCTCACCAAGTGAAGGTTCAAGCGTGTGCGCTCCACAAAAAAGGCCCAAAGCTCATTGGGGGTATCGAGCTGCTTGCCCATTTTCTTGGCCAAGCTGCGGACCTGTGTGTTTAAAAGGACATTGCTACAGCTGGAAGGACTCTGCACGGAGCTGACATGACAAAATGTTTAAGGCTGGTGGCAGAGCTAGCTTCCGAAATAATGAAATAAGCACATTCCCAAGGCCGCTTTGTAAGCCTGCCACTGCCTCTGCTAGGCACGCAAGACTGATACAAGCAGCAAGCTTGAAAGTGCCAATGCTTGGAAGCAAATGAGGGTGGCATCGAGTGCATGAGTGGTACAGGCAGCAAGCTTGAAAATGCATGTGTGTAGGGTTGGCCAGAACCATATATGTACGGTGTATGTACGGTATCTTTGGCAGGGAAACCACCATACATACCGTCATATACGGTGTGTATGTACGGTTCTGGCCAACCCTGCTTATATACTCATACCAAGGAGGCCTTTGGCAAATGAGGGTGGCATTAAGTGCAGGAGGCAGGAGTACAGTGTCAGCAAGACGAATTTGTACAGTGATGGCAGCTCACCGTCTCTCCAATAGCAGCGCGTTCGTCGTATGGGAACATATTGGGCACCTCCCCACTGTTCAGCAGATTGTTCACGTCCTCTGCAAAGCTCATGTTCTTGATCTGCACAGGCAGTGCGATGCAGAGCTAAGTGGGAGGCTTGAGTAGGTGGTTTGGCCAGTGCCACACAGAGCACCAAAGCACGGTGCAAGCATGGGCCTTGTGTTTGATGGCTGCTGGGTCTTCTGCTGTTTGCTTCACCACCATCCGGAAGATACCATAGAACAGGCCAATGACTACATTCTGTCTAGCAATGCCGGCAAAAGATAAATTCCTGGCATACTGCTAGACGTACACACACCTTATGTGCACTACTGAGCACTTACGTGCACTACCAAGGAGTTCACCACACCTCGCGAGGGCCTTTCTAACCAAAGCCCACGCTCTCTAGCATTTCCACTCAGATTTGGTCTGTAATGCTCTGTGTACAACCCGGCCAAGTGCACGTTTACCTCTAACAGTATACCTCTGTTTTTTACCTGGGTGTCACTGTACCTCGAGACTACCTAGAGAGGAATGCTTACATATCTTGGTGGTGTGGATCCATCACTTACCTAAATGCCAGTAAAGAGGAACACAAGGCTACAAGGCTACCCTTGGTGTGGATCTCTAATTTGCCTAAATGTCAGTGAAGAGGACACTTACCTAAATGCCAGTGAAGAAGAACACAAGGCTACCCTTCACTTACACCAATGCCAGTGAAGAGGAACACAAGGCTAGCCTTGGGGTAGATCTCTCACTCGCCTAAATGTCATTGAAGAGAAACACACTGGAATCCTTATGGTAAACCTCACACGTACCAGATTGATACCGAAGAGGAACACAATGACACCCTCAGTGCGAAACCCTCAAACCCACCTGGGTGTCAGTGAAGAGGAACACATTAGAGTGCTTGTTGTGAATCTCACACATACCTATATTTCATATGAAGAGGAGCACGATGAAACCCTCAGTGCAAAACACTCAAACCCACCTGGGTGTCAGTGAAGAGGAACACGTTGGAGTGCTTGTTGTGAATCTCACACAAACCTATGTTTCATCTGAAGAGGAACACGATGAAACCCTCAGTGTAAAGCCCTCAAACCCACCTGGGTGTCACTGAACAGGAACACAAAGGGCTTGTTCTCCGACCCAGCCTTCTTGCAGATGTACTTCAGGTCCTCCCTCCACTCGTTCATGCCGTAGTTACGAGAGATCTCAACCTGTTAGTACGGAGTGGTAGGTGACACAAGGTACGAATGTGCACGAGAAATTAGAACATACATGCAGTGGTGATAAACTTTTCACAAACATTACAGTGGTAATAAACATGCAAGAAATTAGAACATACATGCAGTGGCAATACAGCAAAATCCTAGGTATGAAGTAGAATGCACATACATGCAAGCAAATGAATAAAGCACTGCGGGCAGAACGGTTGATACACGATGCACAACAACAACCTACCTGGAAGACCTCCATGCCCGCGATGAAGCCTGCCAAGCGGGACAAGGATTGCCGTCCACTGCCCCCCACTCCTACACACAGCAGATGGCCTCCCTCCTGGCGTAACACACGCACCGCACGCGCAATGTGCTCCACAGCATACCTGCACACACAGTCAGTTGGTTGTACAGGGTGTGTTGTGTGTATGGATGTTTGGCAGTAACACACACTGGTAGATCAGGATAGATCCGAACAAGCAATGGAAGGAAGTAGAACAAGCAAATGGAAAGGCAGGCTGCTGTCATTGTACACACATATAAGACAACAGGGATGCAAGGCACAGGGAACGGCTTTGAATACAAAAGAGTCAAAGCAATGATAAGGCACTTTTGTGAGGCATTTCCGTTTGCAGTTTTCCAGTGGACGGAGTCATAGCTTTGATTTCTAAACTTAACTGATGTCAACACACAAGACAACAAGGACAAGGATATGCCCTTGTGACGCAGACAAAGCACGATAAAACTCACAAAAACATGGCCAGATTCATGGGCCTCCTTGTCAGGGAATTGTAGTCCATTAGGTAGTCCTCCATTCTTGAGATCACGGCCTGTTTTGAGGTGCAGGGGGGGTACCGGTTTGATGATGTGAGAGCATCATGACTCTCACAGCAATACACAAGGGTTCCCAAGGCATTCCGCACATAATGACCACACGACTGTAGAGCTTGGACGCACGTCCAGGAGAAGATCTAGATGATATGAAACTTGAATTAACCACTCCCATGACACTTTTGACACGATACTTTTGACACAAGACAGGAGCCCTCGTCTTCACTCAGGTTCAAAACCAGATATGAGTCACACACACACACACACACACACACACACACACACACATGCAACCACACACATTCACACGTACAAGATCACTGACAAGTCCCACCCCTTTCTCCTTTTTTTTTAACAGTCACAACTTACTCTTATCACACACACGCACATACCTCTGGGCTCAAAATTTCTATGTAAGGCTGCACCCCATTTTCGTCCATCTCGCTTGTGAAGTCCCCAAAGAAACAGCGCCTCAGATGTGTGCCTGTACGGATAGATAGGGTGCATGCCAATCAAATGGTTATAAACTGCTGCAGGAAAGATCAGAACACAGGTCACCCTTTTGATGACTTCAAGTAAGTCCACTTAATATTCAGGCAAGGTACGCATGGTCAGATGGTCATTCAGAAACTGCTGCAGAATTTATGCAGGAAGTGGTTGTGCCGCATGGTGCCTTCACCCTTTTTACCGGCAGGCGCTTGACGTGTCCAATGGATGCTGGGCCTTTGAGCTAACTACCAAGGGCTGCAAATTCAGCCACCTGACGTGTCCAATGGATGCTGAGCATTTGAGCTAACTACCAAGGGCTGCAAAGTCAGCCAACTGATGTGTCCAATGGATGCTGGGCCTTTGAGCTAACTACCAAGGGCTGCAAATTCAGCCACCTGACGTGTCCAATGGATGCTGAGCATTTGAGCTTACTACCAAGGTCTGCAAATTGAGCCCTTGTGTGATGCAACAACAGGTTACACTGCGACCTTGCAAACCTAAACTCAAGATTTGTAAAAGCGTGCCCCACACATTACACTCAAAAACACAGTCAGGGAAGGCGCGCACGAGCAGGTCAGGTAAAATTGGCTTATCTGCTTGCAATGTTCTAGCTTCTCTAGTGCAGTAAAAGGGGAGGCACGCACATGCCGGTGTTGCCGTAATCGCAGCCCTGCTTGCATCTTCCATACATGCTCTACATAGACACGGCCAGGCCAAAAACTAGAGCAATCACCTGTAATGCGTCCAGGAGGAACAGCAGCCCCTCCAGGTTCAGAGGCTAAGTGTGCAAAGAGGGTGTCAAAGTTGGTGCGGAAGTAGCGGCTGGTGGCTTGCTTGAGGGTGTCTAGGAACCAAACCTGCTCCTCCTCATCCACTAGGCGGTCGTAGAATACACGCATCACCTGTTTGTCAATCAGATGCAAGGATGCATAACACATGTAAGTATTAGCTCTAATGGACATATGGAAAACCACGTTTGTTCATCTTCTGCACAAAGCACAAGCCTGTGCACATCGTGCTTGTCTGAGGTCCAAGTGCTGCACCCATTACAGCAAGTTTGACACCCAGCGTGTGTGTGTGTGTGTGTGTGTGTGTGTGTGTGTGTGTGTGTGTGTGTGTGTGTCGGGTTTGAGGTTTTGGAACCCGGGACTGCAAGACACATACGTTGCAGCAGACAAAACCTATGAATTTAGGGTTGAGCAAAATACTGATGTGTACACGCAAGCATTCAAACACACACACACACATACACACTCGCACACACCTCATGGCACCAAAGCTTCATGTGCTGCTGGGAGATGGAGCATCTGGATTGCTGTGCACTGGCTGTCAGGGCCGCAGGGTTTTGCATCTGCACGCCCTGGATGACTCTGCGGTTGGTTTTCATTCAAATGTTTGCTTGTTTAAGAACGTTGATTGAAGTCACCTGCGAGTCACTCTTCATATCATCCTCTTGACGTCATCCTGCCAAAAGTTGAAATGGTCCTGGCAAGCCCTATCAATTCGTTCACCAACACACAGTCGTAAGGTTTGGCAGCAAAGCACGATGTTCCTTACATTCTCTAGTGCACTGTGTGGACTTCCCTGCTCCTTTTTGCTGATTTTGTTTCTTAGGCGTCTTGCCAGCTGGACAGGGCTTGCAGCAGCCGCAGTGAGGACAAGGTTGAGCATGTACCTAGTTACTGTCAAAGGCAGCACTGATGCTTTCATGCCATTTGCTGCGCTGCACAACAAAACCCACTAGAAAGGTTGCGCGCAAGATGAGCACACAGTGTGACTTGGTGGGTGTAGGCAGCAGCTGGTTTAGCAGCAGCACTGTTGCTGTTCATGGCGCGTTCCAAGCGTCGCACAATAAAGCCTACCTAGAGAAGTCGCGCAAGTTGAACACGTAGTGCGACTTAGTGGGTGTGGGCAGCAGCTGAGCAGAGACGGTGTTGTAGATGTCTGCAGTGGCTTGAACGAGCATGTCCCTGGAAGCAGCAGGGGGAAGCAGCACACATTCCAGGTAGTGAGGTTGTGCTAAGATGTGACCCTATCAAGTAAGATGTCTGCAGCGGCTCACTCCAGCACACACATCACTGTCAGCATCTGGACGGTGAATGGTGTGCATTTAGAGTTGGCCAGCACCGTACATGTACACCGTATATGACTGTATGCATGATAACTTCCCTGCTAAAAATACCGTATATACACCGTATATACGTATGTATGTACGGTGTTGGCCAAACCTATGTACATTCTGGTTGCTACGGTTTTGTTGCTAACATAGATGCCTAATGAGGTGCAAATCGCCAAAGAATCCACCACAGGCTTTGGGCAGAGAGGGACACTTGCTTGAGATCCACCATTATTATTAAAAAGATCAGAGAAAAAGCTCGTGCATTTTGTTGCTAGTGCTTCACGCGCATTTTCTTCTTTGCAATTGCCTTTGCTGAGAGGCACACTCACTTAAGATCTACCACGGGCTTGGGGAAGTTGCGGGACGTCAAAAACCAGTCCTGCGTGTGTGTGTATGTGTGCATGAGTGTGTGTGCATACATAGCTATGCGAGTATACTTGTCCTCGTTTATATGTGAAAGTATGAAAGTATGTCTGGGGTGTCATTGTATGTATGCGTGTGTGCACAGCAACTATGTGCATGTGCGTGCTTGCTCGTGCATGTGTATTTTTGAACACTCACGTGCAGGAGTGAAAAAAAGCACATGGTCCCAAAACACCTGTATATACAAATATAACAGCCATAGGCATGCACGCACACTCACACACACGGACACCTGCATACACACACAAACTCACACACACATGCACACCTGTACGGTGGTAAAGATGTGCTTCAGTGTGGCGTCTGAGGAGTCTGTGATGGCCAGCACATGGAAGTGACGCACGTAGCGGGGGGTGATTGAGGTGCGACCCCCCCCTGGAGGGCCCATGGCTGCAACAAACTGGACGTCCTGTATGGTGTGTATGCATGCAAGTGTGCAAGTGTGATTGAGAGCTTGTAAGAAAGGTACAGATGTGCGACCCCCCCTGGAGGGCCCATGGCCGCAACAAACTGGACGTGCTGAGGTGCTGTCACATGTCATGTGAAAGTGTGTGAGCGCGCGAGTGTGGGTGCAAGCTTGCTCATGGAAGTGTGGAGTGATGGAGGTGCTGTAAACAGAGGACTGTGTACAAGCGCTTGAACAGGTGTGCTAAGGACAGTAAACTAACTAATTATCCTTTTTGCACCAGGAAGGAGGAGCCATGTTCACAAGCACGTACACATGCCAAAAACTTGCCTGCATTGTGCGAAACGTATTGTCGCGGTCGTACCAGCCCTGGTGGTCCATGAATTGACGCAGCAGCTCTATGGGTGGCTGTGCCCCGTACTCTTGCTTCATGGGCATGTTCAGGTCATCCACAAAGACGACGGCGTGCTTACCGATGGGGGGCCCGTACACACCCTGCATGTGTGTACGTGTACGTGTGTGTATGTGTGTGTGTGCATGTGTGTGTAGGGGAGGGGGGTTGTATATTTGTGTTTATATGTATGCAATATGTGTGCTCAGTGAAAAAAGGCCCAAGGCCCGTACACATTGTAGCATGTATGCATGCTTGAAAATGGGAAATCCGTACACACCCAGGTTTAAAGAGAGCGACACCATATGATATCAAATATAGTGCTGTTCCCTCAACCAATAGCCTGTCCTTTCTCACCATGCCATTAGGTCTCGAAAAACCTTGATTGATCCCCCCCTCTCTAATATGTTTTGTCACGAGCCATGTAATTTAGTCATCTACTCTGCCTTTTGTCCGTACTGGCATGCATCATCAATTAACACAATTAACACCTTGCGCTCTTATTTCTTATTTCTTATGGCATCAACGCATCAACGTCTAACCTTGCGCCTCTTGTCCAGCTTAGCATCCACGAGCGACTGTGCCACGCTGGCACTCGTCTGAGCACTGAAACCCAGCGTGTTAGGGGGCGCGTATTGCTCTTGGTTCAAATTGGCAAGGTAGGAGGCAGTGTAGGCTGTCTTGCCTGTGCCGGTGGGGCCTACTAGGAGCAAGGGATACCTGAGCAGGTGCATGTGTATGTGTTTGTGCATGTGTATGTGCAATGTGCAAGTGTATATATATTTATATGTGTGTCTACGTGTATGTGTAATTGCATGTATATGTGTATGTGCATGTGTATGTGCATGCATATATATGTGTGTGTGTATATGTGTGTGTGTGTGTGTGTGGATGCATGCATGCGTATGTGAGTAGTAATGAAAAAGAATTAAAGGGCGGTGGCATTGAATTCCCGTGCTTGTTGATCAATCTCGGTGAGCAGTGGGGCTTGGGGAAGGCGCAGTTGCAGTACGGCCGATGCTTCAAAGTATGAGATTGAGGCTCCCAAGATAATTTTTGCAAGCATGAACACGCAGATTCAGAACACACAACCATTAGGTCGAAAGAATCAGCAGGGCACACCCAACACACTAATACGCGCATACGCACATGCACAAGCGCGTGCACAAACGCACACACACACCAGTGGTTACGTAAGTCACACCCACTTTTTGGTGCACTCCACGGCTGCACGAAGCATGAACGTGATAGCCACGCTGTCAGCGGTGGGAACAATGATGCTGCGGAATGTGGCATCCTCGGGAATGGGAGCCACGCCCACCAAATCGATCCACCTGCATATTTGTGTGTGTGTGTGCATGTGTGTGTATGTGTGTGTGTGTCATGCGGTAAAGCAATTAAACAAGTAGCATGACTTTGATACGCAAGGCAGGGGGAGTAACTGGTCCTTGGATTTCAGCATCCAGCTGAGTGACGAGTTCTCAGTGTATTGACTCCCATGGGAAATGGGAGGGAGGGACTAGTAAACCAGCCGGCAAGGATCAAATGTGTGGCTACCGCGATTTTATGGGACGAGTGTGATGCACAGTATGCATCAACTCAAACATGCCCTGGCTAGGTATTTAAAGATCAAGGACGAAGAAGGAGGATGGGTCTTCTTAGCGTTATGAGACGAATGTGAAAGCAATGTTAAACCCTTCCTATGCAAGTTCAGCAGACATAAGACGCAAGAAAATGCCGGCAGACGCACGGCTGCAAATCTAGATTTGCACCACACACTTTTGCCAGGTCAGTGTGTCGATGTCGTACATCCAGTCATTCATGCAGGACTCGTCCTTTGCCTGAGGCAGGGTGCTCAGGGCCGATGCGACGGGAGGTGGCAGTGCGGCTGCACTGATTTCGACAAAGGGTGCGTCTGGGTTGTGGTATGAATTGCCTGCAGCAGAGAAAGCAGCAGCAGGAAGCTCATGCATGAGGCTCGTAACACGATAGACATGCAAATGATAGCGAGAGGTGATATGTGATACGATTCATACCTGAAACGTGGGCTTGCAGAGGAGAATGAGAAGCATAGTTTTCAGCAATGCATCACGTGTCGGCTTGCTTGAAAGGGCACCTACTTCTCTGCAACCTCACACACTATGCTTGAGACCTCTAATAGAAGTAACGTGGTCCAGCAGTCCAGGAGATGCACGTTACATCATGTGGCTAGCAGAGTGCCTCCTATTCTTTGTCGTACTAACTGTGAGTCACAGTCTGCGTATATTTCTTTCTTCTTGCTGTAGCAAAAGCACGTACCTGCAGGCGACACGTAGTCCTCCAGACGGCATGCGACCAATTCCCTCATAAAACCCTGTTGAGTAAGAGAGTCAAAAAGATGGGATAGGTACAAAGAAAGGGACGGAGTTGGATTGGTAATTGAATGAGGTAATGAATCATACTTACCTCAGATGGACTAATCAAGGTTAAATTCAAGCATGTATGCGTGTATTGTTGCACAATATGAGCAGAAACTGCACAACAGTACTCCCTGTATAGCTTCCTGTGCTTTTCACACCAAGCTAGTTACATAGCTTAATTGTGATGGATTGAGCACATCCTTTTTTAACAGTCAAGTTTTTTGTACGTGGCTCACACATTGCCCCTCAGCATGGCTGCACTGAAAGCCACTCAGAAGACGGCTTGACCATATGTGGCCACGGTAAGGCACGGTCACGAAGCGTGGCGAAAGGAGGTCACAAACTTGAGAATGAATCCAAAGCTAGTTTTAGCACAAGCAGCGAAAGATCTAAAAATCCGGACGCAAATGCTCCAGCCTTCTTACTCATATGTAAAAGCGTTATAAGTAATATGTAATAAGCGTGCCTCAGCACAAACCCTGTACCTGTATGTGCAGGCGTCCCTCCATTGTGGCTGCGCTGGAAGCTACACTGAAGATGAGCGCAAACATGAAAAGCGCATCTGCAGCAACGCGCAGCTTGGTGGGGTCGTGCTGGCGTTGTAGTTCCACAGTGCCTTCAGGCAATACATGTGTGTGTGTGTGTGTGTGTGTGTGTGTGTGTGTGTGGCGAGAAGGTGGGTCAGTGTTGAACCAGTGGCTAAAGCTCAACCTTAAAGATCAATTTGCTTGTTCCTTGTTCTTCTGGGTACGGAAATGCATGCCAGAACAGAGAACTCTCTCTATAGCTGTTTCATGATGCTGTTCCGGTGCTAATACTGATCAGGCTTGAAGAGCAGATCGAGGCACTGATTGCATGCGATAAGAGCTGTGGCCAGGAATTTCCGTCAGTGTTGCAGCTTTTGCCAGACAAGCTGAATGTAGCACACTTGAAAGTGCTCGTAGATCACGGCCACAGGAGACGTATGGAAACGCGTTGGCATTTCAGGATGTAGAACGTTATGGCAAACCAGGCAATGCATCAGGGGCTCAACCAGCAAATCTCGCGTGATTGGCACCACAGCAAAAAAAACTAGAAAAAAAGGCATGTTGTGACACACCTTGCTAACCGAACAAAGGCACAGCATTAAAGTCTCACATACACGTGATTAACATTGTAAAAGAAAAGGTAGGGTCCATACAATTGTGTTTGCCCTACCCATCAGAGGCTCTGCCAACGAGGCCCACAGACGCATGAACGACACAGCTGCGTTGCCGTCCGGGGTGGGGCATGCTTCACGCACTTCTTTGCGCACAAATCTCAGCAAGGGACGCGCATACGCATCAAACAGAGCAGATAGGCGCTCCTTCAAGCTCTCCTGTGAGTTGGTGTGAGGAAATCCACGTGAATGGCAGAGAAGGTACAGTGTAAGCATCAACAAGAAAGCAGACAGGCACTCCTTCAGGCTCTCCTGTGAATTGGTGTGAGGAAATCCACGTGAATGGCAGAGACGATACAGTGTGAGCATCAACAAGAAAACATAATCTAGTTTTAAGCTTCCCAAACACGCATGTTTGCCAGGCTTAAGGGAGGAAACAACAAGGGAACCAAGATCCTACAGTTATAAAAAGGCTGTGTAGAGGATGCCGGCTCTCACACATATATACACACATACTACATGACCTTTGACACGCACCGGATAATGCGGGGGGAGAGTATTCAGCCACGAGGTCAGAAGAGGAGACACTCCCAGTTGATGGGGCTCAAGGTACACCTGACAGACAGTGAGCAGGTCAAGGCAGTGTGTGCCGTAATATTGTTCGAGCATGGTTTCTGGACTTTCTGTTTCAACTTCTGAATTTGTGTCATGCAGTCTGATTCTGGAACTCTTGGTTACAGACACAATGCACAGAGGCCTGGACTTGGTTGGTTTGATGGTTTGCATCAATGCTTCATGCCGGGAACTTCACTCACAGACTAGAACACTGATGGCACAGGCTTATACAACAGGCAGGGCACTGAAGGGCATTGAGGCAACACTGCTCAAGCCCTGACTGCAGACAGGATGCAGGCACAATGTGTCACTTGCTCCCCAACTAAACTAGACACAATGCATCAACTAAACGAGGCACAATGTGTCACTTGCTCCCCAACTAAACTAGACACAATGCATCAAGTAAACTAGGCACAATGCGTCACTTGCTCCCCAACTAAACTAGACACAATGCATCAACTAAACTAGGCACAATGCGTCACTTGCTCCCCGACTAAACTAGACACAATGCATCAACTAAACGAGGCACAATGTGTCACTTGCTCCCCGACTAAACTAGACACCCACCACTGCAAATCAGCTCTGCATTGGTGCAGCTTGACCGCTGGATCTTCCCATTCACACTTAACCCTAACCTTTCCTTTCACACTAACCTTCCTCTAAACACTTCCCTTTCACACTAAACCCTTCTAACCTTCACACTAAATCCTTCCCTTTCACCCTAACCTTCCACGCTTCACTGCTGGAATCTTTCTTTGCACCCTTATCCTAACCCTGAACTTTACAACACCCTGGGTTCTACAACACCCTGAACTCTACAACACCCCGAACTCTACAACACCCTGAACTCTACAACATCCTGATCTCCACAACACCAGAACTCTAGTACACATAGGTATGCACCTATGACGCGCCCTGAGCATCAACCACCCACCATGCCGCATCGGCTCACAGTAGCGGGTGAAGCCACGGCTAGGTCCATGACCTCAAAGATCATGTTCATGGGAGCGCTCATGGCGATAATTTCGCCTGTGCACATAGAAACGTGACAGGTCATGAAGGCACAAGCACACCCGGGGTCAACAGGCTGCTTTGGGAACAAGGCAAGAATGTGTGTATGCTGTACCTGCAAAAGGAACGAGTTTGTCAAGCATTGATGGGTGCAAGAAAACATCTCCGCAGTTTCTGGGAAGCACACGTCTTAACCAGCTAATAGCGGTCTATTAGTCCATCTATTAGCGGTCTATTAGTCCATCGATTAGTCCATCTCCGCAGCCTCTGGGAAGCACACGTCCCAACCAGCTAATAACGGTCCATGCTACTTTGAAGGGCTCAGGCATGGCCGATGCTTTGTGTTCAGCATCATGTTCATACCCTTGATCCAAACAGCATTGAAGCCACAACGCATGCATACACAAGTCTCACAAACCGACAGGGTTCGGTCGAAATCAAAGTCGTAATAGCTGCTCTTGTTTTGTTTACCCCCCACACACAAATCTGTTCCTTAACCCCCTGCCTCGCACACACCAGAGTTCAGGCACAGCTTTTTGTTGTCGTCCAGCACAGTGTTCATATTCTCAATCCAAATGGCATCTACAGGCCCATCAAGTACCAGCCACCTGCAAGCAAGATAAATACATTATTAATGTAAAGTGCGGGATTGGCCAAGTGCAGATGCTTGCTAGTATGTCTGAAAAAGCAATATGCGGCGGACGCACGGGCAAATGTAAGGTGTGAGTTTGGCCTAGTGCTGATGCTTGCGAGTATGTGTGCAGGTATTCCTGCAAGTGAAATGGAAGCAGCAGCAGCGTTGAACCACAGGTATACAGCAAGTGTGACAACACATCAGCAAGTGTGATAACACATCAGCAAGTGTGACAAATCATCAGCAAGTGTGACACATCAGCGCTTGCTTGAAATTTTTGTGCATTGGGCCACTTAACGAATGTGAGACATACAAAATAGCATTGCATGTGACTTACTTGCGTGTTGGACTAGGGTCTGAGGCACACTTTCGAAACAGGACTGCCAGGACGCCATCGCTCCATTCGTGGCTAACGGCATCAAACTGAGTGTGAGAGTTGAAAGACGGTATTGTGGAGATGACATTGAATGAGGTGTGAAAGCAGACAGAGAGAGAGAGAGTGAGAGAGAGAGAGAGAGAGAGAGAGAGAGAGAGAGAGAGAGAGAGAGAGAGAGAGAGAAAGAGAGAGAGAGAGCAAATGAAGACACACACATTCTGCATACAGGCACACAACCAACTACAAACACGCACCTAGACACACACACACACACAGATAGACTACCCATCGATACACATTCAAGGCTTATAACGCAGCAAAGTTCATGACACAGACAGACACTTCACACAATCGGCGTTCGGCAACCGATGGTGGGCAGTACACACAACACACACAAGCACCACACACACACACACACACACACACAAGCAACACACACACACGTACACATGAACACGCACCTGGCCGTACAGCTGTCCTATTGTAACTGACTTGGGGTTGACCACATGATACTGAGCAGCCTCCTGTCCATCTTCACCACGCTCATGCATGAGGTTCAATGCAGCTGCCTGTGTGCGTATTTGTGCGTCAAACGTGTGTGTGTGTGTGTTTGCGTGCGCGTTTGCATCTGTGCACATGCCTGTTTACGATTGAGAGCCTCTACAAGTCAACACGTGTATGGGACAAAGGTTCCCTTGATCTGAATGATTGGTAGCGCTCTGTGTTTAGCAGACACCCATTCAGAATTTTGGGATTTAAAGCATCCAGCTCTGAAGCCAGATAAACAGCTGTGTATTCTACGCCTCACGAGCGCAGACACTCACCAGCACGCGATAGCCAGCGGTTTTGCCACTGAAGGGTAAGCCCACAAGCATGAGTCCATGGCGCACCACAATCATCTCATACAGCTGAATGATCTGAGGGGCAGAACGGAGGGCATAGGACATAATTAGGTGCGGATGTCACAACGAACTACAATTATCTGGAGCAGCTTATTGATATATGTGGTAAGCGGAATAAGGAACAATAATGCATGAGGCCTTGATGATAATCTGGATGGTGAGGAAGGTGCAATTTCCGTTTCAAATCAATGTGTACCCTCATTTATTGTTGTGAAATCAATTGCATGGCACAGTGTTTAGCAGGTTAAAAGGTATGTTTGAGAAGAAGAATGGGGAAAAGAGACATTTTCCCACAAGCTTTTCTACTCTTTATAAACTTGATTAATTCCTAAAGCTCCCCAGCAAGCTGACTGCATTAGCATAGTTCATTGAAATCTGTGACGCTCATCTTGTACACAAACACATATAAGCACGCACATGCACGCACCCACCTCTGACCCACACTCACACACACACATTTGCACACACATTTGCACACACACACACACACACACACACACACACACACACACACACACCGGCACACACACACACACATTAACCACATACATACACACACAAATTGCGAAATCCCCCAGGTCCCCCACCTTGAGCGTGAAGTATGGGGTGGGTTGCAGGTTTGCAGCAGCAGAGGCCTCCTCGATGGCTGCAGTCATGAGGTCATAGTCAGAGGGAGGGAGGACGATGCCAGGGAACAAGTCGCTGATGATACCCTGTGTGTGTGATGGAAGGCATGTGGAAAAAAAGAGTTATGTGAGATGGTGCTCCATGTGTGGGGCCGACAAAAGGTGGTGTGAGTAGGTTAAAATAGCTTGCTGCATAATTTTTTTGCGTGTGAAGGAGCATTTAAACGAGGGGGGGGGGTTCGTATGCGTGGAAACGTTTTATGATGATGCCATACGTTTGAGTAAATACGTTGACAAGGGATGGTGCAATTTGCACACCTGCGTGTTCATGACTGCGCTTTTGAAAAGTCTACTTTTACGGAAGCAGCTAGCAGCCATGCCTTTGTTAGTTCTATAATATGCCGTGTTGCTTCCACAAGTGAGCGGCTGGTACTTGGCACCAGCAAACAGCACCCCCCACACACATCTACTACATTAACACAATTCTTGCGTTGCAGTAAATGCACACTTGTGCTGCATCACACGCATCAAGCAGCACTCTTACCTCAAAGAGTGGAACATCTTGGGACAGGAACTTGCACAGGTTGACATCCATGATGGATCGCAGCATCACCACGTACCTATGAAAAGCGGAGAAGAACGCAGATAGAGAATGCAGGGAGCATGATGTGAGTTCATAGAGCACGAGGTGACATTGGGATTGGGAGTGGGATAGGGCCACAACATACCTAGAACGTACAAGATGCAATGCCGATCGGGAGAAACAATGTATGAAGTGCACAAAGCACAAATGAATGAAGAGTGCACAAATGATAGTGCACCATGCGCAAATGAAAGTTTCCAATACAGTGAATTCCTCTTCAAGCACGACAAACGAAACCAGGAGGAGAAGAAAAGGAATAACAAGAGGCAAACTCCCCACATGCGGGGGGTTTTGCTCAGTCATGTCAAACCGCTTTACTTCTGGGCGCTGTGAAGTTACTGTGCTTCACTGCAGACATAAACAGGCAAGGCTGAAATAAAGGACTCACTCATCGTCGTCAGGGAAACGCCGCTTGAGGTTTCCTGCTGCGCGAAGCACGGCCATCACCGCACGCATGCCATAGTCATAGTGGTCCTGCAATGAAAATGTTTATATAATTAGTAGTATGAGGGATGCGGCCCAAAAACACAATGCAGTACTACTATTACTATAGATCGCCTTAGTCATAGTGGTCCTGCAATGCAAACGGTCATAGATGCAGAAATCCCAAGACGCAACGCAGCACTATCATTACTAAATTGCAGTGGTGATCGTGGTCTGTCTTGCATCAAGAATGGCAGCAGCATCATATGCAGAATAAGGTGCTTGAAGGCACGATGCAGCACTGCCGAACAAAGCGAGGTAGATTACAAAGACATTGGCCTAGATGCAGCAGCACATTGATAAGAAACAGAAACTTAAGCAGCAAAAGCCACTTCAGCATCTTAAACACATCCCCTTGCATTTCAGGACGTCTGGTTGCTTTGCTCCAGATCCCTTGCACCCAAAAGACAAGCATCTGGACGTGTTTACCTGGCTGGACAGCTGTTCAGAGCACAGCTTGTAACATTGCACTATCTTTTTGGCACACTCGCGGGCGGCCAGGTATCCGTAGCTGAACAGCATGATCTCCGCAATCATGGCGTAATCCGGAACCATCATGGCCACTGTCCTGAACAGGGCCTGTGGAAGCCAAGAAGGGCAAGTACAGACGCGCAAGTCAGAGAATGCCCGTGGGAATGCCAGGTAGCTGGTGCTGAACAAAGGATGGATTAATGTAAAAAAGGGCATAATAATCAATCAATGCTAAAAAGAGCATACATTCTGGAACAGCGCCAGCATGCATGCGGTGCGATACCTGGAATTTGTTACGTCCTGCACAGGTTGCCATCAACACTCTGAGTCACACTGATGGCTGTGCGGAAGGATTGTAGCCTGTTGAGTTCAATTCAAAAGAAACCTGCTTGTCCTATCTTTCAATCCCGCATCACAAGTTGCCAGGCAGCTTTGAGCATAAGCAAAACCAGGATTGAGGCTCTCACAACTATGCTTACATGCGCCCAATTGCAACGTAACCTCTTATATAGTATGTGTCATCTAAAATCGTCTCTGCAAAATTTTAACTACAACCTTGTCGACACAACTTGACCTCCCTAACCATTGCACCCGCTCACCTTCAAATTGTCAGGGAGCTCTGAGCGTCCTGCATAGCCAGGGTTCATTGTGATGGCACACCACGCGCTCCACTTCAGCTGCAGGTCGGTGCCCTCAAAAGAGAAGGCAGACAGACGAGCAGCAATGGCACGCTGGATGTCCATAACCTGGAGAAGGACACAGACAGAGGCAGGGGCACATGTATGTGCAACTTCAAACATTTTGTGATGGATCCTATGCCATTTTATGATGCATTTGAGTAGCAAGCATGTTTGTGGTGTGACTCAGTAGTGCGTGCCATGAGACAGTGACGCTGAGTCTCTCCCCAGTAGCTCGTCCCTCCCCAGTGGTCCGTGCCTTGAGACAGTCACATACAAACTCACAAACTTACAAGCACACACAACACACACACACTCACACAACATACACTCGCACCTGTTGTGCCACCACAGGCAGCGCCTCTAGGGTGATGCAACAAACCCGATAAACCCTATAAACACACACGCACAAACAGACGCACCTGCTGCGCCACCACAGACAGCACCTCCAGGTCAATACGGTTGAACTCATCAAAGCAGGACCATGCGCCTGAAGCAGCCAATCCCTTGAAGAATTTGCCCTGCGTGTGGGTGTTCAAGTGTGCACAAATGTGAGAAATGGCAGGAATGCAGAGGTCAGAGATTATATTGCAATGGCACCAGCAGTGGACGTATTGCTTAAGGGTAATGTACTGAGGCAGCCAGGCCCTACAAGCTTTGCATTGCAGCTGCGGGAGTTTTTGCCAAAACTAATGAAAGGGTGCAAGACAAAAGATACAATCCACTTGTTACAGAAGCCACTACGCCTGATCGTTGAGCAATACGTCTCTGCAACGGTTTTCCAGCACCTTTGGCTGAACAAGAGCAACGTCTCCACTAATGACATGACATTATAAAAGAATAGAATAGTAAAGAAGAGGACAAAGAAAACTACACGGCAGTGAAAACCACCTTGACAAAGTCACAGCATTTGGGTGACCCCAACGCACACAATTACAGCATTTAATTTATAAAACGTGTATCCTACACTATCAACACTCGACTGCCTGCAATGCGGACCCTACCATGGCAATGTAGTCAAGGGAGTCGCTGCAGTTAAACACCACACACTGGCGGGCCAAGGCCTTGGCCAAGTCTTTAGTGGTTTCAGTCTTGCCTGTGTGCATGAGTTGAAAGGAAAAACTCTGAGCTCTGAGTTATTATAGCCAGGTGTTTCGCACAAGACGACGCACTTCTGTGAGGTTGGTGTAAATTGGCACAAATTAGGTAAAGCACTTAATTGTTCAGAGTTGGAAAGAATAACTATAAAACCCTGTGACGTGTGTTTTTAAGGCAAGGCACACACAGACTGACAGACAAAAACAGACAGGTACACAGACACAGACATACACACAGACACGCACCAGTGCCTGCTGGACCTTCGGGTGCACCGCCCAGATTCATATGGATTGCGCCCATGAGGGTACGGTAGCAGCGGTCCTGCAAACGTGTAAGAGAAGCAAAGAACAAATTTTCACTCAGTCAATGTCTTCACTGCAAATCCCTGTTTGCATTCTCATGCAGGCACTGACAGGCTCGCTCCTCAAGCACACACATACACACACACACACACACGCATTGCGGCCCCTTACCGTAAGAGGCGTGATGACTAAGCGTGAGGAGTTGCCTAAATACTCATAACCGTACTCCAGCACGCTGTTCATCATGCGCATGCTGATGGTCTGCTCCACATCCAGACCCTGGCCTGGCATGTGCTTGCGTGCCTGTGTGTGCGTGTGTGCGCGTGTGTGTATGTATGTGTAAGGACGGAGGCGTGTGCGCACGTGTGTGTTCATGTGTGTGTTAATATGTGTGTGTATGTATTTGTAAGATCGAAAGCATGTGTGCCACAGTGTGTGTGTGTGTGTGTTTTGAGTACGGATTTGGATGCGGGTATGCATCTTAACAGGATGTCAGTGGATACAATTATCCAGCTCTATCGCAACAGCATGGCACTTATATCGTAAGTTTACCTTGGTGGCCTCATAGTTAGCATGCATAAAAAAACAAAGACACACGTACACAGCCGCACACCACTCACGCTGCCTTCCCAGTAGCTCCTCAACTGCGCCTGCCACGCAAAATCGCCCACATCCTGCACATGCTCCTTTGCAAGCTCAGCCACCACGTCACGCGCGTGCACATCCATAACCACCAAAGCACCCAGGGTGCCCCGCTGCAGCGTCGTCAGCCCCCCACGCACAAGATCAACGACCTGCAGGTATGTAGATTGTTTTGGCGGACGTGCATCAGCATACCCACGCACCAGCATGCAATTGTATGCCGTATACTCCTATGCAACTGTGAGCTTTGCACGAAAGCATTGCACCACCTCATCCATCCTTGGACGCTGATACTTGCAGGTTGTTTAGAGGGCTTGCGCGGGAATGATCATAATGTATCACGCCATAAAACCACCACTCTTTAAATTATATTAATAGCACCCTGTCGTTCAACAGTTTTTCATCCCTCCCAGGCTTCAATTCTGCTTTCCCCATATACATAATGATTGTATGCAGGAATTTACATTGTAATCAAGTAGCTGCTCTGCCCTTTGATGATTGTAAAGTTACGACAAACAAAACAAGTAGCCACGTCAATAAGTCTATGCACAACAAACACAGACCTGCATGAGATCGTTTGTGCACTGCCGTTCAAAAGCAGAGACACCGCCGCCCGCTCCAGTGCCCCCCTTGGCCATAGCAGCCTCCACATTGCGCGTCCTGTGTGTGCGTGTTTGTATGTGTACGTGTACGCGTGGTTTGTAATCGACACCAAGGGCGCCTGTGTGCGCAGCCTAAAACTATCTGCACCTCCACACCAGTCCACTGAGGATGTTATTGACGAAGGCGGCAGACTTGCACAGAGGAGTTATTACAACACAAAACCTGTACAGCAGTGACCGCTGGCGTTTTCATTTCGGAACCCAGTACCAGATGCCTTGGTGACAACAGTGTATAAACCCACAACCTGCTGGTGCATTTTCCATACCCCACTGTGACCACCAGCACCACCATGCCAGGCAACTGCAGGACCCACTCGTGGCGAATATAAAAACACGACACGACACAGCACAGCACAGGAAAGGACAAGGAGGACGCACCAGTAGACGGCCGTGACCACCAGCACCACCATGCCAGGCCACTGCAGGACCCACACGTGGCGAATATAAAAACACGTCACAACACAGCACAGCACAGGAAAGGACAAGGAGGACGCACCAGTAGACGGCCGTGACTACCAGCACCACCATGCCAGGCCACTGCAGGACCCACTCGTGGCGAGGTGAGGCAGGGAAGCACTCAATGCCACGAGCTGTGACGTCGTGCACCGCTTCAAACATGCGCGCCTCCACCTAAATTGCGTCAGATTAAGGTGTGTGTGTGTGAGTATGTGTGCATGCGTGCATGTAAGGTTTGTGTGTGTGTGCTTGTGTGTGTGCACCGCTTTGAACATGCGTGGCTCTACCTGAGTGCGTCAGTACACATGTTTGTCTGCGAATGTGCATGTGCAAGCAGAGAGCAGGTGTAGACCTCAATTACATCTGTGAACGTACAAGCAGGATAAGTACTTGGACGCACAAACAGGATACACAAAACTGGTACAAGCTCGTCGATTTGAGCCTGCAAGCTGAACAGCAGACAACATTTCAGCATGCATATGCCCTGCCTACCTCTAGCAGCCATCGCTCCACCGCCCCCTTTGCCTGAGCTGTGTTGATGTTGGTCTTGAAAGGCACCGTCTCCTTCTCAATACTTAGCATGCCCTTGACCACAGGGCCGTCAAAACTGAGGGACGGCAAAAGAAGGTTAAAACAGCAGTGGTCAAGCAATGGTCAAGCAATAACAGCAGTGGTCAAGCAATATCAGCAGTGGTCAAGCATGTAGCAGTGGTCAAGCATTAACAGCAGTGGTCAAGCATTAACAGCAGTGGTCAAGCATGTCGCAGTGGTCAAGCGCTAAGCAGTGGTCAAGCAACATCAGCAGTGGTCAAGCATTTACAGCAGTGGTCAAGCGCTAAGCAGTGGTCAAGCATGTCGCAGTGGTCAAGCGCTAAGCAGTGGTCAAGCAACATCAGCAGTGGTCAAGCATTTACAGCAGTGGTCAAGCATTCACAGCAGTGGTCAAGCATTCACAGCAGTGGTCAAGCAATAACAGCAGTGGTCAAGCAATAATAGCAGTGGTCAAGCAATAACAGCAGTGAACAAGCATTGGGCAGCACACTGCAGTTATCTGTATCTATCTGCAGAGATGCCGTGGCATGCACTTAAATGAACGATGCCACACACGCATACACGTACCTCACACATATTCACATAGTAAGCTGCCACCGCTACACCATGCGCCCCGTTAGGACATGCGTAAGCTACTGCAGCATTCTTACGTGCAGGAGTTGCTGGGAACCCGCAATGCAAGCTAGAAGCCACGTTACATATCGTTCCATGACATTTAAGTTCCCTACAGCTCATAGCTCACACAAAAGCTGCATCACTCACTGAAGACGGTGGATGCCCTCAAAGCATTTCCTGAGGTGGGGCTGGACACGTGTCGGGTCCTGCATGACGTTTGCAATCACAACCAATGTCAATTCACTTATATTGCGGCCATGCTCAATTACTATGCAAAGGCAAAGACGTTGCTTGCACACTTCAGTGTGATTGACTCGGTCACCTTTTTGCACACTTAGCTGCAAAGAGCAGCAGCTGTGCATCGGTGTATGTGACATAATATGCTAACTCTTGACTTATACCTTGGCCAAGAGAGAGCAAAGTGTAGCCAAGGCTACTGGAAGGGTAACTTAACAATTAAGAATACTGAATCCCAGCATTCTGGGTCCCAACGTTTCAGTTAAAGAAAAAGCAACAGAAGCGATGACATATACACGTACATACGCACCACACACCCACCCACATGCTCTGACACAGCAGAATGCCCTTGCCAACATCTATGTGTCTACCTTTGACTTGGAAAAGCAGGGAACTCACTCACACACAAACACACACACACACACACACGCACACACGCACGCATGCAGGCACTCACTTTTGTCTCTGACAGGATCTCCAACATTTCATCGTTGGACAGGAAGAAGAAGCGGGGGAAGAACAGGCGTTTCTTCTCCAAGTACGCTGCCAGCCCCTTCTGGACCTCCTCTAGCAACCGGTTGGCTTCTTCAAGGGCGTACAAGCGATCAGGATCCTGTGTGTCAAAGCAGAACGACACCGTTATAGTAGAACACGACATGTTGCAGTGTAGTTCTAGTGCGCTGGCTTGCATGGGCGTGACGAAAGAGGAGGACGAAGAACATAGCAGCTGGCAGAACAGCATTGACAGACGTGGACGGCAATTTTATGGTGCGCTCACTTTCAAGCCACAGGGCAATTAGGTGCTCTTACTCCCTTGAGCGAAGAGAGGTCATACGTGTGGCAACAAGCGTCCACTTGCATGCATTACCTCTACAAGGAAAGAGCGATCCCCAATTACTCCAATTTCTTTTCTGTGGCAAGGAGTCGTGCGATGCCTGGTGTTTCAATTTTTCGTTTCTTCAACATTTTGCCTGTGGTAAAGGAGTCTTGCGGTGCCTGGTACCAAAATGTTCCGTTGCCGTTAATAATCTAAGAGTGGGTGTCACTGCCTGTGTAGTACTTATCAAGTTCATGTGCATTCACTCACTTTGGCCAAGTCTACGCAGGAAGGCTCCAGTTGGACTTCTTCCATCAGCGATCGGAAGGATGTGTCTACCTGCAGTGATGAGTGCAGTGATGTGTCTACTTTGCGGTGACGAGTGCAAAACAGGAGTTTGGTTTGAGGGGGTGGCAACGAGATCTACATGTGCTTGACCATTTCATTTGTGAAAGTTGGTTGCAAATGCGTCCTCTTAATTGACATCGTTTCATTTGTGAAAGCTGGCGGCTTGAAGGTAAGGTACATGACCTATGCGCGACAGCCGCGCTGCAATTGCAAATCGTGCGATTGCAATTGTGTGCAGTTGCAAATCGTGCACTTGCAAATGTGTCTTCATTTTTGAAATGATTGGATTAAAACATACGATGGTACGGCCACACGCTGCAGACACAACCAAATGCTTCTTGTTATAGCGGACGGGCACACTGTCCAGGCTGCACATCGTGACCCATACGCATAATTATTCTTTAAGATTCGAAGATTGAAAATGTTCCGAACACATATATATTTTATTATCAATATGGCCACATGAGTCATGACTCTTCCATACTGCTGACCCTGCCAGACCCTGGCACAACTGGTCGGCGTCTTACCCTTGAGAATTTTGCACCCTCCTCCGGCATTTGCTTGATGATGTCGGCAGAGCTGAAGATAGGTTCCAGGTACAGCCATGTCGCTTGGCACGTCAGCCACTGGTCCAACATGTCCTGTGTGTGTAAATGTTGCATGTTCAAACAAAGCCATAGACACGCGATTGGCATTGAATAGCTACCACTGCTGAGTGTTGTGTGTGTGTGCAAGCTTTCCCGATGACTTGTTTGGGTCACGTACACAACCAAAACAATGGAGGCTGAGTTAGAGCAAGATGGTGTGCAGCACATGAGCAAGGCGCTACAAGGAACTGCAGGCGTGCTGACATGCACAGCGCAATAACTCTGCTACACACACATGTGCTCACACACATACACACGCACGTACAAACTCACACATTACACACGCACAGACACAGGTGCTCACACACGTACACACGCGCGTACACACACACTCACACATTACACACGCACCTGGAGGAGCCTGAGTGTGACCTCCCAGTCATGGGATTCTTTCTTGAAGGGCTTGACGAAGGGTGACGCATTCATGGCACCCACTTTCATGAGCTGGTCATCCAACAGCATCTACAAAAAAAGACAGAAAGACAGGTTGACGTCTGACTTTCCATTAACAGTTGTGATTATTTAGGATCATAGAGTGCAAGGCACCCTTAAGAACAAAAGCATAGGCAAGAAGGTAAGCCACGATGAGTATGTTTATAATGCTGTTTATTCAGGATAGGGCACATGCTTTGCTTGCAACAGAGTCGAACTTACGCCACACCATTGTGCAGCATGCTCAGGCAAGCAGAGCCCTTTAATGCCTAACAACTATGCTTGAGAATGTAGACCTTCAGCAATATCAATGCATGCTATCAATTTCACGACAGAATGCGTGCTTGCAACAGAGTACATGCATCGTCGCACACAGCGTTAGCCTGCTGTATGCGCAGACAAGCAAAACAATTTTGTTTGCAACAGGGCGGAAGCATCGTCACACACACCACCAGCGAGCTGTACGCACAGACACGAAAAAGCAATGGCCTGCAGAATATGTACGCTTAGCAGTATTGGTGCATGCAAATTCCATTCCTCTCGGCCACTTGCCTGAATCTCATCAGTCTGTCCGATGACAGCTGTCCCTGAATCCTTGTACGGAATGCAGTAAAATTCTCTGCCAGCCCACTCCTGCACCGTACATCGTACAAGTAGCCTCAGTGACCTTTTTCTTTTCCTGAAGGCAAAGACAACAGTTACTGCCGACCCACCCCTGCAGTGCTCTCTACAAATGGTTTGATTCATCCTTTTGACAAATGAAGAATACTGCCGACCCACTCTTATACCCCAGCACAGTCGACGACAAGAATTTGAAACCCAAATGAGCCCGAGTGAAATGTTTCAGGACACATTCTGGCCTACAAGTGTGCACGTTACGCAAATGTCTCACGATGCTTTTAAGCATTTACCACCTCTTGTTGCAGTGACCATAGTTTTGGAATGTGTGAAAGTGCGTACGCAATTTATCATCTGTGAGCGAACATATAGTATAATGCATGACGTGTGCATGCGCACCTCCTTCATCTTGGTGAGTGCTTGTCGGAGACTGTACTCCTTGGACGCTGCCGTACTGATGTTGCTGATTGCCTGCAGGGCGGGAGCACAACGTAAGGAATGGGCATGGTTATGGGACTAGTCATAATTTGATGGGCCCGTGCAAATGCCGCAACAGCACAGGGTGCAAGGTCTTGACCAAAGCCAGCAACCTTTGCGCAAACAAAGTAAATTAGAAAGTGTATTGCTTTTTCAATGGGCCATTGATACAGGGGAAAAGTCACTATTTTGTCTTCCCTCACTTAATGTGCAAGGTATAAGTATGCCTCCCTGAAACAGCACTGCGGTGATATAGATTCAGACATAAGCAGTATTCTCTTCACTTACCACAAACGATACAACCCAAGTGCCTTACAGAAGGAGCATCATTGACGTAGATGAAGCAACAACCCTTTTGTGCCTCTCAACTGGAATGCAACTTATAGCTATGTCTTGCTAAATCAGCATGCTGGAACTAGCTTGCCTCCCTCTATCGTGTCACTTCCACGCTGTCATACCGCTCACCTCCATGCTGTCAAAGATGCCCCACTGCACGAGGTTGCTGACTGAGAAGGAGTGCTCAGGGTCAAGCTCCACCCCCACAAGGGCGAGCACCTGTGCGCGCACCGGCATGCAGATATTTGAGAGCGCATGCAGATATTTGAGAGCGCAGATATTTGAGAGCGCATGCAGATACTTGAGAGCGTGAAAAATGAGACAAAAGTAATTGATAAGGATTGAGGAACCCTTGCCAGAGGCGCTCCACACAAGGGCAAGCGCCTGCGTGTGCATAGCCTGCTGCAGTCATTTAAGTGTGTGAGCTCCAACGTACAGCTCAAAAGAAAGCAACTAAAGGAAAACCCTGGATTAGATTATATGCGCTCAATGACGGCGTGCACGCCTTTATTTGAAAGGGAACTGTCTTTGGTCATGATAATTAGAAGATAGAAAGTTCGAGTTTGGAATGGGAGGCGTGCAAAGCCAGCTGTAACCACGACAGAAGGTGTGCTAGAAATGTGCCCGTGTGAATGAGCTGAGCAGGTAGACCAGGCTGTCTAGGAGCCACTACAAACTGCAAATGCTTCGTTGGCAACGTGCTAGTTGGGTTGTGCCTTTTTTCAGCCCGGGTATTTGGTGTTATGAGAATGACGCCTGTGGGTTTCACACAGGCTGTGCAAGGAACACGCCTGACCTGTGACCAGTGGTGCTTCTGCATGGCTGGGTTGCCGACCTCCATAAACAGGGGTAGAAAGGCCTTGAACTCTTCGATTAGGTCCTTCACCTGCGGATTGCAGAACACATAAATCATGGTGTTGAGTGTGCACGGAAGTGTTGTAGATCGTAGTTGCAGAGCAGATGTGTTTGTCTGTGGGATTCTGTAGACCAAATAGAAAGCAGCAGACTAGGTTTGAAGCTGCACGGAATGAGGCATCCTGTCACAATGATCTGAGGTTGAAACCCATTGTGTTTAAAATCATAGCTGTGAAAAACTGCTGAGTCCAGTGTGTAACACTTGAACTCCAGTTCTTGGAGTGAAGCAAAATGATATCACTCGCATCTTTGTATTTACTTGTAAATAATCCACCACCATCTCACGATGCAAGCGTAATAGAACCATAGAGGTCATGTAAGCGGCGAAGACCTGCAAAGGTCACTTAACAGCCATACCGTCTCAGGCTACATGGGCGCAGTTTGTTTTTTGCAAAGTGTAGGTTATGCTGCCAGACTAACACTAAACATATTGCACTGGGATTGTCCACGATACAACACAAATGCTGGGACAGCTGTTTTATCGTTCCATTACAAGCACAGTATTACACGCAATCAGACCAGTTTCAAGTGCTTGCTTGTCTTCGGAACGATAAAAATACTCAAAGCCGTAAAACTGACTGTGAGTTTGCAAACATGACCGCTGTACTGCCACACTCATGACTAGAACCGCAAACCGACTCATTCCTAGAGCAGTGTGAAAGGCAGCTATCCAGACACGCAAGCGAGCGTACCTTGACCACAACCATATCGTCACGGTACATCTTGGACAGCTTGAATACGGATTTGAAGAAGTCATCCAACTGAAGCATAAAGAGAGGGGATGGAATGGAGGCTGATATGACAAAAGAGTTATGTGTGACTTGGTCTGTCATCTAGTGTGCGTTTGACACACACACACATAAACACACACACTCGCATACACACACGCACACACACACGCACACACACACACACACGCACACACATACATACACATACACGCACACACACACACACACACACACACACCACAACAGCAATGCTGGGCACACCACCCCTTTTTACACCACAGGGCAGATTCTCACACCACTTGCCTGAGACTGCACTTCCTCAGCCTTGATTGTTTCCACAGGCGCATGCAGCCAGCCGTGGCTTTTTGCGGTCCACTCGGCCAAACTTGTCCATGCCTTTTTTCGACGCTCAAACTCACGCCGCACATGTAAGAGCGTTCCGTAGTCCTCCTGAAAAACAGCAGCAGGTGGTGTGGCAGGGCACGGTCAGTGCGCTCATGCCTTGAGCACGATCTCAAAGTACACACAGGCTTGTGCCGCATGTGTACAACTTGTTATATTCCTCCTACAAAGCAAGAATGGGAAAAACGCTGCTATTTTAATCCACACACACACACACACGAACACGCACAAAACACACCTGAGGCTCCTTCATGAGTTCCTGGTATTGTGTCAGCAGCCGGGATTCCTCCTCCATGCCAGACAGCTTTGTCTCCAGGGCATCGATCATGTCCAGCATGGCAGTCTGTGCGTGCACATTCAAATGTGTGTAATTTAGTGTATATACAGGTACTTGCGTTTGTGTGTGCGTGTGCGTGCTCATGTGTGTGCATGTGCATGCTTGTGTGTGTTCCTTATTCTGCAATTAACGCATCACTTACATTAAGCATGGTACCTAGGAAGTGTTGTAAATATTTGTGTCAAAAAATTTGTTTATGAACGCAACCAATCAGCTAGCTTTATATCTGACTGGCATTCTCCGAAAACTTGATGCTGTAACGTTGCAAGGCTAATAACGTTTGAGACCAAGCACGCACGTATGTGTGTGAAGCACTTTAGAATGTGCAAGGTGAAGGTGACGTTTGGCACATGTGCAAGGTGGAAATATGGTGCAAGGTGAATGTGTAGTGCAAGGTGAAGGTATGATGCAAGGTGACGCATGTGCAAGGTGAAGGTGTGGTGCAAGGTGACGCATGTTCAAGGTCAAGGTGTGGTGCAAGGTGAAGGTTTGGTGCAAGGTGAAGGTGTGGTGCAAGGTGAAGGTATGGTGCAAGGTGAATGTATGGTACAAGGTGACGCATGTGCAAGGTGAAGGTATGGTGCAAGGTGACGCATGTTCAAGGTCAAGGTGTGGTGCAAGGTGAAGGTATGGTGCAAGGTAAAGGTGTGGTGCAAGGTGAAGGTATGGTGCAAGGTGAAGGTGTGGTGCAAGGTGAAGGTACGGTGCAAGGTGACGCATGTTCAAGGTCAAGGTGTGGTGCAAGGTGAAGGTGTGGTGCAAGGTAAATGTATGGTGCAAGGTGACGCATGTGCAAGGTGAAGGTGTGGTGCAAGGTGAAGGTGACGTTTGGCGCATGTACAAGGTGAAAGTGACGTTTGGCACGCACGCAAGCACAACTGCACTAACCCTAACCCTACCATGTCGGATTCAGGGTCGTTCAAGGTACCAGCTGCCAGATCGTCAGACAGCATTGTGTCTACAGACTCCACCAGACCCACGCTGGTGCTGGACATCGCCTCCACCTGTTGCAAAGGCCAGTTTGGTTAGTGTAAGTATGACCATGGTCCTGTATTGTGTAAGTCCGGTGTGTCTCCGGCACAAAGACCTCATTGGTGAGATGTATCGTCTTCTTAAATTAAAGGGCGGTGTTGTTTCTGAGTAAGACTGTGAATGTGTATGTGCATGTGCACGTGCATGTGTGTGAGTGTGCTGTTGTTATTTGTATGTATACAAGTGGGTGGGTGGGTGTATTGTGCTATGCATAAAGGAATTGAACAGAGGCACACACTATTAAGGCATATTTTTTTAACGGTCTGTGATCACTTGTGGCACGCTAAACATTCTTGCTTCTGTCAACAGAGGGGTTTTAATGAAATGTTTGGACCTGGGTCCAAAAGGAGCGCATTGCCTGTGCCACCTACAACAGAAAGGTACAAACCACCCACCATGTCTGTGTGCTGGGAGGCCAGCCAGTCGTACACTTCTTCCAACCTGACTTTAACAATAGCAACCTCGTCATGCAGCGTGTCAAGCTGGATCTGGTCCCGCAGCTCAACTTTGCTGCCGTAGTCTCGGAAAGTGTCGTACATGTCATCCACGGTTTGAACTGCCTGTGTTTGTTTGTGCGTGTGAGTGTGTGTGTGTTTTGTGTGTTTGTGCGTGTGTACATGTGTGTGTGTGTGTGTACAACAGCCAATTATTTGTCCACAGGTTGTTTGCATAATCCTTTGCCTACAAATAAACGAGTTATAGGCATAAACCCTCAAGCAACAAACATCAGTGTTTCTCCGTCACGTCTACCGCATTGCTGACAATGCATGCAAGCCCCATGCAGGAGATGACTTGTCAACGTAATATGGTGAGTAAGGGTTTGTCGCCTGATTTTCACTGTTGCTGCCTTTTTGTATCCTAGAATGTTGATCACCAAAACATACACACAGGCACACACAGATCCACACACAGTACCTTATACTTAAACCAATACATGTACACACTCACACATATACAAACACACGATACCTTGAACAGCTCTCCCTTCCCGGTCTCCATGACGTGGTGGCGCTGCTTGAGACGGGCAAAAGCATGTAGATCGCTTGGCCTTGCTTCCAGCTCTTTATTCCAGGTACGCGTCTGTGGTAGCAAGGACGTAAGTGCGCACGCGTTGTGCAGGTAGCTTGTAAGCATTGAGGTGGGTAGGGAGATGTGTGCGTTGCCGCAGGCACAAAAGTCGCTTGATCCATACTTATGCTCTTCCACCTCCACTTTGCATCTAGACTGTGATACTGCTACTCAAGTGTTGAATCATGCAAGCAAGAGTGAAGCTCTTGGACTCAAGAAGTGAGGATGATGGGTGAAGTGTGGTGCAGTGAAGCTCTCTTCTAGTCTGTTGACGCCCAGTGTTTGTGAGACCACGCACCTGCTCCAATGTGGTGTGGCAGTTCTTGCGTGCCAACTCTGACAGGACCTGCGTGGTGTAGACACGTAGGTGGCGGTCAGGAAGAAGGGACATGTGAACAACAGTTATTCAAAGAAACACCTGCTTTACCAGGCAGATGTTTACATCCAACGTGATAATTTGTTTTTTTGAAGGCCATACTGCCTCCTGTACAAGGATGTGAATCACAACGCCTTGAAGAAAGTGAAAATACAATTGCAATTTTATTTTTGTGCACAACACACCTGCTTGATGTCCTCTACGGAGAGGTCCACATGTTTCTTCATCACAGTTTTCATTTCCCTGCTGTCCACAAACAGGATGCCCACAGTGGCCACAGTCTTCATTTGGTCAATCTGCGTGCCGCAGCAGCAGCAGTGAGCACACAGATATAAGAGGGTAAGCACAAACGAGCCAAGGCCACAGCGGCTGCCATGCTGCGCCAGCCTCAAAAGCAGACAGGTACCAAACGTAAATACTTTATTACAATTTACATAGCCGCTCAACTGCTGCTGCCCCCTTGCATTCCTACTCAACGCCTTATAAGCATACAGACAAGGTAGCCATTCAGGCTCATGAACGCAATGTAGAGGTCCACAAGCACCCACTGCTTATCGCCCCGCGGACCTCCCTCTCATGCCTGAACAGCACCAGATCTATTGCACATATACCTCTAGAGACTAACTCAATCCATTAACGTGCTCATTCCCTGCAAAATCTCACCTGCCGCCCCCACTTCCGCTTCAGCACCAGGTCTCGGCGGATTGAACTCAGGGTGTGGCTCTTGGCCTCATAGTTTGCGAAGTTCCACGTCAGTCGTGATTTCTCAACAGCTCGCTTGTCCTGGGTGTATTTGTGAGTCAAAAAGTTCAGGAAAATGAAGTGAGCTTGCATGTGAGCATGCAAGCTGGCCCTGAATCTAGAAGACTCGATTTTTTACCCCAGACCTCTGTGTATGTGGCCACAAGCTGCTGGTCGAATTTTATGGGGCAGAAGACTGAAATTTGACTCCACGTTTCCTCTGAGTTGTAATGAATTGGCGACCAAGTGCCGTGGGGCAGACTGAAATTATGGCAGACCCACATAGATGCGGCAGAACCAGCCGAGAAACTATTCAAAGTATAGCCATTTACTGTATCATTTAACAAATGGTCTCAGCCGACCCTGGAAATCTTTTACAACAGGGTTGTACCTCGAATGTTGTGACCACATACTCCTGCGTTGCGTTGAAGCTGGAGGCAACGTGGTTCAAACAAGCTGCCCGCACTGTCTGGAACTCTGGCGTGGAGAGCGTTGTACTGCCCACATTCATGATCTGCACAAGCAACCCAGGCATTGGTTGAGCAGTTTGGGGAGGGAAATAGGTACGTACGCAGGCCGTGCAGCCACATGAGAAAGCTGCCACGTTGCCTACCCAGCTAACAAATGCCTTCAGCGCGTGGGACCAACACACAGGCCGTGCGATGAATGAAGAACATAAGCCACCTTCACTTGCATCTTTCTGTGGTGGCTTTTTCATAGGCACTCCTGGTCCCTATCAAAGACGTGGTGTGCTCTCGATACCTGCTCGTTCTTGGCCAAGAACTTGGCTGTGAGCGCCTTTGAGGTCAGCGGCCGAGGCAGCTCTTGGCACATGTGCACGGCAGCATCAATCACGTGCGCAGTAAGCTCCGCTATCTGCAGAAAGTAAGCGAGGTGAAGAACAGATGCTCTGAACATCCTCGGAGAGCCAGGAGGAATCGAGGCTTGATGTCTGTTTTCAGAGCTGTTTAATGTCTGCAAGAAGATCTGATGTTTGCAATAATTATACGGGGTGAAGGAAAGGAGGAAATGGAACAGGGCATGGGTGAACACAGTTTTTAGGTGAAGCGGTACGATGGAATCAAAATAAGGTAGCCTGCAGCATGAGGACTGTCCAAGCCTGCTTGCCAGTTTTTGCAGATTGACGATGAACCAGTTGTTGGAAGAGCGTGAGCCGCATGTTGTCCTGCTACAATTAACGCGCACACACACACACACACACACACACACACACACACATACACACACACGCACGCACGCACGCACGCACACACGCACGCACACACGCACGCACGCACGCACGCACACACACACACACACACACACACACACACACACACACACGCAAACACACAGTCTTCAGCTTACCACCACGTGATTGGGATCAAGCCTGTACTCCTTGGGGAGCTCCATGTAAGTCACGGTGGTACTGAAGCAGCCCTGCAATTAAGCAACGACAGTCAAGGCATTGTTACTGAAAGAATGGAGGCTTATCAGCATTGCGTGCGGTGTATGACTCGTCGGACAGTGTTACATTGTTTTACGCATTCATTCCCCTACAAAAAGCCCTTATTGAAAAGATAGCGTACAAAAGGTGCCTGTGTAATTAAGTAGCGGTTTTTAAAAGGAGGTTGTTTAAGTTATGAGAGAGAGAGCGTTGTGCTTTCCAACTGCTCTCCAAATGTATTATTGCATTGCCCTAGAGCATAAATATCTGTATTGAAACCCAAAGGAAGGGGCAGTAAATGCAATTAATACAGTTGCAAACCCTAAGGCCAAGAGTAATCACACAACAGACAGCCCCCAACAGAAATAAAGCAAGGAAGCCGCTTTGGTACAGGTAATGTAAAACCAATCCAATGCCGCGATCAAAAAGATTGAACGTACCCGCACTGTCTCTGAGGCCTCAAAGTATCTCAAGAGCTCTGACGCGGCACTCATGCCCAAGCGCACGATAGACACGCTCACCTGGAAAACAGTTTGTTAAGTGCGCATGCAAGTTGGCGATGGTGCATGTGCTTGCGGTGGATTGGAGGATTGCATGCAGCGGGTAAAACTAAATCTATCAACTTAATTAAGAGCTGGCTTATGGACACGGCCCTCAAAGTTTCTCCACAACTGGTGTGCTTCAGGCATCGGTTTAACTCCAACATTTCCCCGTGAATGGTATGCACTTCATGGCAAGCTTGTTTGACCTCAGCAACCATTTGACGGCCTCACCATGTAGTCAATATAGCGTACAAACTGCCTCAGGCGGCTGCACTCATGACAGATGCGTTGGTACTGGTGCAGCAGCTCTCTCCGCTCCTCTTTCATGGCACTGATGCTCTTGCTTTTGCTGCCAGCCACCTGTACAGGTTCAAGTGAGGTGGGTGTGCTGATTTTTCTCTGGCACAACTCTGATGCGTTTCCTTTTGCTGCCAGTCACCTGAGTGGGTAAAATTCAATTTGGTAAAGCAGGATGCTGTGGGGATACAGGTGTGTTCTGAGGTGAGGCGGTTCAGGGTTTAGGCGTCCTTGTGTGGCTTGAGGTTACAAAACAAAGGTACAGAATAGATTGAGGATGCTATGATACTTGAAGCTAACGTTACCAGTGTAGCTGCGTATAACAGCATAGGCATTTGGAAGCCAGCAGTGCTGATGTCGCTGAAGAGGAATGATGGGGTAGAGTGCAGTATGGCCTGTTGCAGCGTGTGAGCCACTAATGCGATCTGGAAAAAGAGCATCAACATCAATCAACCATTGCTTGACTTTGCTTCACGAGCAAAGGTCGACCTTCAGGCACATACATGTGCAGATCTTGAAACATGCAGCACCCTCTACATACCATTGACGGGATGCCGACCTTGAAGTCGTTGTCCTGCAGCACTTGTATGTCCGTCTGCAATAGTTGAGCACCACAAAGCCAAGTTGGTAGTGCTGTCATGCATGTACACAACGACAGGAAGGCTGTCCGGGCCAACCGTTGTCTTCACAAGGGATTATTGCAAATAAGGGGAAAGAAATCCATCTTCCTTATTATTTCACCGGCCAAGCTAACAATTTTGTTCAATAACACCTGCTCTAGATAATCTCGGGAAATAAAGTAGATATAGAAAATTTTAAAACTGCTCTGTTGAGTTTAGGAAGCTCACCATGGTTTCCATTCTAAGGCGTTCTGTCTCAACTTTGCCGCACAGCTCAGTGACGATTTCAATGACCTGTGAGTTGCAACAGAGAAAGGTGTGTGTCACTGGCAAATAAGAGACATAAAAGCTTTAAAAAGCTTGCAACAGTAAATTGCTCATGACTGGCTTATTAAGACCTGAACCCTTAACCATTTGCAGCAATTGAATGCAAGTCTGAATGATCATGGAGCTCCACTACACATTGCAGCGGTTGAACGTATGCTTTGGGCAGAGTAGGAATTGCAAGCAATTCAGCTGTCGTCTCTGGCAAAAGGAATGAACTGCAGAAGAAAGGCATGTAAGTCTAGCAAAGCAAGGCTTTTTTTGTAATTTATCTTCAGTATCAAAGGTTCATTTACTTACGTTGCTTGAAGTGGATGCAAATGTCAATGCGCACACTTATGATGCTTGTTCCAATTGGCAAATGCAAGCAGCGTGCCTGCGTGGCCCCTGTGTTTGACAGACGCACCTGCATGATCTTTGTACTCAGGGAGGGTGCCACCACCTTCTCTCGGTGGTTATCCTGCTCGTCCATGAATGCATCCACGAGGAATAGCTCCTTCTTGGGGATCTGTGGTGTGTGTGATTGCATGTCTATTTGCCTACAAGCGCAACATTGTGTAATATCTACTCCGAAGATGTGCCTGCAAGAAAAAGCTTACCTTAATGATCAGTTCAAATCAAAACAAGCCCAAAAAGTGCACGCAACCCCACCCAAGATCAAACAACCACTGTGTTTATTACAGCATTCCTTTCTAGCATCCCTACAAAGATGTCAATGAGCGTACACAACAGACAGCCCAGATGCCTGCGACATCAAAGGCCACTTACAGAAAGCATATGTGCAGACTCGGCTTCAGAGAGGAGGCCTCGAACCTGGCTGATGCACGGTCGGAATGTCGGTACCTGCACAAAAGCAACAGCATGAATTCAGATAAGGGTGCTTTGTTTTGCGATCAGGAAGGACATGGTTGACATGAAAAGTCACAAAAGCGACAAGTATGCATGAGCACAAAAGCAACAGCATGCATTGAACACTCGAGTGTGCTGCTTGAAAGCAGGAAATGGTTGATGTTGGGTTTGCACGGAAAGACAACATTAACTGGCAAAGGGTGTGAGTTGGTGCAGAGCTGGGAAGCGAGTAGGTTTGTCAAACACAAAATGATCACAGCTTGCAGGAAATTGACTGTTTATAAAGCTAGTCCACCCTTATTTCTGTTTCCTGAAAGTATGATCTAAGCGACAAAGAACACACCAACTACACTCTTTGCTCTTGCAGCAAATTACAAGACAATCATCCCGTAACCAAAAACCATGTGCAAAACTTAACACAAAAGACCCACCGATTGGAACAGCATGCGCCCAAGCTCCTTACGCACGCGGCGGTAGTGCAGACGCCGTACGAGCTTGCGCCAATGGAGGAAGGACTTGTAGATGTAGTAGTGCTTAAACATACGCATCTTGCGGAGCATCTCGTAGATGGAGGACAGCCTGGGTGGGTGAAGGGGGGAGTTGTGATTGTGTAAAAGTGTGTGTATATGTTAATGAGTGTGTGTGTATGTGGTTGTGTGTGTATGTGTGTGTGTGTGTGTGTGTGTGTGTGTGTGTGTGTGTGCAAGAGAAACTCAACCCCATATTCGGTCCTTGGCTCCGTACTAAAAGCCCTGCACGCGTCTTTTGCAACATTGCCGTCTAATATTTTGTACCTCTAATCGACTTACTGTTCAGTTTTGGTTTGCTACTTCCAATGCCTTCCCATAAACCCAATAATGCTCTGCTGGTTTCTGTCAACCCTCTCCAGAGAGTAGCAGCACAACCTCTGCCCTCCCTCTCTTTAAAGACAACACACACTTTTACCCCGCTCCCCAAACATATTACAAGCCCTGCTCGCCCTCTGTTTAGAATGACCATGCCACCCATTATAACCACCCACCTCATCCACTCTCCTAGCTCCATAAATTCAGCCTCCCTCTCTTCGTTCCCACCAACGTGCACCGCGCCCATCACGCTCATGGTCCAGTGCTCCCGCTCCACCTGAGGGGTAAGAAACATTAGAATGGCAAAATATAAACTAGACAGCACGCCCATCACGCTCATCACATCCAATGCTCACGCTTAACCTAAAAAGTACAAAGGTATTCAAAGGGGCAAAGGATCGAGTCTGTAGCAAATGGCAAAGTGTTTTTAAACCCGCACTCGTTTCGTTGGACCCAAACATTTGCATCAGGATATGTTGGGGGGGATTGTTTTCAAAGGGTCTGTGTCTACTATGGAAGTGTGTCAAGGAGTCATGCTGCTTACACACTTTCAGAGTAGACAGGGAGGTGCGAGGTTATACTAGGTATTCAGTGGACTTTAAAGGAGCGTGTGAGATGAGATGTTAAGCTGGAGGGGGCCTTACACAGCCCTTTTTTTGTTTTGCCAGCGCCAATAGGATATAGAAGGGGTGTGATATGATACAGGAAGGGGTACAATACATACAACGGGTGAGGCCAGATACCTGCTTATTGCCACCAACATAGACATACGTACACACAACCACATGCATACACTTGTGCAATCACATACACACAAAACGGCACACACACACACACAAGACATGCGCACACGTTTACGCACCTTGCTTGCTGGCACTACTACCAGGTCAAAGGGGGACATGATGTGGTAAGGAGACGGGGCTGCAAGCATGCACAAGACACAGACTATGAGGAGTAGTGCAAATTAAATGTAATTGTCCCTGATTATTTCTAGAGCGCATCTTGCGTTTGTACCCAGCAACTGGGCAGGTGGATGAAAGGCCGTGGTCCCAGTGGTCTGTCTGGAACTAACGTCAGAGCAGCAATGAGGCAGCTTTGATTCTGGGGCACCAAAGCAATTTCCTGTTTGGCAGTGTAGATAGACTGATCGGGAGCTGCTTACTTCCAGGTAGCATTGCCATACGACATGTGACGTAGCGTATATGTGCATATGTGGAATGGCATCAACGACCTCTTTGCATCAGGCTTAGCACAAAAGCATGCAGAGCAAGGTAAATGCAAAGAGCACAATCTAGCTCATGCCTGAAATTCAAACAACTTTGAGTTCATACTATGATTAGTGGTGAAAGAAAGAAAACAGGGGAGTGTGCTCAGCAGTGGAGCCAGTCTTCTGCGTTAAACAACTGAAGGGATTTAACTCTGATGCTATCATATCTGCTTTACAGCAGTTCAGATCCTGGATCACACTGAACCACCTCTGAGCGGATTTGACTGCACACTCACGTGTTGCCTTGTTGAGGTAGAACAGCTTCTTTGCCGCGCTGTGCCCGTGCTGGGTGTAGTAGTCCACCACGTCTTGTGACTGCAGCACACATTTTTCGAAAGGCAGTGGTTGTGGAAAGAAGGCATCATGTAGGGGACGCCCTGAACGACTGCATTAGCCAAAAACGTTGGGTCGTAGAAGTCCACCAACTCTTATGACTGCAGCACACATTTTTCGAAAGACCGGTTGTGGAAAAAGGCATCATGTAGGGGACGTCCTGAACGACTGCATTAGCCAAAAACGTTTGGTCGTAGTAGTCCACCACGTCTTGTGACTGCAGCACACATTTTCCGAAAGACCGGTTGTGGAAAAAGGCATCATGTAGGGGACGTCCTGAACGACTGCATTAGCCAAAAACGTTGGGTCGTAGAAGTCCACCAACTCTTATGACTGCAGCACACATTTTTCGAAAGACCGGTTGTGGAAAGAAGGCATCATGTAGGGGACGCCCTGAACGACTGCATTAGCCAAAAACGTTGGGTCGTAGTAGTCCACCACGTCTTGTGACTGCAGCACACATTTTTCGTAAGACAGTGGTTGTGGAAAGAAGGCATCATGTAGGGGACGTCCTAAATGACTGCACTAGCCAAAAATGTTGCTCGAAGAAGTCCACCACGTCTTGTGATTGCAGCACATACTTTTGGAAAGTCAGCAATTGTGGAAAACAGCATCATGTAGGGGATGTCCAGAACAACAGCACTAGCCAGAAACGTCTGATTGTAGTGATTCACCACATTGTGAGGTTGCAGCACACGACTTTGCACCAGGATACAATGCGAGATTGCTGGCACTGCTGGAGGACGTATGAAAGGTACGTCTTTGGGACGTGCCCTTGATTGCACTAGCAAAACACGCAAGGATAAGGAAGCTAAAAGAGAGCTTATAAAACAACCGACCCAGCTCAAAACGAAGCTAGGATAAATGAACATTCAGAAAAGCCAAAATTGATCTGTCTGGTTTTCACCATATCATCTTGTTGCAAAACGAAGGATGACACACACACACACATGCTCACACACACAAAACACACACACAAACTCACACACACACGCACACACGCACGCACGCACGCACGCACGCACGCACGCACGCACACACACGCACACGCACACACACACGCACACACACACTCACAAACGCTGTTCCTCACCGTGCAGATGCCCTCATGCAGCTCTGCCTCCAAATTATACACCGGCTGTGGAGCCATGCTTGTGTGGTTTGGATTCAGGGCTTGCAGTGCGGCTTGTGCTGGGTTAGATCTTGTGGCAGAAGAGGCAGCACTGAAGTTGCTGATGGGCCGAGAGCACTGAGCGTGTAGTTGTGTGTATATTTGTATGTTTGTGTGTGTGTGTGTGTGTGTGTGTGTGTGCATATGTGCGTTTGTGAGAATGTGTGTGATTGTGGCAGAAGAGGCAGCACTGAAGTTGCTGATAGGCCGAGAGCACAGTTGCGTAATTAAAATTTATACACATGTGTGTTAACATGTGTGTGTGTGTGTGCGTGTCTGGATGTGTCTGTGTATATATTTTTGGCAGAGGAGGCAGCACAGAATGATGACTGGGCGCGTGTCATGGGCCCGTTTGTGTTGGCCGCTGCTGTTCACACCTTTTTTGAAGTAAGTGCATTGCACAAAAGGCATTAATGCAAAGAGAAAGAAAATGTCTGTGCATGTCTGTATGCATCAGGTCCAAAGCACAGCATCTTGACCCCAGAGCTGCTGACACCCAGAGACATTGCCTACTTTGAAGATCACAATTACACATACAGATATTCTCTACAAAAGCAGACACACAGCAACACACATGAGCACACGTGCTTTACATTCTGTACAGTTAGTATCGCACCGCAGGGAATTTGCCGGGCACCACGACTGGCTGTGCGTTTGCTGCGCCCTCCCCTTGCATGGTAGTACTTGACATGGCTGTATTTGGGCGAGTAGTCAACATGGGGCTCCATTGTGCCTGCGTGGAAGAGTATGTGGGTTTGGGTGTGTATATGAGTGTGTGTGATTTCGTCAGGCTGTATGAGATACTACACAAATCAGCACGCACACACACACACTCACACAGATGCCGACGTACCTACACAACTGATACTTGCACATCTATACTGCATGCAACACAGCAAATGAAGGGCACTTATGAACCTACCTACGGGCATGGTACAGACACACACGCACACACACACAGGAACACATACACATAAACACTCACTGTGCCAGGTCGCGTCATGTGGCCACTATTTGATTGAGCACCGTTGGTAATGCTACCAGACATGGATCCCCATGTTCCCCCCTCCATGCCCTGTGTGTGTGTGTGTGCGTGTGTGTGTGTGTGTTTGCGCGTGTTGTTTGCAGGCATAATCTAAAGCATTGATGACTTATTTATAGGGTTGGCCAGAACCGTATATACACACTGTATATGATTGTATGTGTGGTGATTCACCAGCTAAAAATACCGTATGTGCACCGTATATACGTCCAAATGTATGGTCCTGGCCAACCTTACTTGTTTATTGGTGAGTGTGTATGCATCTTACAGTACCGTTTGAATAAAGAGAACATTGCACTTGTTTACTCGTTACTTTGCAGAATGGAGAAGGAATACACATCAAGAAAAAACAACGGCACTCGCGAAAGTCAGCCTTCAAATAGCCTGTTATTGGCAGGAGCTTGCAGGTCACAGTTTCAAATCTCTGCTAAACTGCAATTTTCTGCTATGGGTATTTTCTGCTCTGGGTTGTGCTCGCCCCAATCCGCTGCTGCATCCGGCCAGGGTGACCATAGGAATTGCAATCTCCTCCATGAATGAAGGTTTCAACAAAGAGCAGAGCATGCAGGAATGCCATACATTTGCAATTAATGTAATAAGTTGGCTGTCCTTGCAAGCCCAAGCGCTCATGAGTAAAGTATGCTTATAATTTGGGCACCTCTCAACTCGTAGAACTCGCAATACTACAGCAGCAGTATGTGCAACACTACAGCAGCAGTACGTGCAATACTACAGCAGCAGTACGTGCAATACTACAGCAGCAGTACTGCCCATTCCACGTCTCTTCATGAATACAAAGTACAAGTGCCAGCACTAGAAAATGGCCGTGCACCTCAAGCATACAGAAGGCGTTTTATGCTACACCAACCTGCAGGTCTGTTGACGAGTGCGCTAATGGGTGTGCAGCTGCGGTGGATGGACGAGAGAGGCGAGCGGGGGGGGAGGTTACCTGCGAAAGGCAGACAATTGAAGCAGCGATCTGGCAAGGCCTGCAGGATGCATGTGGTGCTTGAACTCAGTCATCACAATGGGTTTGATGCGCAGCGAGGCCAAGAGGAGCAGGCAGGAGAGCAGGTCACGTGGCTGAGGCATCGGTTTGTTCGGGGCGGTGTGTTTTGACCATCATGATCATGTTGGCAAGGCTTACGCAAACCAATTGACAATAGCAGGAGTCCTGCTGCAGGACGCTATGATGCGGGCATTAAGGAGTGCAATGCAAACACTGTGATTTTAGAACATGCTCATATGGTAAAAATGCCATCGACCGTGCAATGCGACCCAAACACAGCAACCATGCAGGAAAATACATATGCAGTGAGTGGGACAACGGCATCTGCGTTAGGCTCGAGCAAATTGGTCCGTGGACACAAGTAATTATGATAAAGGCTTGAAACACACACATAAATTGTACACAAACACACATGCTAGCGCACGCACAAACACGCGCGCACACACACACACACACGCACACGCACACGCACACGCACACGCACACGCACTAACGCAAACACACACACACACACACGCACACACACACACACACACACACACACCTGTGGAGGTGCTGGTGCCCACACCATAGGCTGCCCGCTTGCAGCTGCCGGCCGGCTACTGAATGGCCTAGGCGATGATGCATGAGGCAAAGGCCCTGACTTGGAGTGCACGCCTGTGTGTGAAATCCGAGGGAGGTGTTGTGGGGATGTTGCGGGGGATGTAGTTAGCCACTTGACTTTTGTCGGGTGTGTCAAGCAGTGGCGCTGGCTGACTTTAAATACACGCCTGTTTGAGGACGACGTTACAGTGCGAGTGTGAGACCGCTGAACAAGAGAGTGCGCCACCAAGCACAATTGCAGTGTGCAATAGTAGCAGACTTCAGCCCTTAAGCAAGGTAGTGGGGTTAGAGGAGCTTTATGGGACATTGCATAAAGCACGCAGGAGGAGTTGCTTGGATGGTAACATAAGAGGGTGCACGACAAAGGACGGGTGAACGACAAGGGCAGCAAGCCATGCATGCCAAGCTTCTTCTAATCAGCAGCTCATAAGCAGAAATCCCTCCTGATCATATTCTCCAGACACAAGGACAGCAGCACAGCAGGACGCAGGCATCAACTCCCCATACACAAACAAATGAACAACAATAGTTCTAGAAGCTGGCTAGCACTAATAGATGGAGTCAGTCATATACTACAAGGTCACCGCTTCCACCTGTCGGTAGCAGACGTCCCACTCCAGCAGCAGCAGGGGAGGGGGAGGGGGGGCGGGGGTGGGGGTGGCCTTCCCCACCGGCATGCGCTGCAGCTTGGGCCTGTGTGTGTGTGTGTGTGTGTGTGTGTGTGTGGAACTATTTGTGTGGATGTATACAAGGGCGAGGGGTGCGTGTGCTTCTGCATGCAAGCAAGCATGCACGTGTCTATGTGTGAATTCATGGATGAGGATGTGTGTATACAGACAGGTGTGTGTGTCACACTGGAGCATTTGATTACAGGGACGCGCGGGCATAAACACACACATCATCATGAGAAGACTGCACATATACGTGCTACACATGCACCTGTGTTTGATACATTCTGCACCTACAGCACTCTGCACTTAAATCACCTGTGTGCTAACTTGACACAAATTGCCTGTGTGCTAACTTGACATGAATCACTCCTTCAAGGACACAAGCACACAAGCATACGCATCACATGTAAACTTTAAAAACTAGAATTCAAGACAAACGGACACACACACCTGAGCATACAGCGTAGTGTGGTGCTGGGCAGCAGAGGCAGGACGGGCTGGATTCCTGGGTGCGCTTACAGGCCGACCTGTGCCAATGCTACTGCTGGGAGGGCCCCAGCGCGTGTCTAAGTGTGCACTGTGTGTGCGGCGGCTAATGTGCGGCCCATGTATGCTGGTGGGGGGGCCGACTGTGGGCGCATGGCTCCCATCCTGGCAAACAATGTTTGTGCGTAAGATACGTGTAAATAACTCCATCATTCTCTAATTTGTGTGTATGTATAGGTGTGCGTGTTTCTGTGTGTGCTAACATGCGTGTGACAGTGTATGTGTTTGTGTGTATGTTTTTGCCCTTGTTTGTGCATATAATGCTCATGTGGCTGGAGCGGCAGCAGCAGGTGCTTGCCCAAATTTGAAAAACACTGCCACACCTGCCTCCACCTCCTTTTTTCACAAAGAAATCATGAAATACAATTAAGTCCCTGCCCAGATCCTACGATCCTTTGATTTCCTTGGCGCGCACATGATAAGCGACCCTACCCTGCCTTCAACAAAGCAAGAGCGGGACCAAAGAGCTCAAGAGCGGAAATGCTCTGGGCGTTGGGTCTCTTGAAAAAGAAATGATTCTTGCCTGCTGGGATTTGGTGCCACTTATGTTGATGCCGTGGGAGGTGGTGGCTGCAAAAGTGGTGGCCCCCCACTGTTGGTGGCCTGATTCACCACCTGTAGGATTGTGTGTGTGCGTGTGTGTGTGTGCGCGTGCTGGTGTGAGAGAATATACGTGGGTGCGTTGGTACGTGTGCTTTGTACAACCCATTGCTAAGTGTCTAGGAACGCGCATGTTTGCCTATGCATGGGAACGTACGTCTCTGTGTGTGGGTGTAAAGGCATGCTTGAAAATGGATGGTTGATGATGTGCCTGTGCATCTAAATAGGTAGGGTTGGCCAGAACCATACAATTATAGGTATATACGGTGAACATACAGTATTTTTAGCAGGGAAATCACCATACATACGGTCACATACGGTGTATATATACGGTTTTGGCCAACCCTATAATTATGTGAGTGTGTGGATGGTTGTGGTAGTGTGTTTGTGTCTGTGTGTGAACAAGGTGTGCCAGCCACCACAGACACTTAAAGTTCTGCTTCAAGGAAGGTCCTTTGTGTGTCTGTGTGTGTGTTTGCACGTATATGTGTCTACTCATTGTTGTGCACATCTGCGTCCTCTTCTAGAGTAACGCAACCTCCACGCTTACACTATCTTTACACAATCACAACCACACATCTGCATCTACACAAGCACGCACACAAATATCCTCACGCACACACATATCTACATGCACATACATACGGGTCCACACACACACACACACACACACACACACACGCACACACACACGCAGGCACACGCGCATGAACACACACCTTCTAAGTCCAGGGTTTGGGGGAGGCTCTGGTCCTGGGAGGGGTTCTCTGCCGCCCACCCTTCACGCACTACCCCATGCAAGCCTTGGCTATGGTTTGAACCCAAGCTGTGATGCCTACTGTGATTTGGTACCGTGTGTGTGCGATGTGCAGCAGCGGATGCCGTGCGCGTGCAGGGGGTGGTGTGCGTGTGCGTGCTGCTGAGGGGGAGGTGGGTGGTGGAGGGGCTGCCACGTTGCTCGTTAGGGCCTGTGCAAGGAAAGTGTTGTGAAAGGCTGTTGTAGGGTGCTGGGGGTTGTGTTGCTGAGGGGTGTGTGGGCAGAGTTACTGCTGCAATGCTCGATAGGGCATGTATGCAGAAGTGCAATTGTTAGGAGGGCTGCTGTTGAAACGTGAACAGGGCAATCTGTGTGGAGTTTTGGCATGCGTGTGAACGGAGGTGTTATGGGTTTGAAGTGCAAATTGTCGGGGGTGGAGGCAAACATGAGAAGGGGTGGGTATGTGGGCTGTGTTGGTAGCATGAGAATGCAATGGGCTGGGAGGGTGCAGAACAGAAATGTTAAAAAGTATCAGAAGAGAACTTTTAAGCCTTTTTCACGTATCGATTAATTAAATTTATGATGCCTATATTTGTGAACACAGTGACTTACAAGCATAACATGTACAAACACACACATGCCTGCACACACACATACACACACATACACACACACACACACACACACACACACACACACACACACAAACACACACCTGGAGATGAGGGGCTGGGGGGCGTCTTGCTGCTGTAGAACGAGGCGGATACTGGACGAAGGGCCTGAGTCCCGGTCTGTATGGTAAGAAGGCAAAGTGGAGGGCCTGAGTCTCAGTCTGTTTGAGAAAAGCAAAATTGGCAGGGAGAGGGTACAGATGTATAGCCAGGCAAGGTAGTATAGGCACGCGATGTGGCTACTCTCTACCAAATTCAGTAGCGAGCACAGTAGAGTATTTGCATGTTGAAGGATTTACAACCGTAAATGGATGACATTTATGATAATGTTCAGGGTACAGGCATTGAAGTCTGCAACCACAGGGTGGCGCATACAACCTTTTTGTGCATTGCGCGAGGTCATAAGCCAAAGTGTAGGCAGCAAAGAGTTTTGAAAAGTAGCAACCTGTCAAAAGCAAATATTGCAGAGCAAGCACGACCTCTGCTCCTTTCGTTGTGACTTTTTGATAAAGCAACGTATTTTTTAAGCACAAATGTAGCAGCTTTTCGTCAAATGAATGTGCTGGGACAGCAAAACTGTTGCAACTTTTGTCAAATTAACGTGCTAGGACAGCAAAACTGTTGCAACTTTTTGTCAAATGAACGTGCAGGGGCAGCCCTGTACTGGGGCACTCTCCTTGGCTGCAGATTAGGAAATTAAGCCAAAGTTGCTTGTGACTTAAGCCACCTTGTTAGCGGAACAAGCAAATGACAAATGACACATACATTATAGGAGCAAACGAGGGCTTGAAAATTGTGTTTTCATGTTTTCTGGCAGCATGAGCGAGAGACTGATTATACATCCATATAATGAGCAAGGCCTGACTTATGCCACATGACATATCCATGAGCTGGGCCAGGACATTATGTCATTATATCACATACACCATATGCATTGAATATTTAGGTACAGTTTACATACGCCACTCACCTTCCCTGGCAGCGTGAGCATGTGACGCTTGACTTCATGGTCCAAGGCACGCTCCTCGACTGCAAAGCTGTTCAGGGCCGCGTGCTGCAGCACGCTGCTGCCGTCATACAGTGCAGCCTACGCGAGAACGTGCACGTGTGTGTTTGTGTGTGTATGTATGTGTGTTTATGTGTGTGTGAGCGTATGTGTGTGTGCGTGTGTGTGTATGTGTGTTTGTGTGTGTGTGTTGTGTGTGTGTGTGTGTGGAGGGGGGGAGGGGGGGTGAAGAGAGGGCTACCAAAATCAAATAGCCGCCAGCACGGGAGGGTTTGGGTCCCAGGAGTAACTGTGTGTGCGCAATAAGTAGCACCTGTTGAGCACTGCAGATCTAAGAGCAGACATACCTCATTTCCAACAGGACGGGAGGACGTGGGCCGCAAAGGCCCCTTTGTGTGTGTGGCAGCAGTGCCTGGCCTTGCAGAAACTGCAGTCCCAGGCCTGGCTGCTGGCGTCAAGGGCCTGAGAGGATGGGGTAGGCAAAGTTGCAATGTGTTTAGCCAAGACAGTAGCAAGCTCAAAAGTTTTGGTGGCGCCACACACAGCTGAAAAGGCTTGAAACGCTTGGTTAGTACGCCTCATTGGCAGGCATGTGAGGGAAAGAGCATGCGCTTAGAGGTCACGGTACGCACCGGCACGCACACTCATACACACAAACTCTCTCTCTCACACACACACACACACACACACACACACACACACACACACACAAGCAATACCAGCAACACCAGTTTATTCTCTCACACGCGCACGCACACACACACTCACACACGCATAAAAAGACTGCCTCTCTTACTACACATATGTAAGTAAATTGTACAATGTTATCTTTTTTCTCTTACACACATATTCCAAACACATACATACATACATACATACATACATACATACATACATACATACATACATACATACATACATACATACATACATACATACATACATACATACATACATACATACATACATACA